>Ga0070694_100001172_pt1 | contig 15046 bp, 13 predicted proteins | sample KBSK1251metaG_FD_65470 | JGI IMG/M metagenome (GOLD analysis project Ga0070694, IMG submission 65470) | Corn, switchgrass and miscanthus rhizosphere microbial communities from Kellogg Biological Station, Michigan, USA - KBS K1-25-1 metaG | ecosystem: Host-associated > Plants > Roots >... | reverse complement strand
GTGTACCAGGAGATCGCGGACGAGCTGAAGAGCCAGTACTACATCACCTACGAGCCGACCAACACGGTCTGGGACGGGCGGTGGCGCAAGATCAGGCTGGACGGGGCGCCGGGGCGCGACCTGGACATCCGGACACGCAGCGGCTACTACGCGGTCAAGAAGCAGGTGAGGTAGGGAACCGCCCGCCTCAGCGACTCCAGGTCACCCACACGGGGCTGGACCATACGACATCGTCCGCCTGGCCGTCCTCCGCGCCGGGAGTCTCCAGGAAGACCCGGGCGTAGTACAGCCACTCCTGCGGCCAGAATCCCCCGACCGGAACCGGGTTCTGCAGCGGCACGGACCCGGTCCAGGTCTCGGCCGAAGGGGCGGCCGACAGCAGCAGCTGGTAAGGCACGTACGGATTGCCCGCCTGGGCGCCCCAGACCTCGACGCGGGTGATCGTCATGCCGGCCATGACGTCGACGTCGGCGCCGAGCGGGCCGGGCCCGCGGTAGCTGAACGAGGTCCCCATCCCCCGTCCGGCGACCTTGAAGTCGAGCCAGGCGCGCACGCCGGTCGTGGCGTAGGTGCGTCGCGCGCCGAGCGCGTCGAAGATCGCTCCCCGGTCCCGGGACGGCGCCAGGACCACGGCGTAGCCCCCCGGCTCGTTCAGATGATAGCGGCTGCCGTCGGGGGCGATGTCGTCGTTGGTCCCCGCCATCTGCGAGTGGTTGTCCGAAGCGCCGATGACTCCGAGGTGCGCCGCGCGGTTGCGCCAGCCGTAGCGGAAGCTCCAGACGCCGGGCGAGGGCTCCTCCCCCTCGAAGGCGGTCCAGGTCCCTTCCCCCTCGTACGGCTTGACGCCGATCGATTGCTGGTTGTAGTTGCGCGCCGAGAAGATCTCGCCGACCCGCTGGTACGCCTCGACGAGCGAGCGCGGGGCCACCGGCGAGTAGCCGTAGGCGTAGTCCCAGTCGATGTTCTTCTCGTAGGCCGACATCACGTGGGGCACCACGAGGACGCGATCGGGTCCGTATCCCGCCACGTTGTAGAACCGCTCGAGGCAGTGCGGCGGCAGGTAGCGCGCGTCGCCCGGCAGGATCGGCAGGGCATCGGCCGGATCGAAGTCCCGGAACATCACGATGCGGTGCAGGTAGGCCGCCACGAGCAGGTTGAGATGGTGGCTGTGCCATTCGTATCCGGGGAAGACGGTGAACGCCCCGGCCGAATCGGCGTCGAACGCGCGGGCGACTCCCTGGGCATGGGACCACCAGTCGGCGAGCCCGCTGATCGGGAAGGTTTCTCCGGCGCACCGGCCCCCCGTGGCGAACTCCGGATCGCCGGCGACCGCGGGCGGCAGCCGGTATCCTTCCCCGCGCACCGAGTGCTCGGTGAGCGCCGCGAAGTCCTCGCCGACGACGTCCCTCAGGTAGGTCAGGGTGTCCCGGGCTGTCGTGTACAGCGCCATGTGATCTCCGGGAGTGACCCAGCCGAGGAACTTGCGGGTTTCGCCGCCGTCCCCCGAATGCACGTGCAGGTCCCCCACCAGGCGCTGCGCCTGTGGCGGGCCGTCCCAGGCCCGGCTGTAGTGGTAGACCGGCCGCGCGCCGGCCAGGGCCGGCACGATGCGGTAGCTGCCGGCGGCGTCATAGACCGCCGTCCCCTCCCGGCGCCATTCGTCCTGGAACGTCAGCGTGTCGTTCACGCCGCCGGTCAGCTCGACCGGGCCGGTGATCGGCCGCGGATTGCCGTAGCGATCCGTGACGACGACCGCGAACCGGAACGGCGTGCCGGCCACGACGTCGAGCGGCGCGATCGCCCGCACGAACGCGACGTCGGGCTGCGGGTCGATGCGCAGCGGCGCCACCTGCTCGTCGCCGAGGACCGTCCAGGGGCCCGCCCTGCTCGTCCCGTTGGGCAATGTGGTGAACGAGCGATACCGGAAATGCGCCCGCAGCGGACGTTCCGTCCATGCGGTGGCGCGCGCCGGGACCTTCCCCATGTACGTCAGTCGCAGGCGCTCCCCCGCCGTCATCGTCTGCCAGGGCTGGAGGTACACGCCCAGGATGTGCGGGTACGGAAGCAGCGCGATGGGATCGAAGGTCGCCACGGCCAGCTGGACCTCGCGCCCGGCCCCCTTCTGTCCGACAACGACCGCCTTCCAGTAGCCGTCCTGTCCGATGAAAGAGCAGGAAAGCCCCCGCCAGCACAGGAGCGGGCTGTCGAACTCCCCCACGCCGGTCGACGCATTGTCGGTGTCGCTGCTGAGCGAGCTCGCCATCGGCAGCTCGATCTGCACGATGGAGCGGTCCCCTGCCCAGCCGGTGTTGAGCGTCGCCGGCAGCCCGCCGCCCTGAAGCGTTTCAGGGAGGGTGAACTCGAACGCGAGCGGCTGCCCGGAGGCCCCCCCGACTCGCTGGCCGGCGATCAGGACATCCGGAGTGACGGTGAGGAGGTACGGCGGAGCGGGGACCGGGTCGGCGGCTCGGATGCCGCGGCCGCCTGCGGGAAGAAGCGCCAGGACCGCCACGCCGGCGGCCGCCGCAGGAATCATCCATGTGAAGGAGCGCTGCATCAATATTCATTCCGACTGTTGGAGAATGATAGCACGATGGCCGGAGTCGGCCTGACTCAGGGGTTCTGCGGGGGGACCGGGAGCGGCTCTTCGGCGGGGGGCCGGTCTTCCGTCCGCCCCTTGAAGTTGAGCGGGTAGTCGACCAGCGACAGGCTCAGGTTGAGGCCGCTCGTCGGGGACACGTCCACGACCTTCAGGTCGATCGACACGTATCCGGGCGACGAGACCAGGACCCGGTAGCGCCCGGGCGGGACGGCGGGAAGCGAGAAGGTGCCGTCGAGCCCCGAGAAGGCCTGCAGGCTCCCCTTCCCCGCCTGCGGAAGGAGCATGACCGAGACCTCGGGGATCGGCTGCCTCTGCGCGTCGAGGAACGTGCCCCGCACCGGGACCGTTGCCGCCGCCGGCCCGTCCGGCGCCGCGCTCTGGGGCGGGGCGCCGCCGGCCTCCGGCTTCTTCAGCGCCTCGCCGAGAAGCACGGCGGGCGACTTGAGCCCCATGTCGAAATCCACGATGTTCCTGAACGGGGGCCGGACTTCGATCCGCTCCTTGCGGCGCGTCAGGTCTTCCATCGTCCCGACCTCGATGTCGTAGGTCCCCGCCGGCAGGTCCTTGAAGACGTAGGCCCCCTTCTCGTCGGTGCCGGTGACGCGCAGGACGCCGTCCTGCCCTTTCGACTTGAGCTGCACCATGCACCCGACCATCGGCTTCTTCTGGGGGTCCTGCACCGTCCCGGTGATCGTCCCGACGACGCGGCGCGCGGGAGGGGGATCCGGCGCGGGGGCGGGAGCCGGCGCGTCCTGGGCGGCGGCCGGGGCGACCGCCAGCAGGAGGATGGCGACACCCAAGCCGAGGAGCCCGATACTCGGGCTGGATCCTGGGTCTCTCCGTCGCCTGGACATGGTGGCAGAATTATACCAGCGGAGCGCCCGGATGAAATTCGCCGCCGACTGCATGCTCGGTACCCTCGCCAAGTGGCTCATCATCCTGGGGCACGACGTCTTCTACGCCGCCCGCATCGAAGACCGCCGGCTCGTCGACCTGGCGCGCCGGGAGGGACGCACCATCCTGACCTGCGACCGCCGGCTCGTCCTGCGGCGCGACGCCCGCGACCACATCCTGATCGAGAGCCAGGACCTGCGCGCCCAGATCCGCCAGGTCCTGGCGGAGCGCGGCCTCCGCATCCGCAAAGATAGGCTTTTCCGCCGCTGCATCAAGTGCAATCGCGCCACCCGCCCCGTGCCGCGGCCGTCGGTCCGGCTCGAGGTCCCCCCCTACGTCTATCGCACCCGCCGCCGCTTCACCCGCTGTCCCGCGTGCCGGCAGGTCTTCTGGCGGGCGACCCACGTTCATCGCATGCTTCTGGATCTCGAACTCCGGCTCGCTCAGGACTGAGCGGTTCCCAGGCTCCTCCGCAGCACGGCGTACAGCGGGACCCCGACGGCGGCCACCGCGCACCCGGCGAGCGCCGTGCGCGTCTGGCTGACCGCGATGTGGGCCGCGACCCCCAGGACAACGAGGATGAACAGGAGCGGCAGCCACGGGTAGCCCGGCATGCGGAAGGCCATGTCCTCCCCGCCCGGGTCGCCGCGCCGGCGCAGCACGAAGAGGCATGAGGCGACGACCGCCAGGGACAGCGCGTCGGTGAACATGACGAACCCGAGGAGCCGCTCGAACGAGCCGAGGAAGAGAAGGGGCACGAAGGCGGTGAGGGCGAAGAAGGCGAGCCCCGGCCCCTGGGCCTGCGTGCGCGGGTCGAACCGCCCGAGGACGGCGGGGAGGAGCCGATCCTCGGCCATGGCCAGGTAGCTCCTCGGCAGGTGCAGCATCGTCGCGTTCACGAAGCCGGCCGCGGACAGGAAGATGGCGATCGACACGAACGCCTCCCCCGCTCCGCCCAGGACGCGCCGCGCGAGATCGGCGGCGACCAGCGGCGAGGCCGCGACGCCCGCGGCGCCGAGCGTCCGGACGTAGGCGAAGTTGATCGACAGGTAGAGGGCCGTGACGACGAGCATGCCCGCGCAGACCGCCCGCGGCAGGCCGCGACGGGGCTGCCGCACGTCGGCCGCCAGGTTCATGGTGTTCTGGTAGCCGCCATAGGTGTAGAAGACGGCGACGAGCGCCGCGAGCCAGCCGGCCGGCGCAGTGGAGGCACCGGCCTGCCCGGCGCCGCCGGGTGCCGGGCCGCCTCCCGCGAGAAGAAGCCCCGCGGCGGCCAGGCCGGCGATCAGGACGATCTTGGAGAGCGACAGGATGTTCTGCGTGCGGGAACCGGTCCGGATCCCGGCGGCGTTGAGGGCGAGGAGGACCCCCATCATCGCCGCGGCGAGCCAGACCGCTTCGCCGCCAGCCGGGCCGCGCCGGACGAGGCGCAGCAGGTATTCCGATCCGATCACCGCCACGCCGGCCGCCCCGGCCCCCTGCATGAGGACCTGCGCCCAGTTCAGGACGAACGCCGCCAGCGGATGCCAGCAGTGCGCCACGACCTTGTAGAAGCCGCCGGCGCGCGGGTAGCGCGATCCGATCTCCGCGAACACCAGCGCGCCGATCAGGCTGATGGCGCCGCCGATCCCCCACGCCATGAGAAACGGCGCGGCCCCGCCTGTAGCGCCGGCGACCAGGGCCGGCGTGCGGAAGATGCCGATGCCGATCACCAGGCTCACGGTCGCCATCGCGGTGTCGAAAACCGAGAGATTCGGCTCGAGCCGCGGGACCGGCGGGTCACCCGCCATGCAGGGCCTCGCGGAGCAGGGCCGCGAGCGCCTCGTACTGCTCCTCGTGGTTGTAGATCTGCGCCGACAGGCGCACCAGCTTCCCTCCCGGGCAGGGCCAGGGGAAGAACCACGACTCGATGCCGCGCTCCCGCGTCCAGGTCGCGAGCGCGTCCTGATCGAGGCGCGCGACCGGCGAACCCGGCGCCGCGGCGGGAAGCGGCAGCGCGGCGATCGATCCGATCAGGTCGGCCGGGCAGGGCGGCTGGACCCCGAGGGCCTCGAGGAGGATCCCCCTGCCCCGCAGCACCAGCGCGTGATTGCGCTCCATGAGCGCGGCCATGCCCCCCGGGAGGAGGCCGCCCAGGACGCGCAGGCACTCCGGGATCGACAGGTACGCGGTCGGATCGTCGGTCCCGGTCCAGTCCCACTCCTCGCGGAAGCGCACCGACGTCCCGCCGGTCTCGTGCCCGTGGCTGATCACCAGCGGCCGGATGCGGCTCCTGAGGTCGCGACGCACGTAGAGAAACGCCGCCCCCTTCGGAGCGCACAGCCATTTGTGGGCGTTCGCCGTGTAGCACGCCGCCCCCAGCCGGTCGAGGTCGAGCGGGATCATCCCGAGCGCGTGCGCGCCGTCCACGATGCATTCGACACCGCGCTCGCGAAGCCCCGCGACGATCGCCGGGAGGGGGAACACCAGCGCCGTCGGGCTGGTGACGTGGTCGAGAAGCGCCAGCCGGGTGCGCGGCGTGACCGCCCCGAGCACCGCCTTGACGATGTCGTCGGCGCCGCGGAGCGGGAACGGCACCTGCGCCACGACCACGCGCGCCCCGCGGCGCGACGCCACGAAGTCGAGCGCCTTGCGGCAGGCGCCGTAGGTGTGGTCGGTCGTCAGGACGTCGTCACCGGCCTTCAGGTCCCACGAGCGCAGCGCCGCGTTGACGGCGTACGTCGCATTCGGAACGAAGGCGAGACCGTCCGGCTCCGCCCCGATGAACGGCCCGAGCGCCCCCCGTGCCTCGGCGAGGCGCCCCTTCAGCCGGCGGTTCATGAAATCGACCGGCTCCCGCTCGAGCTCCGCGCGCAGCCCCGCCTGGAACTCGAGGACCGGCCGCGGACAGGCGCCGAAGGAGCCGTGATTCAGGTAATGGACCGCGGGATCGAGCGTCCAGAGCTCTGCGAACGGGCTGCCCGCTTTTGAATCGCGCCCTGCGATATCGTTCATGGTGGCCCGCCTTTCGTGCGCCCATCATAAATCCGAAATGGGCGGCGCCTGGGCGCCTGGTTTGACAACCCGACTTCGGGCGGGCTACCATTCCCCGCTTCGGAATAGGCGCGCAGCGGCCTCGTTGGGCGATTAGCTCAGCGGGAGAGCACCTGCCTTACAAGCAGGGGGTCACTGGTTCAAATCCAGTATCGCCCACCATGGGCCCCCGGTTCCGAGACGACGGGGCCCTGGGGTCCCACCCGAGTGCGGGGTCGTAGTTCAGCTGGTTAGAACGCCGGCCTGTCAAGCCGGAGGTCGCGGGTTCGAGCCCCGTCGACCCCGCCATTTTGTTTTCAATCAGATACGCGGCCTTTTGAGTTTCCATCCTGGCCGGGTAAAGCCCCTTCAGGGTCCACCGAGTGTCCACGGGGTCCAGATTCCCCCGTCGCAGCCTTCCCCGACGTATCCCGAGGCAGCCGGTCCATGATGCCGACGCCGTCGCGTAGGTGTTCAGGCGCCAGATGGGCGTAGCGCAGAACCATCGAGAGCGACTTGTGCCCGAGGATGGCGCGGACGGTGTTCAGCGGCACCCCCGCCTGGACCATGAACGAGGCCCCCGAGTGGCGCAGATCATGGAACCGGAACCCGACGAGGCCAGCCGCACGGACAGCCCTCCCGAAGTGCCGGCGGATGATGGTAGGGGTCAGCGGGGAGCCGGACCCGGTTCGGAACACAGGCCCGCCAGCGATGGGCCGAGGGAGCGACTTGAGACCGGCGGTCAGGGTCGCGCTCAAGGGGACGGTTCGATCCTCGCCGTTCTTGGTGTCGCGGAAAGTCACGAGGTGGCGCTCAAGATCGAGGTCGCTCCAGACCAGCTTGATCAGCTCCCCTCGCCGGGCGGTCGTGTGGAGAGCAGCGAGGACGAATAGCCGGTAACGGTCGTCGACCTTTTCGAGCAGCAAGCCCGCCTGTTCCACGGTCAGCAAGAATTGTCTCCCGGCCCCAGTGCCCGCCGCGTTGACCTTCTTGACCGGGTTTTCGACGGCGTCTCCCCGTGCGATCGACCACTTGAACATCGACGAGAGGAGACGCAGCTGATGGTTGATCGTCTGACGGAGTACGCCCGCCGCAAGCCGCGCGTCGATGAAGTCGTTGATCGTCTTCGGGGTGATTGACTGCAAGATGACCCCGTCGAACCGGCGTAGGAGAAGGGTCGCGTTGTAGACGGGCATGGCAGAGTCCTTCTTCTTCGTCACGCAGGTCTGGGTTTCCTTGCGCTTCAGCTTGATGGTCCCTTCGTCGCGGACCACTTCAACCTGTACCCCGATGTGACCCTCCTCCACCACCACGTCTTCAAGGAGCCGGGGTCTGATCCGCTTCAACCGTGGATCGAGGCCGTGGCGGATTTCCTCTAGCCTCTCCGCGAGCCGGATCGCCGCTTCCGCCTTGTTGGGTCCGACCTTCTCACGGATTCGGTTCCCCTGCCGGCCGGGAGAGTAGCGATAGTCGATGTACCAGTTACCACGACGCTTGAAAACGGACACGTTACTTGGCCTCCTTGTGGTTCGTTGACTTCATCTCGGCGCGCTTCGCCTGCCGGTGCTCCCGCCGGCAGGAGCGGCACAACTTCCCCGATTTCCCGCGGCTGGCCGGCGCGAACTTCCCCGGGGTCAGGTGGCGCTTGCAACGAGAACACTTCTGACGCTTCGTAGTCATAGGGTCACCTCCGGAGAAGAGGCTCACCCTCTGGCCGAAGGAGTCAAGGGAAGACCTGTCCCCGCGGGCCGGAGACCGAGTGCAACCCCTGTGCCAACTGTGTGCTTAGCGGGAAGGTGCGGGGAAGAGGTACCTGATGACCGTTCGCAAACTCCAGCCGATAATTCCATCAAGCAAGAAGACCGCAACCTGAAACCAAGTGCTCACATTCGCGATGAACACTGAGTAGATGAGCAGAAGGAAAATCGCCACGAACACCAACAGAAGAAATATGAACGCAATCCACGCCATCTTATTGCGCTCCAAGACGCCCAGCGTCTTAAGTTGCTGGTCTGTATAGGTCGGAGGTGGATTCTTCATTCAACCTGTAGAATGTGGATTTTTCGAGGGCGCTGGTAAGGAATTTCTGTTCGCGCAGTTGCCCGTTCTCTTCAATCCAACATGTAACAACTTCCGGAAGGGTTAACTCTGTCTCGGCACTAGCCGCTACCGAACCATCGGGGCAGAGCACTTCGACATGTCGAGAAAAAAAACGCTGCCTGACTGCCGTATCGCAAATCCTTTTCGCTATGGAGTGCGATACCCCAAGGATGCTCCTTACGTTTTCCAGATAGAACTTCTCGGGGTTGAGTCGAGCTAGCGCCTTCTCTTTGCCAGCCAAGACATCGACACTCGTGAAGTGATCAATTACTGTCAAGAATCTTCTGAATAACACGATCCGTGTCCCCTAAATCGTCGGTGTACCGTAGAAACGCGATAAACCCCCGGGATGGGTCTACCGACATGACCTCCACACTTCGGCCCTGACCCTCAAGAATGAAGAAGAGTGTGTTATAGAGCTGCGACTCACTCAGGAGCTCATAGAGCTCCGGCTTGTTTTCTCGAATCCCGCGCTCTTCGTCCATTATTTCGGATGCCAGCGACACCGGGGTCTTGTACCTTGTTCTACACGAGTCCATGAAGCCATCAGCCCAAAGTTGTTTGACACCCTTGTGCAAGTCTGCGGAGACCAGTGTGAGCGATTCGACAAGCGGCTCAAGAACATCTCCTTCATCAATGCCTCGATTTCCAATGTAGTACGATCGCTCGAAGTAGGAGCCAAGGTTCTTTTCAAGCACCACGAACCGCACGATCAAATATGGCCCCCGGATCTCGATTCGGACGGGCCACAGGAATTCAAGCGTGGTTTCCTCAAGTGGGTCCTTCAAGACAACCTGATTCACGGACCTGGTAATGTAGAGTGCGTGATCGTCAGCAACCTCTCTCACCTTCTCCCCGTCGGTAATACTTGCCGGAAGTGCAAGCCGACCGTCGTCACGTGTGAAAACGAATACATGTTGCTTGCACAAACTCAGCGAATCGTCCACGAACTGAGCAATGTCTGTTGGCTTCAGACTTGAAGCGACGAGGTGGCACAACTCTTCCTTGGTCCCCTTGATCTCTGGCCATGCTTCGCGAAGACGGGCGATGGGGAAGAGTTGCAGCAGCCGCTTGAGATCCTGGGGCGTGGCTTTGTCGAGGATGGCCATTTGGCAGTTAGGCTACCACATGTTGGCTGCACCTTGACTCCTACCTGATCGGCGGTCCCGATCGCGCTACAATGGCGCCAATGCGAACGCAATTCGGCAACGTCATCCGGGACTCCGACGTCTGTGTTCTGTGTGGCGATCGGCCGGCGACGAGCAAGGAACACATCCCGCCACAGAGCATTTTTCTCGAAAACCCCCGGGACTACCTGCTCGTCCCCGCCTGCGACAACTGCAACGGGGGCACCAAGCTGGACGACGATTACCTCCTTCACGTCATGGCCGGGGCTGGATGGACGGAAGAGGCGTTGGAAACATGGAGGGCGAAGGTCAAGCCGAGGTTCCTTGATCACCCCGGGACGCGCATCGGGCTCAGGAACAATCTCGTGCGCGGATCGATTTCGATTCCCAATGTCGGGCGAGTCCACGTCGACATCTTGAAGGCCGACGCCGTGAGAATCCAGACGAGCGTCCGGAAGATGGTGTGGGGCCTGTACTGGTTCCACACGGGACACATCCGACCGCCGGGAGATATATTTGAAGTGTTCATGCTCAATGTGGCGCAAGTGACACCGTACCTGAACGATCCTGATAATGCGCGGGCTGTCGCGATGACTGGCGTCGGGGTTTACCAGGATGCCGACGTGATCCAGCGCTTTTTCTATCGCGCGGGAATCACTCCGGAGAATTCCTTGTGGTACTTTGTGTTCTATCGACAGAACGTCTTGATCGCCTACACGGGGCCCACGCCGCCTCGGGACGCGGATGCCTGATCCGGTCGAGACCCTCCGAACTCTTATCACTTCTACATCTGTGAGCCTGTCGCCGGTCGTCGCCTGGGTCGTCTTCGCATTTGGAGTCCTGTCACGGGAACGCGAACACTATGCCGAGTTCCGGCAGAAGCTCCGCGAGGTGATGAAAGAACTCGACTACATGGGAACATGGGCTCGCAACCAATACACCGACGAGGACGACAATCCGAACTGGGGAAATCCCCTGTGGTCCGTCAACGACTTTCCTTCCGACCGCATCCACGAATTCAACCAGTCGGCGTATGACAGGCCGGTCGATGCGAGACTTCGAGAAGCGTTGGCCGACCTTGAGACCGCGATCGAGCGCTTTCGAATGCTTCTGCGGGCACACCGGCATTTCATCATGCTCGACAATGGCCGCCTGACAATGGCAGTCGCAGCAAACCCGCAGTCAGCGCCCCGCGAGTGGTGGGAGGAGCTTCACCGCTTGAACAGGGCCATTCATATTGACGGGATTGGAACCGCGAACAACCCTAACGGGCTGCACTCCACATGGACAGTCGCGCGCACCGAGGTACAACGAGCGATCGATCAGCGCGGCAAGCGACGGCATCCCCGGAGCTTGTGGTTCGGTCATATCCCGGCAGCGATCCTCGCCGTGATCGGCATCGGGTTTCTCATCGGGTTCATCAATGAGCTGCTTCACGCGCTGTCGTGGACTCCGTGGCCTAGATGACAGTGGCTGGCGCTGATTATCTGCGCCAGTGCTTCGCCACTCTCGGCCCTGCTCCCCTTTTCCGCTCCCTCGTCCGCGGATGGCATCCGTCGCTGCGATAAAATGCCCCCTGGACCACGTCGTTGCTTGTCTGGGGCTGTCGATCCCGGTAGGAGGCCGCGAGGGCCGTGAAAAAGGACGAGCGACACCGGCAGTTGGTGAAGGAACGTCTGGAACACATTGTCGGGTACAAAGCCGACGTGATCCAACAAGGCGAGGAACAATCCGCGGATTTGTTCGCCTATGCTGGGGACGATAAGCTGCTCCTCGAGGTGAAATCTCGAGTCGACGATCTCGATGTCGTTCGCACGTTGCGAGAAGCTCCAGCGGGCACGGAGGCGTCACGGGACGCGCTCATGGAGCGTAGTGCCGGCATCTCGCGCATCGTCCACGAAGCGGTCGGGCAATTGCAGACGTCGATGCGCCACTACGACGGTGTGCCGATCATGTGGTTCATACCAGACCCGGTGTTGGGGATGTCTGACGCAGATCAACTCATGGAAGCCACACTCCTCGGGATCAGGTGGGTGATGTGGAGGTCTGATACTGGCTGGGGATATGCTCCGTGCTACCTGGCCGGGCGCACGGACTTTCACAAGTACCCGATGTTGGCTGCGGCGAGCGTGGATTTTGATGATGGGGCTAAACTTCTCATTAATCCCTATACGCCCCATCTTTCGCTGATTCGGAAGTCGCGGCTGTATGAGTTCTTCGCGCACGAAGATGCTGTCGTTGATCTGGAGTTCAAGAAATCCTCGACCTCCGGGTTAATCCTCTTCGGTGACTTCGACCGGGCTGATGATCGCGTCGTCCTGGAGAAGCTGTCCAAACAACATCCGGAATTCGGATTCCAATTCGTGGACATGCACGGGTTGGGTGGGTACAGGAGCTTTTCTGTGTAATGGAGCATTGCGCCCTAGATTGGGCGGTGTTTGAAGATGACGGACGAACAGGTCAGGATCGCTTATAACCTCCCACACCAGAACCTTGAGGTTGCCAGGGCCGCCCTGACCAGTTTTCACCACCCCTCTGGAGAAGGATTCCTCGAGACGCATGGCATCGGTCCAGTCGCAGGTGCTGTAGCTGCGATGATGTCTATATCCATTGTCTACAGCTACCTTGCGGTGGAGGCTTTCATCAACTATCAGCTCTACGCGATCTGGAATCGGCGCGACGATGGTTCTCCCGTGGCGGGGAGATTCATCGCCACCCTCGGTAGTGTCCCTCAGTTCGAATCGCTGAAGGGTGACAAGCACACGCGTGAGCTTGGGGATCGGATCAAGACACTCTGTCAAATCCTCGCTATCTCCCCGCCCCACGATGGAGCCCCGAAGCTCTGGGAGGATTTCAAGCGCCTGCTCGAAGTGTCGCGGCATTTCGTGATTCACCCTTATCCAGACCCGGCCTACTTTCAGGAGAACATGCAGCGCATCTCGACCGAGACCAAGGCGGGGAAGTTCGTCGACACCGCGCGCGATCTCATCGGGTATCTCCACGACGCCACGCATCGTCCTCGACCTGACTGGTTGGCAAAGAACACGCTGATTCGATTCCGGGGTGTAGATGTGCTGCCGGAACCCAAACCAGGGGGGACAGGAGGCGCGATGGGAAAGGCCGACACCAACAAGGATCACAAGGCCAACGATCCAAAACTTCAGCACGCCGGCATGAAACCGCCTGTGCCACCCCAAGGGGACAATGGCGATAAAAAACGCCGACCCCGCCTAGATTGGGTTCAGGTCTGGATGTGCATCTTCACGGGGATTGTGGCTATCACCACGATTTATCAAGCGCAAGTTACGGCCAAGGCAATGGTCTCATCCAGTCGCGCATGGATCGTCTTCAATGACATTGGGGTTGGTTTTGATCCGAAGAACCCAGGCCCCATTCAAATGAACACGGTGAACGTCGGTCATTCGCCGGCTATCACGGACCGAATGGGAATCGTACTCAAAATCGTTCCCGGCAAGCTCACCGAGCTTCCTCCGCTTGAGTTGCAGCCAAACGTGACAGTCTATCCGCCCAACATTACTCTCGCCATGGTTGCTGATCCAGGAGTGGTCTCCGCTGAGGACGCCAACTGCGTCACGAGCGGCCAGTCCACAGCTTATGCTCTCGGCATGATCGAGTACAGGGACCAATTTGGAACCGGCCGTCGCACCGGCTTCTGTTTGTACTATTTCCCGGAACGAAACACATGGCTCCCATGCCCGTTTGCAAACGCCTTTATTGAGGAATGAACCCGAGGGCGTTCCGGTCTGGCACCTTCCCCGCGATGATCACCTGCGCCAGTGTTTCGGCACTCTCGGCCCTGCTCCCCGTTTGCGCTCCCTCGTGCGCTCCGTCTCTGCCGTCCGCGATTTCAGAACATCCGGGGCGCCAAGTAGCATCGCTCTGGCTTGTCTCCACGTCACCTCGGCCACTTTGCAGGCTTCCCTCGTCGTTGAATGGCTCCAGGTCTGCACGCACCTTCGCGATTCGGCTCCGAATCAGTGTCTACCTACCATCTTTCCTGCTTCACCACGCGCTTCGCGAACTGGAAGACGTCCGGCCGGTTGTAGTGGCCGGTGACGTCGAGCGCCATGCTCTCCTCGGCGATCCGGCCGAGGTCGAGATCGGCGACCAGGATCTCCTCGCGGTCGAAGACCGGCCCGGCCAGGAGCGCACCGTCGGGGCCGATGATGCAGGACCCGCCGGAGCACACCAGGCCGTCCGGGTTCTCGCGCACGCCGGGGGGCAGCTCGAGGTCGGCGGGCAGGTCGCGCGCCCTGGTGATCAGGCCCGCGGCGAGGACGAAGCAGCGCCCCTCGAAGGCGTAGTGGCGGCTCGCGACCTGGTACATGTCGCGCACCGTCGGCCAGCAGGCGACGTGGATCTCCTCGGCCGACTCGTGCATCGCCTGGCGCGCCAGCGGCATCCAGTGCTCCCAGCAGATGAGCGAGCCGACGCGGCCGATTGGTGTCGCGACCGCCTCGAGGTCGCCGCCATCCCCCGGCCCCCAGACCAGCCGCTCGGCGTGTGTCGGCACGAGCTTCCGGTGCCGCGACAGGATCGATCCATCCGGCCCGATGACCAGGTTCGTGTTGTACAGGGTGCCGTGCCCCGGTCCGCCGGCCACGCGCTCGTGGACGCCGATGACGATCACAACGCCGTGCTCGCGCGCCGCGGCCCGCAGGCGATCGGTCTCGGGGCCGGGGATGATCGCGCTGTTCTCGACCAGGCGCGCGTAGGCCTTCTTCGCCGGGGGATGATCCCAGTAGGCCGATCCCGGGCAGAGGTCGAGCCAGGCGGGATACCCCGGCAGCCAGGTTTCGCCGAAAGCCACGAGCCGGGCGCCGCGGCCGGCGGCCTCGCCGACCAGCCGGACTGCCTTGTCGACAGACTTCTCCAGATCGAGGAAAACCGGGGCCGCCTGGGCGATCGCGACACGTGATATCCGTTCCGCCATGTGGTCTCGCTTTCCGCTCCGGGCTACCTGACCCCGGCGAGCCCGCCGATGATAGGCCAGCGGCGCCTGTTCTGTCGAAGGGGGGCGCGCAAAATCCAGCCCATCATATGAAATCTGGTTGATCTGTCGCACCTTTGGTCGTATACGTGTCTACGTCGAGGGGGTACCGTGAATCGCTCCAAGAACATCTCCGCTGCCGTCAACGCCATGGTATCTCCCGCAACCTGTTGCTGCTGTTGTTGTTGTCGGCCGACACGGCCGACCGGCGGCAGCGGGCCTGGAGGGTCCGAAGAGTAACGAGGTGAAATAGAAGACCTTCCAGGAATCAGGAGAGAAACCAAACCCACTGCCACCGGC
>Ga0070694_100001171_pt1 | contig 15061 bp, 14 predicted proteins | sample KBSK1251metaG_FD_65470 | JGI IMG/M metagenome (GOLD analysis project Ga0070694, IMG submission 65470) | Corn, switchgrass and miscanthus rhizosphere microbial communities from Kellogg Biological Station, Michigan, USA - KBS K1-25-1 metaG | ecosystem: Host-associated > Plants > Roots >... | reverse complement strand
AGCGATGGTCGCACACGCGTGTCGTTCTTTGCGTTGAATCTCGATCTCCTCCCAGGCGAAACTGTTTCCGCCGTTACTGCACGGGCTGAAGATTCAATGCTAAACATTTACCCGATGACGGTTGAGTTCGTCGGAGCCGTTCCGGCCGTTCCGGGAGTAAGCGAGGTGACGATTCTGCTCCCGGGCAATCTGCCCCCGGGGCAGGACGTTTTGGTGAGCATCACCTTGCACGACCAAACCAGCAACAAGGTGCGAATCAGAATCAAGTAAGTTCTGGTGTTGATAGGGCCTCACTTTGCGGCGCTGCGCCTTGCACTTTCCGCTGCTCCCGATCTCATCTAGAATGCCTGCGCTGGACCCAAGCTGTACTTTCAACTTTCAAACACGTCGAGGTATCACTTTGCGAATTTTCAAATCGTCTTTGATCACGCTGGCTCTAATCTGTTCTCTTTCAATTTCAGCAATTCCCCAGGCCCCGATCGGCATCCGCCCGCAATCGCCCGAGGGCAAAGGCGTGGTCGCTTTGAAAGCCGCCCGTTTAATCGACGGCACCGGCGCACCGGCAATCAATAATGCTGTGGTCATCGTTACCGACAACAAGATCACCGCCGTCGGCGACGCTGCTTCAGTACGGGTACCGGCCGGCGCGAAAATCATCGATCTGGGTGACGTGACCCTGCTGCCGGGATTCATCGATGCGCACACGCACCTGATCGGCCGGGTGCTCGGCGATCCCGACAACGACAGTGCTACGGTCAAGGACTATGACGCATTCGGCGCCATCCTCGGGGTTTTGCACGCACGTGACACCCTGTTGGCCGGCTTTACCAGTGTGCGCAACGTGGGCGCGTCCGGCCGCTTTGACGACATGGCTTTGCGCAAAGCCATCAACGAGGGCTGGACCATTGGGCCCCGGATGGAAACCGCCGGCCACGCGATTGGAATTACCGGCGGGCACTGTGATGAGAACGGCTTCAAACCCGGCGTCGCGCAACAGACAACTCTGGACGGAGTCGCCGATGGTCCGGAGCAAATTCGCCAGGCCGTGCGCTTGCAAATCAAATACGGCGCCACCGTGATTAAGACCTGCGCAACCGGCGGCGTGCTATCTGAAGGCGATGCCGTCGGCGCGACGCAATACACCTATGAAGAATTGAAAGCGCTCGTCGACGAGGCGAATAAACTTGAAAGAAAGGTAGCCGCGCATGCGCATGGCACCGAAGGAATCAAGCTCGCCGTGCGCGCCGGTGTTTCTTCGATCGAGCATGGATCGTTTCTCGATGAAGAAGGTGCGCGCATGATGAAAGAGCGCGGCACCTATTTAGTTCCGACTTTGTCGGCGGCCGAAGCAGTCGAACGCGCCGCGAAGAACGGTGTGTTGAAAGGACTGCGAGCCGAGAAAGCTCTGGCGGCCGCAGCTTCAGTTCGCCGCGCCATCAAACTCGCCGTCGCCACCAAACTGCTAATCGCTCTGGGCACCGACGCCGGCGTAATTCCGCACGGCACGAACGCGCGCGAATTCTTCCTGATGGTTGACTGGGGCGGCATGACAAACATGGAAGCCATCCAGGCCGGAACCATGAATGGCGCCAGGCTGCTCGGCTGGGACAAGAACCTTGGATCTTTGACGGTAGGCAAGTGGGCCGACATCGTCGCCGTCAGCGGTGATCCTTTGAAGGATATTCATGCGATGGAGAAAGTTGTGTTTGTGATGAAGAACGGGGTCGTTTATCGGAAAGAGGGTGGGTAATCCCTAAAAAGATTTCCTGATCCCGCCTCAAATATGGTCCTGTCGGTTGGCCAACGCGATCACAAAGAGGTGGCTGCCCGCTTTTTGGTTAACCGTTCCTCCCTGGTTCATGATGATGAGCTGTTCCTGGGTCAGCACCACCTGGTGCATGTGGAACATGGCTTTGGTTGTCTTGAGCTCAATGCCCTGGAGTGGCGGCGCATTCAGAACCGCATAAGGAATCAGGAGATCATGCACATGCGAAAAAGTGCCGGCACTCGACTGGATAATCAGGTTATCAACGGCCTTGTTGCCGTGACTTGGCGAATTTCCGGCAGCGCACGCGATCAAAGACAGACACTGCGCCGTCAAAACTGCGAAGCCAACTCCCTTGATAAACTTTCTTCGATCGAGGGCGATGGCTTTGTCGACGCCTTCAACCGCCTTGTCCTGGTCATCCACGTATAGGCTGGTAGGTTTGATCTTCATTTCGTTTCTCCTTAGGGCACGCTCGCGGTTTGTGCCGCGTCATCTCCTTGCATTTCTCTTCTGCTCTAAAACGAATCGCGTCACTCGTCGAGGAGCGACAAATCGAGCTGCTTGAGACGATCGCGATCGGTAATGATCTCAACCTGTGTGATCTTTCCATTTGCGACGGTGAAGCGGACCGCCCTCGACAGCTTACCGCCCGGCGCCATCACCAATCCCACCGATCCGTTCACGAGCGCCGGCTGCACAAATCGCGCATAGCGAGGGAAAGCGGTCGTCACTATCCGCGCAAAACCTTCTGCGCCGCGATGAGAGTCAGTAGCGATATGGGCGACATCCATTCGCACCACGAGCTCAGGATCGAGCACTGCCAGTAATCTCTCGAAATCACCCGCACGCAACGCGGCCAGGAAAGCATCAACGGCAATTCGCTGACTCTGAAGATCAGCATTGGTTGTCTCGCCGCAACGTACTCGTCTGCGCGCGCGACTGGCAAGCTGCCTCGCCGCTTCTGGTGTGCGATCTACGATCGGAGCAATCTCCTCGAACGGCAGATCAAATACGTCGTGCAGCACAAACGCGACGCGCTCGGCTGGTGAAAGCTTATCGAGCACCACCAGCAAAGCGACGCCTACCGAATCTGCCAGCAGCGCCTCCTTTTCGGGATCAGTCTTAGAGGCGGCGATCGGCTCGACGACCTTTGCATCGAGAGCTTCCTCGCCTCGCGACCGCCGCGAACGCAGCATGTCCAAACACACGCGCGAGACAACTGTCGTCAGCCAGCCGCCAAAGTTAGCAACCTCACTGGTGATACTGTTCAGTCGCAACCATGTTTCCTGCACCGCATCATCAGCTTCACTTGCCGAGCCAAGCATGCGATAGGCTACCGCGTGCAGATGACTTCGGTACGATTCAAACAGCTTTGTCAGGTCCTTAGCCTCGCTCAAGAGTTGCCTCTACGCTTCGGGAGATTCGACCCCCTCCTGTTTCAGATCAGTCTGGTTGAGTTGAACGCCGACGCGTCGCGATCAGCATCGTTAACTTCAGCCCGTGAGTCTCTCGTTCTCATCGTGGGTCCTTTAATCGCCAACGCTGGCGGAACCCACCCTTCGGCGCGGGCGCGCCAGCGCGAGCCCACCAAAAGCCATCGCGATCAGCCCCAGCACCAGGGCCGCTGCGCCACCGATTACTCCGTTGCCGGAGCCGGGACCACCTTTTGCGATGGCCAGATTCAGGCCGCCGTTGACCGCCGCGATCAGCCCCGCCATCATAGCCACGATGGCCCCCACTCTCCCGTTACCGCTACCCACACGACCGGCGGATTGGCGGAGAGCCAGCCCACCAATGACCACGGCGACCAGCGCTAGCACGGCGACTGCGGTGGCCCATATTCGCCGGGGAGTCATCCCGTAAACCGTGGTAGGGGCCGGCTCGGAAAGGTGCGCGGCTACCAGCACCATATGCACCAGCCATGCGAACACCGCGACTGCAGCCACGGCGGCGAGAATAAGCACGAAGGTTCGTTTCATTAGTTTTCTCCGATTATCCAACAACAGATCGGTTTCCGTATTGGACAAATTCACCCGACCTAAAGATCGGGAAGGTCGTTGCCTCTCGGAGGCGTAGTCCTCTAGTTCGTTTAAGGAAGGTTGTTCTCCATTTTGATAGCAACAACTTTTCTGCCTCTAACAGTTTCAGAGAATTTTCCGCCTCCCTTAAGCCGTCACATTTTTTCGTGGCAATCCGTCATAGTAGTGACGAATGAAACCCGGGAAATGTGACGGAGGGGAGAAAAATAACCCATACAAGCCCCGGCTTTATGCCCGTCAATGCTAGCCAGAACCACGTACCGACACCAGCCTGGATCGATTTGGAGCACCGCCTGTGGTTGAAGACATTGTGTAAAGGGCAGAACTCCAAACCAAAGCGCCGTCGTCGCTTTGCTCTGCCGGCGCACCCCAAATTGCCTCAGGCGTCTTGAGTCTTGCTGAGTAATTCGCATAATCAGAGCATGCGTCTACTTGAAAACAAATCTGAGCGCCGCACGCTCTCAGTCGCGGTCCTGCTGTTACTTCTGTCTGCTTGCCTGAGCGCAATCGTCACTCCAACGGCATTGCCGGCAACTGCGCCTCAAGCGAACAGTGTCGGCCAACCAAAGCCGGCTCCGGCTCGCTGGCTCGGACTGATCGGTGAATACGGGCCCGACGATGACACCGTAATCATTCTTGAGCAGGACGGGAAACTCTGTGCTTCTTTCAAACGCGCCGAGCCTGAGCCGCTCGAGGAAGTCTCAAAAGATATCTTCAAGTTTCCAGCGCCCGGACCGCATGCTCTGCAACAACTTATTTTCGAACGCGATCCACGCGGACGCGCGACCCAGGTTGCGGTTGATGCCATCATTCTCAAGCGTCGTCAAATCGAACCGGAAACGGGAAACCAACTTCGCATCAAACCACTGCGACCAGTCGCAGAGTTGATGAAGGAAGCACTCGCTGCGCAACCTCCCAAAGAGACCGGAGAATTTCGCGAAGCCGATCTGGTAGAGCTGACGAAACTCGATCCGACCATCCGGCTCGAAGTTCGTTACGCAACGACGAACAACTTTCTCGGCACAGTTTTCTATTCAGAGGCGCGCGCTTTCATGCAACGCCCCGCCGCCGAAGCCGTCGTGCGCGCGAATAAGAAACTCAAACAATTCGGTTATGGCTTATTGATTCACGATGCTTATCGCCCATGGTACGTGACAAAAGTTTTCTGGGACGCGACACCTGCCGACAAGAAGATATTTGTGGCGAATCCGGCAAACGGCTCGCGGCACAATCGCGGTTGCGCGGTTGATTTGACTCTCTATGATTTGAAAACAAAGAAACCCGTTGAGATGGTCAGCACTTACGACGAGACGACCGCCCGGGCTTATCCTGACTATCCCGGCGGCACTTCTCTGCAGCGCTGGCATCGGAAGCTTCTGCGCGACGCGATGGAAGCGGAAGGCTTCACCGTGTACGAAGCCGAGTGGTGGCACTTCGATTACCAGGATTGGCGGCAATATCGAATTGGGAATGTGCCGTTCGATAGGGTTGTAGGCCAGTAGCGAAAGGACATGCTTCGATTGCCGAGCGCTGCGCGCTAACCTAAATGAACCTTCGAGGGATTCCAATCTGCCCTCATCTCGGTATCACGATCGCCCTACACTTTGCAGACAATACTTGACTTAGTCTAGACAGGTACTATAATTGCGGCACTCAATGGCTCCCTGCTGCTAATATCATCTGATGTTTCCGACAGTCGGCCCGTCCGTCAACACCAGACTTTGGGGGTGCCTCATGCGCGATACAATTTTGAAGGCTCTGATCAGTCGCAGAGTTTTCTTGCTGGCGCTTTCGATCGCAGCGGCCGTTTGCACGTCACTCTTGTTGTTACCACCACTGACGAATTCTCGGCAACAATCTACTCATCGCGAGAGAATGGTGGATACAGAGGGTTCTTATACTGAGTGTCCGATAGAGATCATCGGCGCGGAGACTGCGAAGCGAAAGATTCTTTTGGGCAAGTCTTTCTCAGATGACGACGATTGGCTTAAGGGACTAACCGTGAGCGTCAAAAATTCATCGGGGAAGCCCTTGACGCACATTGGGGTGAAGATTACGCTCGACCGAGCACAAGGCCAGGAGGATCAAGGGGCGGCGACGTGGGATTTGTGGTATGGCGTAAGTCCTTTCTATTACAAGCCTGACGAGGAAATTCCTCCCCCAAAAGTCCCGCTCGTACCGCATGGGCGGGTTGAATTACTTTCTCTCTCAGATTCTGAGTACGGCAGCCTCAGATCGTTTCTGACAATTCAGAATTTTCCTAACTCAATCGAAAGAATTCACTTGATGGTGTGCACGATCGGCTTCGCCGATGGTACCGCTTGGAATGGCGAGATGTACGAACGCGATCCGAAAGCAAAGCGAGGGTGGAAATCACGTGAAAAACCAAAAGGCAGGGCTGCCTGAGCCCGCGGGTGTTCTTTGAAGCGCGGACATCCCGTCAAGGCGGCGTATCACGCTTAAACCAAACTATTTATTGCCCACCAGCCGAAGCCGTGCGCATCGGCTTTCCGTCACCATCGTATTCCTGCACGCTGCCGAACTTGGCCAGGATTTCACGCGTCTTTGAGGCATCTCCGACCGCGACGATTTGCAGATGGTTGATGTCGATGTACTTCATCGCCACCCGCTGCACGTCTTCGGCGGTAATCGCTTCAACTTTCTGCGGATAGGTGTCCCAGTAATTCGCCGGAAAGTTGTAGAGCTTCTGCGTAATGATGTTATTCAAACGACCGGCTGGATTTTCGAGTGTCAGCGCGAAGCCGCCGATGATTGCGTTCTTGGCATTTTGAAGTTCTGTCGGCGAAACCTTCTCAACGCGAATTCGCTTGAATTCGTTCATGAATTCCCGAATCGTGCCTTCGGTAACTTCTGTTCGCACCGGCGATTGGGCGGTAAACGTTCCGCGGTACTTACTCGCGCTAAAGTTGCTGCTGACCGAGTAGGTGTAGCCTTTGTCTTCGCGAATGTTCAGAAACAGGCGCGCGGAAGGACCCTGTCCGAGGATCCGATTCATCACCGCCATGGCAACGTAATCAGGATCGGTGCGCTCGATTCCCAGACTGCCGATTTGAAATACTGTCTGCACCGAACCGGGCCGATTGATCAGGTGAATCTTTGTTTCGGCCTGGGCCGGAACCGGCGGAATCGTGACCGGGGTCACCGTGCCGGGTTTCCAGTCACCAAAAACCTTTTCCAGCCTGGGCAAAATGTCCTTGAGCGTCACGTCGCCGGCGATAAAGAGCGTCGCGTTATTCGGCACATAGTTTTGCGCATGGAACCTGGCAAGATCAGCGCTGGTGATTTTCTTGATTACTTCGGGCGGCGTCAGCACCAGTGATGCGGGGTGTGTTCCGTAGATCGCCTGACTCAATCTCTCCTGAGCCAGAAACTGGGGTTGGCCACGCAGCAATGGCAGCGAGGCCAGGGTCCGCGATTTGTATCGCTCCAGCTCGTCAGCGGGGAAAGTCGGAGTCCGAATCGCCTCGGCAAATAAATCCAGAATCTGATCCAGATTGTCCGTCAGACCGGAGGCCGAGATGTTCGAGGTGGGCGAAGACACGCCCGAGTTGGCGGTCAAAGTCGCGCCGATGGTGTCGAGCGCCTCAGCCATCTCGCGACTCTTATGCTTGGCGGTTCCTTCACGCAATTGCAGCGCGGTAATACTTGCCAGACCACGCATGTCCGCCGGATCCGAAAGGCCGCCGCTCATCACTACCATCTCCATCGAAAAGATTGGCAGCTTATTGGTGCTCTGAAGCAGGACCACGTGCAGACCATTTTTCAGAGTCGCTTCCCGGGCCTTTGGCAAGGTCACTTTCAGCAAGCTCTTGTTCACCGGCGCTTTGCCTTTAATGACAGCGCCTTTGGTGCTGGTCGGTGTTTGCCCGGCCATCCCCCCTTGCGCGTAAGCCGCGGAAGCAAAGGCAGCAAGGCAAACAATCGCGATCAGGATTCGGTTTTTCATTGTCTTGATGTTCTTCATGATTTCAATCTCCTTGCGGCGGCCAGATGCCGGCGCTCGATAATTACTGCTGCGCGCCACCCATCGGCCCCCGGCCGGTTGCTTTCGGCACGGTGATCACGACCGTGCGATTGGTCTGCACCAGATACTTGTTGGCAACCCGCTGCACATCTTCTTTAGTTACGGCGGCCACCTTGTCGATGCGCGTATTGATGAGATTCGCATCGTTGTAGTAAGTCGCATACTGCCCGATCGCATTCGCTCGTCCCAGCGAGCTTTGCAGCCCGATGATAAAGGCGCGACGCGCGGCGGCTTTGGCTTTTTGTAATTCCCAGTCGGCGATTGGCTCTTTCTGCATGCGCGCGATTTCATCGTAGATAGCAGCTTCCACTTCTTCATTCTTAAAGTTCCGCGGCGTTGCGGTGACGTAGAAACCACCCACCCCGCGCATCTCCTGTGCAAAGGCGCTGGCGTTGGTCACCATCTCTTTCTCGCGGACCAATTTCTGGTTGAAGCGCGAGCTGGCGCCCCCACCCAGGACGTTGGCCAGCACTTGCAGCGCGTAAAAGTCGGCAGTGTTGCCGGGCACCGTTTTGTAAGCAATCGAGATTCGCGGCAGGCGCGCCAGTTGATCGTCAACTGACTGGCGGCGCTCGGCCTTTTGTTCCGGCTCGTTCATGTCAACCGCGGGCGGATCGGGCTGGCGCGGAATGTTCTCAAAATTCTTTTTGATCAAAGCCAGCGCGGCGGCCGCTTTGAAATCGCCCACCAGCGTCAGGGTCGCGTTGTTCGGCGCATAGTACATTTTGAAGAAGGCCATCACGTCTTCGACAGAGGCCGCGTTGAGATCGGCCATCGAACCGATGGTCGAATGCTTGTAGGCAAAGTTGTCGTACATCAACTCCTGCTGAACCTCGCCGCTCTTGCCGTAGGCGGCGTTGTCCAGTCCGATGCGGCGCTCTTCCTGAACGGCGTTGCGTTGATTGTCGAGGTTCTCCTGAGTAACGGCGAGACTGCGCATCCGATCCGCTTCCAGGTACAGCGCCAACTCGAGCTGATTCGACGGCAATGCTTCGAAATAGTTCGTGCGATCCTCGTTAGTGGTGCCATTCATCGTCCCGCCGTTGTTGTAGACGAGCATGAAGTGTTCCGACTTGCCGACGTTCTCTGAGCCCTGGAACATCATGTGCTCAAACAGGTGAGCGAACCCGGTCCGGCCCGGTCGCTCGTTGCGCGAGCCGACGTTATAGCTGACGTTCACGGCGATCACGGGGGCGTTGTGATCTTCAACGGTAATCACGCGCAGCCCGTTGGCCAGACGCGTTTCCTTGAAATTCACCCGCGGGTTGCTGGATTGCGCCAGGGCGCTGCCGGCCACAGCGAGAGCAAACGCAGCGCTGAGCAATTTTGTGTGCAGTCTCATATCGATTTAGACTCCTGAAACTAAAGTTCGAGCAATAGACCTTTTTTGCTTAGTTGTTGTCTTACAGCCCAGGGACGTCCCTAACGGTAAGCTGGAAAGCTGGATGCGCAAGGAATTTATGCGTCCTCAGGTATCCTGTCAAGCGCGGGCTTCGTGCGGAAAACATTTCTGGCGGCTCTTTGTGCCCGCCTGAGCCAACCGCATCCCCGGTTCGGCCATCCAAGACGACGCCCAAGGTTGCTCAGAGGGTTCGACAGCAGGACGGTTTGAAGTTGCCCGCGCCTCTTGCGGGTGGAGTCACAGAACGAGACGCCCGTGGCACCTGAATGTTTGTTGGAGATTTCGCCCGCGATTTGCCTCCGCTGGCTGGTAATGAACGCATCGAACTATAATGTTTCCAGTGAAGTCAATCGCCGCTATGCTTAGATTAAAACTCTCCTTTACCACTGCTGTTCTAACGTTCGCTTTCTCCCTCTGCGCGTCCAGTGCGCTGGCCCAACCAGGGGGCGGAACGCGTTACGACGTAACCAACTATCGAATTGAAGCCCAGTTGAATCCGGACGAGCACACGTTGCGCGCCGGCGCGGACATAACCCTGGTCCCGCAAGAGGCCACGCGCTCGATCGTTTTCGAGTTGAATGGCTCGCTGAAAGTTGACGGCGTTGAGAAGGACGGCAAGGTACTGACCGGGTTTGTGCAGGACCAGGTTGGCGCCGGTGCACTCGGGCCCAATGTGAGAATCGACCTGGGCCAGGTGGTTCCGGCTAACCAACCGGTGACCGTGCGCATTCGCTGGAATGGCGCGCTCACTTCACCTGAAGGCGGACCACTGGCAAACAAACGACTGGCTTACGTCGGATCGGAAGGCTCATATTTGATGTACGCCTCGCGCTGGTTCCCTTTTCATGATTACGCGGCCGATCGCGCGACCTCCGACATCACGATCATCGTACCGACCGGAATGCTGGTCGGCGGCATGAGCGATGACCCGGTCAATCCTCAACCGGACAAGACCGGCGTCACGCGCTTTCGCTTTGTCAGCAAACAGCCGGTGCTGGTTGGCAACTTCGTCGCCGGACAATACGTCGCCAAAACTTTGCGGATGGGCCGTTACGAGTTGCAGTTCTTCGTCAAGCCGGGCAGCGAAAACCGCATTACCAATTATGGTGAGTTAATGGGACGGGCGCTTGAGTTTTACACAAACGAATACGGCGCGCCCGCGTTCGGCACGCGTTTCATCATCGCCCAGACGGACGACGAAACGATGGAGACCTACACAGGTCCGGGAATGCTTTTTCTGGCGTCGAAGCTTTTTGATTCACAGCGCGGTGCTTCCGAGGAACGGATGGAACGCGAAGTCGCCTATCAATGGTGGGGCCAGACCGTCGGCTTGAAGTCTTTCGACGATGCCTGGGTTTCGCAGGGACTGGCCGAGTGGAGCGCGTTTGCTTTCCGCGAAATGTACCTCAAGGACGCGCAATTGGATGCTGCGCAGCGCGAAGAGCAGGAGCGCGCGCTTACTTTCGAACAGACCTCGTCAATAGTACGCGCGCCTTCGGCTTTGGACGATCAATCGGCCGCTTACAAGTCGATCGTTTTCTACAAAGGCGCGATGGTTTTCCGCATGCTGCGCGAGTCGATGGGCACGCAGAAGTTCAATCAACTGCTGAAAAAGTTCCTGGAACAGTTCCGCAATAAGAATGCTTCGATCGATGATTTCGAACGCTTGACGACGCAAGTGGCCGGCAAGAATATGCGCTACTTTTTTGCGCAATGGGTCGAGGGCACGGGGGTGCCGGAATTCAGCGTTGACTATCAAATCATTCGCACCCGCGCCGGTAAGTTCCGCACTCGCGGCACCATCAGACAAAATTTCGAGAACCTTCACCTGCCCGTTGAGTTGACGCTGCATTCGGAAGGCGATTCGCAGACAAAGATCCTTTATCTCGCGGGCACCAGCGAAGATTTTGACTTCGAATCAAGCGGCCAGCCGGTCAGCGCCGAAGTCGATCCCAATGACAAGATTCTGCGGATGTCAGAAGAGCTGAAAGTTTCGATCGTCGCGCGCCGCGGGATCGAACTCTTCAAAGACGGTCAGTACGCCGAAGCCCAGCAGCAACTCGAGTCGGCGCTCAAACTCGATCGCAATAACGCCTGGGTCTACTACAACCTCGGCTTGATCTATTTCGAACAGAAGAACTGGCAGCTGGCCCTGGATAATTTCCAGGCAGCCCTGGACTCGGTCAGCAGTAAGCCGGCATGGATCGACACGTGGGCGCGTATCAAACGAGGCAATGCGTATGACGCCAAAGGCGACCGTGGCAAAGCCGTCAGTGAATACCAGAAAGCGGTGCAGGCCGGCAGTGATTACGATAATGCCCAGGCGGTGGCCAAGAAATTCATCGCTACGCCATTCGACCCTAAAGCTCCCACCGAACAAGCGCAGACCGGACCCGGCGACTTTTAGGAGCGGCGTTGCAAAAGTCGGCGAAAGCCGACTAGTGGAAGTGCGCGGCACTTCAGTAGTGGGATCTCAATAAGCAAAACGCAAAGGTCGCGGACGCGAGAAACAATTAGACATGATTTACAGGATTAACGAGATAATGAGTGGGTATACACTCTTTCAATCCTGTCAATCATGTAAATCCTGTCTAATTGTATTTCTCGCGTGCCCTCCCTCACGGTCGGGCTTCTGAAACACGAGTCCGCCTGCTACTTCCCGGCGGCCCGCAAAGCATCGTTAATCATTTGCCGCAAACCTTCCGGCTTCCACTGATCGCCCGTTGCTTCCTTCCCGTTGACGAAAAAGCTGGGAGTGCCTTTCAGTCCAAACGAATGCGCGCGCTTCCCGTCCTGAAAGATCCGGGCGGCCACCTGCTCGCCGTTCAGGTCTTTCATAAATTGATCAGGGTTTAAGCCAATCTGTTTCGCATAGTCAACAAACACCGGCACCAGATCGCTTTTCGGAGTCCAGGTGACCTGGTTCTCGTACAGCTTGTCGTGCATCTCCCAAAACTTGCCCTGGAGGCCGGCGGCTTCGGCAGCCTGCGCAGCCAAAAGCGAGTGCGGATGCATCGTCACCAGGGGCAACTCCCGAAAGATAACCTTCAGCTTGTCGCCATACTCGCCTTCGATCTTCTTCATCTCGGGATGGTAAGAACCACACGCCCCGCATTGAAAATCGCCAAACTCTTCCAGCGTTACCGGAGCATTGGCGTTACCACGCACGTGCGGCGGTTCGGCCCCCCGGACTTCAGTTGCCGGGTCGGGCGTAGGCTTATTCGAGTTTTGTGATTGTTGTGATGAGCGCAGCACAACCCAGCCGACGCCCACGGCCGCGATCAGGACCACCGCAATAAGCACAAATGGTAGAAATCGTTTCATATGAGTTGATAGAGAAACTTAGCGCGCTTAGACCGGGAGTCGTCCGGTGTGACGCACCGCAAGCCCCGAGTCCAGGCAAAAACCCACGGCTACTCGATCGTGTAATCGATCGTCTTATCGAGGGCGCCATTAATGTAGACATCCACCCGATACTTTCCGACGGGCCAGTCTTTGGGCAGCACCAGGTGACCTTGAACTTTGTTCTCGAAAGAGTTCGTCGTGTAGTCAATCGTTTTGATATCTTCATTCGTGCCGCCTACGTCTACAGCTTTCCAGATGAAGCGTACCTGGGTGCCCTTCTTGGCCTTGTTCAATGAGATGACACAATGAATGGTTCGATCGTCAGGGGCAAACGAGGTGGTTTCCGCGCCCGGCTTACCGTTGGCATCCCTGGCCATGTAGATCCTGGTAACGTAGACGTCGGCGTTGGCGGCACGGGTCGGCTGTGGCGTGGCTTTGTTTTCATTCGCAGTCTTGTTTGAGTTATTCGAGTTGTTTGAATTCTTAGAGAGGTTGCACCCTAATACCACGAAGATAAGCAACGCAGTCGCCACCCAACCTGGATGAATTTTCATGTGTGTATCCTTTCTAATAGGGAAGACTAAACAGCAATCAAACGACCTGGTTAGAAGTTCAAGCCGCCGCGGCGAGTGCGCCCGCCAGAGATCGAAAGACTTCGCGACCGTCGCTGGAGCCCAGCAAATCTTCACACGCACGCTCAGGATGCGGCATCAATCCCAACACATTGCGACCGCGATTACAAATGCCTGCGATATTGTCGCGCGCGCCATTCGGATTCGCGGCGTCGGTCACATTTCCGCTGCGGTCGCTGTAACGAAAAACGATTTGCTGGTGGCGCACCAGATCTTCGAAGGTCGCGTCGTCACAGACATAGTTGCCTTCAGCATGCGCGATCGGCATGCGCAGCACGCTGCCGGTTTTTAGTTCCTGCGTGAACGGTGTGCCGGTGTTCTCAACCCGCACATTCACGTAGTCGCAGATGAAATGAAGATCGCGATTCCGGATTAAGGCGCCCGGCAACAGACCGGCTTCACAAAGAATCTGAAAGCCGTTGCAAATGCCCAACACCAGGTTCCCTTTCGCGGCGAACTCTTTGATTGAGTTCATTACCGGAGAGAACCGCGCCAGGGCTCCCGCGCGCAAGTAATCGCCATAAGAAAAACCGCCGGGAATTATTACTGCGTCATAAGTGGAAAGATCGGTGTCGCGGTGCCAGATAAAATCGACCGGCTGGCCCACATGTTTCGAGATCACGTGATAAGCATCGTGATCGCAATTCGAACCGGGAAAAACGACAACTCCAAATTTCACTTTTCAATCTCCACGCGAAAATCTTCAATTATTGGATTTGACAAAACATCATGCGCCAGGCGCGTTGCTTCCTCGCGCGCGTTTGTTTCGCTGACTGAACTGTCCAAAGAAATCTCGAAGTATTTTCCCTGACGAATATCGTTCACCCCGTGGAACCCCAGAAGCTCCACGGAATGCTTGATGGCTTTGCCCTGCGGATCGAGCACGCTCGGTTTTAAGGTAACGTAGACTTTTGCTTTCATGAATGTTTATTAGCTCGGTGTCAGAACCCGGAGCGATAGCGACGGGATCAAATAGATCGGTTTGAGGTCGTCCAGTCGCTATGGCTCCGGCTCTGACACTGAAGAACGGAAGATATTACGATAAAACGTTGCGTAACCAGTAGCCAATATCATAGTATTTCCGCCGTCGTCAGACCGGCTTTCGATTTTCCACGAAAGAGGACAGCAGATGTCATCTCCATATTCAGAGCCCGCCCCGGCGTCAGGCGCACCTGGCGGTAAGACCAGTTTCATGGGCCTTGATTCAAACGTGGGGGCCATGCTCTGCTACATTGCCAACTTTATTTGCTGCCTCGGGTTGGTTCTGGCAATCGTCTTTCTGTTCACGGAAAAAGAGAACCGGTTCGTAAAGTTCCACGCCGTGCAATCGCTGTTTCTCGTGGCCCTACAGATTGTAGTAGGCATTGTAGTTCAGGTTCTTGCGCTGATCCTTTCGCTCGCGCTGAATACGTTTGACATGTCCTGGATGGCCTGGATTTTGATCCTGGGGCTTCGTTTTATTCTGCTTTTTGTCTTTTTGGCATTGTGGATTCTGGGTGGGATAAAAGCCTATGGCGGACAATGGTACAAGCTGCCCATCATCGGCGAGCTGGCTTGGAAATCCGTCAACCAATAATCTCTGACTCTTGTTGTTTCGCCAGGGCGGTGCAAAAACCCGCTGGTTATTCGTCTGAAACGTGAAATAGTCGTTCTTCGTTTGAAAGGTAGGAGAAAAAAGCATCATGGATAATACTGCTGGCAAAGCGGCTCTAGGTGGCCTCGACGGAAACCTCGCCGCCTTACTGGGTTATATCATCTGGGTAGTCGCGCTAATTAGTCTGCTCATGGAGAAGGAAAACCGCTTCGTTAAGTTTCATGCCATTCAGTCGC
>Ga0070694_100001170_pt1 | contig 15075 bp, 9 predicted proteins | sample KBSK1251metaG_FD_65470 | JGI IMG/M metagenome (GOLD analysis project Ga0070694, IMG submission 65470) | Corn, switchgrass and miscanthus rhizosphere microbial communities from Kellogg Biological Station, Michigan, USA - KBS K1-25-1 metaG | ecosystem: Host-associated > Plants > Roots >... | reverse complement strand
AAGAGCATTGATAACGATCTGTGGATGCCCCTGCCGATTGCGACGCTGGGTTATGAAACGGCGCGACACGTCGGCGTCGGATTGGTCAAAGGTTTGATGGAAGACGCGCGCACGACGGGGCGCTGGTATTTCGGTGTCACGATGGGACGGCCCACGGGGCACCTCACGCTCGGCATCGGCAAAGCAGCAAGCGCCACTTGCACGATCATTCCCGAAGAGTTTCATAGCCAGACGATTTCGCTCTCTGACATCGCTGACATCGTCGAAGGCGTAATTATCAAGCGCCGCGCGATGGGCCGCCCGCACGGCGTAGTGCTGCTTTCGGAAGCGCTGGTCGAGCGGTTCAATCCCGAAGAAGTGGCCGAGTTGCAGGACGTAGACCGCGACGCGCAAGGCAACATTCGCGTCACCGAAATTGATTTGGGGCGCAAGGTCAAGAATGAAGTGCAGCTTCGCCTTGAGCGGCGTAACATCAAAGTCACCATCGTGGACAAAACCATCGGCTATGAACTGCGCTGCGCGCCGCCGATTCCTTACGATGCCGAATACGCGCGCGATCTCGGTTATGCGGCGGTCAACTATCTACTCAAAGGCGGATCGGGCGCGATGATTACGATTCAGGGCGGAGAGTTTCATCCGATTCCGTTCAGCGACGTGACCGATCCGGCAACGGGGCGTGGACGGCAGCGCGCAGTGGACGTGGAGACGGAGAGCTACCAGGTGGCGCGCGATTATATGGTGCGGCTTGGCCCCAAAGATTTCAGCGATGCGGGGTGGGTGTCGAAGCTGGCGGCAGCGGCGGGCCTCACACCTGCGGAGTTCACGGCGCGCTTCGATAAGTTCGCGCATTGAATCTTAATCTCATATCTACAAAAGTGTCAGAAGCCCGACCATAAGGGAGGGCGCAACCATTAAGTCAACGCCCTTGCTCACGCGCGGGCTTCTGACACGAATCCAACCTCGGAGACTCGATTATGCAAAACGCAGCACAACAACAACCTTCACCGCTCCTCTTTTTCGAGACGGTCAACTCCTACCAGCGCACGGCCGCGATCAAAGCGGCAGTGGAGTTGGAAATCTTCACCGCCATCGGTGAGGGAAAAACGAGCGCAGCAGAAATTGCGCAGAGATGCGGCACAGCGGAACGCGGCGCGCGAATTTTATGCGACTCGCTGGCCACGCTCGGCTTTCTCACTAAACAAGAATCGCGTTATGGTCTGACGCCGGATTCAGCGATGTTTCTTGACCAGCGCTCTCCGGCTTATCTGGGCGGCGCGCTCGAATTTCTGCTCTCGCCAATGCTCATGGATAACTTCAAAGAGCTGACAGCTAGCGTGCGCAAAGGCGGCACGGCGATGGAAGGAACGATGGTGCCAGAGCATCCGGTCTGGGTGCAGTTCGCACGCGGCATGGCGCCGCTCATGTTTATGCCCGCGCAATTGCTCGCGCAACTGGTCAAGCTCGACACTTCACGCCAAACGAAAGTGCTCGACATCGCCGCCGGTCACGGCATGTTCGGCCTCGCGTTTGCGCGACAATCTCCGAACGTGGAAGTCGTCGCGCAGGATTGGGCGCCGGTCTTGGAAGTGGCGAAAGAGAATGCCAAAGCAGCGGGAGTGAGTGAGCGATATAAAACGCTGCCCGGCAGCGCGTTCGAGGTGGATTACGGCACGGGTTATGATCTGGTGCTGCTGACGAACTTCCTGCATCACTTCGATCCGCCGACGTGCGAAACGCTGCTCAAGAAAGTTCACGCCTCGCTCGCCCCCGGAGGCCGCGCCGTGGCGCTGGAATTTGTGCCGAACGAAGATCGCATTTCGCCTCCGGGGGCAGCCATGTTCAGTTTAGTCATGCTCGCTTCAACACCGAGCGGCGATGCTTACACGTTCGCTGAACTCGAAGGCATGTTCCGCAACGCAGGCTTTACGCGAAGCGAATCACATCAACTGCCGCCGTCAATGCAGCAGGTGGTGATTGGTCACAAATAACACAACCAGTATTGGTCAAATAATAGCGCAGACAAGAAAGGCGGCTCTTCGGGGCCGCCTTTCTGATTGGTTCTTTGAAACGTGGTTCTTTTGGAAGATTACCTTTCCTTCTTATGACTATATGGCTTGCTGCCCATATATCCTGTACCATCGCCGAAGCAGACTGTAGTTAGGTCAAACATGACTTCAGTGACTATAAATGGAGTGCCCTGTTCGGCAAGTCGTTTCGTAAGATTTTCATTTTGCTTATCCGGGATTTTAAAAATGACAGTCTCTCCCGCTTTAATGACAGGGACATCATCTGCCCCTGCAACTTCGCGTTGATTGGGGAACCGTTTATCGCCAGCCTGAAGGGTAAATGCTACTCCATACCCATCAATTCGCAATTCTGGAAGGTGCAAATAGATGTGAAAGAAATAGATTGGCTTATTCGAAACGTTCTTGATCTCGATCTCTAAGTCTTTGGCCCAATCGTCGCTCTGAAGGTTTTTGAGTTTGACTTGGATCTCTGGGGGAATTCTGTGAGTATACGAGTCTTTTCGCTTTCGCTCAGTCGTCTGCTGCTGATTAGGAGTTGGATCGTTGGGTTGACGCTGTGTTTGTGTTTGCGGAGATGCTTGCTGTGTTGTTGGCAGTAGTAACAAGCACAAGAAAAAGGCAAAGATGAAACCAAGCACTGACAAGCTGATGTGGATAGATCGATGGGTCCCCATACTGCTCCTTTCTGAGCATGCAGGGCAGAGCGGCGTGTAAGAGGCTCAACCCTTCTGGCTGTTGTGACTGAAACCCTGTAAAGCCAGAGCTGTGGTCTAAATCGGCGGCGCAGTTTATATCATAGGCTCACTCTTAGCATCAATAAGAAAGGCGGCTCTTCGGAGCCGCCTTTCTTATTGATGCTTTTGACGCCTGTCTATGGCAGATTCACCGTCTGCGCGCTGCCGTAATAGATTCCATTGAAGAGGAATTTGAACGTGCCGTGTGGTTGCGCGCGGAAGGTAATCTCCGGGCCGAAGAGGAAGAGCTTGCCCTTCCCGATCGGGGCTTCAATCACAGCCACGCTGTCTTTGAGATATTTCTGTCCCCAGGCCCAACCACTGCGGAGCGGCTTATCGGTGTCAAACCAGGCAATCGGCTTGAGGCCTTTGGCTCTAGCATCTGGCCCCAGACGAAAAGCCGGGCTGCTGTCGAAGAAGACATCCAGCTTTTCGGTCAGACCATAAGCCAACGGCTGCGAGGTGTCCACAGCCACTTGCAACACTGAACCGGGGGCAAAGAATTTCTCGCGCGGGATCGGACGCTCTGAACCATCGGCTTGCTTTTCGACCAGAGCGCTCGTAATCGGCAAACCGGCATGAAAGCTCATCCCCATTGCGGAGTTGCCGACGGTCAAGATCGTTCCGCCGTCGTTGAGGAACTGCATCAATTGCGGAATGGTCTTCGCAGCAGTCACGCTGCCCATGCGCTCACGCCACTCCGCCGGGATACTCTCAGGCGAGCCGCCACCGCGACCACCGCCGCCGCCGCCGCCGCCACCGCCGCCACCGCCCCTGCCGCCACCTTCGCCAGGACGACCGGGGATGCCGCCCATAAAGATGAGCACATCGTACTTGCTTGAAAGATTGCCTGCATCAAGCATCGGCGGATAGACCACGGTGAACGGAAACTCGAATTGCTCAAGCAGCCAGCGCACCCAGCCCGAAGGCATTGAGCCGCCGTATTGATCCCACAAACCGATCCGCAGCGGCTTGAGCTTGAAGGCTTCGCCGGTGGGCTTGGTTGTCGTCGAATCGAAATTCAAACCGAGATCGGTCGCCATCTTTTGCAGTTTGGGTAAGGTTGAAGATTTGGCGGAAATGAACATCGTGCCCGCGGGGTATGTTTTGCCATTTGCGGACAGCGGCTGCTTGAGCCAGTAGATTTCTTCGTTGCTTGCCAAGAGCCGATTGACAGCGATGAAGGCGTCGTTGACTTGATGGCTAAGCAGGAAGCCAGCCGGATTGGCTTGCGAGATTTTGCCTGCGGGAGGTTTGGCGAAGCCGTTGATCTTCTCGAACGGGCCGTCGAAGCCTTCGAGAACGCGATCAAACTTGATGCCCATCTGGAAGGCGAGCGTCCAGCCGGTAGTATCGTAAGGCGGCGTGGGCGGCGCGCCCGGATAGCGAAAATCGTCCGGGTGATCCTGCGGCTCGAACATATCGAGCACATGCGGACGGAAGGCTTGCGCCGCTTTCACGACATAAGAGCCTGCTGGATAGGTCTTGCCCGCGACCTGGAATGAGCTGGTCGCGCGATGAATGTTGATGCCGGTCTTGATGAGCACATTGACGAATTTGGTCGCGGTCAAAAAGTCCGGCTGATCGGACGGAATGATGAAGCCTCGCGGGTCGCGCCAGTCCGGGCGGCGCATCAACTCGTTGAACTTGGCAATAGGAATGCCGCCGCCACGACCACCGCCGCCCCGACCGCCACCGCCACCGCCACCGCCACCACCGGGAGGCGCATCAGGCGGCGTATCGCCACCGCCAGCGGCATCACCACCGCCGCGACCACCAGCTAAGTCTCCACTGCCCACCGCAGCCTGCACTTCTGCAACACGCCGGGGCGTCATCGTCCAGCTATCGCGGTTGCCGCGTTCGATAGAGTTCTTGCCCATGCGATAGAAGTTGAAGAGCAGCGTTTCGCGGTAGCGCGAAGCAACATCGAGTACGGCTTTATTAGCTGTCAGCGAGTATTCGACCGACTGCCGGAAATGCCATTTCTGCTGCGGCTCAACCGGAAACGGATAATCGCCTTTGGGCAATTGCCGCTGCGGCATAAACGGGATGTCAATCGGCGTCGGATTGCCGATGGTCTCGGTCAGCAGGCCGATCATATTGTGGAAGTAAGTCACGGTGCGCAGCCCGCCATTGAACCAAGTCGAGTAAGACGAACCCGAACGCATGGTCGCGCCCGGTTTGTTTTCCGCAATGAACCGGCTGTGCATCGCCGCCGCGACCAAATCCAACTCACTGACGACGAGCGGATCGAAGTTGTAATTGAACGGATCGCGGAACGGCGGCGCAAAGAGAATTGTGCCAGCGGGGCCGGTCTGGTGATGGTTGTAGACGATCTGCGGGAACCACTCGTGGAAAAAGACGCGATTGATCGCCTCGGTCTCCGACTGATTCGACATGTAAAAGTCGCGGTTGTTGTCGTGACCGATGTACTTTTGATAAAGGCGCGGGATGCCGCCCGTGGATCGCTTGAGCGGGTCGGACTCGCGCATATACCAGTTCGAGACCAGTTCCATCCCATCAGGATTGACCAGCGTGCCGAGCACAATCACGTCGTTCAAGAAACGCTTGGTCTCGGCGTCCTGGCCGCTCACGATCTGATAGACGGTCTCGATGAGTTGCTGTGCGCCGAGGACTTCGGTGGCGTGGAGGCCGCCATCAATCCAGACCACAGCTTTGCCTTCGGCGGCCAGCGCGCGCGCCTGATCGTCGGTCAGGTTTTCAGCCAGCGCGAGGCGGCGCGAGATTTCCTTGTAGCGGTCGAGTTTCTTGTGATTCTCCGGCGAAGTGACGATGACCGTATACATTGTGCGGCCTTCGGCGCTCTTGCCGATCTCGACCAGCTTGACGCGGTCGGATTCTTTCGCCAGTTTTTTCCAGTAAGCTTCGAGTTGCGTGTAATTGGCGAGTTGGTAATCATCGCCGATATTGAAGCCAAAATGTTGTTTGGGACTGGTGACGGTGGACTGCGCTGGCGCGATCACGGCCAGCAAGAGCAGACCGAGGAGCGCTTGTAGCGCGCGGCGAGTAGTGTAGTGTCGCATGAGCAAACCTCTTTCGGGTTAAGGGTTCGGTGTCGGTTTCTGTGATGCGTTTAGGATCGCGAAGACTGCAAGCACTAAAGACGCGCGGCAGCGCGGATTAGTTACAACGGTCGGCGGCCTAAAGCCAGCCGTGCCGTGTTCGAGTCTGCCCGAAACCCGCGCCGGGCGCAAGCCGCCGCCCACGCGCGCCGTAAGAGATGGGCTGAGATTCCCAATATATTAACCTTGTTGCACGCTGGCTGGATGCGCTACAATGCCTATCAGAGCTTGAATCTCTCCAACAAACAGAGCTCTGGTATTCGCCCCCAGACAAATTAATTCATGGCACTGAGAGTATTGGTCGTTGATGATGAGGAACTGATTCGTAAGCTGCTGACCGAGGCGCTTAGCGAGCGGTGTGAAGTCTATACGGCGTGTAGCGGACAAGAAGCGATTCGGTTGGCCCAGGCGACTCCGTTCGACCTGGTGCTCTGTGACATCAATATGGCGGGCCTCAACGGCTTCGATGTGCTCAGCGCGTTCAAAGGCGAATTGCAAAGCGAGGCTGAGGTGGTCATGATGACCGGCTTTGCCGGGATTGATTCGGTCGTGCGCGCCACGCACGGCGGAGCCGTAGATTATCTCTCCAAACCTTTCACGCTCGAGCGCATCAACACCCTGATTGACAGCGTCGAAGAACGCCGCGCCTCTAAACGCATGCAGGTTGCGGCGACGACCGTCGCGGACGAGACGCGCGGCGAAATGATCGGCGCCAGCCCGGCCATGATCGAGGTCTTCAAACAGATGGCGCGCATCGCCTCGACGGATCTGACCGTCACCATCTACGGCGAATCGGGCACGGGCAAGGAACTGATCGCACGCACCATTCACCGCCACAGCGCGCGCTCCGCTTATCCCTTCATCGCGGTCAACTGCGGGGCGCTGACCGAGACGCTGCTCGAATCGGAGTTGTTCGGGCATCTGCGCGGCTCTTTTACCGGCGCGACGGCGGCGCATCGCGGGCTGTTTGAGGAAGCGCACGGCGGGACGATCTTCCTCGATGAGATCGGCGAAACGAGTCTGCCTTTTCAAGTCAAGTTGTTGCGCGTGCTGCAAGAGGGCGAGATCAAGCCAGTGGGCTCGACGCGTAACGTGCGGGTGGACGTGCGCGTCATCACGGCCTCGAACCGCGATCTGGAAAAAGAGGTCGAAGAGCGCCGCTTCCGGCAGGATTTGCTTTATCGCATCAATGCCGTCACGCTCAAGCTGCCGCCGCTGCGCGAGCGGCGCGAAGACATTCCGCAACTCATCCGCCGCTTCCTCACACAATCAGCGGAAAATGCGGGACGCCAGATCGAGTTCACGCCTGGCGCGATTGAGCGGCTCACGGCATACGACTGGCCGGGCAATGTGCGGCAATTGCAGAATGTCGTCCAACGCCTGGCAGCGCTCAGCCCGAGCGGATTGATTCACGAAAGCGATCTCCCGACGGAAATCCGCGGCCAAGTGGCAGCCACGGCAGCGGGAGCCGGAGCCGGCCCACTGACGACCGAAGGACTGGTGACCTTTCAGGAAATGGAACGCCGCTACCTGCTTCAGGTGCTGACCGCCACGCACGGCAACAAACTTCAGGCAGCGCGCATCCTCAATGTGGATCGCAAAACGATTGATCGCATGGTGCGGACTTATGGGATTCAAGTCGAGTCATTCAAAACCAAATAGTCAGTAGTACCCGCCTGAAGCGGCGGCGAGACGCAAACGCACAAGCATTACCGCTCCCCCATCCATCGCCAGACTTTCATGCCCCTTGGGCAGCAGTAGAGCGCCAGGACTGATCTCGTCAGAGCATGTGTGCAATTGAAAGTGTAGTCAGTACCGCTCGCGGGGCTGATCGCGCTAGACCGAGACTCACCAAAGTCATGAAGAACAACGCTTCGGCTTTACCCCACAGGATTCTGGTCGTCGAAGACATTGACGACATTCGTGAAATGCTCGTTGAGGTCATGGCTCTGATGGGCTATCAGGCGCTCACGGCCAGCAATGGTCTCGAAGCGCTGACCGTGGCGCAGCAGGAGCAGCCTGATTTGATCCTCATGGATGTGTGGCTGCCGTTCAAGAATGGCACCGCCGCCGCGCGCGAAATCCGTGCGCTGCCAGAATGCGCGCATATTCCGATCATCCGCCTCTCGGCGCTCGACGAGCCGCACAATGCTCAAGGCCAGCCCGAAAGCTTCGCCTGGGATGCGACGCTCACTAAGCCGGTGCAGTTCGACCTGCTCGAAACGACCATCCAGCGTTTACTCTCAGCGGCAAGCCATGTGGCGAGTCGGGCTGACGAAATCAAGCACTGAAAATAGACGGAGGGATAGTAGGGAAGGCAGTAGGGGAAAAATGTATCGCGGAATTGGTGTCAGGCGTGCGGTCAGCGCTCCCCATCGGGCCGTCAAGAAATCTTTGGGATAGCGGGCGCGACTCTTAAAGTTTGTGAGACTAGGGAAAGGATCTGCGGTGGCCCCGAACTGCCGCCGCCGAACAACCCAACTAAACTACTACGGCAACAGTCAACCGCAGATCCTTTTTCCGGGATGATGTTTTGCGAACAGCGTGCCACGGCTTGTTTTTTTTGTGTCAGGGAGCTAGAGACAGTAACACAAGGGAGTTAGGGCTCCGAATCTCTGGCACAGATCGGTCAGAGCGAACGAAATCTGCCGCAGTCTGTCACATTGACGTGACACGCTGTGTTGCCGCGAGAGCAGAAAACTATTGTGGGAAAGCGCGCGGCAAAACTTGACTCAAAGTGCTAAAGCTGGTCAACTATGGTCTACCGAAAAGCAACAACATAAGTTTCTTGAGCAAAGAAACATAAACAAGCTAGCTTAATGCTGAGGGAGTAGTAACCCCAACTCATGCTCAGCTTCTCCTGGAAGCGCAAACTCCAGGAACGGCTGACGTCTTAACATTAACAGCAATCTCCCCTCGCCTGGCTACCATTGGGCCTGGCTGCCATTGGGCCATTTTTACCGTTTAGCCGACGGTTGCTTTGCTGTGCTGCCAGGAACACCACGTGTGAAGGGGCGGAGAGCTTTGCCTCGGAAGTGATGAAGTGAGCCATGCTCTTGTGAGCCTTCTCCTGAGTGCGGGTGTTGCCCGCTCGCTTCGGTCACTGGCCAAGCGGCGAAGGCTGAGCAGGCAACGCGCTCCCAGGATGCTCCCAGGATTTGAGAAGCAGGATGATCTGGACAACTGAAAAAAAGGTGGCTGTCAGTTTTGGGCTGGCCCTGGTGATCCTCATCCTCAATATGCTGGTGGCGTATCGCAATACCCATGATTTGGTTGAGAGCAACTTGATGGTAGGCCACAGCCAGCAAGTGCTCAGGGAACTCGAAGGCCTGCTCGCCACGGCCAACAATGCCCAAACCGGACAACGTGGCTATCTGCTGACCGGTGAAGAGAGCTTTCTCGAACCGTATCACGCCGCCCTCTCCCAGGTCGTGGAACAGATGCAGCGGGTCAAGGAACTGACGGCGGATCAACCCGACCAGCAGCAGCGCGCACTCGCGCTCGAGCGCCAGCTCAACGCGCAGCTTGAACGCACGAAAGAGGTCATCGCCTTGCGCCGGGAGCAGGGCTTTGAAGCCGCGCGTCAGGCCGTGGCTACTGGCCGGGGTGAGAAATTGATGGATGAGATCCGCACCCAGATTGCGGAAATGAAGAACGAGGAGAACGCGCGGCTGAACCGCCGGAACATGCAATCGGCGGCGAGCGCGCAATTCACGATTCTCACCTTCACCCTCGCCATCTTCCTGGATGTGGCGCTCCTTTGCGCGGTCTATTTCCTCATTCGCCGCGACATCACCGAACGCCGGCGGGCAGCGGAAAAACTGGCGGAGAGCGAGCAGCGATTGCGCACCGTGTTCGAGTCGGAGCCGGAGTGCGTCAAGTTGACGGACGTGGACGGCACGCTGCTCGACATGAATCCCGCCGGACTAGCTATGGTCGAAGCCGATTCCGCGGCAGAGATCTTAGGCCAATCTGTCTTCCAACTGGTGACGCCGAAATATCGCGCGGCCTTCCAGGCGCTGACTGAGAGCGTGTTCCAGGGTGAGACCGGCACGCTCGAATTTGAAATCGCCGGACTCAAAGGCACTCATCGCCAGCTTGAAACTCACGCCGTGCCCCTCCGCAATGGCACCGATCACGTCATCGCGCTGCTTTCGGTCACCCGCGACATCACTGAACGCAAACGCGCCGAGGAAGCCTTGCGCCAAAGCGAGGAAGCCTTCCGCACGCTGACGGAAAATATGTCGGCGGGCGTCTACATCTACCGTGGCACACGCTTCATCTATGTCAATCCCGCCATGGAGACGATCTACGGCTACTCTCGCCAGGAGATGCTGGCGATGGATGTCTGGGAGCTCGTGCATCCCGATTTTCTCGCCTCCACCCAAAAGCGCCTCCAAGCGCGCGCACGGGGTGAAGAGGTGGCTCCATTTTATGAGTGCAAAGTGCTCACCAAAACGGGGCAGGAGCGGTGGGTTGAAGCGCATTCGGCCGGGATCGAATTTCAGGGAGAGCCAGCGGTGCTGGGCACCGTTTTCGACATTACTGAGCGCAAACAAGTGGAGCAGGATCGTGAGCGCTTTTTGCAGAGCGAGCAGGCGGCGCACCTGCAAGCCGAGCAGTTAAGGCATGACAAAGACGAGGTGCTGGCCTTACTCCATACGCTGCTGGCGAGCGCGCCCATCGGAGTGGCCTTCGTGGATCGGCAGATGCGCTACGTTCAAATGAACGACACGTTCGCAGCCATCAATGGCGCGCCGATCAAGGAACGCCTGGGGCGCACGGTGCGAGAAGTCTTTCCGGACATCGCGCCGAGGGTCGAGGCGCGCTACCGCAAGGTGATCGAAACCGGAGAGCCCATCATCAATCTTGAAATCAGCGGCACGGATCTGGCCCGCGCCACGCCCGGCGAGATGCGGTACTGGCTGGCCAGTTACTACCCGGTGCGTGATCCCGACGGGCAGGTGCTCGGCGTCGGGGTGGTCATCCTGGAAATCACCGAGCAGAAGCGGGCGGAAGAGGAGGTCAAACGCCTGAATGCGGGGCTGGAACAGCGCGTGAGCGAGCGCACGGCGCAGCTTGAAGCGGCCAATCATGAACTCGAAGCCTTCTCCTATTCCGTCTCGCACGATCTGCGCGCCCCCTTGCGCGCCATTACGGGTTTCTCCCAAATCTTGCGCGAAGACTATACCGAGCAGCTTGATGCCGAAGGGCATCGCTACCTGGGGATCATCTGTGAGAACACCAAACAGATGGGTCAATTGATTGACGACTTACTGGCCTTCTCTCGTATCAGTCGGCAATGGGTGGAGAAGTCGCACGTGGATCTGACCAACCTGGCGCGGTCGGTCGCGGAGGAATTGAAAGCGGCGGAGCCGGAGCGTGACCTCACGATCACGATCCAGGAGTTGCCGCCCGCGCAAGGCGACCGCGCGTTGCTGCGGCAAGTCTTCGTCAACCTCCTCTCCAACGCCTGGAAGTTTACGCGCACTCAACCGCATCCGGTGATCGAAGTCGGTTCACAGCTCACCGACGGCCAGCCCGTGATTTATGTCAAAGACAATGGCGCGGGCTTCGAGATGCAATATGCCCACAAACTCTTCGGCGTCTTCCAACGCCTGCATCGCACCGAGGAGTTCGAAGGCACAGGCGTGGGACTGGCCATCGTCCACCGGATCATCACGCGGCACGGCGGACGGATCTGGGCAGAGAGCGAGGTCGGCAGCGGCGCGACCTTTTATTTCACTTTACCGCAGGAAGGAGACGATTATGGCGAACACGGAAGTCATTGAAATCTTATTGGTCGAAGACAACCCAAACGATGGCGAGCTGACCTTGCGGGCGCTCAAGAAACGTCATCTGGCCAATCAGGTCTTTTGGGTCAAGGATGGCGCCGAAGCGCTGGAGTTTATCTTTGCCACCGGGGCTTACGCCTCGCGCACGGTGGAGCAAAGACCCAAAGTCATTCTGCTCGATTTGAAGCTGCCCAAAGTGGACGGCCTGGAAGTGCTCCGCCATCTCAAGGCTGACGAGCGAACTAGAGTCATTCCCGTCGTCGTCCTGACTTCTTCGCGCGAAGAGCGGGATGTGGTCGAAAGCTATCGGCTCGGCGTCAATAGTTACATCGTCAAGCCCGTCGAGTTCGATAAGTTCACGCAGTCGGTCTCGGATCTCGGACTTTACTGGATACTGCTCAATGAGCCGCCCCGTTAATTAAGCTAATTAAGCCAATTAAGCCCCTCAGGCCGGAGATGATTGAGGAAGGGGAGATGAAGTGGGCGATTGAAAAAAAAGCGACCCTGGGCTTCGGTTTGGCGTTAGCGATTCTCGCCATCAATGTGGCGGTTTCGTATCGCAATACGATCAAACTGATCGAGAATGACAAATTGGTGACGCACACCCAGCGAGTGCTCAAAGAACTCGAAGGCATCCTCGCCTCGGTCAATAACGTGCAAGCGGGGCAACGCGGCTATGTGGTGACCGGCGAAGAAAACTTTCTGGCGCCCTACCGGGCCGCTAGTGCTCAGATTGATGAACAGATCAAACATTGCCGGGCGCTGACGGCGGACAATCCAAACCAACAGCGCCGCATTCTCATGCTTGAGCAGCAGGCCGCCAATTATTTGGCCTTCAATAAAGAGATCATCGCTTTGCGGCGAGAGCAAGGGTTTGAAGCCACGCGCCAGGTCATCGCTTCCAGCCGGGGAGAGCAGTTGAGGAACGAGATTCACGCCCAGGTGGCAGAGATGCAAAATGAAGAGAACGAGCTCCTGCAAGGCCGGATGGCGCAATCCGCGACCAGCGCCCGCGTCACGACTCTGACTTTCGCCATTGCCACGCTCTTCAGCGTCGCGTTGCTTGGTGTGGTCTATCACCTCACCCGCCGCTACCTGATCGAACGCCGACTGGCTGAGGAATCTCTCCAGCAAACCGCCACGGAACTGGCGCGCTCCAACAAGGAATTAGAGGAGTTCGCTTATGTCGCGTCACACGATCTACAAGAACCGTTGCGCATGGTGGTCAGTTATATGCAACTGCTCCAGCGGCGCTATCAGGGTAAGCTCGATGCGAATGCCGACGAATTCATCGCCTTCGCCGTGGATGGGGCGAACCGGATGCAAACGCTCATCAACGATCTCCTGACGTATTCGCGCGTCGGCACGCGCGGCAAGCCTTTCGCGCCAACTGATTGCACGGCGGCGATCAAACGCGTGCTCTCCAATCTGCGGATGGCGATTGAAGAGCAGCAAGCAGTCATCACTCAAGCTGCGCTCCCCACCGTCATGGCCGATGATGTGCAAATCATGCAGTTGTTCCAGAACCTGATCGGCAATGCGATCAAATTTCACGGCGAAGCCCCGCCGCGAGTCCAGATCTCAGCCAAACGCGAGGCGACGCACTGGCTCTTCTCGGTGCGTGACCACGGCATCGGAATTGATCCCGAATATGCCGAGCGCATTTTCAAAGTCTTCCAGCGCCTGCACGGCAAGGCCGAATATCCCGGCACCGGCATCGGCCTGGCGGTCTGCAAAAAGATTGTCGAACGCCACGGCGGGCGCATCTGGGTTGAATCGCAAGCAGGTCAGGGCGCGACTTTTTACTTCACGATTCCGGCCACAGGAGGAATACCTACATGAATAGCACGGAGCGCAGCAAGCCGGTCGAGATCTTACTGGTCGAAGACAATCCCGGCGATGTGCGTCTGACGGAAGAAGCTCTCAAAGAAGGTAAGGTCTACAACCAACTGCACCTTGCGGTAGATGGCGTTGAGGCGCTGGCTTTTCTGCGGCGGGAGAGCCGGTACGCGGATGCGCCTCGGCCCGACCTGATTTTGCTCGATCTCAATCTCCCGAAGAAAGACGGGCGCCAGGTGCTCGAAGAGATCAAAAATGATCCTGACTTGCGGCGCATTCCAGTGGTGATTCTGACCACTTCGCAAGCCGAACAGGACATTCTCAAATCTTACAATCTCTATGCGAACTGCTACATCACCAAGCCGGTGGATCTCGAGCAGTTCATTCACGTGGTCAAGACGGTGGATTGTTTTTGGCTCTCCATCGTCAAACTGCCGCCTGAGTAGTGAATCCACGAATGGCGGATGGCAGTGGAACGCAGCGCGTTGAATTGGATTGCGGATTGAAAGAACCAAGCGCTCCGCAATCAGAACAAGATGATGGGTGAAAAAATGAGTACTCAGCCTATGAAGGGTCTACTGATCGAGGATAATCCCGGCGATGTCCGGTTGATTTTGGAAATGCTGGCCGAGTCGAGTGAAACGCATTTCGATCTGGAGTTCGCTGACCGGCTCGCGTCTGGTTTGCGCCGCCTAGCTACGGAACGCGTGGATGTGATCCTGCTGGATCTGGGTTTACCGGATGGACAAGGTCTGGAAACTTTCATCAAGGCACAGGCCCAAGCCCACGATGTGCCGATTCTGGTCTTGACTAATCTCGATGATCAAAACCTCGCCCTCAAAGCCGTGCAGTTAGGCGCGCAGGATTACCTGGTCAAAGGGCAAATAGACGGTCAGGTGCTGCTCCGCGCCATCCGCTATGCCGTCGAGCGCAAGCGGGTGGAAGAGGAGTTGCGGGAAAGCGAAGAGCGCTTCCGCTTGCTGATCGAGAGCGTCAAGGACTACGCGATCATCCTGCTCGATCCCGATGGCCGCATCGCCAGTTGGAATGCGGGCGCGGAGCGCATTACCGGTTACCGTCTCGAAGAAATCGCGGCGCAGCCTTTCTCGTACTTTTATCCGCGCGCAGACGGGCGGCACGAAAAGTCAGAGCGTTTGGTGGAGACCGCCGCGGCAGAAGGCCGGATTGAAGATGAAGACTGGTGCGTGCGCAAGGACGGAACACTGTTTTGGGCCAGCGTCCTGCTCACTGCGCTACGGGACGAAGACAACTATTTACGCGGCTTCTCCCTGGTGCTCCGCGACATCACCGAGCGCAAACACGCGGAAGAAGAGATTCGGCGGCTCAACGAAGAACTGGAACAGCGCGTCGTCGAACGCACCGCGCAGCTTGAAGCGGCGAACAAGGAGCTTGAATCTTTTTCCTATTCCGTCTCGCACGACCTGCGCGCCCCGCTGCGCGCCATCTCCGGCTTTGCCAACGCGCTGATCGAAGATTACCTCGAGCAACTCGACGCCGAAGGGCAGCATTACCTCAACATCATCTCCGAGAGCGCCGTCCAGATGGGGCGGCTGATTGACGACCTGCTCGCCTTCTC
>Ga0070694_100001168_pt1 | contig 15093 bp, 12 predicted proteins | sample KBSK1251metaG_FD_65470 | JGI IMG/M metagenome (GOLD analysis project Ga0070694, IMG submission 65470) | Corn, switchgrass and miscanthus rhizosphere microbial communities from Kellogg Biological Station, Michigan, USA - KBS K1-25-1 metaG | ecosystem: Host-associated > Plants > Roots >... | reverse complement strand
GCGCCCGGTCAGAGCTTTACCACTCCGGTGATAACCATCAAGGGAGCGAAACCTGGCCGATTGTGCTTCCGGGTCAGCATGCACACTGAAGATATGAAGGACTGCTGCGAAGTCGAGTTCTGCATCGTGCTCCCTGAGTGCGGGATTCATATCATCGCCGCCGCCACCATCTTCGATACTACGCGTACGCCGGCGTCGCATGACCCGCGGTGGCGAATGCGTCGCCGATTCGGGAAAGCTTAACGATTCTCTGAATTCCTCAGAAGGGGCAGGCCTTACAGAAGCAAGACTCTAAATAGGCCTACCCACAACTTCTGATTATCAAAAGAGCAAAAGGAAAGACCATGAAGATCCGGATCAAAAACCTTCCTCAGCTTGACGCTCTTCAGCTTCAAGAGGCGGCCCGAGTCATTGAGAAGAGTTCGTTTAGGATTTTGCGGACGCACATCTCGCGGCTCGTTGTCCTCGCGGCGATGATGACACTGCTCGTTGAAGGAGCGGTAGCGGCCCCGAACCTCATCCCCAACCCAAGCTTCGAGATCAACTCGTCTTGCCCCACCGGGCTATCTTCGTCCCAGATCGCAGGCGTCACGATTTGGACCGCACCTACAACCGGCTCACCTGATTACTTTCATGTTTGCGCCGTCTCTTCAACCGGGGTGAGCATCCCGGTCAACACCTTCGGCAACCAGCCCGCGCGCACCGGGACGGCCTATGCTGGCTTCATCCTCCGGCCCCAAAATCAATATCGAGAGTATCTTGAGACACCGCTCAGCGCGCCGCTCACGGCCGGAACGGTTTACAATGTTTCGTTCTATGTGTCCCTCTCAGACGCCTCGCAGTGGGCAATCGACAAAATCGGCGCCTACCTCTCAGTCGGATCGGTGGGGCCAGTCAACAATGGGGACGTGCTGACCCTCGTGCCCCAGGTCGTAAATCCCAGTGGCAACTTCATCACCAACAAGTCTGACTGGACACTCGTCTCAGGCACCTACGTGGCGGTCGGCGGTGAGGACCATCTGGTGATCGGAAATTTCTCCGACGACTCTGCGAGCACCACCATCACGGGCCTTGGAGGTTTTTATCCTGGCTCGTATTACTACGTCGACGACGTCTCGGTTGAGAAAGCTGACAAGCAAGGAGAATGCGTGCAGGTCGAGGGTCGCGAGGCTGTCTGCAAGACGGACGGTTCCGGCTATACATACACGTTCAGTGTTACCAATAACTCCGGCAAGGACGTGGAACATATTCTGCTCACACCTGGTGGCGGCGGATTAACTTTGAGTCAGCAGGTTTTCGACACGCCGCTTCATCCCGGTCAATCCACCACCATTACCGTCAATCTGGGAAATGTGAAGCCGGGCTCCGAGTCGTGCTTCTTCCTCACCCTCATGACCAAAGATGGTCCCTGCTGCACCGTCAAAGTTTGCCCCGTGTTGCCTGATTGTTGCGCCACCGCAAAGGGTGAATTCAAGTGTGATGCTAAGGGCGGTTACACGGGCACTTTCTCGATCGTTAACACGAGCCCCAACACCATCAAGAACATTTACCTCTATCCACCGGCAGGTGTGACTTTGTCGCAGACTTACTTCGCGGTCACGCTCGCGCCCGGTCAGAGCTTTACCACTCCGGTGATAACCATCAAGGGAGCGAAACCTGGCCGATTGTGCTTCCGGGTCAGCATGCACACTGAAGGCATGAAGGACTGCTGCGAAGTCGAGTTCTGCATCGTGCTCCCTGAGTGCGGGATTCATAACCCGTCTTAAACCCAGCGTATGACTCGCAGAGGCGAATTCCTCGCCGCCGCGTGAGGAACCGATCGCCTTCAAACGCGCGCTGTCGTTACATTCTGGTTCAACCGCCACAGTGCCGTCTCGCAAAGCCTTCAAGGAATCCGAGCGGAACCAATCGGCCTTCCTCACCCCTCAACGAGGAGGTCGGCCCCTCAGCGGCTCGGGCTCCTGGTCCACACAGTGATCGATCACTTTATTGACTTTGCTCCTTTCTCAAGCGATGCGGACGGAAACGTCCGCGTTCCCAGCATTCACTTCAACAATCCTTCTTTCCCTCACCGCCTGAATTTAGACATCCAGGCTGAGACGCCAACTTCAAGACAAAACTGCCGGAAAGACTTTCTTCGCGGGCGTTACGTTTCTTCGGGAAAAAGTCACTCATGGATGTAAGCACGAAATCGAAGCAAGGCTTCGCGCAGACTTTCTCAAGAAGAACCATGAACAAGATGAACCTAATCGAACTATTTTTGCGGCGCTGTTGCTTCCCTAATTCACAGTTGCCGCTCGTTCGCTCTGCAAGCTTGCAAGGTTCGTCGCCGACCTGGGGAGTTGACCTTAAAGTCCATCCCCCATAACCGCGAAAGGAAACTAAGATGAAAAGCCAAAGCTATTTCTTCCGAGCATTGTCAGTTCCTGCAGGGCTCATACTGCTTGTTGCAGTCAGCTTATCCGCTACTGCACAGCAGCCAGTTCAGCAGCAGGAGCCACAAGTAAGAGAACTCGCAGTTCAGCAATTGGACTCTGAAACGCTCCGCGTCAGAGTTCCGCAGGAATGCGCGAGGATCAAGCCGTTCGTTCAGAAGCACACCGCCGTCAGCCTCAGTCCGGCGTTGGCAAGCTACCTTGGTGGCAAACCCGTGAAAGGTTACAACAACCCGGCTGTCAATAAATACTTCGGCGACAGCTTCGAACTTCGGAGTTGCAGAATCTGTTACGCGACAATTGAAGTTAATGTCGAGCACAACGGCGATGTTTGGAACAATGACAGCCTGACGGTGGGAGTCGCCCCCTTTAGCGGGTCTGGTAGCGTTTTTGTCAGCGGTGCGATCTGGTCGCCGGCTACACCTAACCCCAAGACAATAACCTGGGCTTTGTCACCCGGGCTCCTGAACACGTATCTCATGTCCGGCCCGCCACCGCCGAAATTTTTGGATTTGGTGGCGCAGGACGACACCAACTTCCATTCTGCCACGCTGTCTGTTTGGTACTACTAATTCCTCACCCCACACCCCGAGGAGCCTCGAGCCTTCGGCTCGGGCTCCTCGCCCGCACGTTGATCGATCAGTACGTTGACCTTGCTCCTTTCCTCTTCAGCAAAACTTCTTTCCCGAACCGTTTGAACTTAGACATCCACGCTGAGACGTCAACTTCAAGACAAAAAATGGCAGGAAAGACTTTGTCCGCGGCGGCGTTACGTTTCTTCGGGGAAAAGTCACTCATAGATGTAAGCACGAAATCGACGCAAGGATTTGTGCACCCCTTTCCCAGGGAAGAACAACGTTACTCAAAGGGAATACGTTCGCCGGCAATGTCTGCGGTCGTAACGAGTAACTCTCACCGACCTCACAAAAAGGAGACAACACAATGAAGAAAATACTAACCCTGGCTTTGGCGCTCGTTGCCCTGGCTGTCTTTAGCACTGTTGGCTTAACGCAGCAACAAAGCGGGTCGCAAGTCAGACCATTTCCGAACGTACAAGCGGGACCATTGCCCAAGCCGCCGGCACAGCAGATGGTTTTCCAATCGGCGCCTTCTCAGCTCAATTGGCGCGCAGCAATTGGAAAGAATCAGACTGATCCTGTCGGCGCCCTTATAGGGAAGAAACTTACAGCACAAGTTGTCGGCAGTGGTCCTCTGGCGATTATCGTAATCTACGACGGCGAGGGACAATGCCGTCTTTGCATCGGTAATGCGGACAAATGTCTCAAGGCGTGCCCTCCTTTATCGATCTTCCCGTCGATGGAGAGATAGATGTGTTGATGCACATGAGCTGATGCAGATGTCTCCTCGTCACGACAGGTATTGGTCGAAAAAGCAGGGTCATTTATCCTGCCGGAGACATCTGCATTCGGCTTCGTTCTTCAATGAATCGAGTGCTTCGCTCCGTAACGTGAAAACCCGACTTCAGTATGTTTTGACCGAGTTGCGCTACTGAGAATCAAACGGTGGATCAGTATTACCACCGCCGAGCGCAGCGTCTACGTTGTGCATCTCTCTCGAAGGTCGCGTTGTGTTAGTGCGGCAAACGACGCCCTGGCTTCGTAGCACTTATCTGGCAAACCGTTCTAACTGTCTAAGCTTTCATAATTGCGCTATGCTATCGCCGAAATCCCGACCACTCTTCTGAAATCGGGGGCCCCACGATTGCCGGATGCACAGACCAGGAAAGAATTAACCCGGGAAAAGTTTGCTAGCTTTCTCGAATGGCTTAGTCCCGACCGCGACCGCGCGGGCGAGGAGTACGAGCGGCTGCGATTTCGCTTGTGTACTTTCTTTTCGCAGCGGCGGTGCAGCTTTGCTGATGAACTCGCGGATGAAACCATCAACCGGGTGATCTTGAAAAGCTCTGAAGAGAGAATAGAAAACAAGATCGCCTATTGTTATGGCGTCGCCAAAAATGTCTTTCGTGAATCATTGCGGAAAGATCGGCCTCAGGTGGACATTGACGAGGTAAACCTGGCCGCGAAAGCTCCGGAAGAACCGAGTTTTTCCCGCGAGTGTTTGGATAAATGCCTCGAGAAGCTTCCCGCCGACAGCCGCGACCTCCTGCTTGACTATTTTTCGGAAGCCAAGCTGGCGAAGATTAAGCTGCACCGAAGCATTTCGGAAAGCCTGAAAACGAGTCAGACCGCGTTGCGCATGCGGGTAATGCGAACCAAGTTAAAACTGAAGATTTGCGTTCAGGAATGCATGGGGCTGAATGAACCGTTACGTAACGCCTGAGAATCGCACTCTTGTTTAGACGGGCAAGCAAATGGTCAACCCATTAAAGACTGCAGAGACCGTCCACGAATATCTTTTAGGCCGGGTTTCCGACGAAACCACGCTCGAAGGGATCGAGGAACTGTTGTTTACGGATGAAGAGTTTTGTTCGCAGGTCGCGCTCGCCGACGACGAAATCATCAATGATTATGTTCGCGGGCGGTTGAACCGCGTCGATGCAGACAGTTTTCGCGCGACGCTCCCCGCTGATGCTGAAAGACGGTTTAAGCTCGAGATGGCCCAGGCCCTGAAAGAAAGAGCACTGGCCAGGGATCTCAAGACCGCGGAAGCCAAGCCCTCGTTCTTTGGTCCAATCATCCTGTTCTTTCGCCAGCCAATGTATGCCGGCGCGTTTGCGGTCCTACTGATCGCGGCCGTGGTTTTGGCAGTTTACTTAACTCGGAGAGGCAACGGGGACCAACTCGCCGAATTGCGATCGATTTACCAGCAGTCACGTCCGACCGAAACACGCATTTCGGAATTCGGCTACGCGCCTTTAACACAGTTGCGCGGCGCGCCCGAATCCGCCGACAAGAACCGTCTGCGCCGCATCGAGAACAACTTAATCGAGGCCACCGAAAAAAATCCCAACGCGCAGACCCGTCACGCGCTGGGCGTCTTTTATCTGACGCAGCATGATCATCAGAAAGCGATCAAGGAATTCGAAGCCGCCCTCAAATTCGGCGACGCCGCGAAGATTCGTAATGACCTCGGTAGTGCTTACTTCGAGCGAGCAAAAACTGAACCCGAAGACAAACGGCTCGAAGATCTGGCGCAGAGCCTTGAAGAGTTCACGAAGGCGACCAAACTCGACGGCAACTTGCTCGAAGCGCTCTTTAATAAATCGCTGGCCTTGCAGGAACTGAGAATGCCGCGCGAGGCAAAGGAATCGTGGACGCTCTACTTGCAGAAAGACTCGTCATCGTCATGGGCGGTCGAGGCGCGTAAGAATCTCGCCCGCCTCGAAGGCCAGCAAACTTTCCTTAAAAAAGATGAACAGGTTCTGTCGGATTTCCTGACTGCCTATCGCAATCACGACGACGCCCGCGCACAAACAATTCATGACGAAACCAAGGGCTTGCTGCGCGGACCCGCTCTTCCCTTGCAACTGTCGCGACGATACCTGATCGCCCGGCAACGCGGCGACCAGGCCGGGGCCGCCGAGAGCCTCGCGGCCATGACTTATATCGGCAGTTTTGAGCAAGCCCAACATTCCGAGTTTTTTTTTCTGAACTAGCCGCCTACTACGCGACGGTGAGCGCCGACAAGATCGATCGGCTGATCCAAGCAAAGAACATTTTCGACTCGGCCCATCGTTGTCATGGCATTGAATGCGCCCGTGCCATTCCCGACCTTGAACGGAGCAGAGATCTTTTTGCGCAGACCGGTGACGTCTGTGAGGCAGCTATTGCTGAGACCTGGGCGGCGCAGTATCTGCCGGAAATCGGAAAGATCGCCGACGCTCGACCGCGTCTCGGCGCTTTGATCGCTGACGCGCAAACGAGGAAATTCAAGGTCCTGCTACCGCCCGCCTATTATTGGCTGGCGATTTGCGATTTTCATCAGGTCCGGCTTTCTGACAGTAACAAGAACTTCAAGACCGCGTTGCGACTCGCCGAGGCGGAGGACAATGCTTTCGAAGTTCATCACGCGGCTGAAGTACTGGCCTTGAATTATTCCCGATTGGGCGAGTTTGAACCGGCTTTGTTTTATGCCGGCAAGATGCTCTCTGCCAGGGGAGTCTATTACGTCAGCCCGAGCCAATCGTTACGCGACCTGGGCACGTTGGCCGATCTGTCGATGAGGTTGAAATTCTTTTCGACCTCGCTGAGCCTTTCGAGGGAACGTCTAAGTATCGTCCGCGAAGGCGATCCTCAGAGCAGCCGCGTCAATGACTCGCTTCGCCACATGGTTGAAGCAGCCGCCGCCGCGTCGGATTTCGCTGCAGCCCTGGACTATGCCGGCGAATCAATGCAACTCGCGCTCACGCGCAGCGACAGCCCGGAGAATATGCGGACGATCGCCGAGACCTACCTGATGCTTGCCGACGTAAAAAACGAGTCGCGGGATTGCCTCAACGCTTTGAGTGGCTACGACAAAGCGCTGGAGACTTTTCGCCGTCTGCCGGAAGTTACCGACAGGCTTTACCAGACTCATAAAGGCAAGCTGTTTTGTTATCAGCAAATGGATCGCCGGGAGGATTTTGCCGTGGAGTTGCAGACAGTTTTGGATTTATCCGAACAGTATCGCGTCACCATTCGCGAAGACGCGTCCCGCCAGGCGTTCTTTGCGAATGAGCAGGATGTGTTCGATGCCGCGGCCGCGAATGCGATCAAAGAGGGTGACGCCCGAGGCGCATTTGCCTTCGTCGAACGGTCGAGGGCACGGTCGTTATTGGATTTTGTCGAATCTGATAAACCGATTGCCGACGTCGAAAGGAATTTTGCCGCAGTCAGCCATCCGTTGAGCCTGGCCGAAATTCAGGCCCGGCTGCCGGAACAGGTGCAGCTCGTTCAATATGCCGTGTTGCCAAAGAAGCTGGCGATCTGGGTCGTATCGAAGACGCGTTTTAGTTTGATCGAGAAGTCGATCACGGCCGTCGAGCTGGAGCAGAAAATCGAAGACTATCAGGCCGCCGTGCTGAGCAAGGCACCGCCGGACGAGATTAAGCAAGCCGGACGAGAGCTTTATGAGCTTTTGATTCCAGCCGAGCTCGCCGACCAAAAGCTTTGCCTGGTTCCCGATAAGTCTCTACACCAACTTGCTTTTGCTTCGCTGGTTTCACCGAACGGCAAGTACTTACTGGAAGATTTTGCTTTGCTCTATGCACCCAGTGCTTCGCTGTTGGTGCTGGTAACCGAGAATGCGCGGCGGAAAGATCGATTCACGACCGAGCGCCTTTTGAGCATCGGCAATCCTGATTTTGATCGCGATGAGAATCCGAACCTTCCGGACCTGGGAAGCGCCGCCGCGGAAGCAAAGAGTATCGCCGGCGACTATCAGGGATCCATTCCCCTGCTTGGCGGCGAAGCGACCAAGGACAGGTTCCTGCGTGATTTCGCCGCGGCAAACGTGATTCATTTCGCGGGCCATTTTTTGGCGAACCGGCACTCGCCGGGAAATTCAAAATTGCTGTTTGCGGGCGGCGAGCTGCGGACTTCAGAACTCGGCGCATACCAACTGCCGCAGGTAAAACTGGTGGTGCTGTCGGCGTGCGAAACCGGATTCGAACGTTACGACAAAAGCGAAGGCGCCATCGGAATCGCCCGCACGTTTTTGGCGCTGGGCGCGCCGCTCGTCGTCGCGAGTCAATGGAAAGTCGACTCAGAGCCCACGAAGGATTTGATGATTGCCTTTCATCGCAATCGCAAAGCAAACCATCTGACTTCCGCCGAAAGTTTGCGCCAAGCCCAGCTCGAGGTGTTACGAAACAGGCAGACCCAGTCACCTTATTATTGGGCCGCCTTTTCGTTGTTCGGTGGCTACGCAAATTATTGAAATGATGCGCCTCTGCCCAAAATGTGGTGGCTACTACGCGGACGATTCGCTGGCGTTTTGCCTCGCCGACGGCGCGCCGCTGGTTGGCGTCGACGCGAGCAGCGAGAAATGGTCAAAGGGTCGAAGGATAATTGAACAAAAAGAGATTGCCCTGAAGAAACAGAAACAGTTGCAGAAGTTGTGGCGTGTTTCGAGTGTGGTGACGATGTTAATCGTAACCTTGGTCGTGTGGGGTGCGGTAGCTAAAAGGAGTATTTCTTTTGTACCAATAGTCCCGTCGCCGTCGCCGACACCATCGCCTTCGCCATCTCCGTCCCCTTCGCCTTCGCGTTCGCCGTCGCCTTCGCCGTCACCTTCACTATCGCCGACACCTTCGCCGTCGCCGACAATCGTAATAAGGGAAACGCCTACACCGACGATTGTTATTAAGAAAACGCCAACGATCGTGATCAAGGAAACGCCGACGCCAACGATCGTGATAAAAGAAACGCCGACGCCAACGATCGTAATCAAGCAAACGCCGACGCCAACAATCGTGATCAAGCCGACGCCGACTCCGAAGCCAACGCCGACTCACGGGCGACCGCTCGTGATCTTCGGAATTCCGACCCCGACTTTAACGCTGACTTCGACGCCGACTGAGTGCTCTGCCGACGACCAAAGGCGCGACGAGAAGAGCATCCGGAATTACTCATCAGCCTGGAAAAAGAGTATCAAGGACGAACGCGCAAAAATTATCAAAGAGAACGTCCCGGCCGCTGTCGGAAAACCAGATTCCAGTCTGGGGAACATAGAAATCAAGGTTAACTTCGCAGCGCCTTGTAGCACGGCGGTCGTCAGGATCCACTATGCGTGGACACTTTCCTATCCGCTGTCTCCGACCACGCGCAAAATCGACACCGTTTCGGTAACCAGGACCATCCCCTGCCGGAAAGTGTCCGGAAAGTGGGTTTGCGGTTAGGCGCCCCACAGACGCGTTACGTTTTTCGGCCACAGAGCACTTTACTGTGAAAGCTTTTTGAACTTTGAAAACAACAAGGAGAACATTATGTCTGTAAATGAAAGTTCCGCCACCGCACTTGTACGATTCACCGGCCTCGGAATTGTCTGCTTCAATAGAGAGCAGCAACGGGGCGAAGTGGGCGTCATTCGCGACAACAAACACGAGCTGTCCATCAAAATTCAGCGTCCGGTTTTTCAGGAGGGCGATGGAAATGACGTTGTCGTCTACCAGGACATCGCGACGTACCAGTCGCTGCCGAAGGAAGACGTGCAGATTGAAATTAAGGCAGTCGGCACGCCGGCGATCGACGGCTTTGAGATTTATCAAAGCGGCGATTTCGATCGGCTTAATGGCGCCGACCCGAATGATTTTCGCTGGATTGTAAACCTGAATACTTTGCACGGCGAGACGTCGCTGACTCCCGGCACGGCCGAGTGCTACCCGCTGTCGAAAATCTACATTCGCAACGGTCTCTTCTACACGCACAAGCTGGATACAAATCTGTTCTTTGAAAAGGTCGTGAAGGACGCCAGCGGAGCCGACACGGAACGTGAAGTCTTTGGCAACGTAGCAAAAACCATCGGCGTCAAGATCGAAGGCGACGAGGTAAGTTTTACGATTCGCATCGGCGACAATGAAGAAACTCAGACGCTCCAGCGTGTTGAAGGTCTCCCGTTCAGGATCGAAATCATGAACATGGACTACAACGTCAATGCCGTTTACAGCGACATGCCGGACTATTACAAATATCTGTCCAGCGCCGACGGCAATCAATTTGAATTGAGCCCCGTCGTCGAAGATGATGCGACTGGATCCGCGGTCGGTCAAAACATAAATACAATTGACTTCTGTCATCCCATCGTCCTTGATGATCCGGTGACCATCGATCAACTCGGGGGCTGACATGCTGATCCTCATCCTGGAAAAGCACAAATTGTGGACCGGTCCCGAGGGAACCTGGTGGTACTACGATTCCATGGTCTGGATCACAGTGATCTTGCTGCTTGCCTGGCTGGCGTGGTTTTTGGTGCGCAAATTCCTGCGCGCCCGGGCCTTAAGACGCCAGCCGGGACGCAGCAATTACAGGTTGCTCAAACGAACCGCCAGGATCAAACGTGAGTTGAGCTCGCAATATCTGCGCCCTGGGTTCTCTGCGAATATCCACGCGGTCGGGATCGGAATGCTGGGTGGCGACTATTGCATCCACGTTTTTCTCAATGATGCAGATGACGAGTTGTGGCCGGGCTCGGGGGCTGCCGTTTTGCCGAACAGCTATCGTGGCGTGCCTGTCGTCCTGATCGAAATGCCGATGGCCGCTTTCTTATCCGAAGCAGGTTTAGGTTCGTCGGTGGCGCCCAAATATCCCCAGGGCATCCGCAACCTCCAGGAAGTAATCATTGGCGGCATCAGTGGGGCCCATATGAACCTGACAGGTCAAAGCGGGACCATCGGTTATTTTTGTACGCGCAAAACTAAATTGCCGCGGCGTAAAGAAGTTCATCTATTGAGCAATCGGCACGTCTTTGCCGACCTGTGGAAGGACAAGGTCGATGATGCCGATCTGATCATGCAGCCGAGCCCGGGAGAGCCGGCCAGCAGCCGGCCAGTCGGAACGCTGGTGAGCTTCTCCGCGCTGAAGTTCGATAACGACCTCAACAATCCGAACCACGTCGACGCGGCCATCGCGAAATTATGGACGCCGCTCGCACACAAGCCGCTGATACCTTTGATCGGCGCAGTTAAAGGTTATGTCGCAACGAAGGACGTCAAAATTGGTGAAGCAGTGCGCAAGTTCGGACGCACGACCGGTTACACCGAAGGGAAAATTTTCTCGATCTGTTTGGATATTAGGATTCGATACGACCGCACGGGTAAGTCCGCATTCTTCCAGGATCAATTTCTGATCGAACCGGATCTGCCGCAATTCACAAAATTCGTTTCCGGCGGCGACAGCGGTTCACTCCTGGTTGACGCGGACCAACACGCCGTCGGTTTGATCTTCGCCGGCATGTCAGAACTGCCGGAATCCCTGAGGGTCCCATCCAACGCTAAGGCAGTTACGGGAATTGATCCGGCCACTGATAGGCCAAAGAGAATCGAAAGCTACGGCGTAGCAAACCCGATCAGTGAAGTCCTGGATCGGCTCAAGATAGAATTACTGGTTTGACCGAGCTTTCATGACCCTCAAATATCTAGTGTGCCAATAGTGTGCCAACTCATCCAAACAGACTTGATCTCTCGTTACTCAATTCGAAGAGATCGTGCGAAAATGCCGAATGAATCGGCACAGACCTGCATCTGAGCGAACAGGCCGGAACAGGCTATTTGAGACTTAAAATCCGTTCCTCGTAAGAGGGTGCGGGTTCGATCCCCGCCCCCGGCACCAATGTTATCAGCAGTTTACGGGTCACACGTAGCGAGTTGGCGAATGATAACAATCCCTTTTGTGTGCCTATAGTGTGCGTACAAAGCAAGAAACCTTGCTTATGAGCCATCGTTTCTGCAAAGCGTAACTCGCACACTTACAACCAGATAGAGTATGAGTGGGACAACGGACACAAATCCGTTGTCCCACAACGGTTGGATGGCGGTCTCCCTTATCGAGGGCCACGTTCCCGGCGTCGTCCACTACCGGGCTCAACAACAAAACCTCGTCGCTCAAGCTGAGGCTCTAATCGCCTGGTATTCACAAAAACCCAAAACTCAATGACGGCATTCCAGCGTTAGTGGCACGCGCATCCTGCGCGTGGTTTCACGGACGAGCCGGCAATTGAGGCTTGGATAAGCGCGCCCTCTGTTTGGGTTGACCGAAAGGAAGGAATTCACTTGACGTCGGGTGGGCGTGAGAGCGCGGGACAATTGGCATTTCATTTGGTTGCCGCCACACTTTTATTGTCACGCGACCACCACTCCCAGGATTTGATCTCCGTTCAGCAGTGAGGTTTTGGCGACACCCTTATGGATGAAGTAACTGACGACCGGAGGTTCGAACGGCGGCGTTTGCGACGGCTTCAGAATCAGGGTCAGCGCCCCCTGATCATCCTCCTGAGCACACAAGACTCCGTCGCAGATCGCAACCGCAGGCAAGTTCGTCGATGTCGAGGTATGCACATCGGTGATGCGGAATAGATCCTTACCGGCGGAAGTGCCGGCCGGCCCAAAAGCCTGACTCGCAAGTTGGGCATCGAGCAAACTCGGATCCGTGAAGAAGAAAAAGTTAGCCATGAGAGGCAGTAGAGTACAATTGAACTCTTGAGCAATCTGGTTGCTTGTCGTGAAGTCAACAGGTTGCTCATCCCTTAAAAGAGATCATCAAAGGCTGGATTTGGCGAGTATGCAAGGAAGCAGGGGCTCGTGGGAATTCAGCCGTGGGTTTCAAGAAAAGCGAGCGCACAATATTTGAAAGCGCCCCGAATGTCAATGAATTGATTGTAGTAAACTTCGGTGAAACTGTATGAGTTACTGCTATCCATAATGATCATAGGCATCGAATTATTCTGAGTCTTACACCTCCCCTGGACTTAAAATCCATTGGGAGTGTCATCTCTAGAGGCTGAGACTCACGCGTCGAGAATTTGCGGGACGTTTTTTTAGAGTTTCTTTAGCTTCGGAAACCTGAGTCTAAGAATTACTAAGGAAAAGTGGAGCGGGCGACGGGAATCGAACCCGTATTACCAACTTGGGAATCTAAATCAGCCGTTCTTTATTTTCAATACTTACAAAATGGCTTAGCAAAAACATACACGCATGCATCGCATGCCGTGCATCATGACCTCGACGTTTTCTCTCTTCACAATGTTTCGTTTCGGCTACAATGCGCAGCACACCGGTTATCTCTTCGCCTACGTCGGCATCCTTGCGGTCATCGTGCAGGGAGGATTAATGGGACGGATAATGAGGCGTTTTGGTGAGCCGTCGCTGGTTATCGCTGGTGCGTTGTTGCTTGCCGGTAGTCTTTTTGCTGTTCCCTTCATTGGACCGCGGACCGGAGGTCTTCTGGCGCTATTGGGCGGCGGCGGCCTCTTTTCAATCGGCAACTCTATCTCTGCGCCCTCCCTGGCTAGCCTAGCTTCGAAAAGTGTGGGCGCCGCTGATCAAGGAAGCATTTTTGGCGTAACACAATCGGTGGCGAGTTTGGCAAGAGCCGTCGGGCCAACTTTGGCGGCGTCGCTGATACATAGCGTGGTTGCCTACGAAGGCGCAGACGGCCAGACACATTTCATGAGCGACCACTCGTTGTTTGTTATTTTCTGGACTGCTTCAGCCATCATGGTTGTTGCCTTATTTCTCTCAGTCTATTTCGCACGCACACATGCGGCTGAATATTGAGACGCGGACAGTAGTCGGCGAATACAGGCGAAAGCGTAAAGCCTTCTGGGCTTACGCCCAGGCTTTAGCTTTCACCTGCTTTCGCAAGCTTTAGAAGTTGTTCAAATGCGTCCGAGGCTAAGTCATTCAATGTTTGGACAGTTAGATCTGCGTTCGCCAGGACCGAGTGCGTTGTTAGGACGCCGATTGAGTGCATTTCAGCCCGACGAGCGGCTTCGATTCCTGCTGGGGCATCTTCTACAACAACGCAATGTGCGGGCGGCGCGTCAAGCTTGCGAGCGGTTAAGAGAAATATTTGTGGGTCAGGCTTGCTGTGCTCAACATCTTCGCAGGACACGATTGCGTCAAAGTGAGCCCTAGCATTCAGTAACTCAAGAATTGTCTCGATGACATCCAGCGTTGCTGACGATGCTACTGCTTGTCGCCAGGATCGCGATTTTAGGCGCCTGAGCCAATACTCAACCCCCGGCAATAGTTCGACTCCAGAAGCTCGCACGAGCTCCAGAAAACGTGCGGTTTTGATTGTGCAAATACGCTGGACTTCGGTTGCCGGAAGACCAGCGCCAAGATAGCACCGCAAAGTTTCGTCGTCACTTCTGCCGAAGGACTTGGCAAAATGATCTGCGGTTAGGTCAAATCCTTCACCAGCTAAAGTCTCGCGCCACGCCAGCCAATGTTGCTCAGTCGCGCGGAACAATGTGCCATCCATGTCCCATAAAACCGCGCGAGATTCTTCAGGCATTACGTGCTCCTCGACTGCTCATTTTAGCGATCCGATTCAAGTATAATAGCTGACGTCACATCCGCCAGTAATGCTAAACTCTGCCAGTGGGACGCGTCTGAGGTGATGAAGACTACAGATATTCAAGCAGCCATTTTTGACTTTGATTATACTCTGGCCGATTCTTCCAGAGGGGCTGTTGAATGTATTAATTTTGCCCTGAAGGAAATGGGACTCGCCGAGGCTTCAAAGGAAGTGGCCTGCCGGACCATCGGCTTATCTCTGAAAGACACTTTTCTCACCTTGGCCGGGCATCAAGAGAGCCGACGGTGCGACGAATTCTCCAGATTGTTTGTGCAACGAGCAGATGAAGTGATGGCTAAGCTCACGGTAGTCTATGAATCGGTTCCGCCAATGGTTGAGGCGCTTCGGGAAGGCGGTCTGCGACTGGGTATTGTTTCAACAAAATTTCGCTACCGGATAGAGGAGATTTTAAAGCGCGAAACTCTGCTGCAATGCTTTGAAGTTGTCATCGGCGGTGAGGACGTCGAACAGCACAAGCCGCACCCTCAAGGATTACTCAAGGCTGTTGAAAGACTTCAATGTTCGCTTGCGTCCATCGTGTATGTCGGAGACAGCGTGGCAGATGCCGAATTGGCGAAACGAGCTGCTGTTCCGTTCGTCGTTGTGCTTTCGGGGGTCACACCCAGAGAGCACTTTGACAGCTACGAGGCCGTTGGGATAATTGAAAGCTTGTCGGAGCTACC
>Ga0070694_100001166_pt1 | contig 15122 bp, 7 predicted proteins | sample KBSK1251metaG_FD_65470 | JGI IMG/M metagenome (GOLD analysis project Ga0070694, IMG submission 65470) | Corn, switchgrass and miscanthus rhizosphere microbial communities from Kellogg Biological Station, Michigan, USA - KBS K1-25-1 metaG | ecosystem: Host-associated > Plants > Roots >... | reverse complement strand
ACCAAGACGATGCGCAACAACTTTGCGTTGTTCGAGAAGTATCCGCATTACATCTTCAACTTCACCGGCGCGAACCGCTACCGGATGATGAAGGAGTATTACCCGTCCGACTTTGAAAGACTGAAGCAGTACGTCGCAGCGGGCCGCTGGTTTCCGGCCGGCTCATCGATGGAAGAAGGCGACGTGAATTCTCCGAATGCGGAATCGATCATCCGGCAGATCCTTTACGGCAATAACTGGTTCCGGAAAGAGTTCGGCGTGGCCAGCGACGAATACATGCTGCCCGATTGTTTTGGTTTTCCGGCTTCCCTTCCCAGCATCCTCGCTCATTCGGGAATCAAGGGCTTCTCTACTCAAAAACTGTCGTCAGCGTGGCAGCCGGCGCCCCACGTGGGCGGCCCTGGTTCGCCTGAGAAAACTCCGATTGGCATCCCCTTCAACGTAGGTATCTGGGAAGGCACTGATGGGCGCACCGTAATCGCCGCACTAAATCCGATGAGTTACGGCAGCCAGGTCAACTATGACATCAGCAAACCGTCCCCGCTGCCGCCCGGCCCCGATCCTATCCGATCTGCGCAACTGAACCTGGTTCGTAACCGAAGTCAGGAAGACTGGCCCAGGCGGATTCAAACGAACGGGAATCTGACGGGCATCTTTGCCGATTACCACTACGTGGGCACGGGTGATGTGGGTGGTTCGCCGAATGAGAGTTCGGTGAAGTTGATGGAAGCGATCATCAGTAAAGGCACGGCTTCGTTGCCACCCTTTTTTCCCTTCGGACAGCAGCCGCGCACACCTCCTCCACCGGTTCAGGTTGGCGATGGCCCCATCCGCGTCACCTGGTCCAAAGCCGATCAGATGTTCCGGGACATTCTTAACTGCTGTCCGACCGATCGACTGCCTCGCTACAAAGGCGATCTGGAGCTCATCAATCACTCGGCCGGATCGCTGACCTCTCAGGCTTATCAAAAGCGCTGGATGCGCAAGAACGAATTGCTTGCCGACGCTGCTGAGAAGGCTTCGGTTGCCGCCGACTGGCTGGGCGCACGTTCCTATCCGCGCGAACGTCTGAACGATGCCTGGACGCTGGTGATGGGTGGGCAGTTTCACGATTTACTTCCCGGCACCGCCACTCCGAAAGCATTTCAGTTTGCCTGGAACGATGATGTGCTGGCGATGAACCAATTTGCCGCGGTGCTATCCAGCGGCGTCAATGCGGTCGCCTCCGGGCTAAACACCGAAGCGAAAGGCACCGCGATTGTCGTTTACAACCCGCTGAATATTGAGCGCGAGGACGTCGTCGAAGCGACTGTGTCGTTGCCTGACGCAGGCCCAAATGTGCTCGTCTATGGGCCCGATGGCCGGGAAGTACCGGGGCAAATTTCAAACGGCAAGCTTCAGTTTCTCGCCCGCGTGCCGGCGGCTGGTTACGCGGTTTACGACGCAGTGCCGACGACCGCGCCGGGGATGGTTTCTAAACTCACAGCCACTGAGTCCTCGCTTGAGAACGATCGATACAAAATTGCTATCGATAAGAAAGGAGACGTCTCAAGCATCTTTGATAAAAAACTTGATCGCGAGCTGCTGGCCGCGCCAATCCGTCTGGCAATCTCGACCGACAACCCCAGTCGTTGGCCAGCCTGGAACATGGATTTCGAAGATGAGCAGCGGCCGCCGCGGAGTTTTGTCTCAGGCGATCCGAAGATTCGCGTGCTCGAAAGCGGCCCGGTGCGCGTAAGCGTCGAGGTCACGCGAGAGACTGAAGGCTCACGGTTCGTGCAGCGAATCAGTCTGTCTGCGGGCGATGCCGGCAATCGCGTCGAGTTCAGCAACGTTATTGATTGGAAGACAAAGGAAGCAAATCTGAAAGCGACGTTTCCGCTCAGTGCGGCAAACAATCTCGCGACCTACAACTGGGATGTCGGCACTATTCAAAGACCAAATGCAGCCGAACGGCAGTTCGAAGTTGCTTCGCATCAATGGATCGACCTGACGGACAAGAGCGGTGCATTTGGCGCCACGATACTGACCGACTGTAAGAATGCTTCAGACAAGCGGGACGACCAGACACTGCGCTTGACGCTCATCCGCACGCCGGGTACACGCGGTGGCTTTCCCGATCAGGGGACGCAGGATGTCGGTCGACATGAAATTTTGTTTGGCCTCGCCGGACACGCGGGCGATTGGCGTCAGTCACAGACCGACTGGCAGGCTTATCGGCTCAATCAACCGCTCATCGCTTTTCAAAGTCCTTCGCATCCGGGCCCATTAGGCAAAACTTTTTCGTTGATGAAAGTGAACAACGCGCGAATCCGCATCATGGCTCTGAAAAAAGCGGAGTTGAGCGATGAAGTGATTGTGCGGGCAGTCGAGATGGATGGCCGGCCCGCCGCCAACGTGGCTGTCACTTTTCCGGCCCCGGTACTGGCTGCGCGTGAAGTAAACGGACAAGAGCAACCTGTCGGCCCTGCGACGATTGCGAACGGCGAGTTGGTAACTTCGTTTAGTGCTTACCAGCCTCGCACCTTCGCAATCAAACTGGCGCCGCCGCGTGCAAAGATTGCGCCGGCGAGCTTTCAACCGCTTTCTCTCGACTACGAAATGTCGGTAGCCTCGCGAATGGGCCGGCCCGCGGATGGCGCCTTCGATTGGGCGCCGAACAGTCAGGGCGCTTCGCAGGGAAAGGCCTTGCCTGCGGAACTGCTGCCGCGCCAAATTAACTTTGGCGGAATTCGTTTTGATCTCGCGCCTGCCGGCAAACCGAATGCGGTTTTGGCGCAAGGGCAAACCATCAATTTACCGGCCGGAAATTTCAATCGAGTTTACCTGCTCGCAGCTGCCGCGAATGGCGATCAAAGAGCGACGTTTATGGCGGGGAGCCAATCGACGGAGCTGACGATTCAGGATTGGACGGGCTTCATCGGCCAGTGGGACGATCGCATCTGGAAGACGACTGAAGATCCCATTCCGCTCCGGCCCGGCGCGCCTCCGGGCACGCCCGTGCGCACTCGAACCAACATCTACGGCGAGATGACTGGCATTCGTCCCGGCTTTATTAAGCGGGCTGACGTGGCCTGGTTTTCATCGCAGCGACGCGCGGCTGACGGCAGTGCCGAACCGTACGCTTACTCGTACTTGTTTGCTTACGCGATTGATCTGCCGGCAGGCGCCAGAACGATCACTTTGCCCAATAACGATCGCATTCGAATCATGGCAATCACGGTCGCCAACGAACCCTGGACAATTAAAGCGGCGCATCCGCTGTATGACACGCTGAGCACTACCGAAAGATGAGACTAATGCTGCAAACCTCTCTGTGTAATCTCCGTGGAACTCTGTGCCTCTGTGGTGGAATTTCTTACAGGACGATTTACCACAGAGACACAGAGGTCCACAGAGATTACACAGAGAAAATCAAGAAACTCATCTTCATGACTTTTGCACTGCTCCTCCTGGCTGTGTGCACCCAGGCGCAGGTCAGAATCACGATTGATCGCAACGATAACAAGACAGCCAACGCTGAATACAAATTCCAAAGAGTTCCCTCACCGGCTCGGAACGATGCGGGATCGAAGGCAATCCTGACGCTGGTAGATGCTCAAGCCGACGGCACTTCTGCGGACATTGGCGCGCTCATCGACGGTCTGCTGCCGGACGCCGAAGACCAACCGCGAAAAAATTTCTTTCTCACTAGCGGCACCGGCGGCGGACGCCTGCGAATGGATCTGGGCGCCGTCATCGGGATAGCGCAAATCAATTCGTATTCATGGCATTCAGATTCTCGCGGTCCGCAGGTTTACCGCGTCTGGGCGAGTGACGGAGCCGACCCTAATTTCAATCCCGAGCCGAAAGGCACGGTCGACCCGGCAAAGTGCGGATGGAAGTCGATCGCAATTGTCGATACGCGGACCGATGAGGCAGACGGCGGCCAGTACGGCGTGAGCATAACCGACTTGAGCGGCAGTCTCGGTAAGTTTCGCTATTTGTTATTCGATCTCTATCCCGTCGAGGTATCCGACAGTTTCGGCAACACTTTCTACAGTGAGATTGACGTGGTGGCTAAGAAATGATCTCCTCTCGTGTTTACACGGACGAGACGGCTGTGGTCCACCACCATGAGCCGGTTTTCAGCGGAAAATGACGCAAATCAGACGATGAACTTTCTTAAGCCGAGATTCAGTCGCTTTTTCATTTTCGCAGCAGCCATCATTCTGAGTTCCAGTCCGGCCGTCATTCGAAGTCAACAGTCTCGCCCCGAATCGAAGACACTTTACGTGATTGCAACGTCGCATCTCGACTCGCAATGGAACTGGACCGTGCAAGACACGATTCGCGAGTTTGTGCCAAACACTTTTTTTGAGAACTTCAAACGCTTCGAAAAATACCCCGGTTACACTTTCAACTATGAAGGCGCAATCCACTACATGTGGTTCAAGGAATACCATCCGGAGGCCTGGCCCACCGTGCAGAAGTATGTTGCCGATGGACGCTGGAAACTCGCGGGCTCCTGGGTTAATGCGGTGGACGTGAATGTGCCGTCGCCTGAATCTTTGATGCGGCAAGCACTCTATGGAAAGCGTTTCTTTCGTCAGGAGTTTGGCAAGGTAAGTCAGGATGTTTATCTGCCCGATTGCTTTGGGTTTGGTTTTGCACTGCCGTCGATCGCGACGCATTCCGGTCTCTCTCAATTCTCCACCCAAAAATTAACCTGGGGATCTTCCTACGGAATTCCGTTCGCGCTTGGCCGCTGGAGAGGGAGCGATGGAAACGCCGTGGTTGCAGCGCTTAATCCCGGCGACTATGTCACAAAGATCCGCAGCGATATCTCAGTGGATCCGAAATGGGTGGGCGAGCGCTTTACGCCGGTGAGCAACGGCCGGCAAATCGGGTTTCGCTATTTCGGTACGGGGGATATCGGCGGCGCACCGGATGATGAATCGATAGATTGGCTGGAGAAGTCGATCAAGAACAACGTTGCAGGCGTTGAAATCCGCAATACATCGTCGGATCAACTCACGCGCGATCTAACGCCGGAAGAGAAAGCCGCGTTGCCTGAATACGAAGGCGAACTGACGATGAAGACCCATGGGGTGGGCTGCTACACGTCGCAGGCAGCAATGAAGCGCTTCAATCGCGAGAACGAATTGCTGGCGCAGGCCGCGGAGCAAGCGGCTGTGGCCGCTGAGCTGGTGACCGGGCTCCCTTATCCGCGAGAGCGGCTGCGCGAAGGATGGATCAGGATGTTGTGGCACCAGTTTCATGACGATCTAACCGGGACGAGCATTCCGCAGGCTTATCAGTTCTCGTGGAATGATGAATTAGTTTCGGCAAATCAATTCGCGGGAGTGCTCACCAGTTCCACCTCAGCTGTGGCCGGCAAACTGGACACGCGCGGTGAAGGGGTTCCGCTAATCGTCTATAACCCGCTCGCCTGGTACAGCCAGACGCCGGTCGAGGCCACCGTAAAATTCAAAGGTCAGGCGCCGGCAACTATTCACGTGGTTGACACTCTGACGAACGAGACTGTGCCGACCCAAATCCTGGAAAGAGCAGGCGACACCGCCCGGATTCTGTTTCTGGCCCATGTCACATCAACCAGCTTTAAAGTCTTTAGAGTCGTGCCCGGTGCGCTGGCACCACGTGGTCAATCCACCTTGAGGGTAAGTGACACGTCGCTCGAGAATGCATTCTACAAGGTTGAGATCGACAAGAACGGCGACATCGCCTCCGTCTTTGATAAGCTCAGGTCTCGCGAGTTGTTGAAAGCGCCTGTGCGGCTGGAATTGCGCGACGATCCTTCACCTGACAAGCCGGCCTGGCGAATCCTCTGGGACACGGTCAACGCTGCACCGCGTGAGTATGTACAGTCGCCCGAGATCCGAGTCGTTGAGCGCGGCCCCGTGCGCGCGGCGATCGAGATTGTCAGAAAAGCCGCGGGATCCACCTTCCGGCAGCGCGTAATACTGAGCGAGCGCGGCCAACGCGTCGATGTCGAGAATTTTGTCGATTGGAAATCGCCAAATTCTCTGCTCAAAGTCGCGTTTCCCTTCACTGCTACAAATCCAAAAGCGACTTACGATTTAGGTTTGGGAACAATCCGGCGCGGAAACAACACGACCGATCATTACGAAGTACCGGCGCAGCAATGGGCTGACATAACCGACGAAGGTGGGAAGTTTGGCGTAGCCGTACTGAACGATAGCAAGTATGGATGGGACAAGCCTGAGGACAACGTCCTGCGCCTGACACTCCTCCATACTGCCAGGGCGCGAGCGTATCCTTATCAGAGCAGCAATGACCTTGGTCATCATCATTTTGTCTACTCAATTGCGGGCCATCGAGGTGATTGGCGCGGAGAGCGCGAGGCCTCGGTTCCTGCCCGCGCCGCCGCCCTCAATCAACCGCTCATAGCGTTTCAGACAGAAGCACACGCCGGCGTCCTGGGGCGAATGTTTGCAACTGTAGGTTTGAGCGACAACAGCGGTCAGGTTGCCGTACGCGCCCTCAAGAAAGCGGAAGACTCCGACGAGTTCGTGCTGCGGGTGCAGGATCTGGAAGGCCGGCCCGTGACCACAAACATCAAGTTCATCGCGCCGTTTCAAAGCGGACGAGAAATCAACGCGGCTGAAGAGAGCGCAGTTGGAGACCTTAAGTTTACTCCTGATGGACTGCAGGTAAGTCTCAAGCCTTATCAACCACGTACGTTTGCAATCCGTTTCCGAAACAATCTAAAAACTGGCCCGGCCGTATCGCCCGTGAATCGCGTGGAAAGTGTGCCGGCTGCACTTGAGGCGACACCAGTCGAGCTGCCATTCAATTTGGACGGTGTATCAACCGACGCAAGTCGGACCGACGGTGATTTCGATCGCCAGGGCCAGACTCTGGCGGGCGAGCTCTTGCCGGCAAGACTGGTACTCGACGGAATCCCTTTCAACTTTGGTTCGAATGCTCCGGCCGCGTTAAATGTTTTGGTGCCGGCGGGGCAAACCGTGCAGTTGCCGCGAGGCGATTTCAATCGCGTCTATGTGCTCGCGGCGGCAGTTGGCGGTGACGCATCTACAACATTTGGAGAGCAAACGGTAACAGTTCGCGAATGGCAAGGTCCCGTTGGCCAGTGGGACAGCCGTCTCAAGGAGCCACGCCAACTGCGCGAGGTATCGATAGCACCCATGACGCGCGGACAGACGTGGACCGCAGACGCTATCGATCAGGATCTGGTTGTGCAATACGATTCTACTACCGGCGTCCTGAAAGGGATCGATCAAATTCGCCGCGGCTTCGTCAAACGCGATGAGATTGCCTGGCTCGGCACACACCGTCACGGCCCCGAAGGCAACCAGCCATACATCGCCAGTTACATTTTTGCTTACGCGATCGATTTAGCGCGAGGCTCGCGTCAATTGCAATTGCCAAATGATGATCGCATCAGGGTCATGGCCATTACCGCGGTGCGCGAGCCGTTTCGTCTCTGGCCCGCGACGAATTTGTATGCTTCGGATTTACCGAGCAGGTGAAATCGACAATCAGCAATCGAGGAGTGCGTGAACAGTTTGCATAGACAAGCCTCTGAGTCCTCGCTACCCGTCGTTAGATTTCCTGTGCCGGGACTGCGCTGGTGGATCGCCGGCCTGATCTTTCTGGCTACACTGATCAACTTTATCGACCGGCTCACGATTTCAATCCTGGGACCAGTGATTATCAAAGAGTTCAGTTTGACTAATCTACAGTTCGCGAAACTCACCACCTGGTTTCTGGTTGCTTACACAGCCAGTCAGGGGTTATCGGGCAAGCTCTATGATCAAATTGGGCCGCGACGCGGTTTTACTTTGTCGATTCTCGTGTGGTCAGTCGCCGCTTTGGCTCATGCTTTCGCCCGGGGCTTCATAAGCTTGAGTTGTTTTCGCTTTCTCCTTGGCGTCGGCGAAGCCGGCAATTGGCCGGGCGCGGCCAGAGTCATTGCCGAATGGTTTCCCGCACGCCAGCGAGCCATAGGCATGGGTATCTTTAATAGCGGTGTCTGCATCGGCTCTATTCTCGCGCCGCCGCTGATCGTTTGGTTGCAGTTGACCTTCGGTTGGCAAACAACTTTCCTTGTCACAGGCTCGCTTGGTTTCGGCTGGCTCATACTTTGGTTGCTGTTTTACGAGAGCCCCGAGCGGCATCCGGCAATCACGGCAGCCGAATATGAGTTGATCAAAGAAGGACAAGTGCCCGCAGCGCAGAGTCAGCAGATTGCCTGGCTGAAACTTCTTAGTTTTCGTCAGACGTGGGCGATCGTGCTGTCGCGATTTTTGACCGACCCTGTCTGGTGGCTTTATATCACCTGGCTACCGCTCTACCTCCACAGCGCACGCGGATTTGACTTGAAGAAGATTGGCATGTTCGCGTGGCTCCCATTTCTGACTGCGGATGCTGGAAGTCTCTTGGGCGGATGGTTCTCGGGTCATTTGATTTCGCGTGGATGGGCCGCCGACGCGGCACGTAAGCTCGTCATTGCGGCGGGCGCGATCTTCATGACCGCAGGGATTCCCGCCGCTTTGACCCGGAGCGCACTGGCTGCGTTGATATTCATTAGTCTGGTTACTTTTGGATTTCAAATCTGGATCAACAACGTGCAGACACTGCCGAGCGATTTATTCCCACAGCAAGGAGTCGCCGCCGTTGCCGGCCTGGGCGGGGTGGGGGCTGGAATCGGAGCAATTCTTTATGTCCTGGCCACTGGTTGGGTCGTCGATCACTTCTCGTATACGCCGATTTTGATTGTCGCAGCGTTACTTCCGCTCCTGGGTACTTCGGTCCTGTTCGCTCTCGCAGGGCGGATTCAAAGAATATCCTGGGCAGAGCAACATTGAGATGCAAACTGAATACTGACGGAAATCTTTCATGAAAATGACAAGCAAACAATTTGGTGTTACGCCTGCGGGTGAGGAAGTCCAACTGTTCTCGTTAACAAACGATCAGGGAATGGAAGTAGAAATCATCAATTATGGCGGCATCGTCGCTTCGATTCGCGTGCCGGATCGCCACGGGAAAATTGACGACGTCGTCCTGGGCCATGACACGCTTGAAGGATATCTGAACCGATCGAGATATTTCGGCGCACTAATCGGTCGGTACGCTAACCGTATTTCGCGCGGAAGGTTCGCTCTAAATGGAGATTCCTACTCCCTGGCAACCAACAATGGTGAAAACCATCTTCATGGCGGATTGAAAGGGTTCGACAAAGTCGTCTGGAACGCCACGGAACTGGCCGGCGGCCTTCACCTCAGCTATCTGAGCCGTGACGGCGAAGAAGGATACCCGGGAAGTGTGAAAGCCGCGGTCAATTACGCGCTTACTGATGCGAACGAATTGCGAATCGAATATCTCGCTACGACCGACGCTGACACCATCATTAATCTCACCAACCACTCGTATTTTAACCTGGCTGGTGGCGGAACGATTCTCGATCACGAACTAACTCTCAACGCAGACGCCTTTACACCGGTGGATACAGGTCTAATTCCCACAGGGGAGATCCGAGAGGTGAAAGATACGCCGATGGACTTCACTTCGGCGACGCCGATTGGAGCGCGCATCGGTGATGATTACGAACAACTGAAGCTGGCCGGCGGCTATGATCACAACTTCGTGCTGCGCGCTGGCTCAGACCGATTCAGAGTCGCCGCAAGACTTCGCGAACCGGAGTCCGGTCGAGTGATGCAGGTTTCCACCACCCAGCCCGGTATGCAGTTCTATTCGGGCAATTTCCTTAACGGCAGCATCGTGGGAAAAGGCGGCAAGCCATACGTGAAAAACTGCGCCTGTTGTTTTGAGACGCAGCATTTTCCGGATTCACCAAATCAACCTGCTTTTCCCACGACCGTGCTGAAACCTGGCGAGCAGTTTCAGCAGATGACCACTTTTAAGTTTTCGGTTGAGTAGGGCGTGTGGAGTTGTCAGGAGTCTGACTCAAAGCTGATCGGAGCGATAGCCGCGGAGCGGCGACAGATGTGTAGCCCATGGCGTTGGCCATGTGATCGATACGGACGAGAGCTGCGAAGCCCCGGAGGGTCTGTCGGAAAATTCATCTCTGTGGTTCTCAGAGAAATGCTTTTTTCCGACAAACTCCGGAGGCGAAACATCGATCCGAGATCTATCGATCCGCCGCTCTGCGGCTGATGTGAATCGCCTCGTTACCCACTGACGCCGTGGGCTACAGATCTTCCGCCGCTCCGCGGCTGGAAGCCGAGCGGGTAACGACCGCGTCACTTGATCCGCTCGCTATCGCTCGGGGTTCTGACACTAATCGAGACGGAGCATCGTGCAATGAAAACAAAATCTCTAATTGGTCTTTTCACCATCATCAGCCTCGCCCTCTCGTGTTTGCTTGCAGCGTCGGCGAGCGCCGGCCAATCTTCCGAACCGCTCACCGGCAACTGGGCTGTCCGCACGCCCAATAACGACGGTACTTTCCGCACAACCTACCTGAACCTGAAACAGGAAGGCTCGCGGATTACGGGAACGATTCGGGTCACCCAATTCTATTATCGCATCACCGATAACACCGGCGGCCCGGAGGGCTTCGTCCTGAACGCGTCGATGATGGACGGCAAGAGCGAACGCAAAGTTCAGTACGAAGGCAAATTGGTCGGCGCTGAACTGCACATCTCAACTCGCCGCCGGCCACAGGACAATCCCACGCAAATGGTTGCGGTGCGGGCGCCCGCCGGCGAGGGCGCTTTGCCGGCACGCAATCCCCTGCCGCCGCTGCACAAAGTGCCTGACAACGGTTTGGCGCGCACGCCGCCGATGGGTTGGAACAGTTGGAATAAGTTCGCCAGCCGGGTTGATGACGCGACGGTGCGCAGCATTGCCGACGCCATGGCCAGTAACGGCATGAAGGCAGCGGGATACACTTACATCAACATTGACGACACCTGGGAAGCCGGCCGCGACGCGCAGGGTAACATTCAAACCAACAAAAAATTTCCGGACATGAAAGCGCTGGCGGATTACGTTCACAGCAAAGGTTTGAAGCTGGGGATTTATTCTTCGCCCGGTCCCAACACCTGCGCCGGTTACGAAGGCAGTTATGGCCACGAGGAACAGGACGCGCGCACCTACGCCGCCTGGGGAATTGATTACCTAAAGTACGACTGGTGCGGCGCGCGCACTCTCTACACCGACGAAGAGATGCCGGCCGTTTACCAGATCATGGGCGACGCGCTGCTGAAGACAAAACGGCCGATCGTTTACAGCCTTTGCCAGTATGGACGGCTCGAGGTTTGGAAGTGGGGAGCGGATGTGGGCGGAAATCTCTGGCGCACGACCGGCGACATTCGCGATGCCTGGGATTCAATGACGCGAATTGGATTCGGCCAGAACGATCTGGCGCCCTGGGCCAGGCCCGGTCATTGGAATGATCCGGACATGCTCGAGATTGGCAACGGCGCGATGAGCGAGACGGAGTACCAGACGCACATGAGCCTTTGGGCTATGCTGGCGGCGCCTTTACTCGCAGGTAATGATCTTCGCAGCATGAGTCCGGAGATCTTGGCAATCCTCACGAATCGTGAAGTCATCGCCGTCGACCAGGACAAGCTGGGCCAGCAGGGCAAGCAAGTCTGGAAGTCCGGCGATCAGGAAGCATGGACCCGGCCACTCTCAGGCGGAGCGTTGGCCGTGACCTTCTTCAATCGCGCGACTGAACCGGCGACGATCAAGATTAAATGGGCCGACCTTAAACTCACCGGCAAGTGGAAAGCGCGCGACCTTTGGTCACATCAGAATGTGCAACTGACTGAACCGGATTATTCGATAACGATTCCGGGGCATGGAGTTGTGTTGCTGCGGCTCAGCCGTTGATTTCAATCCCGATTCTGAGATCTGAGATCTGAGATCTGGGATCTGAGATCTGAGATCTGAGATCTGAGATCTGGAATTCCTTACTTTCGGCAATTAATTTTTCAGGGTCCGAAAACGTCCAAACTCTCGCCCGAAAATGATGTATGTTAGGCCCTCATGAATATCGATCCACGCGTTTGTTCCAGGGCTCGCTTGTCGCGCGATGCCCGGTTCGACGGTCGGTTCTATATCGGGGTCCGCACCACGCACATTTATTGCCGGCCCATTTGTCCTGCGCGCACCGTAAAAGAAGAAAACGTACGCTATTTCCTGACGGCGGCCGCCGCGGTCGATGCAGGGTATCGCCCGTGCCTGCGTTGCCGGCCGGAATTATCGCCCGGCACTCCCGCATGGTTTGGAACTTCAACCACCGTCTCGCGCGCCCTGCGCCTTATCAGCGAAAGTTCGTTGGAAGATCGCGGCGTGGACGGACTCGCCGCGCGGCTGGGCATCGGATCCCGACAATTAAGACGATTGTTCTTGCGCCACCTCGGCGCCACGCCGGTGGCCGTCGCCAAAACGCGCCGCCTGCACTTTGCCAAAAAGTTAATTGACGAAACCAGTCTGCCAATGGGCGAGATCGCTTTAGCAGCCGGCTTTGGCAGTGTGCGGCGATTTAATGCAGCCTTCCGCCAAACGTATAAGAGAACGCCCACCGAATTGCGACGGTCAGCGCATGGGGCCTGGGCGCAACCTGAACACGAATACATCTTCCGATTACATTTCCGGCCTCCGTTTCATTGGGAGGGGCTGCTGGACTTTCTCTCGCAACGCGCGGTTCCCGGTGTGGAAGCTGTCGAGTCCGGCACCTACCGGCGCACTATCTCGCTTAACGGTGAATCGGGGACCCTGGCGGTCTCGCTCTCAGCCAGCTGCGACGCGCTGGAGGTTTGTATTTCATTTCCAGAACCACGCTGGCTCTTTTTGATCGTCGAGCGAGTGCGCCGCATGTTTGATCTCTCTGCCGATCCGTCAGAGATTGCCTCGCGTCTTGGTCGCGATTCACTTCTGATCAAGCGTCTTGAGGCAATGCCGGGGCTGCGCGTGCCGGGCTGTTGGGATGGTTTCGAATTGTCAGTACGAGCTCTGCTGGGACAACAAATTTCAGTCAGAGCGGCAAGGACCCTCGCCGGCCGTTTGGTAAATAGGTTTGGGACACCGATCAGCACCGAGAGCACACTCACTCATCTGTTTCCATCTCCAGAGCAACTGGCGCACGCCGACATTTCGAGTATCGGCCTGACCCAGGCACGCGGAGAAAGCGTTCGCTCGTTGGCGCGCGCGGTAGCTGCCGGCCAAATCAATTTTGCTTCGGTGGTGAACCTCGAAGAATTTCAATCGAGGCTTTGCGAGTTGCCCGCCGTTGGCAACTGGACTGCGCAATACATCGCGATGCGGGCATTGGGCGATCCCGATGCTTTTCCCGCTGGTGATTTGGGTTTGCTGCGGGCGGCCTCGTTTCAAAATGAACGCGACCTGGCCCGCCGAGCGCAACGTTGGCGACCATGGCGAGCATATGCCGCGTTGTACCTTTGGCAGGCCAATGACAATCTTGAGGAAAATCCGCGACAGCCTGTGACTCAGAGGCCGTTAAATAAACACTCTGCGGTCGCTTGATTAGCAGCCAGGATTGAATCGATATGGAACCGAACAAGTCCGACCTGGGAACGTTACAGCAACTTAATCAGGAATATGTTGACGCCTTCATGAATGCTGACGTCGAATGGTATCGCGCACACTTGGCCGAAGACTTTGTTTGCGTCGAATCAGATGGATCGGTGCTGAACAAAGCAGAGTTTTTGTCCAACACCGTAAAAGGTCCGGATGTCGTTGAGTACAAGCTGCACGAAGTGGACATTCGAGTTTATGGTGATGCTGCCCTGGTGCGTGCTACGGGCGTGTGGATCAGAGAGGATGGCTCGATGGGGATGAGCCGTTACACTGACGTTTACATCAGGGCCAGTAGCGAATGGAAAGCAGTCTCGGCTCAAATCACCCGAACGAGCAGAATGGGGCCTCGGGGTCGTTACAAACGTCGGGCCGCAGGCTTGCCTCAAGAGTCGGCAAAGCCGACGAATGATAATAGCCCACCGATTAATCGGGATTTGTATAGTTGACGGACCGAAGAGCAAGCGAGTCGGACGGTCATCATAGGGCAACCGAGGTACCGTTGTACCGATCCGATGGCAGTCACTCGAGATTAGGCGTGAACAGTCAACCAGCTGCGGAGCAGCTCGTTTAAGGTTCACGTCTCGTATCGAATGGCTGCGAACGGATCGGCCAATGATCGAATCCACCCTGCTGATCTTGCTCATCGTCCAGCGGCGAAAGTGAAACCTGTCAATTCTGACAGGTATAGCCTTCCGAATCCGCCTTCAAAGTGACCACCTAAGCCAACCCCCATATCACTGGCTCGCGTTGGCCAGGTTTGAATATCTCCATGCGATCCGGACAAAAAAATGACCGAGACTACTTCACGCAAGGATCTGCGACACGCCAGAGTGACCCCGCTTGGCATCTATTTTCGGCAGCGGCTTTCTGGTGATTGTGCCGATTTTGAACGCCGCCGTGGGCCCCTACTCTGTGGTGGCGATGGCGGTCGTATGCGCGCTCGCTTATGCCATGGGCTCGGTCATCCGTTTCAATATTCGTCACGCTGAGCCACTGTTGGAAACAGGCGAGCCATCGGCTCGTTTGCTGCGTTATGAGCGCACCGCGAATCTGGCTCTGGTGCTTGCTTACGCGATCTCGGTCTGTTTGTACATCCACATCCTGGCCGCTTTCCTGCTCGGTGGTTTGGGAATTAACACGACCTTCAGAGAGAACATCGTTACCGTAATCATCGTGGCGGCGATTGGTGTCCTGGGCAGATTTCGCGGCCTCGACATGCTGCTGATCATGGAGCGTTGGGCCCTGAGGGTGACGGGTGTGCTCGTTTTGGTGATGGTGGCAATGTTTGCGATTTTTGACTGGCGGGCTTTTACCACGCATACGCTGCAATGGCCGGTCTTTCCCAAACAAGACCTTTGGACCATTCTCACTGTTGTCGGCGGGACGCTCATCGTGGTGCAGGGCTTCGAGACGTCAAGATATCTGGGAGCGGAGTATGATCGGGAACTGCGCATTCGATCCTGCCGCAGTTCGCAGATCCTTTCGACCGTTATCTATCTCGTCTTTGTCGCTGTGGCTACGCCGATGATGCATTTTCTCGGCAGCGAGGTTCAGGACAATGGGCT
>Ga0070694_100001165_pt1 | contig 15132 bp, 10 predicted proteins | sample KBSK1251metaG_FD_65470 | JGI IMG/M metagenome (GOLD analysis project Ga0070694, IMG submission 65470) | Corn, switchgrass and miscanthus rhizosphere microbial communities from Kellogg Biological Station, Michigan, USA - KBS K1-25-1 metaG | ecosystem: Host-associated > Plants > Roots >... | reverse complement strand
GGGCTTCACGACCGCACCCCAGGACATCCTGGAGCGGAATCAGGGCTGTATCCGCGATGGACGACAGCACGCCGTGAATCAGCACCCAATTGATCGGTTCGTTATCGGCGAAATCGAGATATTTTTGAGCAAGGTCGTGCTCCTTCCGGACGTCTTCCGGGGTACGTGTCGAATCGTCAGTGCCCGTGCTGGACCACCAGCCGACCGCCGTGTCGTTGTCGTGAGTGCCGGTGTAAGCCACCAACTCGCGGACATAATTGTGTGGACGAAAGGTTGGAGCCTGAGCATCGATGCCGAAAGCAAATTGCAGAATCGCCATTCCCGGAAACCCAAACTGCTGACGAATGGCTTCCACCTCCGGCGTTATCACGCCGAGGTTTTCTGCGATGACTGGCAGTTCGCCTAAGCTTTCCTGCAGGGTCGCGAACAATTCGGCTCCCGGTCCTTTCACCCACTGACCGTTGACCGCCGTAGTCTCCGAGGCTGAAACCTGCCAGTAAGCCTCGAAACCGCGGAAGTGATCGATGCGCATCACGTCGTACAGCCGCAGCGCCGAGCGAAAACGCTCGACCCACCAACGGTACTTCGTGTTTTTCATCTGGGCCCAGTTGTAGATGGGATTGCCCCATAACTGTCCCGTCGCGCTGAAGTAATCAGGCGGAACCCCTGCAACCTTTGTTGGGTTTCCCTTCTCGTCCAGACAAAACAGTTCGCGGTTCCGCCACACGTCCGCGCTGTCGTGAGCTACATAGATTGGAATGTCGCCGATGACACGAATACTGCGCTCACCGCAATACGCGCGAAGATCGAGCCACTGCTGGAAGAACTCAAACTGCCGATACTTGATTGCGTCGATGTCACCAGCCAGACGGCTGGTCCATTCCCTGATGGCTTCTGGTTGCCGCTGTGCGATGCCGGTTTCCCAACTGGTCCAAGCCGCGCCATGATGAGCCGCTTTGCACGCCATGAAGAGAGCGACATCATCCAGCCAGTCAGCGTTGGCCTGGCAGAAGCCCTCAAAGCGCCGCCGATCTGCTGGTCCCGCTAATGAGAGAAAGTTTTGGGATGCTTGTTTTAAGAGCGGCAGCTTGTAGTGACTCACTGCGTTGAAGTCAACGTTGTCTTGCGGGAACTTCTGGACGTTCTTCAGATCAGACTTCGCTAACACACCCTGTTCGACAAGTTTCTCCAGGCTGATAAGGAGAGGATTTCCGGCGCTGGCAGAAAAACATTGAAAGGGCGAATCTGCAAATCCAGTCGGATTAAGGGGAAGCACCTGCCAAAGTTTTTGCGCCGACTCATGCAGGAAATCGACGAAGCTGTATGCGGAAGGACCGAAGTCGCCGATGCCGAAACGGCCCGGCAGCGACGTCGGGTGAAGCAGAATACCGCTGGCTCTAGGAAATTTCATGACATTTCTTTCTGCAGCTACAAAGGTAGCAAGCAACCGAATACACTTTCACTTAGTGCTTCATTTCAACTCGTTGGCCCAACGAAGACCTTACTCCGCGGTTCTCTTTTCAAGCCCCACTTGGCAACGGTTATGCCGTATCGGAAGCCCCCCTGTGTCGCTGCGAATTGGTTCGATATTGAAGAAGATTGTGGCTAGGATCGCTGACAGCAGTGTCGAAAGTCGAAACTGTCAACGTCACCGTCAACAGAATGGAACGACTTCATCGCGTCGGCTTGCAGCGTTGTGAGTCCGCTGGCTGAGCGCAAAATCACCACGTTGAGTGTCTTCTGAATTTGCTCGCGTCCCGCCTGAGTTCATGCAGTTTTTTCGGTGAATTCAATTGGAATATCTTTTGCAGTTCGCTGACGGGACTGGAGGACTACTAACATGGAAAACTAGAACACGTCCGACGAACGACATGTCGACGTATGGACCAGGTAGACAGCGAACTCGAGCGTTTTGAAGAGCGACCTGAACTTGACACGCGTGGGCGCTACAGTTTGCTGGTTAGGCGCTTAGTCGAGCTCGAGAAGCTTCACTACAAGTTGCAGCGCAAGCAAGCGCCTAAGCCATATGATTTGATCAAGCGGATTTTGTCACAACATTCAAAATCACTGATTGTGGAGACCGAATCTGTTGTCTCGCGCTCTGGACTCCAGATCACCCTTGAAGACACAGCCTACGGCACGTAGTGAGACCTTCCGGCGCGCAATAAGTGTGAATCTGAGTATCACGATTGCGAAGTTGCGTCGCCAATTTCCCTGTTCAAAATCTCTCTGCGCTCTTGTCTTGCACTGGATTGTTCATATAATGACGCCACCGCACCAACTTCAGATAAGGAGATATTTCCCCTTATGTGCTCCCCTGATGCTGGCGTTGATCCACCGACCCGTGAGACTGCGCAATCCGAGTTGGAAAGCGAGAACGCGCGTCTCCAACTGCTCCTTAACTTGACTAATCGCATCACCTCGAACCTCGAGTTTCACGACTTGTTGCGCGCAATTTCAGCGAACATTCGTGAGGTCATGCACTGTGAGGCGGTTGGAATTTACCTGGCTGATTCGGCATCGGGTACTTTTACCGTGCATGCGATCGATTACCCGGAGGGGAAAGGATCATTTAAAGAAGGACTGCGACTTACGCCACCCGTAACCGACCCGCTGAGACGAGCTTTTGATACTTTGAAACCGGTCGTCGTAAACACAGATGACGTAGTCGATATCCATCCCGAGGGATATAAAATAACGATCGCTGAGGGGTTCAAGAATCACTTTTTTATACCGCTCGCCAGCCATGGCCGAGTGCTCGGAGTACTGGCCGTTGGGCACACGACGGAGGCTCGTTTCAGGCCGGAGGAGATTGAGTTCATCAGCCAGGCGTCGGGTCAAATCGCCATCGCCCTTGAAAACGCCCTCGCCTACCGCGAGATTTCCGAACTCAAAGAAAAGCTCGCCCAGGAGAAGCTGTATCTCGAACAAGAAATTCGCAGCGAGATGAACTTCGATCAGATCGTCGGCGACAGCCCCGCACTCAGGCAGGTGCTGGAGCTGGTCCAAACCGTCGCGCCCAGTGATTCCACGGTACTGCTGCTGGGCGAAACGGGCACGGGAAAAGAGCTCATCGCACGTGCGATTCACGATCATAGTCGTCGCAAAAATAGTACCTTCGTGAAGCTCAATTGCGCGGCAATTCCTACCGGCCTCTTCGAAAGCGAATTGTTTGGACATGAAAAAGGAGCGTTTACCGGCGCCATCAGCCAGAAGATCGGAAGGCTGGAACTCGCCGATCAAGGTACGTTGTTTTTGGATGAGGTGGGTGACGTGCCGCTGGAGATTCAGCCGAAGCTTTTGCGTGCTTTGCAGGAACGCGAATTCGAGCGGCTGGGCAGCACGCGCACAAAGAAGGTTGACGTACGCCTGGTGGCCGCCACGAACCGCGACCTGGAAGTGATGATTGCGAACCGCGAGTTTCGCAGCGATCTCTACTATCGCTTGAACGTCTTTCCGATTCGCATTCCGCCATTACGTGAGCGTCGTGAAGACATTCCAGTGCTGGCTCGTTACTTCGCCCAGAATTTCGCACAACAACTCCAAAGGCAGATCGAAACGATCCCGGCAGCGACAATGAAAGCGCTGACAGAATGGGATTGGCCCGGCAATGTCAGGGAGTTGGCAAACTTCATCGAGCGCGCTGTGATCCTGACGCGCGGCAAGTCACTCGAGGCGCCGCTCAGAGAACTGCGCAGAGCTTGCGTGGACCAGGTGACGCAGACGTCGGCCCTCCAAGAACGTGACGACATTGCGCGAATAGTGAAGGAAACTCTTACCGCGCTCGAAAACAAGAAAAGCGTTGCTGACGAGCAAACCAGAAATCAGCGCGAAGAGATCGTCCGAGCACTTACGGAATGCAAGGGACGTGTTGGTGGTGACGATGGCGTAGCCGCACGCCTCGGCATCAATCGCACGACCCTGCTTTCTCGGATGAAGAAGCTCGGCATACATCCAAGACAGTTTTCCTGACCTCACAACCGCACTAAGACTGCTTCGCCAGCTTGACACTCGCAATAACGTCACAGAACCACGAGCTTTCGTGATTTCACGATTTGCAAACGTGGCCTCATACGATTTTCCCTCTGAAATCAGCAGATCAATCGCTGGAATACCTGTTGCTCGGACGCTTGTGACGGAAGACTAACAGGGCACGAGCGCACGGCACACATAACTGGAGAAGAAGCGATGATCCCTAATGAGAAGAAGTCAACTCTGTCCGACGAAGCGCTTGCGCGTCTAGCGGCAAATGGAAACGGGGCGGCGTTCGACGAGATCTATAGTCGTCACAGAAGCTTTGTTTACAGCATCGCGCTTCGTATGACAGGCAATTCAGCGGATGCCGAAGACTTGACTCAGGAATCTTTCGTCTCAGTCTTCCGCCGGGTCGGCAGCTTCAGGGGCGACGCATCGTTTACCACGTGGCTCTACCGACTCGCCGTCAATCAAGTCAAGATGCACTTCCGCTATCGCAGCTCGCGTCCGGAAATGCAGCCGAGTGATGGAGAAACTCCTGAGCCGTGGCTGGCTACAGCGCACCGCAATGATCCACGCGAGCAGTTAATTGATCGACTCGCGATCGACGAGGCAATGCTGAGGCTCGCGCCCGGTTATCGATCGGCATTCATCCGGCACGACGTCGAAGGTTACAAGCACGAGGAGGCCGCGCGGCTATCGGGGCACACTGTTGGCACTTCGAAGTCGCAGTTACACAAAGCGAGGGCCACTCTTCGGACTGTGCTCTCCAGGCGGTCACCTGCGCTTCAGGTTTCGTGACGGTGGTCGATCGTAAATCCACGATGAAAGTCGTGAAATCACGAAAGCACTTTCGAGTATTTGGCGGAGATCGATTGGCTTATGGCGGAACGTGCATTGCACACCTCATCGCTGACGGAGGCACTTAACGTTTCCATGTGAAGGAGGTTGAAGGTCCCATGCTCCCTAATCAAGTTCTGACTCACCAGCTAAAATGTCTCAGACCCACAGTAAAAAAACTTGCTTCACTATTAGCTCTGGTCCTATCAGTGGTTTGGTGCGCGCACGCTCAGCAAACTGACGACGTGCAAAAGCAAATACAACAACTCAAGGAACAGTACGAACGGACGACTCGTGAGTTACAGGAACGAATAGCCGCTCTGGAACAGCAGCAAAAAAAACCAAGTGAAAGCAAGGAGGATCCTTCTGTAAAAGAAGGAGTCGTGTCGGCAGTTGCAACCGCTGCGCAAGACGCAGCAAATGTCGCTTTTGGACAATCAAAAGAGAAACAGGCGCTTCAGGGACAGGTGCCTGCCGCGCCAATGTACGATCAGTTGAGGGATGCAGACACAAGGATCCACAAGCTGGAAGACCAGGCAAAGACTTTTGAATTCCACGGCTACCTACGTTCCGGTTACGGACTTAACAGCCGGGGCGGCCAGCAGGTCGCCTTTCAAGCGCCTGGAGCGGATGCGAAATACCGTTTAGGGAATGAAGCGGAAACTTATGCCGAACTGATCTTTGTAAACAACTTGGTTAATCCGGAACACGACCCTGGTAAAGCTTGGATAAAAACAGAGGTCCTGGTTGAGGCCAACACCTCGAACTCCGCCAACTGGGGAAGTTTCCCTAACGGAATAGGCAATGATCAATTCCGCTTCCGTGAAGCGTTCGTTCAAGCCGGCAACGTCTTTGAGAGTCAGCCCCTCGCCAAGTTTTGGGCCGGGGAACGTTACTACCGCCGTTATCAATCGCACATCAATGATTTCTACATCTCTGATATGAGCGGTTATGGCGGAGGTGTTGAAGACTTGAATGTGAAGGTTGGCAAGATGGCGGTGGCTTTCCTGGCCGGCGCGCGGCCCGACATCACTACCGAGAATGGCAATTACGCGAAAAGCAACATTGATGTGCGTCTCTACGATGTGACTGCGCCGGGCGGGAAATTAGCAGCCTGGTTCAATTTCGCCAGGGCTAAAGGCGGAACGACACCAACGGGAACCGCCATTCCTTCAAGCAGTGGATACGCATTCGGCGTTGCTCATCAGCGCTTGGAATGGAAAGGCGGCTACAACTGGTTTTCGGTCCAATACGGAAAAGGAGCCGCCAGCAACTTCAGCACCTCTATCGATGACCCAACTCCCTTTATCAAAGATACGAAGAGATTTCGAATCGCAGAACACATGCTGATTCAAACCAACGACAGGTTTGCGATCCAGCCGGTCTTTGTCTACCAACGTACGCACAGCGGCAATCCGCGAGAGAACTGGAACCAGTGGCTTTCGTTTGGCGCCCGGCCGCAGTACTTCTTTACCGATCATCTCTCAGTGGCGTTCGAGGCGGGACTCGATCGTACCAAGAGCGGCAATGGTCAATACGAAGGCTGGCTCCGCAAATTCACGATCGCGCCGCAAATCGGAGCAGGACGCAAGTTTTTCAGCCGGCCAGTGCTGCGTCTCTTTGTGACTTATGCAAGCTGGTCCAACGGTCTCCGCGGACACGTTGGCGGAACTCCGTTTAAAGATCAGACAAGTGGCTTGACCTTTGGAGTGCAAACCGAAACGTGGTGGTAGCACGCACATTGACTTTGGAGTGGGGTTTTCAGAGAGAGAGAGGTTCCGGAGATGGCGACCCTGGAGATAGCGACAACTAAACAAATACGGGATTCTACGAAAGCGCTCGACAGACCGAGTGGGCGAATCCAACTGGTCGCGCCATTGTCGGGTCATCTGCTACCGATCGAGGCCGTTCCCGATCCTGTCTTCGCCCAGAAGATGGTGGGAGGCGGAGTTTCGCTCGATCCGGTAAGCCAGAGTCTCGTCTCACCCTGTGACGGAACTGTCACTCAGATTCACTCTGCGGGCCATGCAGTGACGATCACAACAACGGAAGGTGTCGAAGTGCTTATGCACATCGGTCTCGACACGGTAATGCTTAAAGGCCAGGGTTTTACTCCCAGAGTAAAGACGGGCGAAACGGTGGCTCGTGGTGATGTGCTGATCGACTTTGACGCTGACTATGTTGCTACGCATGCCAGGAGTTTGTTGACGCAGATCGTTGTCACCAACATGAGCCTCGTGCGCGACATCCAGACACACGCAGGCGACGTACTAGCAGGACTGGATCCAATTCTCGACATAGCATTCGAACGCGCTACAGACGCAGGCCACGAGGTTGGTGAAACCATAGTAAGTTCGCCGGCGATTCTGATCCCGAATCCGGCCGGCCTGCATGCGCGGCCTGCTGCCGTACTTGCGAATGCTGCAAAGAAATTCGGCGCTGATATTCGACTGCAACGGAGCGAGCAACGGGCCAATGCGAAAAGTGTGGTTGCGATCCTGGGAATGGAGGTGGCCCATGGCGACCGAGTTGTTTTGGCGGCCCAGGGGAGTGATGCGCAGGAGGCAATTCGCGTACTGGCTCCGATGATCGAGAGTGGCTTAAACGAAGAAGTCTCTGCTCCCCCGCCGATTCCTATCGCAGTGCCGAAGCCAGAAACACTGAGGCGATCTGACTCCGGTGATCAGAATGTTCTGAATGGTGTTGCTGCCTCTTCCGGCCTGGCTGTTGGTAACATCTTCCAGCTTCGGCGCCAAGAGATGCGGGTTGTCGAGAACGCTTCCGATCCCCGCGAGGAGCAGAGGCGACTGGAAGGTGCAATTGCGAAGGCCAGGAACCAACTCGAGGCGCTTCAAGCGAAGCTCCAGGAGCAATCCGATGCTCCAAAGACTGAGATCTTCGAAGCACACGAGGAACTCCTCGACGATCCGGATTTGCATTCGATTGCCGATTCCTTGATTGCGAAAGGAAAGAGTGCGGCTTTCGCATGGCGAGAGGCCGTCGAGACGCACGCCCGGGTGCTCGAGTCGTTGAAGAAAGAACTCTTCGTTGCACGGGCCGGTGATCTACGCGATGTCGGCAGGCGAGTGGTTGAATCGCTTGCTGGCGGTGAGCTCGGCACCTTACCCGAAGTTCCGCCGGACACGATTCTCATCGCTGAAGATCTCAGCCCCAGCGATACTGCCAGTCTCGACCGGTCACGCGTGCGCGGCTTCTGTACAACACTTGGCGGTGCAACTTCTCATGTTGCGATCCTGGCGCGTTCACTCGATATACCCGCGGTCGCCGGCATTGACCCACGTGTTTTGGATCTTCCTAACGGCACACCGGTGATTCTCGACGGCACAAAAGGGACCATTAAGCTGGCGCCCAACGAAGGCGAAATTAAACGAATTCGTGAACGCCAACAGCGTCAAGGTGCCCGCCGCGCTGCCGCCCTTGAAACGGCGCATGCACCAGCGAACACCATTGATGGCGCGCGCATCGAGGTGGTCGCAAATATTGGTGGACCAGCGGATGCTGAGCAGGTGATCCAGCTTGGTGGTGAAGGCGTTGGTCTGCTTCGTTCCGAGTTCCTTTTTATGAACCGAGCGCAGGCCCCGACTGAGGACGAACAGTTCGAGGCATATTCAACTGTCGCTCGTACACTTGGCCCAGGTCGTCCACTTATCATTCGGACGCTCGATGTCGGCGGCGACAAACCGCTTCCCTACTTACCCATACCTCCGGAAGAGAACCCGTTCCTCGGTGAGCGCGGTATCAGGGTCGGATTGAATCGTCCCGACATGCTGCGCGCCCAACTCCGTGCAATTCTCCGTGCGTCAGCACATGGTTCTGTCCGCATTATGTTCCCGATGATCGCAACACTTGCAGAACTCCGTGAGGCGCGCAAGCTGCTCGCTGAAGAACAGGAGCGACTCGGCGTTGGTGCGATAGAAGTCGGCATCATGATTGAAATTCCGGCGGCCGCGCTCATGGCCCGGCAGTTCGCTCGAGAGGTGGACTTCTTCTCTGTCGGTTCCAACGATCTGACCCAGTACACTTTGGCGATGGACCGAGGGCATCCGAAGCTCGCTCCGAAGATCGATGCGCTCAGTCCGTCCGTACTTCAGCTCATCGCGATGACCACGAGAGCAGCGGAAACAGAGGGCAAATGGGTCGGTGTATGTGGCGGCATCGCCAGTGATCCTCAGGCGGTACCGCTGCTCATTGGCCTGGGAGTGGCCGAGTTGAGCGTTAGCGTGCCAACTATTCCAGGTATTAAAGCGCAGATTCGTACGCTTGAGATGGCCGAGTGCAAACGGCTCGCGCAGCAGGCGCTCGAGCTTGAATCGGCGGCAGAGGTTCGGGCGTTGTGCCCTCAGCTGGACGAGTGAGGGTTACTTCACGACGAGGAGACATCTCATGAAAATCTTTAAGGATGCATTTGCAACGCTGCAAAAGATTGGCAAGTCGCTAATGCTGCCTGTATCAGTGCTGCCAGTGGCGGGCATACTGTTAGGCGTCGGCAGTGCAAAGTTAAGTTGGCTGCCGGAGATCGTTTCGAATGTTATGGCGCAGTCGGGCGGTGCGATCTTTTCCAACCTACCGCTCATCTTTGCCATTGGTGTCGCGCTGGGGCTGGCTAACAACGATGGTGTTGCCGCACTCGCTGCAGTCGTCGGCTACGCTGTATTGCAGGCAGCGCTTGGCGTGTTTGCCACAATCCTGGGAATCGAGACGCACGCAGTCATGGGCATTAAGTCTATCGAGACGGGTGTCCTCGGCGGCATTTTGATCGGCGGTATAGCGGCAGCGCTCTTCAATCGCTTCTTCAAGATTCAGCTGCCACCGTTCCTTGGCTTTTTTGCCGGTAAACGCTTCGTTCCAATCGTGACCGCATTTGCGGCCATCGTTCTGGCCTTGGTCCTTATCTTTGTTTGGCCGCCGGTGGGCCTGCGAATTCGTGGATTTGCAACTTGGGCAGCATCAAGCAGTCCGGGTATAGCGTTCGCGATTTATGGTTTCGTCGAGCGTTTACTAATACCGTTTGGACTACACCACATCTGGAACGTGCCGTTCTTCTTTGAGATTGGCCAGTACGTTGATCCAACCACAGGCGAGGTCATCCGTGGCGAGATACACAGATATGTAGCAGGTGATCCGGCGGCGGGAAATATGACAGGCGGTTATCTGTTTAAGATGTGGGGCCTGCCGGGAGCGGCGGTTGCAATCTGGCGTAGTGCGCGACCCGAGAACCGGGCCAAGATCGGCGGCATTATGATCTCGGCCGCGCTCACTTCGTTCCTCACCGGGATTACGGAGCCAATAGAGTTTGCATTCATGTTCGTTGCGCCGGTTCTTTACCTCTTTCACGCGGTGCTCGCGGCTATTGCGTACTTCCTGTGTGTAGAGCTCGGCATTAAGCACGGGATGACGTTTTCGCATGGCTTCATCGATTATGTACTCCTGTTTCCGAAGTCGACGAACGCCTTGTGGCTATTGGTCATTGGACCAATCTGGGCCCTTCTTTACTACGGCACTTTCCGCTGGCTGATCGTCAAGCTCAACCTCAAGACGCCAGGTCGCGAGGCAAAGGAAGTTGCGAAACCGAGTTCTATCGCGGGCGACGAGTTTTCGCGTGAGCTTGTTCTGGCGTTTGGCGGCCGAAGCAATATCAGGAACCTGGACGCCTGTATCACTCGTCTGCGCGTCGAACTGAATGACATCGGTTTGGCCAATTCAGAACGACTCAAGGCCCTGGGCGCTGCGGGCGTGATCACTGTGGGTAATTCGCTGCAGGCAATCTTCGGCACGCAGGCGGAGAATATGAAAACAGCAATGGAGGAATACCTGAAGACGGCAGGGCCAGAGGCTGATCTCGCGGAAAAGCCACTGATTCAGGTGACGTCACGAGCTTCCGAGGCAACGCCAATAAAGGTTGCTGATCCCGAGATGTCAAGAAGAGGAGCTCAATTCATCGCCGCGCTTGGTGGTGCTGCCAACATCGAGGAGATTGATCCATGCGCGGAGACTCGGTTGCGCCTTAAAGTCCGTGACGAAGCGTCGGTTGATGAGGCGGCGCTCCGTGACGCTGGCGCCTGGGCGCTAATGCGCGTTGCAGGCGGGACCATGCACCTGCTCGTTGGCCTGCATGCAGAGCAATATGCTAACGAGATGAAGGCGCAAATCGCGGTGAGAGCCGCTTGAGTCCGAATTAGAGACACGTAAGGAATGTGGCCGTGCTGTTAGCAGGTGATGTTGGTGGAACAAAAACTGATCTGGCGATCTTCTCAGTTGAGGGTGGTCCATATGCGCCACTAACCCAAGCGCAGATGCCTAGCGCAGACTATCCTAGTTTGCAGGCACTGGTCACAGAATTTCTTGAAAAAGCGAAGACCCGGTCGAGCGAGCGTGTTTTGATGTCGCCGGACCTGTGATTAATGGACGCGTGAAAGTCACTAACTTGCCCTGGGAGATTGATGAAGTTTCACTTGCAAGCGATCTAAATTTCAAATTTGTCCATCTGTTGAACGACCTGGAAGCCATCGCTCGCGCTGTTCCTATTCTGCGACCGGGCGATGTAAGAACGTTAAATGTCGGACAACCGGTCCCGAAAGGCGCCATCGCTGTCGTAGCACCGGGCACCGGACTGGGCGAATCATTTCTTACCTGGGATGGATCGAAATACGTTTCCCACAGTTCCGAAGGTGGTCACGCGGATTTTGCGCCTGCCAACGAGCGACAGATTGGCCTGCTCAAATACATGTTCAAGCGCTTCGATCACGTCAGTGTGGAGCACGTTTGTTCCGGAATCGGAATTCCAAACATTTACGAATACCTACGCGACATCGAGCAGATACCGGAAACACCCGGGATCGCTCAATTGATTGCGTCCGCGACAGATCGCACAGCAGCTATCGCTAACGCCGCGTTTGACGAACACAATCCTAGCCACTTGTGCAGGGAGACAGTGGACACCTTTGTTTCGATTCTTGCTGGTGAGGCGGCAAACATGGCGTTGAAGGTGATGGCCACCGGCGGCGTCTACCTGGCGGGAGGTATCCCTCTGCACATCTTTCGCAAGGCTGAGGAGTCACGCTTCATGGAGACTTTTACGCGGAAGGGACGCTTCAATCACTTCATGGAACGAATTCCAGTCCACCTCATACTCAATCGCGCTGCGCTGGTTGGGTCTGCCGCCTATGGTCTGGAGAGTATTACGGAGGAATAATGGACTCAACCAAATAGCGTTCCAAACCTTCAGTGGATGTTGTCAGGAATCGACACTACAATACAGCGTAGCGATGCAGCAATATCAACCCGGTCAGGAAGCAAAGGAAGCGAAAAATCTCTATTGACGAGATAACCTATCGACGTGAGGCTCTGATTTGGCTGACCATGGGGCACCAAGGGGACTGAGTTTCGAGAAAAAGTCCGGCAAAAGTCTGGCAAGCGCCTGAGAAGAGAGAATTTGATAGAGTGGAAGATGGAGCTAAACTACTGATTTGCTATACTACGCCGACATGGCGGGGTAGCTCAGATGGTTAGAGCGTAGGATTCATAATCCGAAAACACGCAAATTCTCAACTCTATTAACTAAAACAGGTTGCAGCCATAGCGGTTTTACTGGGGTTTTTTGATGATCCTTTACGCAGCTATATCGCTTGCGCATGCCTTTATCTGAATTCCCGTCACAATACCGTCACAAGTGAGATCAACGGAACACCATGCTTGGCTAACAAATTCACGTGCTCGCCCGACAAGCTCTTTCCTCACTCCTAAAATCATTCATTCCAGTTTTTGCTACAGCCTTTTCACATTGAGCTCCGACGATTACCTCCTCCCCGATTATTGGATTTCGAGAGTTAAAAATCCCCTTTAATGGCTCGTCGTCAATTTTGGTATTGAGACACGAACCGTTCTGAAAAAAGAACAGCCATATCTACGCTCGGTTCACCACGATCGTGCGCCAGTTCTGGTACGCGGGACGGTGACGCCGTGGGGGCGACGGCTGGTGTCGCAATGGTAGCTTGCCCCAGTTTGTTACCTGTGGACCAAAGGGATTGCCCGCTGTTCTGGGACGATGATAGTCGCGCGAAGTTGGTATGTGATGTGTCTGATGGGGAAGACGACTTGGATTTACGGGTGGCCCACCAAAAGGAGTGCGTGAGCCGGCACCCAGAGGCTGGAACGGCGTTCGAGTGAAACCGGGCGAGGATATTCCCGGACCAATACTCCCAGGCATCCGCCCGCCAAAGCGTGTGAATGGTCGCGGTATCGGCATCTCTCGTGCACGGCGAGCAGCCGCTCTGGCCAACTCTGCTTGCCGGTTCGCCGATTCCGATATTCTTCTGCTTCTCTCCGCGCTTGCTTGAAGGTTTCTTTGAATGTTTATCGGATTGCTCGGGTTAAATGGGTTGCGGGAATCAAAAGGATTCCAACGGTTGATAGGAGCTGATGGTCTCGAGGCAGGTGAGGCGGACGTCGAAGCGCCACTTATTCCCAATGTGCCCGGCGAGAGGAATTTCTAAACCGATCAAGCAAGCTGGGACGTGGCAAGGCTGGTGGTCGACCGTCTATGTGTGTGTTACCGCACATACAGGAATGCTAGGATTTCTTTGCTGAGCAGACTGTGGCTGTTTTCCTTTCAGCCGTATTGCGTTGTGCTGAGAATCGGGGAAGCACGACCTCATCGGGGAACCGGCTCAGCGGGCCTCTCATCGCCCAGATATGAGGCAACAGGGCGCTATTATCGCTGGAACGGGATAGCGCCCTATACTTTCCATCCTTCACTCGGTAAACATTGTTCCACTCGATAGTTGGACCATAATGAGTGCCTTAAGTCGTCCAAATAACAGTAGGTCCCATCTGCGATCTTCGAGGCGCGAACCGTAAAATCCCCAATCTGGGGTTTACTGCTCGCTTTAGATGCCCTTGGACAGAACGTCTGGGTACAATCATTTATGACCAACGACGAGCCATTTACCATCGGCGTCGAGGAGGAATATCAGATCGTGCATCCGGCGACGCGAGAATTGCGTTCCCGCGCACATCTTATCTTGCCGGAAGCGCAAGCGGCGCTGGGTAACCTCGTAACTCCTGAGCTTTACCAGTCGCAGATCGAGATCGCCACCTCAATCTGTCATACGGTGGCAGAAGTGCGCACTAAAATCGTTCGCCTGCGCGGGGAACTGATTGCCGCGGCGGAGAAGTATGGTAACCGGATCGTGGCGGCGGGGACGCACCCCTTCTCCCACTGGGAAGATCAACAACTCACACCTAAAGCCCGTTATCGCGGCATTGCTGCCGAGTTTCAACAACTCGCCAGTGAGCAACTAATCTTCGGCTGTCACGTGCACATTGGAATCAGTGATCGTGAAGCGGCTATCCGGGTAATGAATCGGGCGCGCCCTTGGCTGGCACCCCTCTTGGCGCTCGCGGCCAACTCGCCTTTCTGGCTTGGCGTGGACACTGGCTACGCCAGCTTTCGCACAGGCATCTGGCGACGCTGGCCCATGGCCGGCACGCCGCAGTTTTTTGCTTCGCGCTCCGAGTACGACGCGCTGGTTGACACGCTGGTTCAGACGGGAAGTATCTCCGATGCGACGAAGATTTATTGGGACGTGCGCCCTTCCGCGCGCTTTGAGACTCTGGAATTTCGCGTCACTGATGTCTGCCTTACGATAGACGAAGCAGTACTGATCGCCGGTCTCTCCCGGGCCATAGCGCGCACCTGCTATGACCAGGCGATCAAGGATGAACCAGCATTGGACGTGCGACCCGAACTATTGCGCGCCGCCAAGTGGCGCGCGGCGCGCTACGGTCTCGAACGAGAGCTGATTGACGTGGTCGACAAGTGCGCGATCCCGGCGCCCCAGTTGATTGAAAAGCTACTTGCCACGCTGCGACCGGCACTCGAAAGGTACGGTGAGTGGAGTGAGATTAACTCCCTCACGCACGATACGCTTGCCCGTGGAAACGGCGCGACTCGCCAGCGCGCTGCCTACGCGCGGCGCGCTGAGCTTAAAGATGTTGTTGACCTACTAATTGCAGAGACAGCACAGGGCACTCAGTGACACGCAATTCGGAGGGAGAGCATAATATTTGACGAAACGGGGTTGGAGAATCAGCGGCTGGCGATGGAAGACGTTCGCTAAGCATCTCTGGTCGAAAGTGAATACAGACGATGTGCTTAACCGTGCCGCGATTCTTTCCTTCTACTTCCTCCTCGCGCTGTTTCCGCTACTGCTCTTCCTGACGGCTCTCTTGGGTTACTTCGCGGACCCTGGAACGGAGTTGCGCCGCAATCTGCTCACTTATCTGAGCGCAATTGTG
>Ga0070694_100001163_pt1 | contig 15147 bp, 13 predicted proteins | sample KBSK1251metaG_FD_65470 | JGI IMG/M metagenome (GOLD analysis project Ga0070694, IMG submission 65470) | Corn, switchgrass and miscanthus rhizosphere microbial communities from Kellogg Biological Station, Michigan, USA - KBS K1-25-1 metaG | ecosystem: Host-associated > Plants > Roots >... | reverse complement strand
ATTGCGGGCGAGATGCTCGAGTTGGGGCCGGACTCGCCACAGATGCATCGTGAGGCTGGCCACGAGATCGCCGAACTCGGAATCGAGGTACTGTGGGGTGTCCGGGGTTTTGCTGAGGACCTGGTGGCCGGCGCACGCGCCCGAGGGCTGATGGCGACCCGGTTCTTTGCGAGTTCAGACGCGGCCGCCGCGGAGATCGTCAACGAGGTCCGCGAGGGCGATTTGATTCTGGTTAAAGGCTCGCGCAGCGTTGAAACCGACAAGGTGGTGGCCGCATTAAGACAAAGGTTTCCGCTGGCGGGCGAGGACCAGCAATAAAAAGCAGTGGCACAGACTTTAGTCTGTGATTCTTGCTGGCGGACAAATTCACAGACTGAAGTCTGTGCCACCGATAAATGATCTATTACCTACTCTACGAGCTGATCTACGGCCGCCTCAAAGATCAGGATTGGTATCTCGTAAAGGCTCTGAATGTTTTTCAATACGTCACTTTTCGCACCGCTTATGCCTCGGTCACGGCGATGCTTATCTCTCTCTTGTTTGGGGGAAGACTGATCGAGGCGCTGAAGAAATGGGACATCGGGCAGCAGATTCGCGAAGAAGGTCCGCAGGCGCACATCGCCAAGCAGCACACGCCGACAATGGGCGGGTTGCTAATCATTGCGTCGGTCATCATTTCGACGCTGCTTTGGGCCAAGCTCAACGGACTTTATATCTGGATTACGATTTTGGCCACGCTCGGATTTGGGGCGGTGGGCTTTGCGGACGATTACATCAAACTGGTAAAGCGTCGCAGCCTGGGGCTGACGGGCCGTCAGAAGCTGGCGTTTCAATTGATCATCGCGGTCGGTGTTTGGCTGGTGCTGTTCGTCGCGACCAAATACTTTCAAACGAAATACTCGTGGAACGTCAGCATACCGTTTTTCAAGAGCACCGCGGACGCGAATCCGTTGACCAGCATCAGTTGGGTCGGACCCTATGTCTATCTGGTCCTGATCATAATTGTTCTGCTCGGCGCGACCAATGCAGTAAACCTGACCGATGGGCTCGATGGCCTGGCGATCAGTATTACTTTTATTGCCATGACCGCGCTGACGGCCTTCACTTATTTGAGCAGCGATGCGCGCTGGGCGGGCTATCTGGATCTGACGCACCGGCCCGAAGCGGCCGAGCTTTCGGTTTTTTGCGGCGCTATGGCGGGCGCCAGTCTCGGCTTTCTTTGGTACAACGCGCCACCCGCTGAGGTGTTCATGGGCGATGTTGGCAGCCTGGCCATTGGCGGGGCAGTCGGGACCATTGCGGTGCTGACCAAGAACGAAGTAATGCTGGTGATGGTGGGCGGCGTGTTCGTCCTGGAGGCTTTGTCGGTGATGCTGCAAGTCAGCGTCTTCAAAATGACGAAGCGCACCAGCGGAGTGGGGCGGCGCGTCTTTAAGATGACGCCGTTGCATCATCATTTTGAGATGGTGGGCTGGAAAGAATCGAAGATCGTTTTTCGATTTGTGATCCTGGCCATCCTGTTTGCGCTGCTGAGTCTTTCGACCTTGAAATTGAGATAGCGATTGTGTCAGAAGCCCGCGCGTCAGCAAGGGCAATCATCGCAAAACAGGCTCTCGGGCTTCTGACACGAAACCTGGCCAATGGGAAAAGCTGTTTGAAAATCGCCGGCAGAAAAGCTCTGGTTATTGGCGCGGCGCGCAGTGGCATCGCGAGCGCGCGGTTCCTGGCGCAGCGGGGGGCAACTGTCGCGCTGAATGATCGTAAGTCTTTAAGCGAATGGTCGCCGGCTGCGCTCGCATTGAAAACTGAAGGCGTCGGTTTGGTCGAAGGTGATCCGCCGTCGTGGCTGCTGGATCAAGTCGATCTGGTGGTGATCAGCCCGGGCGTGCCGACCAGGGCGATTCCGGTTCGCTACGCAGATCGGCGCGGCGCGGAAGTTATCGGCGAGATTGAACTGGCTTCGCGTTTTTTGCGCGGGCGGATCGTGGCGATTACCGGTACGAACGGAAAGACGACGACTACCTCGCTGGTTGGGGAGATGTTGAAAGACGCAGGGCTTAAAGTTCAGGTGGGCGGCAATATCGGCACGGCCCTGATCTCGATGATTGAATCGTCCAGCGATGATGGATGGAATGTAGTCGAGCTGTCGAGTTTTCAGCTCGAAACGATTGTCGATTTTCATCCGACGGTGGCAGCGGTGCTGAACGTGACGCCGAATCATATGGATCGATACGAAACATTAATGGATTACGCGGCCGCCAAGCACAACATTTTTCGCAATCAGGCTGAGGGCGATGCGGCGATTCTCAATGCCGACGACGAAATAGTTTCGTCGTGGGCGAGCGGGTTGCGAGCGCACGTCGTGCCTTTCAGCGTAAAACGTGAGTTGGATGAAGGATTGTTTCTGCGGGGCCGAGAGTTGGTTTCGCGCACGAAAGATGGCGAACGGGTTTTGATGTCGCGCGACGAGATGCAGCTCCGCGGAACACACAATGTCGAGAACGTTCTGGCGGCTATCGCGGCCGGGCTGGCGTGCGGAGCCTCGCCTGACTCTTTGCGCGAAACGGCCCGCCGTTTTCGACCAGTAGAACACCGGCTGGAAGAAGTTGCCGAGATTAACGGTGTGCGTTTTATCAACGACTCGAAAGCCACCAGCGTCGATGCCACGATGAAAGCGCTCGAAGCCTTTGCCGAGAACGAGGGAAAAGTAGTGCTGATCCTCGGGGGCAAAGGAAAGCAGGCGCCTTATTCGCCGCTGGTTGATTTGATCAAGTCCGGCGTCCGCCGAATGATTTTGATTGGCGAGGACGCCAAAACGATCGAATCTGAAATAGGCGACGCCGCGCCGTTCGAGCACGCTGCTGACATGCGCGATGCGGTTGCCAGAGGGTTCGCCGCGGCCAGCGAAGGCGACGTCGTTTTACTGGCGCCGGCCTGCGCCAGTTTTGACATGTTCGACAGTTTCGAGCACCGGGGACGCGTCTTCAAAGACGCGGTCCAAAGTCTACAGTCCAAAGTCCAAAGTCCGCGAGAGTGACGTGGGACATTGGACATTGGACGTTGGACATTGGACTGTTTTTAAGCAATGCCGCAAAAGCTGCAAATCGACAAGTGGTTATTCTCGGCGACCGTGGGGCTCGCCTTGTTTGGCGTGGTCATGGTTTACAGCGCCTCAGCGGTGATCGCGCAACAGGAGAATCATAGCCAGTTTCATTATGTCGCCAAGCAGACTTTGTGGACTTCGATCGGTTTCGCCGTGATGTTCGTGGCGATGCGTTTTGATTATCAACTGCTCAATCGCCGTTGGATTATTTATGGATTATTGCTGGTCACGGTGCTTTTGCTGGCTGCCGTGTTTGGCTTCTCGCCGACTAACGGCGCGCGGCGTTGGATTAAGTTGAAGGGCTTTTCGATACAGCCGTCGGAAATCGCCAAGCTGTCGCTGGCTTTGTTTCTGGCACGATTTCTCGAAAGACGCGCAGGTGATGAAGCTTCATTCTGGAGAACATTTCTGCCTTGCTTTCTGGTGCTGGCGGTGGTCGCCGGGCTGGTCGCGAAAGAGCCCGACCTCGGCACGGCGTTAATGCTCGCAATCATCTGTTTCACGATCTGTTTTGCCGCCGGGATGCGGCCCCGTCACCTCGTCTATGCGGTGGTGCCGGCGCTGTTGTATGTCGGAAAGATGCTGATCTTCACTCCATTTCGTATGAAGCGCCTGTCGGCTTTCATCGATCCGTGGGCCGACGCGCAGGGCACCGGTTATCAGGTCGTGCAATCGCTAATCGCGGTGGGTTCAGGCGGCACGCACGGTCTTGGTTTTGCACAGGGCCGTCAGAAACTTTTGTTTCTGCCGTTCGCGCATTCAGATTTTATTTTCGCCGTCGTGGGTGAAGAGTTGGGACTGGTCGGGGCGCTGATCATTGTCGCGGTCTTTGCGGTTTTCCTTTGGCGGGGAATGCGTGCCGCGCTGCGGGCGCCCGATACGTTTGGCATGCTCCTGGGGATCGGTATTGTCGTAGGCATCGTCGCTCAGGCACTCCTTAATATCAGCGTCGTGCTGGCGCTGGTGCCGACGAAGGGAATTCCGCTGCCGTTCATTTCTTATGGCGGATCGTCGCTCGTGCCGACGCTGGCAGGCGTGGGAATCCTTTTAAACATTTCGCAGTATGCAGGACTCGGCAAGCGTGAAGATTACGACGATGGCGACCATGAAGATGAATGGCAGGAAGCGCCGCGCGCTCGGAAGAAGCGCCAACCGCGGCAGCGGGCGTCGGCCTTAGCACGCGCGCGTTACGGATAAATGATGCGCGTATTGATTGCAGCCGGTGGCACGGGCGGTCACATCTATCCCGGCATCGCGGTGGCGAACGAAGTTATGCGCCGCGATCCAGCTTCGACGGTCAGGTTTGTGGGTACGGCCCGTGGCTTGGAAAATCGTCTGGTGCCGCACGCGGGGTTTGAATTATCGATCATTGAAAGCTCGGGACTGAAGAATGTCAGCATGGCTGCGAGACTGCGCGGGTTGGTCGTTTTGCCGAAGAGTATCTTTGCGGCGCGCCGTTTGATTCGCGAGTTCCGTCCCGACATTGTGGTGGGCGCCGGCGGGTACGTTTCGGGTCCGGTTTTGTTGGCCGCTGCGATCCTGGGCTTGCCGACGCTGGTGATGGATTCGAACGCCCTGCCGGGTTGGACGAACCGAAGACTGGCGCGCTTTGTCGATAAGGCGACGGTTTCGTTTCAGGAAGCGCTGCCATTCTTTCGGGGCAAAGGCGTTTTGACCGGTAACCCGGTGCGCAGCGAGTTCTTTGAAATTCCCGCAAAGTCACGCGAGGCGAAACGTTTTGATCTGCTCATCTTCGGCGGTTCGCAGGGCGCCCGCGCGATAAATGACGCGATGATGGCGGCATTGCCGCATCTCGCCGGAAAGAAGAACGCTTTGCACGTCACGCATCAAACTGGCGAGAGCGAATTCGATAAAGTCCAACGCGGATACGCCGCCGCAAGCTGGCAGTCGAGCGCCGACGTGAAACGTTATATCGACGACATGGTGGGCGAGTTTGCCAGGGCCGACCTGATTATTTGCCGGGCGGGCGCGACGACGAGTGCGGAATTAGTAGCCGCCGGAAAAGCAGCTATCATGATTCCGTTTCCGCTGGCCGCCGACGATCATCAGCGAAAAAACGCTGAAGCGCTGGAAAGAGGTGGCGCAGCGCGAATGATTCTGCAGCAGGATCTCAGCGGCGAAAGATTGGCAGGCGAGATTATGACGCTGCTGAATGAGCCGGCGAGAATTACGGAGATGGAAATCGCGAGTCGCAAGCTCGCCCGGCGGGACGCGGCGGCGGCGACAGTTGAGTTGATGGAAGAATTGAGCGGTAAGAAGCAGATCTGAGATCTCAAATTTGAAATCTCAGATCTCAGATCTCAGATCTGAAATCCAATATGTTCAGACCATTTCAACATATTCACTTTGTCGGCATCGGCGGCATTGGCATGTCAGGCATCGCTGAAGTTCTGGCTAACCTTGGCTTTCGTGTCTCTGGTTCCGATCAAAAGAAATCCGAGGTCACGGCGCATCTGGAGGAGTTGAAGGTAGAGGTCACCGAAGGTCACGATGCCGCGAATGTAGGCGATGCCCACGTGGTGGTGCGATCGACCGCTGTGCGTGACGACAACCCGGAAATCATCGAGGCCCGCCGCCGCTCGATTCCGGTAATTCCGCGCGCTGAGATGCTTGCCGAATTGATGCGCATGAAGCCTTATACCGTCGCCGTGGCCGGATCGCATGGCAAAACCACGACGACTTCGATGATTGCTACGGTGCTCGGAATTGCCGGGCTGGATCCGACTTTTGTAGTCGGCGGCATTGTGCGCTCGTATCGCGCCAACGCTCGCCTGGGTAAGAGTGAGTTGATGGTAGTCGAAGCAGACGAAAGTGATCGATCTTTTCTGATGCTGGATCCGATGATTGCGGTCGTGACTAACATCGACCGCGAGCATATGGACTATTACCACGACATGGAAGACGTGCGTCAATGTTTTGCGCAATTCGTCAACAAGGTTCCGTTTTACGGCGCGGCCGTCCTTTGTCTGGACGATCCGCATGTGCAGGCGGTGATTCCGAATGTTTCGCGTCGCCGCATCACTTATGGCATGAGTGCGCAGGCCGACATCTCAGCCCATGATATTCAATATGATCACTCTTTCGGATCGACTTTTCAGGTCTTGAGTGGAATCAATGTGCTGGGTCGGATCACGCTGCGCGTTCCGGGTAAGCACAACGTCTACAACTCGCTGGGAGCAATTGCGGCGGCGCTGGAATTGGACGTGCCGTTCGATACGATTGCGCATGCGCTTTCGGAGTTCGGCGGCGCCGAGCGACGTTTTCAATTCAAAGGCGAAGAGCACGGTATTACGGTCGTTGACGATTACGGCCATCATCCGACAGAGGTCAAGGCGACGTTGGCCGCGGCGCGAATTGGCGCGCCGAACCGGCGCATCGTCGTTTTGTTTCAGCCGCATCGTTACTCGCGCACCGCGGATCTGATGGATGAATTCGCCAGCGCGTTCAATAACGCCGATGTCCTGCTGGTGTCAGACATCTACGCCGCCAGCGAGACTCCGATCGAAGGAATTACTGCTGAAGTCCTGACGAATCGGATCAAGAGCTATGGCCATAAGAGCGCCGAGTACATCGGCAGCATTGATGGTTCCGCTGAAGTTTTGCGCGACACGGTCCGCGAAGGCGATTTGGTGATCACTCTCGGCGCGGGAACGGTTACGCGCGTTGGCGATAAGTTGTTGGGATTGTTGAAGTGATGGAAGTGGCACAGACTTTAGTCTGTGTCGGCTGAAGGGAATCACAGACTGAAGTCTGTGCCACGGGCAACCGGGACGGTTGCGCTCCAGTCAATTCAAAATGGTTGAGTTAGAAGCACAGCAAGATCAGAATAAAACGGCCCGGGACGCCGCCGTTGAATCGGTCGCCTCGCAACTCGACGTGCGCGCTGAAGCAGGCCTGCGGTTCGCGGAACTGACCAGCTTGCGCGTCGGCGGCGCCGTCGATTGGGTGCTGTCGCCGCGGACAGAAGAGCAGGCCGCAGCGTTGATTCACGAGTTGGAAGAGCGCGAGATTGCCTGGCGGCCTTTAGGCTCAGGCAGCAACGTGCTCGCTGATGACGGCGATCATCACTATGTGATTGTCAGCTTGAAAGATTTGAAAGCAGCCCCGGTTTTCGATGGGCAGAGGATTTCGGTCAGCGCCGGATATTCGTTGCCGCGCCTGTGTATCGATGCTGCACGCCAGGGTCTTTCCGGTATTGAAGGTCTGAACGGCATCCCCGGAACCGTCGGTGGGGCGGTGTGGATGAACGCCGGCGCGTACGGCCAGGAGATAGGCACGGTGGTCGAAACGGTTCGCGTCGCCCGCGCGGGGAAAGTGCACGCGATCCCTGGAAGCGAAGTGCAGTGGAATTATCGCCACACTTCGTTCCGTGAGGGCGAGTTGCTTTTGGGCGCGACACTTTTATTGCAGCCGGGCGACCGGGACGAGATCGCGGCGCGCATGGAAAAAGCCAAGAGCCAGCGCCTGGCGACGCAGCCGCACGGCGCGCGCTCAGCGGGCTGCTTCTTCAAGAACGCACCGGCAAGTCCGGTAGGCACAGGCAAGATGATTGACGAACTGGGCATGAAGGGAACGCGCCGCGGCGGCGCTGTAGTTTCGCCCAAGCACGCGAATTTCATTGTCACCGAGGGCGACGATGCCAAAGCCGCCGACGCTTTGGCTTTAGCCGAAGAGATTCGCGAGAAAGTAAAACGTGAACACGGAATCGATTTGGAATACGAAGTCGAGTTGTGGAGTAGCAAGTAACGCAAGTGCCACAGACTTCAGTCTGTGTTAATCGTGAAAAAGAAGTCACAGACTGAAGTCTGTGCCACTAAGAATATGAAAGAACAAGTCATAGCATCGCGCGGCCCGCGTCGGTCTGCGGCTCAACCGAAAGGCATTGTGCAACGCCCGGCGCGCCGGAATGGTGCGGTGCCCGCAGGCCGCAGCTTCTCGCCGCGCGCGCTGTTTGGCTATCTCCCGGCGGCGTTGAAAGTCGTGCTGGCCGTGCTGGTTCTGGTTACTCTGATTGTTGGATATCGCGTCGCCGCATCGGCCGCTTTATTTCAAGTTCGGACGATCGATGTGACGGGAACCACGCGCACGTCGGCTGAAGAGATCGAGGGTTTAACCAGGAGGGCCGTTGCGCGCACCGGAGTTTGGCGGGCTGACCTCAACGCCATCAGCCGCGAGTTGTCGCGCCTGCCTGGCGTGCGCCGAGCCGTTGTTAGTCGCGTGCTGCCCGATCGTTTGCGCGTGCGCGTCACTGAACGCGTACCCGTCGCCATTATGCACACGGCCGGCGGTCATTTCGTCTGGGTGGATGATGAAGGCGTCGCGCTGGGAGAGATGAAGCCGGACGATCAAATGCCGGCGTTCTTCGTTCGTGGCTGGAACGAGGAGGGTACGGAAGAAGCGCGTCAGGAAAATGTCGAACGGGTGAAAAAATATTTAGAGCTGGTTCGCGAATGGAACACCCTGGGACTTTCTGAGCGGGTGAGCGAGGTTACTTTGGTCGATGTGCGCGACATTCGCGTGCAACTCGCGGGTAAGGATTCGCAGATTGAGGTCAGGCTGGGCTCGCAAGATCCAGGTCAGCGTTTGAAAATCGCGCTCGATACGCTCGACGTGTACAAACAGACACCCCGAGGCTCAGCGATCACCTACGTCGATTTGCAAACCGGACGAGTGGTCATCGGATTCAGTTCCGGAAACAATTTGGCCTCAGATTCGTCAGATGCAGCGACGCCGACCCCCGGTCAAACCGGCACTTCAAACACGAACCGCAATGCCGGCGAAAGAAGAACTCAAACTGAAAGGACTACGGGGAATGACAACCGGCAAAGGAATGAACGCAAACCGGCGGCGCCGAAAGACTCCCCGACGCCCGGGACTGATCGTTTTCGTTAATCGACGGTTACTGAGAAGAAGCTGATGGCGAAACGCACGAATCACACAATCGGGCTGGACATTGGCACGAGCAAAGTGACTTGCATCGTGGGCGGTCCCGCGGAAGAGGGAGTGCTCGAGGTGCTCGGCATCGGCGAATCAGAATCACGTGGCCTGCGCAAGGGGGTGATCGTTAACCCGGACGCCGCCGTCGAATCGATTAAGCGCGCAGTCGAAGAGGCCGAACGCATGAGTGGCATGCAGGCTGAAGAAGTGACGATCAATCTCGCCGGTTCGCACATCATGGGGTTCAACGGTCAGGCAATTGTGGCGGTTGCCGGTCGCGATCGGGAAATAACCCCCGACGACGTGCGTCGCGCAATCGATTCGGCGTGTGCGATTCAACTGCCGGCCGGCCGCGAGATTGTAGATCGACTGCCGCAGGAATTTATCGTCGACGATCAGGATGGAATCAACGATCCGATAGGCATGACCGGCGCCCGCCTGGCTGTAAAAGTTCATATCGTGACCAGCCCCGTCACTGCCCGGCAAAACGCGATAAACGCGGTGAATCGTGCCGGATTGATCGTTGCCGACATGATTCTGGAGCAGCTGGCCGCAGCTGAAGCAACGCTCACGGATGACGATAAGGAATATGGCTCGGCCCTGGTTGATATCGGCGCTGAGACGACCGGGCTTTGCGTCTATCAGCGTGGTGCGGTGCAACACACTGCGGTGTTTCCGTTGGGCGGCTCGCACTTTACCAATGACATCGCTTTTGGCTTGCGCACACCTATACCTGAAGCGGAACGGATTAAACGGTCTGTTGGTTGTGCTTCGAGCGCAACCCTGACTGATGCTGAGCGCGGTGAGATGGTTGAAGTCCCATCGGTTGGAGGCCGCGCACCGCGTCAACTATCGCGACAAATTCTCTGCGACATCCTCCAGCCGCGGGCGGAAGAAGTTTTGATGCACGTTTCCGACGAAATCAGAGACGCGGGTTGGAACCGGCAATTGTCGAGCGGAGTCGTATTGACGGGCGGCGGTGCTTTGCTCGACGGGATGGTGGAAATCGCCGAGCAGGTTTTCGATGCGCCTGTTCGGGTCGGTCATCCGGAGCGAGATCGTTTCGGCGGACTGGTCGAAGACATTCAGAGTCCTTCGTGGGCAGCGGCTGCCGGACTCGCTCTGGTTTCGCAACGCGCACATGCGTTGGAGCACCGCGCGGGCACAACGAAACGCGGCGGCAGCGGACGCTTAACGCACTTCGTTTCCAAGTTTCGTAATCGTTTTAGCAGTAGTATTTTTTGAGCAAGTATTGTATGCTGGCGCGCTTGTGGCACAATATATTGTCCGCAACATATAGGGTCCCGAGGTTCAGCCAGCCCAAAATAAACGAAAAGGCAGTGGAAGCCTTCCAAGTTCTGAAAAGAGGAAAAAGCAATGACACCTGAGGCACGCGAACCCGGCAAAGGCATAAATATTTTCATCGACGATGAGCCTCCCATTACCGGAGCACGCATAAAGGTGATTGGAGTGGGCGGCGGTGGCGGCAATGCAGTCAATCGCATGATTGATGCCGGCATCGAAGGAATCGACTTTGTAGTTGCCAACACAGATCTCCAGGCTTTAAAGCGCTCACGCGCGTCCGTGAAGATTCAGTTGGGCGGGCGTTTGACCAAAGGCCTCGGGGCTGGCGCGGATCCGGAAGTCGGACGCCAGGCAGCCCTCGAAGATACCGACAAGATTATTGAAGTCCTCGAAGGCTCAGACATGGTCTTCGTTACCACAGGTCTGGGTGGGGGCACCGGCACGGGAGGTGCGCCGATTGTCGCTTCACTGGCCACTGAATTGGGGGCGTTGACGGTGGCCGTGGTCACCAAGCCTTTCAATTTCGAGGGCCGGCGACGTTTGCAGCAAGCCGAGCATGGCCTCAACGAACTGCACGAATCGGTCGATACGGTAATTACAATTCCCAACGAGCGACTGTTTGGCGCAGTGGCGCAAACGGCGTCAGTCACCGATGCTTTCAAGACTGCCGACGACGTTCTGCGTCAGGCCGTGCAGGGCATCAGTGATTTGATCACTGTCCCCGGGTTTATCAACCTCGACTTTGCCGACGTGCGCACAATCATGCAGGGCATGGGCATGGCCCTGATGGGCACCGGCTATGCGCGCGGCGAAAACCGCGCGATCGAAGCGACCCAGGAAGCTATCTCTTCGCCGTTGCTGGAAGAGGCCTCAATCAAAGGGGCGCGCGGCGTGCTCATTAACATCACCGGTGGACACGACTTGACCTTGTATGAAATCAACGAGGCCGCCTCGATCGTACGTGAAGAAGCGGACGAGGACGCCAACATCATTTTTGGACACGTGATTGACGAGACCATGGCCGACGCGATGAAGATCACAGTCATCGCCACCGGGTTCCGTCACGAAGTGGCAACCGTGGCGCTCCCGACCGGCGTGCAGATGCCTCTGACTACGCCGCCGCGATATGCGCCGCGCTCGCCGGAAGAATTTCCTGGCGGAGCAAATAAGCGGGTTGACGATCTCGATGTGCCGACGTTTATCCGAAAAAAAGCAGATTAAAGTTGGAATAGCAGGGCAGTGAGTAATCGACAGAAAATTGGATTCGGAAATAAAACATTACCAAATTCCAGTCACTCTGTAACATAACCCTCGCTCGTAACGCTTAGCATTAAAGTTAACGCTTTGTGCTTTGCGTTTTTCCCCTCAGTCGTGTAGCATGCGCCCAATCCCTGAAGTTATTTAATCTTATTGGGTCAGTGCATCTCTCCTCAGGAAGGCCGCAGCCTGCGACTTGCTGTTTTTATCGCACTCGACTGAGGTGAACTCAGGGTCGGCAATTTTTCTTTTTTTATTCGTTTGGAGGAAGCATTGTGAATCGCAAACTCATAAGGACGACGCTTGCGGATGTAAAAGCGAGACGTGAGCAGAACCATCAACGCGAACGCACGAACGGCCACGCTCAGTCCGGAAGTATGGGGGGTGGCGGGGGCCAGCAGCGTCCGGGTCAGCCGTCACCGTCTTCTTCTTCGGTGCAGGTGCGCAAGCGCCAGCCGCCACCGTCCGAAACGCACGCAGAAATCTACTATTATAAGAAGCAGATTGATGCTCATACGCCGATGGTTCTGGTACTGCTTGATGGTGAGGAAGTTGAAGGGACGATTGAGTGGTACGACCGCGGTGCATTGAAGATCAACCGGCGTTCGGCGCCGAACCTACTCGTGCTCAAACGCCATATTAAGTACATCTACAAAGCTGAAGAGCGCGTGTCCAACGGCTCCAATATGACGCGCGTTGATGATGACCTGCCTCACTCGGTCGAAAATTAAAGTTTGTTCCCAAAGCGGCGCTCAGGCCAGGCTGTCCGGGCGCCGCCCTTTCACTAGTGAATAGCTCGAATCAGGATTCTCCTCAGCCCACAGCGCTCCGCCCTCGGGTTGGCATTACGATGGGGGACCCTGCCGGCATCGGTCCGGAAGTGGTCCTCAAAGCCGTCGCTGAAGAAGAAGTGCGGGCAGTTTGTCGTCCCGTGATTATTGGCGACGCGCAACTGTTGGCCCACAACGCGCGCACGCTCGATTTACAATGCGGTTACGAAATCATTCGCCGCGACGAACCTCTGCCACCTGACAGTTCGGACCCGCTTATCTTTCATCTCAACAATATTCACGGACATGTGGAGCCTGGAATTGAGTCAGGCGACGCGGGCCGGGCAGCGGGCGAGTACATTGAAGCCGCCGTTGAGCTGTGCGCCGCCGGCAGCATTGACGCCATCGCCACGGCCCCAATCAACAAGCGGGCATTGTTTCTGGGCGGATATAGTTTTCCCGGTCACACAGAGTTTCTGGCTCACCTGACCAGCACCGAAGATTACGCGATGGGTTTTGTTGCCGCGAACCTCAGGGTGGTTTTGATCTCGACTCACGTGCCGTTATCCGAAGCGATTGGTTTAGTCAGGCGCGAACGTTTTGAGAAGACCATTCGACTGGCCGATCTGGAATTGCGGCGCTGGGGCATCGAACGCCCGCGGATCGCCGTCGCCGCGCTGAATCCCCACGGCGCCGAAGGCGGACTGTTCGGGATCGAGGAGTCTTCTGAGATCCTGCCGGCCGTCGAAGCCTGTAAAGCTATTGACGACATCAACGTCAGCGGCCCATATTCAGCAGATACGGTCTTTTTGCGCGCTTCGCGAGGCGAGTTCGACGCAGTGATTGCGTGTTATCATGATCAGGCAATGATTCCGGTTAAATGTCTTTCGTTTGGCGAGGCCGTCAACGTCACTCTGGGTTTGCCTTTCATTCGCACCTCGGTCGATCACGGCACCGCCTTTGACATCGCCGGGAAGGGGATTGCCGAACATTCGAGCATGGTTGAAGCCATCAAATTGGCAGCCGAGCTTTCGTTGAAAGCCGGTGAGAGCGGCAGAGCATTGGAAGCAGCCTAAGTGGCACGGGCGTCCCGCCCGTGGATCAGCAGATCAGGTAAAATAAACCGATTGAGCGACAAAGGAAAAATTCTGGTGGCCGATGACGATCCGGCCATCCTGCGCCTGATCACAATGATCCTCGAGAAGGAGGGTTACGAAGTGGTCGGCGCGCGTGACGGCAAGGAAGCGTACAAAGCGCTCCAGGACAACGCGAACATCACGGCCGCAGTCTTTGATGTCGTGATGCCGCATATCGCCGGGCCGGAATTGGTGCGGTTCATGAAAACCGAGAAGCGTTTCATGAGCATCCCGGTGATGATGATGACCGCCGAGCAGGATCCAAAATTGTCCAGCGACAGCTTCGCGGCCGGCGCCGTCGTCTTTTTGCCAAAGCCATTTACTAACGCGCAGCTCCAGACCATGCTGCGCATGCTGGTCGGAAAAGCGAGAGGTTGAGGTGTCAGAACCGGGAGCGATAGCGACCGGGTCACTCACGTTCCTGGTCCAATCAGGTCAGCAGAAGATTCCGAGGATCCGGTCGCTATCGCTCCCGGTTCTGACACACACTCACGGAGTATCACTCATGTCCAAACGAAATGTCCTGATTATTTCAGTCGTTCTGGTCGCCATCTCTGCCGGTATCACTCTTCACGCATCTGCGGCCGGTGAACTCTCTGCTAAAGAAGCTCGCCGTTTAATCGCGCATCTGGCCGGGATTAATTTGCCTTCGGACGCCGTGCGTGTGAAAGACGTTTCGTCAATTGGCAATACAGCCACCGTCACCGCCCAGGTTGAAACCGCATTCCGTTTTGAGAAAGACGGTAAAGGCAAATGGCGCGTCGCTGAAATCCGCACCGGCGATCGCCGCTGGGAAGATGTGGACAGTCTGATGAAAGCTCTGAATGCTGAAAAGACTTCCCGCGCTCGGGCTGAGCTTGAGGCCATCGCAACCGCGCTCGAAGCTTTTCGTCGCGAGCGTGGCGGCTTCCCGGAATCAAAAACCGGAAGGTCTTTAATCGACAATCTCAATCCGCGTTATCTGAAGCGCGTTGTCCGCATCGATCCCTGGCACCAGCCTTACGAATACGAAGGCAGTCGCACATCATTCGTTCTGCGTTCAGCAGGGCCGGATGAAAAAGCCAACACCGCTGACGACGTCACAGTCTCCAGCGGCCGCTAAACCACTGATCAGAGTTTTGAGGCCTACCTGGCAGTAGCCTGACCGTAAGGGAGGGCGTCTATCCAAGACTCTCTCGCCCCCCTTACTGTTGGGTTACAGTCCCGCCTAACCAAAAATTTTTTTGCACGCACTCAAGCCAAACTAAAATTTACAACCGCGCACCTTACTTTCGTTTGAGAAAAAATCAGAGTTGAAAACTTTCCATTTTTCTTCGTCGATGCAAGAAAATTGCGTTGACTCGGCTGCTAGGATCTTCGCGTTTCAATAAAACATTTGTCTCGTGACGACCTTCTTTGGAAGAAGCGTTTCTTCCAGGAGATCACCTCGACTCTGATTCAGATAGAGCCGCGCAAGTGGCTCGATAACGAGGAGAAGATCAATGCAGCCCCGCCTCCTGACTCAACTCATCTTCGTAGCGTTCCTGACAATATCAATCGCTTGTCTGTTGAAGCTTCCTATGTTGGCCAGTGCCGAGTACTCATGCGGGCCGGGCTTTAGGACTGCATCGCATGTGTT
>Ga0070694_100001159_pt1 | contig 15156 bp, 15 predicted proteins | sample KBSK1251metaG_FD_65470 | JGI IMG/M metagenome (GOLD analysis project Ga0070694, IMG submission 65470) | Corn, switchgrass and miscanthus rhizosphere microbial communities from Kellogg Biological Station, Michigan, USA - KBS K1-25-1 metaG | ecosystem: Host-associated > Plants > Roots >... | reverse complement strand
GATCCCCGCTTCCCGCGCGGCCCAGGCGAGCCCGCGGTAGAGCGCGCCGGTGTCGATCAGGGTGAAGTGGAGGCGTCGCGCGAGCGCGGCCGCGACGGTGGACTTGCCGGCTCCCGCCGGACCGTCGATGGTGATCACGATGTCCCGCCGTCCCCCGCCCGCCTTCACGAGGCCGCCGTCGCGGGGATGACGCGGAGGATCAAGCCACCCCCTCGCGGACCCGCCGGATCCGGTCGAGCGCGGTTTCGATGGCGGCGTCGTCGCCGGTCGCGATCAGGCCCTCCAGCGCCTCGAGGGCGCCGCGGAAGGCGGCCAGGGCCTCGGTGAGGCCGGCGCGGTTCTCCTGGAAGATCTCGCGCCACACGCGGGCGTCCGAGGCCGCGATGCGCGTGGTGTCCTTGAAGCCGCGCCCGGCCACCTCGAAGAAGCGCGGGTCCATCCGCACCACCGCGTCCACCAGGGCGTCGGCGACCAGGTGCGGCAGGTGGCTGATGGCCGCGGTGGCCCGGTCGTGGGTCAGCGGATCGAGGGTCACCAGGCGTCCGCCCAGCGCCTCCCAGAACTCGCCCACCCGTTTGACCGCGTGGGAATCGGTCCGCTCGGTGGGGGTGATGATCACGGTCGCGCCCCGGAAGAGATCCGGCCGCGACACCCGGTAGCCGGCCTGCTCCGAGCCGGCCATGGGATGGCTGCCCACGAAGGCGAGCGGCCGCTCGGCTCCGAGACGCTCGGCCGCGGCGACGATGGCCGCCTTGGTGCTCCCCACGTCGGTCAGCACCGCGTCCGCGGGCAGCGCCCGCCAGACCGCGGGCAGCAGCGCGGCGAGGGTGGCGACCGGGGTGGCGAGCAGGCAGAAGTCGGCGCCGTCCACGCCCTCGCGCAGGTCGGTGGTGATGCGGTCCACCACCCCGTCGCGGCGGGCCGGCTCGAGCCGCTCGCGGTCGCGGCCGACCGCCACGATCTCGCCGGCCAGGCCCAGGGCGCGCGCGGCCTTCGCGACCGACCCGCCCAGGAGACCGAGACCGACCAGACTGAGGCGACGGATCACGCGCCCTTGGCTCCGGCCAGGACCTTTTTGAGCGCCTTCACGAACCGGCGGTTCTCCTCGGGCGTGCCGATCGTCACCCGCAGGGCGCTCTCCATCCCGAAGCTCGTCATGGGGCGCACGATCACGCCCTCCTTGAGGAGCCAGTGGAAGACCTCGCTCGCGCTCCGTCCCACGTCGACCAGGATGAAGTTGGCGCGCGAGGGGGCGTACTTGACCCCCATCGCGGTGAACTCCTGGACCAGGAAGTGGCGGCCGGCGTCGATCATGCTGAGGCACTCCCGCACGTGGGAGTCGTCCTCGAGCGCGGCGAGCGCGGCGGCCTGGGCCACCGAGTTGACGTTGAAGGGCTGGCGGATGCGGTTGAGCAGCGCGATGCAGTCGGGATCGGCCGCCGCGTAGCCCACCCGCAGGCCGGCCAGGCTCGCCGCCTTCGAGAAGGTGCGGAGCACCGCGACCTTCCTCCCCTGCTTGAGATAGGCGAGCGCGTCCGGGAAGTCGGGGCCCTGGGCGAACTCGATGTAGGCCTCGTCGAAGACCACGATGACCTTGTCGGGAACGCGGGCCATGAAATGCTCGACCTCGTCCGCGGTGACGATGGTCGCGGTGGGATTGTTGGGGTTCGCGATGAACACCATCTTGGTCATCGGGGTGATCGCGCGGGCCATCGCCTCGAGATCGAGGCGCTGGTCCTTGAGGGTCACCACCACCCGGATCCCGCCCACCGCCTGCACGATCATCGGGTAGACCACGAAGGAGGGATGCGGGATCACCGCCTCCTCGCCCGAGCGCAGGAACGCCCGGACCATCAGCTCGATCAGGTCGTTGGAGCCGTTGCCGAGGATGATGTGGTCGCTGGTGAGGCCGTGCCGCCGGGCGATGGCCTGGCGGAGGTAGTGGCCGCTGCCGTCCGGGTAGCGGTTGATGTGGGTGAGCGCGGTCTGCATCGCCTTCATGACCCGGTCCGACGGGGCCAGCGGGTTCTCGTTGGAGGCGAGCTTGATGACGTCGCTGATGCCGAGCTCGCGCTCGAGCTCCTCGATGGGCTTGCCGGGCTCGTAGGGCGCGATGCCCAGGATGTGATCGTTGGCGAGGGCTTCCCAGGACACACTCATTCGTTGCTCCTTCACACCGCCGGGTAGGAGCCGAGGACCTTCAGGAATTGACAGCGCTCCCGGACCTCGGCCAGCACGTCCCGGACGTTTTCGGTCTCGCAGTGCCCCTCGAAGTCGAGGAAGTTCACGTACTCCCAGGGGCGACGCTTGGTGGGGCGGGATTCGATCTTGGTCAGGTTCAGCCCGCGGGTGGCGAACGGCTGGAGGATGCTGTAGAGCACGCCCGGCTCGTTCTTCATCGAGAAGAGGATCGAGGTCTTGTCCCGACCGGTGGGCGGCACCGGCTTCCGGCCGATGACGAGGAAGCGGGTGGAGTTGGAGGGATTGTCCTCGATGCGGGGCCGCAAGATGGGCACCCCGTGCACGGCAGCGGCGATGTCGGATGCGATGGCGGCCACCGTGGCGTCGTCGCGAGCCCGCTCCACCGCCGCCGAGGTCGAGGCGGTCTCCTCGGTCGCGGCCTCCGGCAGGTGCGCGGCCAGCCAGGCACGGCACTGGGCGAGGCCCTGCGGGTGCGAGCACACCGTCTTCACCGCCGCGAGCTCGGTCGCGCGGGTGATCAGGTGCTGCGAGATGTCGAGCGTCATCTCGCCGGTGATCGTCACGTCGGAGTCGATCAGCCGATCGAGGGTCACGTTGACCGCCCCCTCGGTGGAGTTCTCGACCGGCACCACCCCGAACTCGGCCCGGTTGCGCTCCACCTCGTCGAAGATCTCGGCGATGGTGGACACCGGCAGGAGCTGAGCGGAGGAGCCGAAGCGACGGGTGGCCGCCTGGTGCGTGAAGGTGCCGGGCGGGCCGAGATACGCGACCGGCAGCGGGTGCTCGAGGGCCAGCGAGGCGGAGAGGATCTCGCGCCAGATGATCCGGATCGCGTCGGCGCTGAGGGGGCCCGGATTCAGGGCGACCAGACGCTCGAGGACCTGGGCCTCGCGCTCGGGGATGAAGTACGGGAGATCCTGCTGCCTCTTGAGCTCGCCGATCCGGAGGGCGGCGGTACCGCGCTGGTTGAGGAGTTTGAGGATTTCGTCGTCGAGGTTATTGATCCTGGATCGCCAATCGTCCAGGTTCATCGGGGGCTCCTGAAGCACGTCGGTCACGTAACCCGGTGCAGTATAGGAGAAAGCTACCTCCCACGCAAGTCATTCAGCGCCGCGAGCTCGGTGCGGGTCAGCGTCCGGTGGGCCCCGAGGGCGAGACCGCCCAGGCGGAGCGGGCCGAACTGCACGCGCTTGAGGCGGCGCACCGGGTGGCCGAGCGCCTTGCAGTATCGCTTCACCTCGCGGTAACGCCCTTCCGCGAACGTCACGCGCAGCCGGGTGCCACCCGGGCGCGCGGCGAGCCGCGTCACGGTCCGGGGCACCGCGGGACCGTCCTCGAGCACGACACCGCGCCGCCACCGCGGCATGTCGGCCTGGCCCACGTGGCCCTCCACCTCGACCTCGTAGACGCGGGGGATCTCGTAGCGCGGGTGCAGGAGCCGGTTGGCGAGCTCGCCGTCGTTGGTGAGCAGCAGCAGCCCCTCGGCGTCGAAGTCGAGCCGCCCCACCGGGTAGACCACCGCGGCGGCGGCGGCGGGCAGCAGATCGAGCACCACCGGCCGCCCGTCCGGATCGCGCCGGCTCGTGACGTACCCGCGCGGCTTGTGCAGGAGCACGTGCTGCAGCGGGGCGCGGGCGGGCAGCGCGCGACCGTCGAGCGTGATGGAGTCGGTCTCGGGATCCGCCTGGGCGCCCGGCTCGAGCCGGACCTGCCCGTTGACGGCGACGCGTCCCTCCGCGAGCAGCGACTCAGCCGCTCGTCGGGACGCGATCCCCGCCTGGGCCAGGATCTTGCTCAGACGAATCGGGGGCAGCGGCGATCTCCTCCTGCTCGGGCCCGGGCTCGGCGAGCTGCTCGGCGGCGGCCATCGCGAGCTCGGGCACGACCAGCTCGCCTTCCACCTTGGGCAGGTCGCCCAGGTCGCGCAGGCCGAAGGCCACCAGGAACTCGCGGGTGGTCTCGTACAGGAACGGCCGGCCGGGCGACTCCTTGCGCCCCGCGATGCGGATCATGCGGCGCTCGAGCAGGTTGTCGAGCACCGCCTCCGAGTTCACCCCGCGGACCGCGTCCACCTCCGGGCGCGACACCGGCTGGCGGTAGCCGATGATGGCGAGCGTCTCGAGGGCGGGGCGCGAGAGGCGCGAGCGCGTGCGGCTGCGCGCGAGCTTGACGAGCCACGGCGCGAGCTCCGGCCGCGTGACGAGGCGGAAGCCGCCGCCCACCTCCATCACCTGCAGGGCGCGGGCTTCCGCGTCGAGCCGGGCGCGCAGGCCCTCCACGATCTCGCGGGCCGCGGCGGTCGACTCGAGCTCGAGCACTTCCTGGATGCGGTCCGCCTCCACCGGGGTGTCGGAGGCGAAGAGCAGGGCTTCGACGACGTCGATGGGCTCAGGCATTCGGCGGCTCTCCCGGTTCGGTTCGTGGTTCGTCGTCCGGCGGGGCCGGCGTGGCGGCGCGCGGTGGCCCCTCGTGCGTCGGGTCGGGCGAGCCGTCGCCGGCGAGCGCCGCGTCCCCGGGCGCGATCGCGCCCGCCGCCTCCTCTCCCGGCTCCGCCGGGCGGGCGGGCTGGCGCACGCTGACCGCGTTGCGCTCGATCACGATCTCGCCGAACAGCTCGGCCTGCCGGGCCCGCGCCTGGCCCAGGCGCACCAGCTCGAGCAAGGCCAGGAGGGTGACCACCCACTCCGCGCGCAGTCGCTCGCCGCCGGCCACCGAGGAGAAGAGCAGCGACCACGTGCTGCGCAGCAGGTCCAGGATCTCGCTCATGCGCTCGAGCACCGAGAGCGGGTTGGGCTCCACCTGCCGCGGCACCCGGCGCTTCTGGTCCTCGATCAGCCGCTGCATCGCGCGCTGCAGGAGGTGGACCGAGAGGTCCTCGAGCGGGATGTCCTCCGGGGGCGGCAGCTCCGCGGTGGTGCGCCCGTAGACCAGGGTCTGCTCGGCCTCGCGCTCGGAGAGCCAGGCGCCGAACGCCTTCACCCGCGCGTACTCGCGCAGGCGCTCCTCCAGCTCGCGCTTGAGCAGCTCCCCTTCCTCGTCGAGCGCCTCCTCCTGGTCGTCCGGGTTGGCGGGCAGCAGGAGCTTGGACTTGAGGTAGATCAGGGTCGCGGCCATCACCATGAACGACCCCGCCATCTCCAGATCCTGGAACCGCACCGACTCGAGGTGGGCCAGGTACTGGTCGGTGATCGTGCGCAGCGACAGGCGCGCGAGGTCCATCTCGTTGGTGCGGCAGAGATGGAGGAGCAGATCCAGGGGCCCGACGAAGGACTCGACTCTTACGGTCAGGCCCGTGGACTCCGGGACGGCTCCTTGGGTGGTTGTTTCCTGGCCGCTCATTTATTCAATGCGGAGGCCCAGAAACGGCCCCCGCACTCCCCCATTCGCGCGGACCTTGCCTTGGCGGGGTCGCGGTCGCACGTTCTCTGCGGCTTCCTCATGGCTCGAGCTTGATCGCGTCGCGGACCTCGGTCATGGTGTCGATCGCGACTCGGCGCGCGCGCTTGGTGCCCTCGTGGAGGATCTCCACGATCTCGGCGGGCTTGCGCACGTAGCGCTCGCGGCGCTCCCGGATCCGGGCCAGCGGCGGCAGCATGTGCTGGAGCAGCACGCCCTTGCAGTCGAGGCAGCCGATCCCCGCGGTGCGGCAGCCCGTCGCGCACTCCTCGCGCGGCGCCTCCGGGGTGAAGATGCGGTGCAGGTCGAACACCGGGCAGACGTCCGGATTGCCGGGGTCGGTGCGCCGCTTGCGCGCGGGGTCCGTCACCATCGGCTTGACCTTCGCGGTGATCTCCTCGGAGGTGTCGGAGAGGTAGATGGCGTTGCCGTACGACTTCGACATCTTCCGCCCGTCCGTGCCCGGCACCTTGGGGATCTGGGTCAGCTTCGCCTGCGGCTCGGGGAACACCGCCTTCCACGTGTTGTTGAACCGGCGCGCGACCTCGCGGGTGAGCTCGATGTGCGGCACCTGGTCGGCGCCCACCGGGACCCACTGCGCCTTGTACATCAGGATGTCGGCCGCCTGCAGGAGCGGATAGCCGAGGAGGCCGTAGGACGGGGACTCGAGCCCGAGCTGCTCCACCATCTCCTTGTAGGTCGGCACCCGCTCGAGCCAGGCCACCGGGGTGGCCATCGAGAAGAGCAAGTGCAGCTCCGCGTGCTCCGGCACCAGGGACTGGATGAAGAGCGTCGACCGCTCCGGGTCGAGTCCGGCGCCGAGCCAGTCCGCCCCCATCTCGATGGTGTCACCCGGCACTTCCCGCGTGCCGCCCGGGTTGGTGGTCAGCACGTGCCAGTTGGCCACGAAGTAGAAGCACTCGAACTGGTCCTGGAGCTTGACCCAGTTCTCGAGCGCCCCCAGGTAGTTCCCGAGGTGGAGCTGGCCGGACGGCCGCATCCCCGACAGCACGCGGTCCCGCGAAGGCGTCATGATCCTCTAGTCACTCCCTCCGGGCCCCGGTCCCCGCCGCGTCTCCCACACCTTGGCCATGCGCAGGAAGACGTACTCGGCGTACAGGACGGCCAGCACGAACCCCCGCCAGCCGTCCAGGAAGCCCCGGTGAACAATGTACATGGAAAAGAAGCGGCCCAGCGGACGAGTCACCAGGCCCAGCAGCCCCGCCCGCTTGCCCCGCCGGATCCAGTCCTGCGCCGAGAGCGTCGAGTAGCGGTTGGAGCGGCGGACGAAGTCCTCGAGGTCGCGGTAGGAATGGTGGAGCAGCGGCTCGGCGAGCGTCTCCACCCGCCCCGCCACCGTGACCGACTCGTGCACCGCGTTCTCCACGAAGCGCCCCGCGCGCCGCCGGAAGAGCCGCAGCTGGTAGTCGGGGTAGAGGCCGCCGTGACGCACCCAGGCGCCCCAGAAGATGTTGCGGCGCGGGAGGGTGTAGCCGTCGGCCGCCCCGTCCTCCGCGAGGATGGCGCGGATGCGCTCGCGCAGCTCGGGAGTCACCCGCTCGTCGGCGTCGAGAGACAGGATCCAGTCGCCGGTCGCCTGCTCGATCGCGAAGTTCTTCTGGACCGCGAAGCCGGGCCACACCCGCACCGACACCTTGTCGGTGAACTCGCGGGCGATCTGCACCGTCTTGTCGGTCGACTCGGCGTCGACCACCACGATCTCGTCGGCCCACGCCACGCTCTCGAGGCAGGCCCGCAGCCGTTCCTCCTCGTTCCACGCGATGACGGTCACGGTGAGGCGGCTCACGAGGCGCTCCGCGCCGCGAGGAGCGCCCGCGCGGCCTCGACCGCGACCTCCGGACGGAGCCCGGCCATGGTGCCGTCGGGGCTCTGCACGCCGCGGCAGTGGGGGCCGTAGGGACCGTTGCGCTCGGCGCGGGTGGGGCCGAAGAGGCCGAGGCTCGGCGTGCCGAGCGCGGCGGCCAGGTGCAGCGGGCCGGTGTCGTTGGCCACCATCAGCGACGACCGGCGCAGCAGCGCGCCCAGCTCGTGCAGATCGGTGGGGGGGGCCAGGATGGCGCGGGCCTGCAGGCCGTCGCGGATCTGCCGGGCCATGTGGACCTCGTCGGGCCCCCACAGCAGCAGGATGCGCGCGCTCGGCTCCTGGGCCAGCCGGTCGGCCAGGGCCCGGAAGTGCTCCACCGGCCACTGCTTGTCGGCGCGGCCGGCCCCCGGGTTGATCGCGACCAGGCAGTCGCGGCTCTTCACCCCCTGCTCGCCCAGGAAGTCCTCCATCCGCCGCTCGGCCGCGGCGGGGATCGGGATGTGGAACTCCACCGGGCCCGGGACGATGCCGAGGGGCTCGAGCAGTGACAGGTACTGGTCCACCACGTGCACCGCGCTCGCGGGCGGGCGCACGCGCCGGTTGGTGAAGAGGCAGTTCAGGCGCTCGCGGCAGCGGTCGGCGGTGAAGCCGATGCGGAGCGGCGCGCCGGTGTAGGCGGTGAGCAGCCCGCTCTTCATCAGCCCCTGCAGGTCGATGGCCACGTCGAACCGGGCCGCGCGGACGCGATGCTTGAGCCGGCGCACCTTGCCCAGCACCTGGCGGGCTCCGGCCGGCCGCCAGATCAGCCGGCGCCAGAGCCGCGTGTCGACCGGTACCACCACGTCCAGGTCCGGGTGGCCGCTCAGGAGCGCGTACTCGCGCGCCTCCACGATCCACGTGAGATGGAGCCCCGGCCGCGCCCGGCGCAGCGCGCGTGCCACCGGCAGCGCGTGGATGACGTCGCCCAGCGATGACAGCTTCACGATCGCGATCTTCAGGAGCGCGGGCCCCGAGATGCGCCCGGGGTCCCTCCGGCTCTCCGCCGCCTCCGTCATCGTGCCCCGCTCACCGCGGCGTCTGGCCGAAGCGGGTCAGGATGGTCGCGATCAGGTCCTTGGTGGAGTGGCGCTTCGGGTCGCCCGCGATCGCCACGGTGGCCCCGACCGCCGCCACCGTCGCGCGCTCGGGCACGCTCTGAGGGGTGTAGTCGGTGCCCTTGGCGTGCACGTCGGGCCGGAGGCGCGCGATGAGGACGTCCGCGCTGTCCTCCTCGAAGACCACCACGAGGTCGACGCCGCTCACCGCGGCCACCAGCTCCGCGCGCTCCGCGGCCGGCATCACCGGGCGCCCCGCGCCCTTGAGGCGGCGCACCGAGGCGTCCGAGTTGAGCCCGACCACGAGGGCGTCGCCGAGGGCGCGGGCGGCCTGCAGGTAGCGCACGTGGCCGACGTGGAGGAGATCGAAGCAGCCGTTGGCGAGGACCACGCGCTTGCCCTGGGCGCGCCAGCCGGCGGCGAGTCGGCCCGCCTCGTCAACGCCGACGACGGCCGCCATCGCTCGCGAGCGCGGCCGCCAGCTCGGCGACGGTCACGGTGGCGGTGCCGCGCTTCATCACCACCACGCCTCCGGCCACGTTGGCGAGCCACGCCGCCTCGCCCGGCGCGGTGCCGGCGGCCAGGGCCACCGTGAAGGTGCTGATCACGGTGTCGCCCGCCCCGGTCACGTCCGCGATCTCGTCGCTGCCGTGGATCGGCATGAACGTGACCGGCCCTTCCCGCTCGAAGAGCGCCATGCCCCGGCTGCCCCGCGTGAGCAGCAGCAGGCGGGCGTCGAGCCGCTCGAGCACCACGCGCCCCGCCTTCTCGACCGCGGCCTCGTCGGTCAGCTCCTGCCCGGTGAGCGCCTCCACCTCGGGCTCGTTCGGGGTGGCCGCGGTGGCGCCCCGGAAGCGCGGCAGCTCGTAGCGGCTGTCGACGGTCACCGGCGCCCCGCGGGCGCGGGCCAGCTCGAGCACCGTCTCGTAGACGCGCGGGGTCACGGTGCCGTAGCCGTAGTCGGAAACGAGGAAGCCGTCGGCGGCCGCGCCCACCGCGCGGAGCCCTTCGATCAGGCGCGCCTCGGCCGCACCTGCGATGCTCCCCTCCGGCTCGCGGTCGAGGCGCACCACCTGCTGGCGGGTGGCCTGGTAGCCGCCGGCCATGATGCGCGTCTTGACCGGCGTCGGGCGCCCGGCCTCGCGGGAGATCCCGTCCGTGCTCATCCCCGCCTGGCGGAAGAGCGCGTGGACCTCGTCGCCCGCGCCGTCCCGGCCGAGGAGTCCTACCGGCAGCACGGTGGCGCCGAGCGCGTGGACGTTGTGGGCCGCGTTGGCCGCGCCGCCCAGCCGCACCTCGCGGTTCGTGAAGCGCAGGATGAGCACCGGGGCCTCACGGGAGATGCGGGCGGGCTTGCCGTAGAGGTACTCGTCGGCGATGAGGTCGCCCACCACCACCACGCGACGGCCCGCCAGCCGCGCCAGCGCGTCCTGGAGTCGCTTGAGCGGGAACACGTCAGGCCCCCGCGCCGGTCGCGGCGCGGGCGAGCGCCCACTCCACCGCGTCGAGCAGGTCCTCCGCGACGTGGTCGGGTTTCGCGTTGCAGCCGTCGCGCCGGTACTCCCACTCCCCGCGGCCGTAGCCAGTGAGCACGAGCACGCCCGCCGCGCCGACCGCGCGCCCGGCGGTGACGTCGGAGAGCTTGTCGCCGATCATCACCGAGCCCAGCAGGTCGAGGTCGAGCTCGGCTGCCGCCCGGAGCAGCAGCCCCGGCCGCGGCTTGCGGCAGTCGCAGTCGGCGCGGTAGGGCGGCTCTCCCTCGCTCGGGTGATGCACGCACACGTACACGCCGTCGAGCCGCGCCCCCGCCGCGCGGAGCTCGCCCTCCATCCGCGCGTTGGCGGCGTGCAGGACCTCCTCCGAGAAGTAGCCGCGCGCGATGCCGGTCTGGTTGGTGACCATCACCGCGGGCACCCCGGCCTGGTTCAGGCGGCGCACCGCCTCCGCGGTGCGTGGCAGGAGCCGGATCCGGGTCGGGTGGTTGACGTACCCCACCTCCTCGGTGAGGCAGCCATCCCGATCCATGAACACGGCGGCCCGTCGCGCGCGGCGATCGAGGGACATTGACTCGCAGTGTAATGCTCGTCCCCCCGAATGATCAATGAAAATCGGGAGTTTGGCGTGGCCACCCCGACCTTGGTCAGCGGTGCAGGCGCTCGTAGATCGTGGTGAAGGCCCGCGCCTGCGTGGCGTAGGTGAAGCCCTCGACGCTCGCGCGGGCGAGCGCGCTCCACCCGCCGGCGGGCGCGTCCCGGAGGGCGGCCAGCCCGCGCGCGATCGGACCGGGCGCGACCTCGTCGACGACCTGGCCGTTCTCCCCGGGGCGCACGATCTCCGAGCCGCCGGCGCGCGCGCTGCTGAGGACGGGCACCCCGGCGGCGAGCGCCTCCAGATGCACGTTGCCGAACGGCTCGTAGAGCGCGGGCAGCGCCACCACGTCCGCCGCCGCGTAGAGGCGCTCCACCTCGGGGGTGGGGCCGGTCCAGACGACGCGGTCGTCGAGCCCGAGCGTCGCGGCCAGGCGCCGGTAGCCCGGGACGTCGCCCTTGCCGGCGACCACCAGGCGGCGCCCGGGATCGGACAGGCGCGCGAAGCCCTCGAGCAGCGGGCCCAGGCCCTTGCGCTCGAAGCCCGATCCCACGAAGAGCACCGTCCAGGCCCCCTCCGCGATGCCGAGCGCCTCGCGCGTGCGCTTGCGGTGCCGCGTGCGGTGGTCGGGGTGGAAGCGCTCGAGGTCGACGCCGTTGTAGACGAGCGTGACCGCCGACGGCTCGGTCCCGTACAGGCGTTCGATCTCGGCCTTGCCCCGCCGCGAGATCGCGACCACGTGTCGCGCGGCCCGCAGCTGGAAGATGCGGCGCTCGAGCGCGCAGACCAGGTGGTGGTAAGGATTGGCGCCCGGCCGGCGGCCCATCGCGGCCAGGTACGCGCGGTGGCACCCCTCGCCCGCGCGGTAGAGATCCTGCTGGAGCACGCGCTCGTGGCTCTGCACCAGGTCGTAGCCATGCCGCGCCGCCTCCCGCTGCGCGGCGAGCGCGAAGGAGAGCAGGCGCAGGGTGGATGGGTGGCGCAGGACCGGGACCCGCCGCACCGGTACCCCGGGCATGTCGGGCTGTCGCCGCGTGCTGATCAGCTCGACGGCGTGGCCTTCCCGCCGGAGCGCGCCCAGCAGGCCGGCGGTGGCGGTCTCGATGCCGCCGTGGAAGGAGAACGGCCGGCAGATGAGCCCGAGCTTCATCGGGCCCGCGCCCGCCCGGCGCGGACGCGCTCCACCAGCGGGAACAGCACGCGGCGCGCCGCCTCGAAGCTGTACCGCTCCACCGCGCGGCGGCGGGCCGCCTGCCCGAGCGCGCGCGCCTCGTCGGGTCGATCGAGCAGCCGCGCGATCGCCGCGCCGAGGCCGCCCACGTCGCCAGGCTCCACCAGCAGCCCGCAGCCCTCGAGGATCTCGGGGATCATCGACACGCGCGTCGAGACCACCGGCCGGCCGAGGGCCATCGCATCGAAGAGCTTGGCCGGGACCTGTCCGCGCGTGTCGCTGCTGTCGCGCTGCGGGACGACCACCACGTCCGCCGCGCCGAGGTACGCCGGCACCTGCGCGATCGGCACGTGGCCGACCAGCCGCGCGGCCGGATGGCGGGCGGCCACCGCGCGCCCGGTCTCCGAGGCCGGGTCGGTGCCGACGAGGGCCAGCACCACGTCGGGTCGGCCGAGCCGGCCCACCGCGGCGGCCAGGTCCAGCACGCCCTTGTAGGCGCGGGGCGTGCCGAGGAACATGACCACCCGCTCCTTGTCCACGCCCAGGCGCTCGCGGGCCGGCCGGGGGTCGACCCGGCCGGGCGCCCAGCGATCGGTGTCGCGCACGTGAGGGATGAGCACCCCGCCGAATCGCTGCTCGAGAAAGCGCGAGGCGACCGTGATCCCGTCCGCGAGGCTCCTCAGGTGCTCCATCAGCCACGTCCATGTAAGACCTGTGGGATTGGAGAGATTCACCGCCCGCCCGATCGTTCCCCAGAGCCCGCCGCGCAGGAAGAAGCCCACTTCCCAGTCGTCGATGTCGAGGAGCAGAGGCCGATGCCCCGCGAGCCGGGCCAGGTAGCCGATGCCGGCGCTCGTGAGCCGCGGCTTGGAGGCGTAGAGCAGATCCCCGTCGGCCAGGCGCGCCAGCGCCGGGATGCGGGCCGCGAAGGCCGGGAGCCGGCCTCCCGGCAGCGAGCGCACCGGGATCGGCTCCTCGGCCAGCGGCTCCCAGAGCGCGGGGCCGAAGCGGGGGCCGACGATCTCCACCGCCCCGAGCGGCTCGAGCAGGCGGGCCAGGAGCCAGGCGCGCCCGACCGCGTTGTCGGAGACGTCGAAGCACAGGACGGAGGTCTTCACGACGACGGCTGGGCCGAGGCGACCGCCAGCGACAGGTACAGCGCGGTCAGGCGCTCGGCGAGCCGGGCGCCCGAGTACCTCGCGTGGACCAGCGCGGCTCCTACCGAGCCGATCTCGCGGCGGCGGGACGGATCGGCGATCAGGCGAGCCACGGCCTCGGCCAGGGGCCCGGGCTCGCCGGCCGGAACCAGCAGCGCAGTGCGGCCGTCCTCCAGGATCTCGGGCACCACCCCGACGCGGCTGGCCACCACCGGCACGCCGGAGGCCAGGTACTCGAAGAGCACGCGGGACATGCCGTCCGACTCGAGCGCCGAGTAGAGCGCGACGTCGAGCGCGGCCATCGTGGCCGGCAGGTCGTCGACGAAGCCCAGGACCGAGACGCGGTCGCCGAGCCCGGCGGCCTCGATCTGGGCGCGCACCCGCGCGGCGAACGGTCCTTGCCCGATCAGGACCAGTTGGAACCGGAGCCCGCCGGCGGCGAGCCGGGCCGCCGCCTCGACCACGATCTGCTGGCCCTTCATCACGCGGAAGCCGGACACGAGGCCGATGATCGGCACGTCGTGCGGCAGGCCCAGCGTGGCCCGGATCCCCTTGTCCCGCGTGGGCAGGGCGTCGGCGCGAAACCGGTCGACGTCCACGCCCCCGGGCATCGTCACCACGCGGTCCTCCGCCGCGAGGCCGCCGGCCACGAGCTGGCGGCGGATGGCCTCGGTGACGGTGACGATCCGATCGGTGGCGCGACCGTAGAGCCAGCGATTGAGCGCGTGCGGCCGCACCGGCTGCACGATGTGCCGCGTGCGCACGAGCGGCCGGCGCAGGTACGACGCGCGGTTCGCGAGCGCGGCCAGCCAGTGCTCCTTGCCCCGGTGGACGTGGAGGATCTGCGCCTCGGGCAGCCACGCCACCAGCCGCCGCAGGTCGAGGCCGTCGGCCACCGGGCCGACGCCGCTCGCGAGGGTGAGGGTCTCGATCCGGCTCACCCCCGCCTCCCGCGCGCGGCGGATCACGCGGGCCTCGCTGCGGCGCTTGCACACGAGCGTGACGTCGTGGCCGGCCCGCTCGAGCTCGACGGTGGCGCGCGCGGCCCAGTACGCGTCGGAGGACCAGCCGCGGCACGAGACGATCTGGAGGATCGTCACCGGAAGCGCTCGCGCCGCGGGCCCACGACCGTCCGGTAGATGCGCTCGACCTGGGCCGCGTGGGCCTCCGCCCCGAAGAGCGCCCGCGCGCGCGCGCGCCCGGCCCGGCCCATCGCGGCGGCCCGCTCCGGCTCGGCCACCAGCGCGCGCAGGGCCGCCGCCACCGACTCCGGCCGGTCGTCGTCGACCAGCAGCCCGGTGACGCCGTGCACGACGGCCTCGGGCAGCGCCCCCACGCGGCGGCCCACCACCGGCCGGCCGGCCGCCATCGCCTCGAGCGCGGCGCGGCAGGACTCGTCCGAGCCCGCGCCCATCAGGGCGAACGCGTCGAGGGCCTGCAGCACGCCGGGCAGGTCCGCGTCCCGGTAGCCGGTGAACCGGACCTCGCGGGCCAGGCCGAGCTCGGCGACGAAGCCCTCGAGGTGCGCGCGGGCCTCGCCCTTGCCGACGAGCAGGAGCCGCGCGTGCGGGTAGTCGGAGAGCAGCTGCCGGAAGCCGCGGATCAGGAGCTCGTGGCCCCGGTGGGGCGCGAGGCGGGCCACGCAGCCCACCACCGGCGCGCTCCCCAGGTCGAACTCCTTGCGGATCGCGGCGGCGTCGCCGTCCTCGAAGCGCCCGAGGTCGACGACCCCGTCGACCCGCGAGAGGAGCGAGGGCGGGATGCCGGCCCGGCGGCCGCGCTCCTCGATCTCGCGGCTCACCGCGATCAGCGCGTCGGTGCGCCGGTAGAGCCAGGGCGAGGGCCACGCGAGCCTCACCGCGCGGGCGTTGTGGAAGGTGCGGACGAGGCCGGCCCGCCCGCGGGCGAGCCAGCCGAGCCAGTGATCGTGGGAGTGGTGCACGTGCACCACGTCGACGGACTCCGCCCGCACCACCCGTCGCACGCGGCGCAGGTCGCCGAGCGCGTGGACCGGATTGCCGCGCACCTCGAGCGACAGGCCCGGCAGGGGCTCGAGGCCCGCCTCGCGCGCCTTCTGCTCGAAGCGGTCGCCCGCGATGAGCCCGAGCAGCACGCGGTGGCCGCGCGCGCGGAGGCCGGTCGAGAGCCGGATGACCGGCTCCGCGCTGCCGGTCCACCAGCGATTGGCCACCAGGTGGAGGACGGTGAGGGGTTCGTCGCTCA
>Ga0070694_100001155_pt1 | contig 15169 bp, 15 predicted proteins | sample KBSK1251metaG_FD_65470 | JGI IMG/M metagenome (GOLD analysis project Ga0070694, IMG submission 65470) | Corn, switchgrass and miscanthus rhizosphere microbial communities from Kellogg Biological Station, Michigan, USA - KBS K1-25-1 metaG | ecosystem: Host-associated > Plants > Roots >... | reverse complement strand
ACCCGTGAGCACGGCTACTGCGATGAACCCAACCGTTAGCCAGACAAGGCGAGAAGCCATAAACCCTCTCCCTTTTTGGTGCGTTTGACCCGATTTCGTGGACATCTCCTGAAACGTGGCGGGTTTTATCCATCATGGCTGAACGCCTCAAGCGCCGGGCGCCACGCAGGTGGCTTGGTCATCCCGTCACGAAGCGCTCGCGATGTGCGAGTCTATCCAACACCCGCCTCCGACCGGCGGGTAGTTCCTGGCGACAGTGTTGGGAATGGACCCCTCAAACCACGAGTCACAAAGCGGCGCATATCCGGGCACACGTCCGTACGTATCGGTGACCAGCCTGATGTTACACCAGATATCATTAGAAAATCCGGAGTTTTCGTCTCGCACGGGACTCAAAATCCCGTGTTGCTGAAGCTGCATGAAAATGCGGCGACCGACCGGCGCCAACGTAGAGGACCTTCTTAGGGCGACGAACGATTTCGACGCGTCGCAGATGCCGACCAGCGTGTAGGCGATCGTCTGACGCGTGGAAGTCAATCTCGTGGGGCTTCGTGTTAGATTGCGCGCTCTGTACATTCAAAGGTGAACCACATAAATGAGCCTCGACCAATCCACCGTTGTTAAGCCGCTGGATTCTGACGCCGAGATCGTTGTTGCGACTACTGGCGAATTGGTCCTTCGAAGTCACGATCAGTTCGCAGTAGTAGAAGCCCTCACGTCTGACGATCTGAAATCGATTCTGCAGGAAGTAGACGGTCAGCAGACGGTCGGAGCAATCACACGGGCATTGTCTGGACGCTACGATGACAGCCGCATTCTTGCCGCGCTTGACGCCGTGCACGAACTCGCGACATCGGTGAGCGCAGGGACAGCATTCAGGCCCACCTCGACGACGGTGCCCATTCAGGCAGTTGATTCGCGCGTGACTGTCGTTGGTAACAGCCGCCTTTCCAGCGCCATCGCCAACTATCTCCGCGCCAACGGTTTTACTGATGTTCGTTGCGTTACTACCGGGGCGTTCGCCAGCTATCGCGACGATCCGTTCCGAGATGCCAAGGATCGCAGAGTGGTCATGCGCCACAGTGCCGCACTCGACGACGGGGACGCGATCTGTTCGGTGAAAGGACTCGCCGAGGAGTTCGGTGATGCGCACCTAGCCATTTGCGCTCTTGAAGGGACCTTCTTTAGAGGAGTGCTCGATGTCAATGCCGCGTGCGTCCTGACCGGCACGCCGGCGATTTTCGTGACTGTCGATGCCGATTCCGTGCATGTCGGTCCTAGCTATGTTCCTGGTATCAGCGCGTGCTTCGAGTGCGTGAACGCGTCGTCACCAGCGACGATCAAGGAATCGCTGGAGTTATTCAGCACGTACTCCACGGATGACAACGATTCGCTGGATCGAGTCATTGAATTGGTCGCAATTGAGGCACAGGCTCTCTTAACAGGGACATTGCCGCCGCAACTCGTCACCCGGCTTGTGTCCTTCGCGAGACGCCGGCCCTTGGCAGGTCCCACGCAGGAGTCGCCGATCATTCCGACAGCATCGAGCAGTTGCGCTTGCGGTGCCTCGACGGCCGGGCGGCTCCCGCTTCACCTGCGGGTAGATGCCGACATTGCACTTCTCAACAGTCGATTCGACGAACCACGTATCAGCGCCGATGGTGACGACGTCCCAGATCCCTACCGCACAGTGGGCGTCATTGGTGGCGGAACGGCAGGCTACTTCGCGGCTCTGGCGATCAAGGCAAAGCTACCTCACCTTGAGGTGACGCTTGTTGAGTCATCACAGATTCCCATCATCGGCGTCGGTGAGTCGACGACGCCCGACGTGCTCTATTTCTTGCACGGGGATCTCGGGTTCGATTTGTACGATTTCTATTGTCGCGTCAGACCGACCTGGAAAATGGGCATCAAGTTCTTCTGGGGAAAACCCGGCAACTACTATTTCAACGAGCCTTTCGCTCGACCGAGTCATTCCGAAGCGTTGCACTATGACGGAGATCTCAATACGTCGTGCTTCGTCTCGCACCTCATGTCGCGCGAAGTGGGACCGATGCTGCAAACAGAAAGGGGTCCCATTTTCCTGTTGGAGCGCCTCGCGCAGACGCACGCCGTTTATCCCCAGTGGTGCGCCTACCATCTCGACAACAAGCGCTTCGTAGGTTACCTCGCCGAAGAAGCGAAAAAGCGGGGGATTCCGTACATCGACGCGCGAGTCAAAGGCGCGGTCAAGACTGCTGATGGTGACGAGATCGACTACCTAGTGACAGAGGACGGTCAACGTCTCAAGTTCGATCTCTTCATCGACTGTACCGGCTTTCGGTCCGCGCTGCTCGAGAAGGAAATGGGGTCCCGCTATGTGAGCTTCGAGCAGAGTTTGTTCACGGACATGGCCGTCGTCGCCGATGTTCCCCACGGTGGGCATCTCAAGCCGTACACGTTAGCCGAGAGCATGGACTACGGCTGGTGCTGGAATATTCCGCAAGAGGAATCCGATCATCGCGGATATGTCTTCTCGTCGCGGTTCTGCACGCTGGAGGACGCGGTCGCCGAGATGCGACGGAAGAACCCCAGCATGGGGGACTACTGGACCGTGAAATTTAGATCCGGACGACACGAGGAATTCTGGAAAGGCAACGTCATCGGCATTGGAAATTCGTACGGTTTCGTCGAACCGTTGGAATCGACGGCCATTCAGATCGTGATCATCGAATTGCAGACCTTAATCCGAAACTTTCCGAAGCAAAAATCAGAGCGTCTCCAGAAGAGAGTGCTTCAGTCGAAGGTCGCTGGCGCTTGGGACTTCATCAGATGGTTTCTATCGATCCACTACAAGTTCAATCGCAAGTTCTCCAACGCCTTTTGGGACGAGTGTGCGCGGAGTGTCGACATTTCCGGAATCGCGGACGTTGTTGAACTCTTTAGGGAGCGTGCACCGTTGCTGACGCGACCGGATGTAGATCTCATTAGGGCTCGCCTGACGTCGGATGATCTGACGTTCAATCTCGCGCTCGTCGATACGATGCTGCTGGGGCAGGGCGTTCCGACTGCAAGGCTGGAGCCGCCGACTGAAACCGAGGAATCGTGGCGCCTGCGCGCGGCGGCAACGGAACGCCTCATCGCGCAGACTGTATCGCAACGACGAGCGCTGGAGATCTTGCGCGAGCGCCCAGAGATCCTCGGCTCGATCAAGATTGCAGGCGTTATCTGAAGGGCAGACATTTTCTTGGTTTCGCGAGCCCAAGTTCCTTTATCCTCTGATGACCGCCGGAACAACGCAAAACGGGTGCAGTCGCCATCGTTGGGGCATCATTCATGTACATCTGGATCTGCGCGTTCGTCGGCGGTCTGGTGGGGTGGTTCCTCTCGCCGACGAATGACCTCTTCTTGCGACTCGCCTTCGTCGGGTTCGGCTTCACCGTCGTTCTGATGTTCTTGTTGGTCGTCCATCCGTGGCCGAGCCGACGAAGGGGCGACAAGTCCTATCAGAAGAAAGGTCCGACTTAGCCTCTCTCGTTTCGCAACTGATGATTATGAATGCGCCGCAGCGCAATCCAGTTCGGGCTGCCTTTGCATACGCGGGCATGGTGGCCGGCGCTGTCGGACTATTTCTCCTAATTCGCCGGTCGGGTGAGATGCTCTCCGCAGCCGACAGAACTGCGTCCGCCAGACTTGCTGCGGCCGGACCGGCCGGCGATACATTCTGGCATCTGCTGGTGGCGCTTGCGGCTGTCGTCATCATTGGGCGATCTCTGGGTCGCGTATTTCGGAAGATTCATCAGCCGCCGGTGATTGGTGAAGTTGTTGGCGGTGTCTTGTTGGGGCCGTCTCTCCTCGGAGCCATCTCGCCCTCAGCCTATCACTTCATCCTGCCACCGTCGGTCGTCCCGTCTCTCGCTATCGTGTCGCAGCTCGGCGTCATGCTCTACATGTTTCTGATTGGTGTGGAGCTGAATCCGAATCTGTTGCGTGGCCAAGTGCATGCAACAGTGGCCACATCGCACGCTAGCATCGTGTTGCCCTTCGTTCTCGGCGCCGGTCTTGCGTTGTTCCTCTATCCGCGGTTCTCGACGTCTGATGTGCAGTTCACCAGCTTTGCACTATTCCTCGGGATCGCTATGTCGGTCACCGCATTCCCGGTCTTGGCGCGAATCTTGTCGGATCTCGGAATGAAGAAGACGGAGCTGGGAACCATCGCTCTATCGTGCGCTGCGGTCGATGACGTGACGGCGTGGTGTCTGTTGGCGCTGGTCGTGGGGATCGTAGAGTCCAGTGCCGAAAGTGCGCTTTCAGTGACAGTGTTGACGTTAGGGTTCATCGTCGTGATGTTCGTGATCGTTCGGCCGGCGATTGCTGCGCGACTGCGTCGAGTCGATGATCGCGAGCCGACGCGTGGTGCGATCGCGGTCACGGTTGTGGGATTGCTAGCATCCGCTCTGCTGACCGAAGCAATCGGCGTCCACGCCGTCTTCGGCGCATTCTTGTTCGGCGCGGTTATCCCGCACAATAGCAAGCTCGCGCACGCCTTGATTCAGACTTTCGAAAATCTCGTGACAATCCTGTTGCTCCCGGCGTTTTTTGCTTTCGCCGGCATGCGCACGGAAATTGGACTAATTTCCACCTGGAGCGCGTGGTTCGCGTGCGGCCTCGTGATTGTCGCAGCAACGATCGGCAAGTTCGGCGGCACGTTAGTCGCAGGGCACTTTACAGGACTCAGTTGGCGCCGCGCCGCCGCCCTAGGCATATTGATGAATACGCGAGGGCTCATGCAGCTCATTGTCTTGAACATCGGTCTTGACCTCGGGATTATCTCGCCCACGATATTCACGATGATGGTGTTAATGGCGCTCGTGACGACAATTGCTGCTACCCCGGTGTTGCAGCGACTCACGCGCGTTACTCCGTTCGTGACATACGCGCGCCAGCCGACGTTACCTTACGGCGTTGTCCAAACTGATCGTGTGGTGCCTCGAATTGACTGAAACCAGGGGGAGGTGGGCGGTCAAAAATCACTAGTTTTTCGCACGGCTGGAACAGGGCCAGCCGGGTCCGTCTGGTCAATCAGATACGGGGACTGATTCCGACAGGTTTTTCGCATGGTCCTGAAAAGCCGCCCGCGCAGTCGCAACCCCAACGCCCAGCTCCCGGCCCACATCACGCCAGGACGTCCCCGCCGCTCGCAGTGTGGCAATGCGCGACACGTCCACGTCTCGCCGAGGGCGCCCGAGCCGTTTACCCGCGGGCTCGTGCCGCGGCAATGCCTGACCACTTCAGAGCGGTTCGATTGCGAAGGGAAAGCTTGGCAACGGCGTTTGCGACATGAAACTTGACCGCGTCCAAGCTGATATGGAGTCGCCGGCTGATCTCGGCGTTGGTCATGCCGGGGCGAACAGCATTAGCGACTCTCCACTCAGCAGGAGTGAGCACGTCGGGATGACGAGGGCGGCCGCGAGGCATTCACCCGGATACTAGTTGAGACACGCGCGAATTTCCCTCCCCCCGCGCGGCGCAGGCCTGGATCGCACAAAATTGGGTTCGACTGAGTGCATCAGGCACCCAGTCACGGTGGATGTTGACAGGCAGCGGCCAGGCGCATCGAGCTCATCGTTAGAGCGGTGGTTCGGGCGCGAAACGCAGCTCGAAGCCGCGCGCGCGCTCACGACGCTGTAGTGGATCGGCTGTCGGAGCGGGAGGCAGGATGCCGAGCCTGACGAGCTGCGGACGGAATTCGTAGCGGATGTTCACCGTCTGCGCGGGTGTGTCTTCGAGGTTCAGCCACACCTGCGTAACGGCGTGACCGGTCCGGCGGCCCATGCCGGTGGCAGCGAACTCGTTGTCGGCCCTCTTGGCCTCGGCCGAGGCAGCCTCTTGCTCCGGCGGCGCCGATGACCTCGGGGCTGGCCTCTCGCGACCTCTCTGATCCTTCGACGTTTCGTGCATGATGGCAGGCACGCGCTCCTTGAAGAAGACAACGGAGATCACGCCCAGGTTGGCGGTCTTGCCGAGCGCCTGACCGTACGAGCGCTCCTCGGTTGTGAATTCGAAGCGGCGCGCCTCGAGCTGGCTCGTTTGCCACCCGCTGATGGTGACGGTCTCGTACGGGCCGAGCACCCATTTGCGGGCCTCGGCCGCGGTCGTCTCGCGCGCATCGATGGTGTCGAGCCCGTCGACCGACAGAGCCACGGCCACACGAACGGGGTAGGGATTGCGCAGCCGAATGGCGTATTCTCGCCCCTTCCGCGCTTCGATGTACCAGCGCCCCTCATGCGCGTAACGTGGTTGACGAGCGCCGTCGACGATGATGTCGACATCCCCAACTGCGACTGATTGACCTTGGGGTGAAGCCGAGATCACAAGGTGCGGACCGGCGGCAAGCGCGAGGCCCGCAGCCATCAGATAGGCGAAACGTTGGTTCATACACCCTCCCTGCCCTTAGAACGAGGGAGGCTGGAAATCTTGCGGCGTGGGGGCCCAATGCGCACCGCCCAGCGCACGATGGGCCAGCACATGGTCGTCGCAACAACCGCCAGGCAGAGCGTGGCAGAGGTCAGACGCATTTTCATGAATCGTCTCCGCCGCACGCACGATTCTATGCTCGGTCGCGGATGGCGGTTGTGAGGACCCGTCTACTTGACGCGTCGTACGGTCAAAACAACCGGGTGGTCGTATCCGTCTTGCGCACTGGGTTTGTGCTGGCTGTGCTCGTGCTGGCGGCGCGCGGTACGCGCGCGCAGCCGCAGGACCGGCCTCTGCCCAGCACGGCCGCCGATCGGCTCGCGCGTGCGGACATCGTCTTTACCGGCTTCGACGTGCTTCCGCCGGACCGCCTGGAAGCCATGAAAAAAAAGGCGCCCTTGCAAACGGGAAAGCCGGTCGCACTGAGCGGCCTTCAGCAGACCGCGCGGCTGGCATTAGCCGCGCTGAGAAATGCCGGCTACGCGTACGCGCGCATCGACGTGCTGGAGACAACGGTCGCGCCCGGTCACGTCCGCATCGAGTTCAGGGCCGACCCGGGCTTGCAGACCGTGTTCGGCCCGATCGACATCACGGGCAACACTAGCGTTGCGGATTCGGTCGTCCGGCGGGAGCTTGCCTATATGCCGGGACAAGTGTTCAGCGCCGCCGCGATGGAGGAAAGCCAGCGTCGGTTGCAACGGCTCGGGATCTTCGAATCCGCCGAGATCACCCTCCTCGATCCGGTGAATCAGTCTGCCGGCGCGCCAACGCGCGTCACCGTCAAGGAACGCGATCTCACGCCGTTCACGTACGCGGCGGGCTACGGATCGGAGGAGCAGCTCTTCGCCGACGCGACATGGCGCCATCTTAACTTCCTCGGCGGCGCGCGAACCTTCTCCGCGCGCGGACGATGGTCGTGGCTCGACCGCGGCGTCGAGGGCGGTTTCATCCAGCCGTATCTCTTCCGTCCCGGGTTGACCCTCGGCGTGCGCGGATATGTGTGGGACGTGGACGATGCCACCTACGACGTGTTGTCGAAGGGAGGCGGCGCCAGCCTTGCCTACGAGATGGGCCGCAACACGTTGACCGGCTCGTACGTTCAGGAGCTCGCGCACGTGCGCATTCCGATCGGCGCGCAGATCGACGAGCCATCGCGTGTGCAGTTGACGACGCTGGGAGTCGATGCGACGAGCGGCGCACAGAACGGTGTGCTCGCGGCGCTGCAGTTCGGCGCGACCCGCGACGCAAGGGACGAGGCCATGGTCGAATCCGGGGAGGTGACGCGCGGCTACCTCGCTGCGATCCGACTGGAGCAGGCCGGCGGCTGGCTTCCCGGCCGCTTCAACTACGTGAGCGTATCAGGTGACGTTCGTTACTATCGCGGCGCCGGTCGTGTGACGATCGCAGGTCGGCTGCAGTACGGCGCCATCGATCCGATGGGGCCGCGATCCGACATTCCCTTTTCGAAACGATATTTTCTCGGCGGCTCCGACACGCTGCGCGGCTGGGGACGCCTCGAGGTCAGCCCGCGTTCCCCCTCCAGCCTCCCGCTCGGAGGGCAATCGTTCGCCGTGACGAGCGGTGAGCTTCGTATTCCCGTGGCCGGCCCGTTCGGCGCCGTGCTGTTCGTGGACGCGGGCAATGTCTGGGCGAACACCTGGGCGCTGTCGGCACGTCTCCGCTCGGACGGCGGCACTGGCCTGCGTTACCGGTCGCCGTTTGGGCTGTTTCGCGTCGACGTCGGATACCAGTTCACGCCGATCGAAGGACTGACCGTGGACGGCAATCCTCAGAACCGCCGGTGGCGGATTCACGTCGACATGGGCCACACGTTCTGAATGCCCCACCTCGCTCCACTGATCATTCTTTAACCCCAACCCGCGGCTGCCACACGGTCACACCAGCACCGCCCCGGGGCCAGCGCAAGGTCAGACAGCAATTGCAGGTGCACCGTCCACGTCATTCAGCATGTCTTGCGTCGCTTCACAACCCTCACTGAACCGGCTAAAAGCGTTCGCTGATCGTCGGCGCCGCCCCACCGAGCCCGTCGTTCTGCAGTGGAATGCACGCCGCCGAAGCTAGTGGCTTCACGAACGAGCGTGAGCGCCTGAAGAAACGCTTCAGCGCTGACCGCTCGTCGAGGTCAGGCTGTTGAGTACGGCCGCCTTGGCGTGCTCCAAGTCGGGCAGGGCAAGGAGGCGCTTCGGCGCCTTCTTCCGCTTTCGAGGTGTCGCGTGTGGCATGAGCAACGGCCTCCTGGTCCGCTACGCCCAGCATGCCGCGCATTCCGTATATACTGAATGGGTGTTCGAGTGGGACCCGCGGAAGGCCGAGGCCAACGCGGCGAAGCACGGCGTCTCGTTCGACGATGCCGAGACCGTCTTCCTGGATCCCGAGGCACTCGACGGCCCGGACCTGCAGCACTCGTCGGAGGAAGCGCGATGTCGGCGGCTCGGGCGATCGGCAGCGGGCGCGTGCTAATCATCGCCTACACAATCAGGAGAAGTGGTGATGCGGAAGCGATCCGACTTATCAGGGCGCCGCGGGCGAGCGGCCGTGAGCGCGCGGCGTACGCGGCGAAAGATTGACTTCTCGGACATTCCCGAGTCGTCGGCCGAGCAGCTGAAGGTCATGCGGCGAGTGGGTCGCCCGCCCCTCGGCGACGAACCTCGCCAGCTCATCGCGATTCGAGTCGATCCGGGGGTGCTCGAACAGTTCCGTAAAGAAGCGCGTCGGCGCCGCGTGGGCTACCAGACGCTCATCAACGAGGTCTTGGCGGCACACGTTAGGAAGGATGTCGCGTAGTCAGCCGTGGCCTGGTTCTCAAGCACGCGATCACGTATCGGACAACTGGTCCGCTTGTCTCCGGCGTGATCACTGAGCTGTGGTTACCGTACGTGTCCGTCGCGAGCGCTGGGGAGGAGTACTTCCAAGTGTCGTTCGATGCGCGTCCAGAGGGAACTGACGGCGACACTCCGTACTTTCTGCTTCAGCGCCAGTTCGAATCTCCTGATGGGGGACGCGTCTACATCGAGTGCCACCAACGCGAGCTGTGTGGCCACGTTCAGGTCAGCCATGCCGTATTGAGTGGCGGCCTCCTGCGACTTGAACTCGCAACCCGGCCACCGCATGTGGTTGCGATCAGATTCAAGGCCGACAACCAGCGCTTTCGGCAACTGACCGCGATGCTCAAGACGATCATTGGTGTCCGTCGCTTCGAGCTGGCATCGGGCGAGAGTCACAGCGGAAATTGAGCCCTTCGAAACAAGAACCGCCAGATCGGCGTTTATCGCGACTTGTGCTGCGTTCGACAACGCACGCCGACGGGTTGAGCGGCGAGCAACGCTCCGCCGGTGCTTGAAATGGCGGGGGCAAGCGGTGGATGCCAATCTGGTCATAGCATCGGCGAATCGATTTTCGAATCACCACCGCGGCAGTTTGAACCATGTTCTTAAGTTTCTACGGCCTCACTTGCCTTTGGTTAACGAACCCGCAGTTCCAGGCCTTTCGGCGACAGGGGCCTCCCGCCTTGGTCCGCCGAATCCTGTTGTGCCGTAAGGAACGTCAAACCTTCGACACCCGATTTCTGCACCGCGTCGATAACCTCAACGAGGCGTGCATACGGAACGCGAGCGTCGGCCTTAATGTAGAGCGTTTTATCCTTCCGGGTGGATAGAATGCTCCTCACCCTATCCGCCAGATCAGGCGCTGGGACTGGGTTGGCGCGAAGATACACGCTGCCGTCGGCAGTTAGCGCTACGACCAGGGCGTCTGGTTGGTCCGCATTCGGTACCGCCACTGCATTGCTCGTGACGGCCAACTGAACACTGACTCCCCGCTGTAACGGGACGCTCACTCCTGACTGCGCAGACACCGCGCCGGCAATGGAAGCCATCATCAGTAATACGAGACATGCGTGCAATCTGCGATTCATAGCTCCTACTCCTTTTGACCAACTGTCTACTAATCCGTGGTGTCCGTCCCCGTCGCGCCGCCGCCGGTCAATCGCTGCTGCTGAAGAGCGGCTGCACCCATTAGTCCGCCCATCCCCATCGACTCGACCGCGCTGCTCGGTATCAGCATGAGCGCGCCCTTCTCCTTTAGCCCTTCGTACAGCATGTTCATCGCGCGTAGATGGAGAGCTGTCGGGTTGTGTTGGTACGATTTGGCCGCCTCCTCGAACGAGTGAGCAATCTCCATTTCTGCCTGACCGAGGATGATGCGCGCCTGCTTCTCCCGCGCGGCCTGCGCTTCGCGCGACATCGCATCCTGTAGCGCTCCAGGGATGACGACGTCACGCATCTCCACTGACGAGACTGTGACACCCCACGGGTTGGATCGTTGATCAATAAGACGTTGCAACTCGCCCTCGATCCGCTCGCGACCTCGCAGCAAATCCGTGAGTGTGGTACGGCCAATGATGTCGCGCAACGCGGTTTGTGCGGCCCAGCTCACGGCCTGCGCATAGTCCTGCACTTCGAGCGCGGCCTTCTGCACGTCGTGCACCATCCAGAACAGGACCGCGTCGACGTTGACCGGCACCGTGTCGGACGTCAGCGTTTGCTCGGCCGCGAAGCTTGTTGTAATCGTTCGCTGGTCGATCCATGACGAGACCGTGTCGACGAAAGGCATGATCCAGAACAATCCAGGTCCACGCAACCCGACGAAGCGGCCGAGGCGGAGGACGACGGCTCGTTCCCACTGCTTCGCGATCCGAGGCGCCTGCATCAAAACCATGCCGGCGAAAAGCAGTACCACTGGGGCAATTGGATTGCCGGATGCCATGAAGCTGATGACCCCGATTCCAATCGCACCGAGCAGCACCGCGATCGCGACGATATTGACGCGCGGGACATTGCCGCCGCCGGGCGCTTCCGAACGACGGCTGAAGAGAACGGGAACCATTTATGCTCCTCCTTGTCGATGCGCGCGAAGCGCAGCGATTACATCGTCGACGGTGAAACCAGCCGCATCGGCGTCAGCCAGCACGCGGGTTGCGAAGGCACGTAGCCGACGCTCGTGCTCACGCGGCGGGTGAGCCTGCGCAGGTGTGGCGTTGATGAATGATCCGACCCCGCGCTTCGTTTCGATGACGCCGGCCCGCTCGAGTTCCGCATAGACCCGCGCGACGGTGTTGGCATTGACCTGGAGATCGACCGCAAGCTGGCGCACGGTCGGCAGCTGGTCACCTGGGCGCAAGCGGTTGGTGGCAATCGCCGCGCGCAACCCTCGCTCCAGTTGCGCGTAAATGGGGGTCGGGTCGCGTGGGTCGATCGATACGATGCCCATTGCTCTATTGATCTAGTTAAATAGTATATTAGTGTACTAGTACAACTTGTCAAGCGAAACTTCGGACGGGAATAGGTGGTGGAAACCGTCGTCTGGTGCCGGACCTTCGTGGCTAGGGCAATTCGGAGGCGGACATCGAACGATCAAGGAGGACCCATTTGGTGAGCTACGGCGGAATCGAACTGCGCCTGCCCCGATACAACCGGCCGATTCCAGCTTCGAATCACCCTCGAGTAGTCGCTAGCGTTGATCGGAAGTGCTAGTCGCCTTATGAGGACTCATCCACTTGGGGGCGAACTATTTTTCGTATGTCAGTGTCTAAGGCTGCTAGGCAGGGCGTCATGCGTTTACCTCATCCGTCATGCACCGCCGCGGTGCTCCTCTTCCTCTTCGTAACATCCGCTCACGGCCAAACTGTGCCGCCGGCCCCCGGCACTGCCCGTCCCGGTCTGCCGCCTCGTGACGCGGCACGACCACCGGCGACCGGAACGTCCCGCATCCGCGGTCGCGTGTTGACGCCCGAAACCGGCGTACCCCTGCGGCGAGCGCAGATCACGCTCATGGCGCCGGAGATTGGCATCCGCCGCGTGGTCACGACCGATACGCAGGGGCACTACGAGTTCGCGGACCTTCCGGAAGGCCGCTATACCGTCTCTGCCAGCAAGGGAGGCTTTGTCACCCTCCAGTTCGGCCAGCGACGGCCCTACGAGCCCGGGCACCCCGTTACGGTCGCCGAGGGTCAGACATTCGAACAAGTCGATTTCACACTTCCGCGAGGCAGCGCGATCACCGGACGCGTGACCGACGAATTCGGCGAACCGATCACGGGCGTGCAGGTGCAGGTCCAGCGCTACATGTACATGCCGGGAGGACAGCGCCGCCTCACGTTTGCAGGGGCGCCGGGTTCAACTAACGATCGCGGCGAATTCCGCGTGTTCGGCTTGATGCCGGGCGAGTACATCGTCAGCACGACGGCTCGAGGCGGGTTCAACTTCCAGCAGGGGACCGGCGGAGCCAACGATTCGTTCGAGGGCTACGCGCCCACCTATTACCCCGGCACGTCCAGTCCTGCGGAGGCACAGCCTGTCGCGGTTGGCCTCGGGCAGGAAGTCACGCTGAACATGTCGCTGATGGCGGCGCGCATGGCGCGCATCTCCGGCATAGCCGTCGATTCCCAGGGCCGGCCGGCGACGGACGCATTCGTGACCTTGATGTCACGAGACGGTTCGGGGAACGTCTTTTTCATGTCAAACGGACGGGTCACCGCCGACGGTTCCTTCACGTTGATCAACGTGGCCCCGGGTGACGTGACGCTCCAGATCTCCGTCACTCCCAGAGCGCCCGGCGATCAGAACGAGAACGGAAGGGTTCCCCTCACGGTCACAGGCGCCGATATCCCCGGCGTGCGAATCACGACATCGCCAGGCGCGACGATTACGGGGACAGTGGTGTTCGAAGGCACGTCGCCGCGAACCGGCGATCCGACGCCCCGAGTCTATGTGATGGATGCGAGGCCGAACGAACCGACGTTCTTCAACGCGGGTCCATCGAACGGACTGATTGCCGACGACGGATCGTTCCAGATCAAGAGCATCGGGACTGGAGAGATCCTGTTTCGCGCGACGACGCCCCCAGCCTGGACCTTGAAATCGGTCACATTGAACGAAGACGACATCACAGACGTTCCGACCACGATCACGGAGAGCGGCAAGCAGGGGACACTGAAAGTCGTGCTCACCGATCGCGTCACCGACGTATCAGGAACTGTTGCGGGTACGCGCGGCGAACGATTGAATGACTACGTCGTGATCGTGCAACCGGCCGAGCCGAAGGAAGGCACAGCAGCGACGCGCTACGTCCGCGCGGCACGGCCGGACCAGGAAGGACGCTTCCGCATTCATGCCCTGCCGCCGGGGCGCTATCTCGCGGCCGCCGTCGAGTCGCTCGAGCAGGGACGCGAATGGGATCCGGAATTTTCGAGGCGCATTCGCGAGTCAGGGACCGCATTCCCACTGACGGAGGGACAGACCCTGACGCTGTCCTTGAAGCTAACGAACATTCAGTAAGGCGCGCGACACAATTCGTTCGTATTCGTCTCAACACGTTCCAGTTGTAACTCAGCCGGGCCCCTTCGGCTGTCGTCACGACCGCAACGGCGCGCGTAAACTTGCCCTCAGGAGGGGTGAGATGGGGCGCACACGTCTGTTGGTCGTTTTTGTTGCTGTCGCTTTCACCGCGTTGGGTTGGACACTCGGGAGAGCGCAGGCCCTTCAGCCGGATTTCGAGTTGGTCATCACTGCTCCTGGGGGTCCGACCAACAACACCCTTGAGAGTATGACGAAGGTCGAATGCGTGCGCGGTTGTGAGCTGATGTGGGTAGAACGTGGGCTAAACCCGAACAGCGGGACGTCACCAAGTTTCTCGTTCGGGTGCGGTGCGGAACGGTGCGCGTCGGGCAGGATTGGCGGTTGGGTCAAGCCCTGATTGCTCGCTCAGATCCGATGGATGATCGCGGCCGTGAACAATTCTGGAGGCATTGTGGAGGCGGCGGGACAGTGTTCCCGCCGCCCGCGATTTCGGCGGCGGGAACGCCTCTTCGAAGATCTTTCTGCCGGTTCCACGGGGTCTGCCCAGCCGCCTCCACGCGGCGAGCGTAAAGGACTCACGGCGAGTTGACTTGCCGCGAGTCGCTTGCCACACTGCCGACCGGTCATGCGCCGATTGGTCCTGCTCGCGTTGCTCATCGTGCCACGCACGCTGGTGTCGCAAGGCGCTGCCGATGAGCCCGGTGTGAGCGGCTACGTGCTCGCACCCGGCGACGTCCCGGTATCGGGGGGAACGGTCGTGTCTGTGTCGTCTGGCGCGTTCGGATCGACCCCGATCGACAGGAGCGGCCGGTTCCGCATCCCTGTCGAGAGAGCTGGCGTACTTCGCGTGATCGTCAGCGTACCGGGGTTCGCGCCGTATCAGCTCCGCGTCACAGTACCGCCCTCGAGAACGCTCCACCTGCCGGTGGTCCGTCTCGAGCCTGCAACCTATTTCCGCGTACGGGTCGTCACTCCGGCTGGTGAGCCAATCACCTCGCCGGTGATCCGCCGCATCTCGTTCGACGGGAGCGGCGGTCCGATCGTCGAGGCGCCGGACGCAACCACGCTCGAACTCGATGCCGACGGGGCGACACGGATCGGTCCGCTGCCGCACGGCATCATGACGCTCGCGCTCGACATGCCAAGTTATGCACAGGCGCGCCTTCCGAATGTTTCCGTCACCGGCGCGGAACCACTCCTCGACGGCGGCACGATCGTCGCTCAGCCGGGCTCCACGCTTCATGTCGACGTGCTCGATGCGTCAGGCAAACCGGTGCCCGATGACGTCGTGCTGCTCGAAGACTTGCTGCCGCAGTCGCCGTTGCGCTTCCCGAGCC
>Ga0070694_100001154_pt1 | contig 15172 bp, 14 predicted proteins | sample KBSK1251metaG_FD_65470 | JGI IMG/M metagenome (GOLD analysis project Ga0070694, IMG submission 65470) | Corn, switchgrass and miscanthus rhizosphere microbial communities from Kellogg Biological Station, Michigan, USA - KBS K1-25-1 metaG | ecosystem: Host-associated > Plants > Roots >... | reverse complement strand
GCTGTCTGTGCCATATCTTCTCCGCCGGGTCCGCACGATGAGGGTTTCAGTCATCGTGCGGGACCCGGCCTACGTACGTGGGGCGGGTCCCGCCGAGCACCGGTGCCGCGCGAAGGCGGACCCGCCGATTACGTGGCTGCCGCGCCCGAGACGACCTCGATGATCTCGCGCGTAATCGCGGCCTGCCGAACCTTGTTCATGTACAGCGTGAGGTTCTCGATCATGTCCGTCGAGTTCCTCGTCGCCGCATCCATCGCCGTCATCTGGGCCGCGAAGAACGCGGCGTTCGATTCGAGCAGCGCCCGATACACCTGCACCTGCACGTGGCGCGGCAGCAGGTCGCGGAAGATGTCTTCCGGCGACGGCTCGTACAGATAGTCCACGTTCAGACCCGCGGCGGCCGCGCCGCGTTCGCCCTCCGGCTTCGCGGCGCCCTCGAGCCTCGGAATCGGCAGCAGCCGCTCGACGACAATCCGCTGCGTCATCACCGACTTGAACTCGTTGTAGACCAGATACACGCTCGACGCGGCGCCGGACGTGAAGTCCTCGATCGCCGCGTCGGCGATGTCGATCGCGTCGGCGAAGGTCATCTTCTGGAAGATGCCGATCGTCTCGTAGCGGATGTCGAAGCCGCGCCGGCGGAAGAAGTCGCGTCCCTTGCGCCCGATCAGGCCGAGTGCGATGTCGCGCCCCGGCGCCTCGTTCAGGATGAACTGCCCCGCCGCCTTGATGACGTTCGAGTTGAAGCTGCCGCACAGGCCGCGATCCGCGGTGACGACGATCAGCAGCGGCCGCCCGGCGCCCTGCGGCGGAATCCGCAGCAGCGGGTGCGCGTCCTGATCGACGCGCGACACGAGGCCGTTCAGCACCCGCAGCATCCGCTGCGCGAAGGGACGCGCCGCGACGACGCGATCCTGCGCGCGCTTCAGGCGCGACGCGGCGATCATCTTCATCGCCTTGGTGATCTGCTGCGTCGACTTGACCGCGCGGATGCGCCGCCGGAGATCGATCAGTGACGGCATCTGCTACGCGACCGCGGCCGCCGGGGCTATCGTCCCGGCGAACTGCTTGCCGAAGTCTGCGAGCGCCGACTCGAGCGCCGCCTTGATCTCGTCGTCGATGATCTTCTTGTCAGCGATGCCGGTGAGCACGTTCGCCGCGCGCGTCTCGAGGTAGCGATACAGCTCCTCTTCGTAGCGGCGCAGCTCTTCGACCGGAACCGGATCGAGGTATCCCTTGGTCGCCGCGTAGACGATGGCGACCTGCTTCTCGACCGGAAGCGGCTGATACTGCGGCTGCTTCAGGATCTCCACGAGCCGGCGGCCGCGATTGAGCTGCGCCTGCGTCGCCTTGTCGAGGTCGCTGCCGAACTGCGCGAACGCGGCGAGCTCGCGGTACTGCGCGAGGTCCAGGCGCAGCGACCCCGCGACCTGCCGCATCGCGCGGATCTGCGCCGAGCCGCCGACGCGCGACACCGAGTTGCCGACGTTGATGGCAGGCCGCACGCCCTGGTGGAACAGGTCGCTCTCGAGGAAGATCTGCCCGTCGGTAATCGAGATCACGTTCGTCGGAATGTAGGCGGAGAGGTCGCCCGCCTGCGTCTCGATGATCGGCAGCGCCGTCAGCGAGCCCCCGCCGTGCGACTGATTCAGCTTGGCCGCGCGCTCCAGCAGGCGCGAGTGCAGGTAGAACACGTCGCCCGGATACGCCTCGCGACCCGGGGGCCGCCGCAGCAGCAGCGAGATCTCGCGATAGGCCTGCGCGTGCTTCGACAGGTCGTCGTACACGCAGAGCGCATGACGGCTGCTGTCGCGGAAGTACTCGCCGATGGCGCACGCGGAGTACGGGCTGATGTAGAGCATCGGCGCCGGATCCGACGCCGCCGCCGCGACGACGATGGTGTAACTCATCGCGTCGTTCTCTTCGAGCGTGCGGACGACCTGCGCGACCGTCGACTGCTTCTGGCCGATGGCGTTGTAGATGCAGATGACGTCCTTGCCGCGCTGGTTGATGATGGTGTCCGTGGCCACGGCGGTCTTCCCCGTCTGGCGGTCGCCGATAATCAGCTCGCGCTGGCCGCGGCCGATCGGCACCATCCCGTCGATCGCCTTGAGGCCGGTCTGCAGCGGTTCCTTCACGGGCTGACGATCGACGACGCCGGGCGCGAGGCGCTCGATCGGCAGGAAGTTCTTCGTCGCGATCGGGCCCTTGCCGTCGATCGGCTGGCCGAGCGCGTTGACGACCCGGCCGAGCATCTCGTCGCCGACGGGGACCGAGATGATGCGCCCGGTGCGCTTGACCTGGTCGCCTTCCTTGATCTCCTTGAAGTCGCCGAGCAGCACCGTGCCGACGCTCTCCTCCTCGAGGTTCAGCGCGATGCCGAACACGCCGTGAGGGAACTCGAGCATCTCGCCGGCCATCACGCGCTCGATCCCATGCACGCGCGAGATGCCGTCGCCGATGGCGATGACGGTGCCGACCTCGGCCACGTCGACCGTCGCCGTGAAGCTGCCGATCTGATCGCGAATGAGTTTGGAGATTTCGTCCGCTCTGATGTCCGCCATATCCGTCTCTCTGCCGGGTCCGCGTTCGCGTGGCGTCGGTGCTCCGCGGGACCCGGCCTACACCGCTAATTTCTCTTTCAACCGGGCGAGCTGGGTCGCAATGCTGCCGTCGTAGACCGTGCCGCCGATTCTCGTGACCACGCCGCCGATGATCGACGGATCGACGCTCGTCGTCATCTCGACCGTGCGGCCGGTGATATCGGCCAGCTTCTTCTGGATCTGCGCCGCGCGATCGGGCGCGAGCGGTGCCGCCGTCGTCACTTCCGCACGCACCACCTGCTGGTGCTCCATCAGCCGCGCGCGGTAGACGTCGAGCAGGTCGGGCACGATCGCGAGGCGATCGCGATCGGCGAGCAGCAGGAGCAGCTTTCGCGCGGGCATGGCGACGTCGAGCCGCGTCGCGAGCGCGTCGATGATCTTGCGCTTGGCGGACGCCGGAATGGCCGGATTGGTCAGCGCACCGGACAGCTCCGCGTTCGATGACATCAGGCCGGCGACCGACGCGATGTCGCGTTCGATCTGGACCGGGTCGGATTCCTTCAGCGCGACGTCGAACAGGGCTCTCGCGTAGCGGGTGGCGGAAGCGCGTGATGGCATCGTGTCAGGCGGTGATGGCGTTCTCTTTCAGGACGGGCGTGCACACGCAGCTTGTACCTCAACGGCACAAACTTCCTTTTTATATCAGGGAACGGGGACAGGGGGAAGGGGGAAGGGGGAAGGAAGTCAGTAGGCCGGGTCTCGCGGAGGCGCTGAGGCCACGCGACGCGGACCCGGCGGGATTACGCGGTGATCTGCTCGTAAATACGGTTCAGTTCAGCTTCGGATCCAAACGAGACCTCGATGGTTCCGCCGTTGCCGCGCCGCACGATCCGGACCTTCGTGCCGAGCGCAAACCGCAGGCGATCCTCGGCTGCACGCGTGTGCACGTCGTTGGCCGGCGCCTCCGGCTTTGCCGCCGCACGCGGCGCCGCCGGCGATGCGAGGCGCTTGACCAGCGCTTCCGTCTCGCGGACCGAGAGCCCGTGCGAGATGACCTCGCGCGACGCCTGCCGCTGCGCCGCGTGATCCGGCAGCGCGAGGAGCGCGCGCGCGTGGCCCATGGACAGGGCGCCGCCGGCAAGCTCCGCCCGTACTTCGTCGGGGAGCTTGAGCAGACGGACGTAGTTGGCGACCGAGCTGCGATCCTTGCCGACCGCCGCCGCGATCTGATCGTGTGTGAGGCCGAAGTCATCCGCCAGGCGCTGATACGCCGCGGCCTCGTCAACGGGATTGAGGTTCTCGCGCTGAATGTTCTCGATCAGCGCGAGCTGCAGCAGCTGACGGTCGGCGTCGAGCGGCATGTCGCGCACGACGACCGGCACCTTGAGCAGTCCCGCGCGCTGCGCGGCGCGCCACCGGCGCTCGCCCGCGATGATGCGATAGAGGTCGCCGATCTTCTGCACGAGGATCGGCTGGATGACGCCGTTCTCCCTGATGGACTGCGCGAGCTCCTCGAGCTTCGCCTCGTCCACGTGCGCGCGCGGCTGCCGCTCGTTGGGCGCGATGAGGTCGATGTCGATTTCGATGGCGCCCTGGCGGGCGGGCTCGGGGGCGTCGGGTATCAGCGCGCTCAAGCCCTTGCCGAGCGCCGGCCGTCGTTCGATCATGCTGCCCTCTCCGCGTGACGTGTGAGCATTTCCCGCGCGAGCGCGATGTAGGCCGCGGCGCCGCGCGACTTCGTGTCGTACAACACGCCCGGCGTCCCGTGGCTCGGCGCCTCGCCGAGCTTGACGTTGCGCGGGATGATCGTGTTGAACACCTTCTCCTTGAAGAAATCGCGCACGTCGCGCGCGACGAGCTGACCCAGGTTCGTCCGGTCGTCGTACATTGTCAGCAGCACGCCTTCGATGTCGAGCGACGGGTTCAGCGCCCCGCGCACGCGCCGCAGCGTGCCGACCAGATCCGCGAGCCCTTCGAGCGCGAAGTACTCGCAGTGCAGCGGAATCAGCACGGCGTCGGCCGCCACGAGCGCGTTCAGCGTCAGCAGGCCGAGCGACGGCGGACAGTCGATGAAGAGGAATTCGAAGCGCGCGCGCAGCGGTTCGAGCACGCGCTGCAGCCGGCGCTCGCGGGCGAGCATCGGCACCATCTCGATTTCCGCGCCCGTGAGATTCCGATCCGCGGGAATCAGCGAAAGGTTCTGCACGCGTGTCGGGAGAATGAACGCGTCCGGGTCGGCGGTCTCGCTCATGAGCGCCTCGTACGCGGTGCCGCCGGCCGCGCGCTGCCCCTTCATGCCGATGCCGCTGGTCAGGTTTCCCTGCGGATCGACATCGACCAGCAGGACGGACCGGCCTTCGAGGGCCAGCGAGGTGGCGACGTTGATGGCGGTCGTGGTCTTGCCGACCCCGCCCTTCTGGTTGGTTACCGCGACGATGCGGCCACGGTTGAGGTTAACGTCGCTGCTCTCTGTCATGTGCCCGATCACCATTTATATAGTGGTCAGACACAATCTAGTACGCAACTAATCGTGTGTCAACCGATTTGTTCCACGTGGAACGCCCACCTGGCGCTTCTCCAGCACAACGAGGCGGCTGCGCAGCGACTCGAGGAGGGGGTAGGTCGCGGACCAGGCCAGCGGCGGCGGGACCGTTTCCGAGGGATCCGCCGCGGTCGCGCCGCGAAACAGGAAGAGGAGCCCGCGCGGCTTCAGAAACGCCTGGAGATTCGAAAGCACGCGCGGTTCGATGCGAACCGCTCGGATGGTCACGAGGTCGTGCGCCTCGTGGAGCTCCGGCCGTGCCAGCAGTTCCTCGAACCGCGAGGCCGCCACATCGGCCCCCTGCAGGCCGACCACGCGAATGGCCTCCCGCAGGAAAACCGACTTCCGAGTCTTCGATTCGACCATCAGCAGGCGCACTGACCGCGCTGAGAGGGCCATCGGGATGGCAGGCGACCCGCCGCCGCTGCCGACGTCCAGCATCCGAGTGGCGCCGCCTGGAATGTGCCGGGCGGCGACGAGCGGCTCGATGAGGAGGCGGTCCAACGTCTCGGGGGCAGCTTCGGCGAGATTCAATCCAGTGAGGTTTATCTTGCGATTCCACGTCTCCAGGAGCCGAAAATAGGCTTCCAGGCCGCTGGCGAGCTCCGGCGCGAGAGTTGTGCCAGCTCGTTTCGCGCGGCGGGCGAGCCGCTCCTGGAACTCCCGGGTGGTCACGAATTCGCGGCGCTCACGGAGAACCGTCCGAGGAAGACCCCGAGAACCGCGACGGCCGCCGGCGTCATGCCCGGTATCCGCGACGCCTGGCCGAGCGTTTCCGGACGCACCTGCGAGAGGCGATGCACCACCTCCCGCGAAAGGCCGGGGACGCGGGCAAACGGGAAGTCGCCGGGAATCCGCCGGCGTTCGTCGCGCCGCGCCCGTTCCGCCCGCGCCTGCTCCTGCTTCAGGTACCCGTCGTACTTGACCGTCGTCTCGACGCTGGCGAGATCGACGGCGCGCGTCCTGTCGTCAACGTCCAGCGCCACCTGGCCGCTCGCGACCAGCTGTTCGAGCCGGACGGACGGTTGCTTCAGGAACTGCGCCGCGGAGACGCGGTCGCCGGCGTGATCGCGCACCTGCGTCCGTTGCAGCGCGTCGAGATTCGACTCGTATCGGCGGCGTCGCGCTTCGAAGCGCTCCCAGCGCTCGTCGGCGATCAAACCGGCGGCGCGGCCGATGGGCGTGAGCCGCAGGTCGGCGTTGTCCACTCGCAGCAGGAGCCGATGCTCTGCACGCGAGGTGAACATCCGGTAGGGCTCGAGACATCCGCGCGTCACCAGGTCGTCCACGAGAATACCGATGTACGCCTCGTCTCGACGAAGTACCAGCGGCGTTTCCCGGCGCACGCCCTTCGCGGCGTTGATGCCCGCGACAATCCCCTGCCCCGCCGCCTCTTCGTAGCCGGAGGTCCCGTTGATCTGGCCGGCGAGGAACAGGCCGCGCACGCGATGGGATTCGAGCGAGGACTTCAGCTCCGTCGGCTGCACGAAGTCGTACTCGACCGCGTAGCCCGGACGCAGCATCACCGCGTCGCCAAGCCCGGGCAGCGCGTGGACAAGCTCCAGCTGAATCTCACGCGGCAACGACATCGAGAACCCGTTGACGTAGATCTCGTCGACGTCGAGTCCCTCCGGCTCGAGATAGATCTGATGCCGCTCCCGATCGGGAAAGCGCATGATCTTGTCCTCGAGCGACGGGCAATAGCGCGGACCGATGCCCTGAATTTGTCCGTTGAACAGCGGGCTCCGCCCGATGTTGGCGCGCACGAGATCGCGCACGCGGTCGTTGGTGTGAATCAGCCAGCAGCGCACCTGGTTGCGCAGCGCGTCCGCCGTATCGAACGAGAACGGCACGGGTACGTCGTCGCCCGGCTCCTCGGCGAAGATGCCGTCGCGGGCGCGCGCGGCGAAGTCGATGCTTTTTCGATCGAGCCGGGGCGGCGTCCCGGTCTTGAGCCGGCCCATCTCGAAGCCGAACGAGCGAATCGAATCGGAGAGCTCGCGCGACGGCGGCTCGCCGTGCCGGCCCGCAGGCCGCTGTTCGGGACCGATGTGAATCAGGCCGTTGAGGAAGGTTCCGGTCGTCACGACGAGGGCGCCACAGTCGAACGCGTCGCCGTCCTCCATCACCAACCCCGTGACGCGCCCGTGGTCCGTCAGGATTTGGCCTGCCTTCCCCAGCAGCCAGGTGATGTTCGGTTCGGCCGACAGCGCCCTCGTGACCCACGCGCCGTAGCGCTTCTTGTCCGCTTGCGCGCGCGGCGACCAGACAGCGGGTCCGCGGCTGCGATTGAGCAGCTTGAACTGAATGCCCGTCGCGTCGATGGCGCGGCCCATCACGCCGCCAAGCGCGTCGATTTCCCGAACGAGGTGGCCTTTCGCCGTCCCGCCGACCGCCGGGTTGCACGGCATGTGCGCGACCGTCTCCTTCGACAGCGTGCACAGGCCGACGGTGCAGCCAAGCCGCGCGGCCGCGTGCGCCGCTTCCACGCCCGCGTGGCCGGCGCCGACGACGATGACGTCGAAGCGGATCCTCATTACTTCCCGATGCAGAAGCGCTCGAAGATGTGGCGCAGCACGTCCTCGCTCGTGCGGCGGCCGACGATCTCGTCGAGGCGCATCCTCGCCGCCTGCACATCGATCAGCAGGAATTCTTCGGGAACGTTCGCCGCTTCCGCCGCACGGCGGGCCGCCTCGAGCGAGGCGCGGCACTGTTCGAGCAGCGCGATGTGGCGGGTGTTCGAAATCGGCGCCGAATCGCGCAACCGCTCCTCGCCGACGAGCGCGGTCGCCATCGCGCGCCGCAGTGACTCGAAGCCCGCTCCTGTCAGGGCGCTCACGACGACGGATTCACAGATCCGGAGCGGCGGCGCCGCGGCGCACGGCACATCGCTCTTGTTCAACACGACAATCCGGTTCGCCTTCGAGGTGTCGTCGAGCAGCCGCTCGTCTTCATGGGTGAGCGGTTCGCTTCGATCGATGACGAGGAGGACGAGGTCCGCGATGCCGCGCGCGCGCGTGCCGCGTGCGACGCCTTCCGACTCGACGAGGTCGCGCGTATCGCGCCAGCCAGCCGTATCAACGAGCGTGACGGCGATGCCCCCGACGTCGACCGTCTCCGTCACGAGATCACGCGTCGTCCCCGGAACCGGCGTGACGATGGCGCGGTCTGCACCAGCTAACATGTTGAACACGCTGGACTTGCCGACATTTGGTCGGCCCGCGATGACGACCGTCGCCCCCTCGCGAATCACGCGTCCCGCCGTGGCTGCCGCCAGCAGTTCGTCGAGCCCCGCGATCACGGACGCGATGTCTGCGGCCGCGTGCGCCGGTTCCACGAAGTGATAGCCCTCATCCGGAAAATCGAGCGACGCCTCGAGCCGCGCGATCAGGTCGAACAGCCGCGCGTCGAGCGCGCCGATGCGGCCTGTGAGCGTGCCCTCGAGCTGGTCGAACGCGAGCCGCGCCTGCAGCGGCGTTGCCGCGTCGATCAAATCCGCGACGGCTTCGGATTGAACGAGATCGCGCTTCCCGTTGAGAAACGCGCGCAGCGTGAATTCGCCGGGCTCGGCGAGCCGCGCCCCCGCGGCGATCGCGCGCTCGAGCACCGCACGCAACAGCACCGGGCTGCCGTGTCCGGTGATCTCCACGACGTGCTCGCCGGTATAGGACTGTGGAGCGGGAAAGAAGGTGACGACGACCTCGTCGAGCGCCGATTCATCACCCTCGTGACGCACGCGCGTGAACGTCGCGTGCCTGGGTTGCAGCGAAGCGCGCTCCAGGAAGGTGCCGGCGAGATCGAGCGCTCGCGATCCGCTCAGCCGGACGACGCCGAGCGCGCCGCGCCCGGGCGGAGTGGCAATCGCGACGATCGTGTCATCGGTGGCAAACATCATCACCCGGCGCGTCCGCCTTCGCCACACTCCCGGCGCTCGGCGGAACCCGCCCTACTCGCCTGGTCGCGCGGGACGCGGCCTACTTCTTCGTGGAAATGATCACCGTCTTCATGAACGCGTCGCCGATGCTCTCCGACGCGACCGTGGGGTCCTCCGCTATCGCGAGATGCACGATGCGGCGTTCGTACGGATTGAGCGGACCCATCTCCTGCGGCATCCCGCTCGACCGCGCTTTCTCTGCGATGAAGTGCGCCATCTGCCGCAGCTCGGCGTCCTTGTCCTTCCGGAAGCCGTTGCAGTCGATGACGATGCGATTGTCGTCGCCCAGCTGCTTCCGGAACGTCGTGGCCACGATGTGCTGGAGCGCCTGGAGGCCTTCGCCGCCGCGGCGCACGAGGACGCCGCCGTCTTCGCCCTCCAGGTTGATGCGCGTGCCCTCGGCCGTCTCCTCGACCGTGGCCGTCAGCACGATGCCCATGGCGTCGACGACGTTCTGAACGAATTCCGCAATCTGCGTGTGCATGGGGGAAGACATATCGCTATGGATGCTTCTCCGCGCCCGCAGTCCTGCCGCCGCCGGCGTTCTTGAGCCGCCGTTCCGCCGCGGGCCTCGGCGCCGGAACGGTCGGAGGGCCAATCAACCAGTTCGTGAAGTACTGCTGCCCGACCGCCCAGACGTTGCTGACGAGCCAGTACAGCGCGGTGCCGGCCGCCGCTGTCATGAAGATGAAGCCGAACATCACCGGCATCATGAACGTCATCATCTTCTGCTGCGTCGGATCCATCGACGTGTTCGGCGTCAGCCGCTGCAGGCCGATCTGGCTGACGATGACCAGCAGCGGAATCACGAAGAACGGATCGGGCTGCGACAGGTCCTTGATCCACCAGCCGAACTGCGCGCCGCGCAGCTCGATCGCGTAGCCGAGCATCGCGTAGAACGCGAAGAGCACCGGCATCATCAACACCATCGGCACGCAGCCGCTGGCCGGGTTCACGCCCTTCTCGCGGTAGAGGCCCATCACCTCGGTGTTCATCTTCTGCCGCGCGGGGTCGGTGACCTTGAGGTTCGCGTAGCGGTCCTGGATCGCCTTGATCTGGGGCTGGATTTCCTGCATGCGCCGCATCGACACGACGCTCTTGTGCCGCAGCGGGAACATCGCGAGGTTGATCAGCACGGTCAGCAGCACGATCGACCAGCCCCAGTTGCCGACGAGGCCGTGAATCCACTTCAGCGCGCCGAGCAGCGGCACCGCCAGCCACTGGAAGATGCCGAAGTTCACCGCGCGCCTGAAGATCGCTTCGTTGCCGAACAACTGCGCGTCAATGGCCTGCATCAGGTCGAACACTTTCGGCCCGATGAAGAACCTGGCGTTCATCGGCGGCTGCGCAAACCGGATCGCGTGCGAAATCAGCTGCCGCCGCGTGTCCGACGGCCCGGGCACGACCAGCGCGCGCGTTTCGACGCGCGCCTGCCCCGGGTTGACGGCGGCAATCATGAAGTAGTGATCGTCGACGCCCGCGAACCGGAACTGTCCTTCCTGGATCGGCTGCCCGCTGATGCTGGTGATGGCGACCCGCTCGACCTTGCCGGCGCGATGAAGAATCAGCTCGGGCACCTGCACGGTGCCGCGGTTGAAAAACCCGGGGGTGGCCGGCGACGGCACGATGTCGCCGGGGCCGGGGCCCCACACGACGCTCGGGTTGATCGCGCTATCGCCGTCGGCGGCGTTCACCGACAGCGCGACGGTGTAGTTGGCCGGATCGAAGGTGAAGTCCTTGCGCACGCGCAGGCCGGACGCGTCCTGATAGTCGAAGGAGACCGTCGCCGGCGCTTTCGTCGCATCCACGTGGCCGCCGGCATCGCCCATGACGCGATACAGCGAGTCGTTCAAACGCGGCGTGAGATCCGATTGATCGATCCTGAGCGAGAACGGCAGCTGCTCGGTCGGCGGTAGCCCGCCGGGCACGAGATCGACCGGCTGTCCGCTCGCGTCGTGATACTGCTTCAGCCGCCAGTGCAGCAAGCGGCCGCCCCGATTGGTCAACACCGCCTGGACGGTCGTCGTGTCCACCGTGATCTCACGCTCCGATGGCTCGGTGACGAGGGCTTGCGGGTGTTGCGCTGCGGGTGGCGCGGTGGACGCGCCGGGTGCGGCTGTCGGAGGAGATACCGGAGCCTTTCCAGTTGCTGAACCGGCCGCTGCCGATTGGGCCTGCCCCGCCGACGCGGCGGGCTTTGGCGGCGGCGGGGGCGGCACGAAGTACGACTGGTACAGGTACAGCACCAGGAACGAGAGCACGATCGCGAGAAAAACCCGGCGTTCCATCACTTGATCAGGGGCGCGGGACGGGATCGACGCCGTGGCTGCCGAGCGGATGGCAGCGCGCGAGGCGGCGCGTTCCGAGCCAGATGCCCTTCGCGGTCCCGTGGACCCGGATGGCTTCGCTCATGTAGTCGGCGCACGAGGGGTAGAAGCGGCAGGAGCCGGTAAACAGCGGGGAAATAAAGATTTTATAGGCGCGCAGCAACCCGAGCGCGATCGCGGCGCCGACCGAGAAGCGAGGCGTATTCGGCTTCGAGACTTGCGAACGGTGCATCGAGCATTTCCCGGCGCGGCACGATGACGATGTCGAGGCCGCCAACCTGCCTGCGCCGCCTGAAGAGCTCCCGCGCCCGCCGTTTCGCCCGGTTGCGCTCGACGGCTGACCCGAGTTTCCGCGTGGCCGCGACACCCAGCCGCGGTGCCTCGGTGCCATTCACCATGACGAACAACGTCATGAAGCGGCCGTGAACCTTTGCGCCGGTCTTGTAGATCCGCTCGAACTCTGGCCGTCGGCGAATCCGGTCCGGCGGCGCCACTACCGCTCGTCGGCGACCGTCAGGCGCTTCCGCCCCTTCGCGCGACGCCGCTTGAGGACAATGCGGCCGTTCTTCGTCGACATGCGTACCCTGAAGCCGTGCGTCTTGCGGCGGCGACGGGTGTTGGGCTGGTAGGTGCGCTTCCCTTTCATGTGTTCCTTGTGCGCGCCAGCGACGGCTGGCTGAATTTTCAATACTAGTCGTCGCTGAAACGGGGTGTCAACGCCGGAGCACGCGCATGTGACGAAGTCGACGCGCGGGATCGCGCGCGGCCGCGGTGTGCTACAGTCCCGGGTTCTGTTTCGCGCGGTGCGGCGTCGCTTTCGCCACGGCCCTTCGGTTTCTTCCCCAAGATTTCCACAACTGTGGAAAACACTGTGGAAAACCCCATAGGCCGGCTGAGTTGTGCCGCCGAAGTAGCGAATTTACAGCAGTTTTGCGCAGGCGAAGCCGTTGGATCGCCGGTTTTCCGGGTCCAAACGCGGCATCCCTGCGCGTAACTGGCGGCACGAAGGGCGTCCAGCAAGGCGAAAGTCCCCACGTCAGCGTTTTTCTGGTGGTACTGCAATGGAAACGAGCATCTGGGATCAGATCCTCGCCCGCATCGAAACGAAAGTTAACCGGCATAGCTTCTCGACCTGGTTCCGGCCGACGGCGTTCGTGGCCGACGGCGGGCGGTCGATCACCGTTCGCGTTCCGAACGCGCTGTTCAAGGACTGGCTGACGAAGCACTACTCCGTCGTGCTCTCCGAGGCGCTGGCGGAGGTCCGGAGAGGCGAGACTTCGCTGGTGTTCGTCGCCGAGCCAGGCGGCGTGCCGCCTCCTGTGGACGAGCCGATCCTGGCGGTCGAGGAGACCGAGGACGTCGCGGGCGACGGCCTGACGCCGGCCGGCCTCAATCCGCGCTACACGTTCGACACGTTCATCGTCGGGCCGTCGAACCAGTTCGCGCACGCCGCGTGCCGCGCGGTTGCCGAAGCGCCGTCCCGCTCCTACAACCCGCTGTTCATCTACGGCGGGGTGGGCCTGGGCAAGACGCACCTGATGCACGCAATCGGTCAATTCGTCCTGCAGCACGATCGCAACGTGAAGCTGACCTACATCTCGTCCGAGCGTTTCATGAACGAGATGATCAACGCCGTGCGCCACGACGGCATCCTCGATTTCCGCGAGCGGTATCGCGGCGTCGACGTGCTGCTCGTGGACGACATCCAGTTCGTCGCGGGAAAAGAGGGCACCCAGACCGAGTTCTTCCACACGTTCAACGCGCTCTACGACGCGCAGAAACAGATCGTGCTGAGCAGCGATCGGCCGCCGCACGAAATCCAGGCGCTCGAAGAGCGGCTGCGATCGCGCTTCGAGTGGGGGCTCATCGCGGACATCCAGTCGCCGGATCTCGAGACGAAAATCGCCATTTTGAAGCGGAAAGCGGAAGCTGAAGCGGTGCCGCTCCCGGACAACGTAGCGCTCTACATCGCGGGGCGTATCAAGTCGAACATCCGCGAGCTCGAAGGATCGCTGATCCGGCTGATTGCCTACGCGTCGTTGACGGGCCGTCAGATTTCGCTCGAGCTGACCCAGGACGTGCTGAAGAACGTCATCGAGCAGGACGAAAAGGCCATCACGATCGAGTCGATCCAGAAGTTCGTGTCCGAGTATTACCAGCTCAAACTCGGCGAGCTGAAGTCGAAGAACAACTCGAAGTCGATTGCGCTGCCGCGGCAGATCGCGATGTACATGTGCAAGACGCTCACGCACGCGTCGCTGCCCGAGATCGGCCGCAGTTTTGGGGGAAAGCACCACTCGACGGTGATTCACTCGATCAAAAAAGTTGATGAGCTGCGAAAATCCAACGGAGATTTCAACAGCCTCGTCACGAACTTTCTGGAGTCTTTCCGACGTTTCGACAGCCATTAACAGATGGACTCGAACGCACTCTGTGGACGTTTTTGAAGGCCAAAATACCCACAAAAAACACGCGGCCGGCGCGGTCGAAACGCACAGTTTTTTCCACACCGTAAGTTATTGGGTCTGAAGGACTAATCGGCAACGAAGACCCTATGCACAGCCCCTTCTTTTCTGTATAATTCTTTATCTCTTCTGATCCTCTGATTCAGAACGTAAGAACCTGACTGAGAGGCTCCTTCACGGCGGACAACCCACGCCGCTTCGAGGTCACCGCGCATATGGAACTCGTCGTCGGCAAGAACCTGCTTCTGCGCGAACTGCAGCTTTTCCAGGGCATCGTGGAACGCAAGAACACGATCCCGATTCTCGCGAACGTGCTGATCGAAGCGAAGGGCAACGAGGTGCGCATGCTGGCGACCGATCTCGAGGTCGCGCTGCGCAGCCGCTGCGACGCGGCCGTTGCCAAGGGTGGATCGCTGACGCTTCCCGCGAAGAAGCTCTACGAGATCGTCAAGGCGCTTCCTGAAACGGACGTGCGCATCCAGGAAGACAAGAACGGCGTGAAGGTCGCCGCGGACAAGTTCGATTCGCGGATGCAGACGCTGCCGCGCGAGGACTTCCCGTCGCTGCCGGAAACCAGTGGCGCCGCCGGCTCGTCGCTGTCGCGCGATTCGCTGCGGGAAATGGTGGCGAAAACACAGTTCGCCATCACCGGTGAAGACACCCGGTATTTCCTCAACGGCGCGCTGTTCGTGCTGCGGTCGGATTCGATGAGTCTTGTCGCGACCGACGGCCATCGTCTCGCGCTGGTGACGGTGAAGCGTGAGGGAGCGGACCAGGCGGTGAAGGCCGGCGAGGAAGTCAAAGTCATCCTTCCGAAGAAGACGCTGATGGAGCTCGGCAAGCTGCTGTCGGAAGCCGAAGGCGACATTCGCTACGAGCGTGGAGAGAATCACCTGTTCTTTGCGGTCGGCGACCGGATGCTGATCTCGCGGATGATCGACGGCCAGTTCCCCGCGTACGAACGCGTCATCCCGAAGGGCAACGACAAGGAGATCGAGTTCGAGCGCGAGCGGCTGACCAACGCCGTCAAACGCGTGGCGCTCCTGTCGAACGAGCGGTCGCGCGCGGTGAAGTTCGAAATCGACAAAGGCAGGGTTGAAGTCACGTCGAGCAGCTCGGAATTCGGCGAGGCGCGGGAGCAGCTAGCGGTCGATTACCAGGGCAGCGCGCTCAACATCTCGTTCAACGCGCAGTACGTCCTGGATTTTCTCAACGTCGCGGACACCGACGTTGTCTCGCTCTCCCTCAAGGACGAAGTCAGCCAGGCCGTAATGACGCCCGTCGGCGCGCAGGGGTACGACTACACCTACGTGATCATGCCGATGCGAATCTGACGGAGCACCTGAAGGACACGCGTGGCA
>Ga0070694_100001153_pt1 | contig 15176 bp, 16 predicted proteins | sample KBSK1251metaG_FD_65470 | JGI IMG/M metagenome (GOLD analysis project Ga0070694, IMG submission 65470) | Corn, switchgrass and miscanthus rhizosphere microbial communities from Kellogg Biological Station, Michigan, USA - KBS K1-25-1 metaG | ecosystem: Host-associated > Plants > Roots >... | reverse complement strand
GACCAACGCGGTCACCGAGATCGTCGCCGGAGAGGGCGCTCGCCTCGACTACCATCGCGTCCAGCGCGAGAGCGATCGCGCCTATCACGTTGCAACAACGCAGTCGCACCAGGGACGTGACAGCACGCTCAACCTTCACTTCGTCGCCTTCGGTGGAAAACTCGCGCGCCACGACATCAGCTCGGTGATGGCGGGTCCCGGCGGGACGCTGGTTCTCAACGGGCTGTACCTGCTCGCCGGTCAGCAGCACGCCGATCACCACACGACGATCGATCACGCGGCCGACCATTGTGAGAGCCACGAGTACTTCAACGGTGTGCTCGATGGCAAGTCGCGCGGCGTGTTCACCGGCCGGATCATCGTGCGGCCCGGCGCGCAGAAGACCGATTCCAAGCAGACGAACAACAACCTGCTGCTCTCGAGCGATGCGCACGCCGACAGCCAGCCGCAGCTCGAGATCTATGCCGACGATGTGAAGTGCACGCACGGCTCGACGGTGGGACCGCTCGACCCCCGCGCGCTGTTCTATTTGCGCAGCCGCGGCGTCGGCGAGGACGAAGCGCGGCGGTTGCTGACATACGGGTTTGCTATCGAGATCCTGGGCCGGATGGAAGTAGCGCCGCTGCGCGCGCAGCTCGATGCCATCGTCCGCGGCCGGTTGGCGGAGCAATGAGCCCCCCCTCCCCCGACCTCGGCGAGCTGTATCAGCAGGTCATCCTCGATCACAACCGCAATCCCCGGAACTTCAAGCGCTTCGACTCGGCGAACCACAAGGCGGAAGGCAACAATCCGCTGTGCGGTGATCGCATTCAGTTGTTCGTGCAGCTCGACGGCGAAACGATCAGCGACATCGGCTTTCAGATGCCTCAGGGATCGGGATGCGCGATCTCGAAGGCGTCGGCGTCGCTGATGACCGACGCCGTGAAAGGGAAGACCACCGCGGCTGCCGAGTCGATGTTCCAGGCGTTTCGCGACATGCTCGCCGGCGGCGCGAATGCTCCGGGGAAACTGGCCGCCTTCTCCGGCGTGCGCGCGTTTCCGAGCCGCATCAAGTGCGCCAACCTCGCGTGGCATGCCTTGCACGCCGCGCTGCGGAACAGCGCCGAGCCGGTGACGACCGAGACGGCGAAGGACTTCTGATGCTCGACACGCGGGCGATTCGCGCCGACTTCCCGATCCTGCAGCGGAAGGAAAACGGCCGGCGGCTCGTCTATCTCGACAATGCGGCGACGAGCCAGAAGCCGCAGCGCGTGATCGACGCGCTCGTCCACTATTACGGCCACCACAACGCCAACGTCCATCGCGGCGCCTACGCGCTCGCGGTCGAGGCGACCGACGCGTACGAGGCCGCGCGCACCACCGTCGCGCGATTCGTCAACGCCTGGGCGCGCGAAGGCGTGGTGTTCACCCGCGGGACTACGGAGTCCATCAACCTGGTCGCGGGGTCATGGGGCCGGACCAATGTCCGGCGCGGCGACACCGTCGTGGTGACGGCGATGGATCACCATTCGAACATCGTTCCATGGCAGATCCTGTGTCAGGAAAAGGGCGCCACGTTGCGGATGGTGGAGATCACGACCGACGGCCGCATCGACCTGGCTGACTTCGGGCGGGCGCTGGAGAGCAAGCCCAAGATCGTCGCGTTCCCGTACGTCTCGAATTCCCTCGGGACCGTGAATCCTGCGGCGCAGCTCGCCAAGCTCGCGCATGCGGCGGGTGCGGTGACGGTCGTGGACGGCGCGCAATCCAGCCCGCATCTGCGGGTGGACGTGCAGGCGCTCGACTGCGACTTCTACGCCTTGTCCGGGCACAAGATGCTGGCGCCCATGGGCAGCGGCGCGCTGATCGCCAAGCCCGCCCTCCTCGACGCGATGCCGCCCTACCACGGCGGCGGCGAAATGATCGAGCGCGTCTGGGACGACCACTCGAGCTGGAACAAGATCCCTCACAAGTTCGAGGGCGGCACGCCGAATGTAGAGGCGGCGGTCGGTCTCGCGGCGGCGATCGGCTACCTGGAGCGACTCGGCATGGACAAGGTGGCCGAGCACGAACAAGAGTTGGCGCGGATCGCGATCGAGCGGCTCAGCCAGGTCGAGGGGGTCACGGTCTACGGCCCGCGAGACCATCGGGCCGGCGTCGTGCCCTTCACCTACGGCGAGATTCACCCGCACGATCTTGCGACGATTCTGGACAAGGATGGCGTCTGTATTCGGGCCGGTCACCATTGCACGCAGCCGCTGATGCGGCGGCTCGGCGTCGCAGCGACCGCCCGCGCTTCCTTCTACATCTATAATGACGTCGACGACATCGATGCACTCGTGAACGCGGTCCGGAAGGCCGGCGAGCTCTTCGGGGTGTTGGCGTCGTAGTGTCGTAGCCTCGCCTCACCCTGGCGTCGCTTCTCCGTCGCCATAGCTTCCTCGCATGCCAGATCCTGTCATCGTCGATCGCGTTACCAAGCGTTTCGCGGGACACACCGCGGTCGATTCGCTTTCCCTGAGCGTTCCCTCCGGCATCATCTACGGCTTGCTCGGCCCGAACGGGGCCGGCAAGACGACGACCCTGCGCATGATCATGGACATCTACGAGCCCGATTCGGGCTCGGTCCGGCTGTTCGACACCGTCGCCGGCGGGCGCGACCACTCCGCGCGGATCGGATACCTGCCGGAAGAGCGCGGGCTCTATCAGAAGATGCGCGTCCTCGACGTGCTCGTGTTCCTCGCGGAAGCCAAGGGTGTGTCGCGGCGCGCCGCGCGGGAGAAAGCACTCGAATGGCTCGAGAAGTTGGGCCTCAGCGACTGGCGCCTGCGGAAGGTCTCCGACCTGTCGAAGGGCATGCAGCAGAAGGTGGCCTTCATCTCGACCGTCCTGCACGACCCCGAGCTCTGCATTTTCGACGAACCGTTCTCCGGCCTCGATCCGGTGAATTCGCAGGTGCTGCGCGACACGGTGCTCGACTATCGGCGGCGCGGAAAGACCGTCCTGTTCTCGACGCACATCATGGAGCACGCCGAGAAGCTCTGCGACCGGCTGTGCATCATTGCGCGCGGCAAGAAACTCATCGACGGCAGCCTGGCCGAGGTGAAGCGGACACACGGCGGCCAGCATGTGATCGTCGGGTTCAACGGCAGTCAGGGGAGCGCGCAGCAGATCTTCGCGGACAAGAAGCTCGTCGCCAAGATCCAGGATTTCGGCCAGCAGGCGGAGCTCGAGCTTGCGCCGGGCGCGGACCCGCAGCTCATCCTCAAGGGACTCGTCGATTCCGGCGCGCGGCTCGCGCACTTTGAGCTGGCCAGCCCGTCACTGCACAAGATCTTCGTGGATCTCGTAGGACCGGAGGCGGCAACGGCGGCCGCGACGGGCGGCGGCAGCAATGGAGGAGATGCGCGTGCATAAGGTCTGGGCGATCATCCGCCGCGAGTTCGTCGAGCGCGTGCGCACCAAGTGGTTCTGGATCTCCGCGGTCCTCGGCCCCGTGTTGTTCGCCGGCATCATCGTCTTCCAGATCGTCCAGTCACTGGGTGGCGCCGTTCGCAATATCGCCGTCGTGGACAGCAGCACGGCCGGGCTGGGTCAGCGCGTCGTCGAAGCCCTGGAGGCGAGCGGCTCGTTCCGGGCGACGTTGGTCCCGTCCCACGCCGGCGTCATGGACTCGTTGAAGGACGTCGTGGAGTCCAAGCGGCTCAATGGTTTTCTGATCGTGACGAACGACCTGGTCGAGACCGGACGAGCCGAGTACCAGGCGTCGAATCTCGGGATGCAGACGATCGAGACACTCCAGCGTACGCTCGGCAGGCTCGTCGTGAAGGAGCGCCTGGAGCAGAAGGGCGTAAATCCGACCGTCGTGGATTGGGCGCAGATCCGTATCGCGCTGGACCAGAAGAAGATCTCCCGTGGCAAGACCGTCGCGGAAAACGCCGCGCAGTCGTTCTTCACCGCTTACATGATGGCCATTCTGCTGTTCATGGCGATCCTGCTCTACGGGGTCAACGTGATGAGCTCGGTCCTCGAGGAGAAGACGAATCGCATCATCGAAGTGCTCGTTTCGTCCGTGCGACCGTTCCAGCTGATGCTCGGCAAGATCCTGGGGGCGGGTTCCGTTTCCTTCTTCCAATTCGTGATCTGGGGCGTCTCGGCGCGGGTGCTGCTCTCGTTGCGCGGCCCGATTGCGCGCGCCCTCGGTGCAGATCCGGCGTCGGTCCAGCTCACCTTGCCGCATATCCCCCTCACGACCCTCGCGGTCTTTATCGCCTTCTTCCTTGGCGGATTCCTCCTGTATTCGGCCATGTTCGCGGCGGTGGGCGCGATGTCGAGCAACGAGCAGGAGGCGCGCCAGGCGCAGCAGCCGGTGACGTACCTCCTCATGATTTCGTACCTCTCGATCCTCGGGCTCACCAACGATCCCAGCTCGACGTTCGCGCGCACGCTCTCGCTGATACCGTTCACGACACCGATTGCCACTCCGGTGCGGTGGACGGCCGGGAGCATGCCCACCTGGGAGTTGGTCGCGTCACTCGTCATACTCGCGGTTGGCATTGTCGCGGTCACGTGGGTTGCCGCGCGGATTTACAGAGTGGGCATCCTCATGACCGGCAAGCGGCCGAACCTCAAGGAGCTGATGAGGTGGGTTAGGGCTTAGACGTCGACGGAGACGCCGAGAGGCCGAGCGGCTGAGGGGCCTCGAGGAGTGAGGCGTGAGAAAGGCACGGCATGCGATTCTTCGATGCCGTGCTTCTTCGTTTGTGACGTACAATAGCGCATGGCACACTTCAAGACCCTGAAGGCGTGGCAACATGCGGAGCGACTGGCGATCGAGGGAGTCCGCGTTTCCAAGCGTTTCCCGGACTATGAGCAGGCAAGTCTCGCGGATCAACTCCGGCGCGCGTGTTACAGCGTGCCGCTCAACATCGCTGAGGGCAACACGCGTTTCGGTTCACGGGATGCGCGACGCTTCTTCGATACCGCACGCGGTTCCCTCGCCGAGGTCGAAACGGTCCTCGGAATGGCGCATCAATTAGAGTACATCACCTCCGTGGAGTTTGGCCGGCTCGAGGCGCTCATGAACGAGACCGGAAGGACCCTCTACGGTTTGCTTCGCAAGGTGAGTGGTGCCGCGGGGAAGCTCCCGATTCCTCGCGCCTCATAGCCCCTCAGCCGCTCGGCCTCTCCCTCGACGTCTTAAGACCTGGCTCGGTATTATTCGAGCCATGATGGACTATGACGTAATCGTGGTCGGCGGCGGTCACGCTGGAACCGAAGCGGCGGCAATGTCAGCGCGGCTTGGGGCCCGCACCCTTCTGCTTACCTCCAATCTCGAAACGATCGGGCAGATGTCCTGTAACCCGGCCATCGGCGGCATCGCAAAGGGCACCGTCGTCCGCGAGGTCGACGCCCTCGGCGGTGTTATGGGCCGCGCCGCCGACCGCGCGACGATCCAGTTCCGGATGCTGAACCGCTCGAAGGGCCCCGCCGTCTGGGCCCCTCGCGCCCAGGCCGATCGCACGTTGTACAAGCGCGCCGTGCGGTCCTTGCTCGAGCAATTCCCTGCCCTCGAGCTCGCGCAGGGGATGGTCACCAATCTGCTCTTCGATCGCAGCGGCACGCGCATCACCGGTGTGGAGACGGGCGACGGCCGCCGCTTCACCGCGCGCGCCGTCATCATCACCGCCGGCACGTTCCTCCGCGGCCGCATTCACCTCGGCACTGACACGCAGATCCCCGCTGGGCGTGCTGGCGATCAGCCATCCGTGGAGATGGCACAAGTCATTGAGAATATTGGACTTACAGTATCGCGCTTCAAGACCGGCACCCCGCCGCGCGTCGACGGGCGCTCCGTGAACTGGAGCAAGGTCGAACGGCAGGACGGCGACGGTGACGAGTTCCGATTCTCTTTCCACGAGCGCGTCGAGCGGCCGCGTCAGGTACCGTGCTGGATCACGTGGGCCGGTGAAGAGGTGAAGGAAATCATCCAGCGACACCTGCAGGAGTCCGCACTCTACGGCGGCGCGATCAGCGGCCGCGGCCCCCGTTACTGCCCATCGGTTGAAGACAAGATCGTGAAGTTCCCGGCTGCCAAGCGGCACCAGATCTTCCTCGAGCCCGAGGGGCTCGACACGACCGAGCTGTACGTGAATGGGCTCTCCACGTCCCTGCCCGTCGCCGTGCAGCTCGAGTTCCTGCATGCCGTCCCGGGCCTCGAGCGGGCGCGCATGACCCGCCCGGGATACGCCATCGAGTACGACTACTATCCGCCCACGCAGCTGACCCCGTGGCTCGAGGTGAAGAGCGTCGAGCACCTGTTCTTCGCCGGCCAGATCAACGGGACAACAGGATATGAGGAAGCGGCGGGACAAGGCGTCGTCGCCGGTATCAACGCCGTCCGCCGCATCCGCGGCGAAGAGCCGGTCGTCCTCGGTCGCAACGACGCGTACATCGGCGTCCTCGTCGACGATCTCGTGACGCGCGGCGTCGACGAGCCGTATCGGCTGTTTACGTCCCGTTCCGAATTCCGACTGCTGCTGCGCCAGGACAACGCGCTGCGGCGGCTGCTGCCGCTCGCCGAGCGACTCGGTCTTTTGACGGACGCCGAGCTGCGGGCGGCGGAACGGCGTCTCGCGGAGGAGCAGTCGGTGTTGGATGTCGCGCGCCAGACGACGATCACACCGGCGCAGGCGGAGGATCCGCTCGCCGAGAGCGGGACAACGTTGACCGAGGGTGAGCGCATCGCCGTCGTTGCAAAGCGGCCTGGTGTGTCGCTGGGCAGATTGCTGGCGGCCGCCGGGGTCGCGGACGCGCCGGCCGACGCGGTACTCGCGGCGGAAATCGAGCTCAAGTACGACGGATATCTGGCGCGAGAGCGCGATGCGGCGGCGCGATTGGCGGAGCTCGCGTCGTTTGTCCTGCCACCGGACCTTCCCTACCTCGAGCTGCGTACACTCGCGACCGAAGCGCGACAGAAGCTCGACCGCGTTCGTCCGACGTCGCTCGCGCAGGCCGCGCGCATTCCGGGCGTGACACCGAGCGACCTCCACAACCTGGTTCTGGAAGCGACGCGGTGGCGGCGGAGGGTCGCGTAGGGTCTATTGTTGCAGTTTCACGTGAAACGTCGGCTCTTTCGTTTCACGTGAAACGGACATATATTGGATTCACACCGATCATCAAACTATATAACTTATTCATATATAACGACTTACAATGCCACGTGTAATCGCGATCGCAAACCAAAAAGGCGGCGTCGGCAAAACGACCAGCGCCGTGAATCTCGCGGCGTCACTCGCCGCCGCCGAGCGGAAGACGCTGCTCGTCGACGCCGATCCGCAGGGCAATTCGACGAGCGGCGTCGGCATTGAGCGCGATCGCATCCGACATTCGCTGTACGACGCGCTGATCGATGGCGCTCCGCTCACAAAGGGCCGCTTCCCGCACGTGCATTTCCCCTTTCTCGACGTCATCCCTGCGACGCAGGACCTTGTCGGGGCCGAGCTCGAGCTCGTCAATCAGAGCGGGCGCGAAACGCGGATGCGCGATGCGCTGCGTGACGTTCGCGACGAGTACGGCTACGTCATCATCGACTGCCCGCCGTCCCTCGGTCTAATCACGCTGAACATGCTGACGGCCGCGGACAGCCTGATCATCCCGATCCAGTGCGAGTACTACGCCCTCGAGGGGCTGTCGCAGCTCCTGAACACCGTCAAGCTCGTGCAGCGCAATTTCAATCCCGCGCTCGCGATCGAAGGCGTGCTGCTGACGATGTACGACGCACGCCTCAATCTCTGCAAACAGGTCGCTGAGGAAGCGAAGGAATACTTCGGCGGCCGGATGTTCACGGTCACGATTCCACGCAACGTGCGCCTGGCGGAAGCGCCGAGCTTCGGCAAACCGATCATCCTGTACGATGTGCAGTCGATCGGAGCCAAGAGCTACCTGGCGGTCGCACAGGAGTTGATTCGCCGGGTCGAGCAGGGCGCTCCACCTTCGCCTAGCCTCCCCGCTATTGAATCGCTGCCCTCTCCCGAGGTGCCCGCATGACCGAAACCGCCGCAGGAAGACGCCGGCTCGGCAGGGGACTCGAAGCATTACTCGGGCCCACGCGTGAAGAAGCCGAGCGCGAGGGGAGCCTCGTCGAGCTCCCGATCAAGGACATCAAGGCGAACCCGTTCCAGCCGCGGAAGACGGTCGACCCGACCGCGCTCGAAGAACTGGTCTCGTCGATCAAGCAGGCCGGCCTGCTGCAGCCGGTCGTGGTGCGGCGCGCGAATGGGGGGTACGAGCTCATCGCGGGTGAGCGCCGGCTGCGCGCCTGCCAGCAGCTCGGGTGGGAGCGCATTCCCGCCGTGCAGCGGGAGGCGGATGATCGCACGCTCCTCACGCTGGCGCTGATCGAGAACCTGCAACGTGATGATCTGTCGCCGGTGGACGAAGCTCGCGGGTACGAGCGCCTCATCGCGGAGTTCAACCTCGCGCAACAGGACGTCGCGGATGCCGTCGGCCGCGACCGCTCGACCGTCGCGAATGCCCTCCGTCTGCTCAAGCTGCCGGAGGTCGTGTTGCAAATGCTGCACGAGGGAAACCTGTCGGTCGGGCACGCGCGGGCGCTGCTCGGGTTGGAGGATCCGCGCATCGTCACGAATCTCGCGCGCGAAGCCGTCGCCCAGGGGCTCTCGGTGCGCGAAGTGGAGGATCGCGTGCGCGGCGGTCGCGCGCCGGAGCGGCGACCGCGAATGAAACGCGGCCTCGGCGTCGCGCCGGAAGTGCGTCGGGTCGAGGACGCGCTCCGCCGGCGGCTCGGCACCGACGTCCGCGTCACGCTGCGCGCCAAGGGCAAAGGTCAGATTCATCTGTCGTTCTATTCGAACGACGACCTCGCGCGCCTGCTCGAGCTGATCCTGGACGCGCCCTTCGACGGATGAGGCGGACAACTCGCGGCGTCACGATTGTCGTCCACCCCGACGGCGATCTCGAATCCAAACAGTACCACATCGCCCGCTGGGCTCTCGTCGCGGGGAAATGGGGTGCCGGTGCGATCGCGGTGTTGGTCGTCCTGTTCTTCGCGTTCGCGGGACCGATCATGCGCAACGCGGCGCGCGTCCCGGGATTGGAACGTGAGGTCTCCCGGCTCCGCGTCGAGAACAGTCGCGTGCAGCAGCTCGCGTCCGCGCTGAATCGCGCCGAAGCGAACTATCAGGAGCTGCGCTCGGTGCTCGGCGTCAAGGCGCCGCCGCCGACGGCGGCGGGCAAGGGGGGGACCGTCGCTCGCACTGCCGATTTCACGAGCGCGATGCGGGCGGTGCCGATTCGCGCGTCGTTGCCGGGTGCGACGCCGCGCTATGAGACGGGGGAATCCATCCCGTCGCACTGGCCGCTCGACGTGTCAGGGTTCGTGACCCGCGGGCAGGTGCGACCAGGGGTCGTGGACGAGTCGCATCCCGGCATCGACATTGCCGTGCCGATCGGTACGCCGATCCGCGCGGCGGGTGGCGGCACCGTCAGCGCCGCGGGGTATGATCCCGACTACGGGCTGTTCGTCCTCTTGCGGCATCCGTCCGGGTATGAGACGATGTATGGTCACACGTCACGGCTGTTGGCCGCCGAGGGCGACGAAGTTCAGGCTGGGCAGGTGATCGGCCTGTCAGGCAATTCCGGACGCTCAACGGCACCGCATCTGCATTTCGAGATTCGTCACGACGGCAAGTCCGTCGATCCGCTGGACCTCGTGAAGGAGGGGGGGACGCGCTGATGGCTGTGTTCTCGGAAAAAACCCCAGCAGCGGGAACGACGCGCGAAGGCGTTCCCGGTCTTTCAATCATCGGCGCCGGTATGCGCGTCGTCGGCGACATCTCGGCGGATGGTGTCGTGAAGATCGAGGGCACCGTGAGCGGCACGGTCCGCGCCGCGAAACAGGTTTTGGTGGCGCGGGGCGGGGAAGTCGAAGGCGACGTCATCAGCCGCGAAGCCATCATTGGCGGCGACGTGCGTGGCGCGATCTACGCGGAGGAGCGAGTCGAGCTGCAGGCCACGAGCGTCGTGCACGGCGACGTGCACACCAAGCGGCTGCTGATCCAGGAAGGCGGCGAGATCAACGGCGTGCTGCGGATGGGTGAGGACGCGGGTCAGCCCCCGCAGGCAACGCAGCGCAGCGGCCAAGCTTTAGCGCACGCCTAGATATCCACACGGCCGCGCTCGCCGGATGTGGATTCTCTAACTGGCTGTGCTACAATCACTTATACAACAGCACCGTGTGGAAAGATCCTCAACTGCTTCGATAGTGTGTCTACGGTGTCTTGAATGCGCCTAGACACTCTGGTCCGTTTTCTCGATGAGTATCTCCATGTCGCCGCAGAAGTCGCCGACGCTCCCGAGGCGCTGAACGGCCTGCAAGTCGGCAACTCGGGTGAGGTCACTCGTCTCGCCGCCACCGTGGATCTATGTGAAGCGACGATCCGGCAGGCGGCGGACCAACGTGCCGACTGTCTCCTCGTCCATCACGGACTCTTTTGGGGTGGTCTCCGCCCGCTGGTCGGTCCCGCCTATCGTCGTCTGGCCGGTCTCATCAACGCGAACATCGCGGTCTACGCCGCACACCTTCCTCTTGACCGTCATCCCGACGTCGGCAACAACCACGTCCTGGCTCGACTGCTCGACATCAAAGTGCGGGGCGACTTCGGATCCTATCACGGAGCGGCGGCCGGTGTCTGGGGCGAGTTTCGCGGCACCCGCGAGGAGCTGCAGTGGGCGCTTACCCGCACGCTGGGGACCGCGCCGCGTGTGTTTGCTTTTGGACCTGAGCGCGTGCAGCGCGTCGGCATAGTCACCGGATCTGGGGGATCGCTTATCCCGCAAGCAGCGGCGGCTGGACTCGACACCTTCGTGACCGGCGAAGGCCAGCATTGGACGTTTTTCGATGCGGAAGAGCTCGGCCTCAACGTGTTCTTTGCCGGCCATTACGCGACCGAAACCGTCGGCGTCAAGGCACTCGCCGAGCACATCTCGAAAAAGTTCGACCTGCCCTGGGTCTTTCTGGATCACCCGACCGGGCTGTGAGCCCCCGGCGCGTCCTGGCGATCCTCGCCATCGTGGAGCTGCTCGCGATGGCGCCATGGTTCAGCGCGTCCGCGGTCGCCCCTGCACTCGCCCGCGTCTGGCAGCTCTCCCCGGTCACGACCGCGTGGCTCACGATTTCGGTCCAGCTTGGCTTCGTGGTCGGAGCACTGGTCAGCGCGATCTTCACGCTCTCCGACCGTCTCTCGGCTCGCCGCCTCGTTACTGGCTCGGCAATCCTGGCGGCCGTTGCGACGCTGGGCGTCGAGGTCGCGAGCGGCGTCAAGCTCGGGATCGCCTGCCGCTTGCTCACCGGTGCGGCGCTGGCCGGCGTCTATCCACCGGGAATGAAGATCGCGGCCGGGTGGTTTAAAGAAGGAAGAGGGCTCGCCATCGGAGTGCTCGTCGGCGCCCTCACGCTTGGCTCGGCAAGTCCACATCTCGTGCGTTGGGCTGTGTCGCCGGAGGCGTGGCGAATCGTGCTCGTGATTGCAGCCGCCAGTGCCGTCGCGGGCGGACTGCTGGTTCTCCTGGTGCCCAGCGACGGGCCGTTCGCCGCCCCGTCGCCGCCGTTTTCGCTCGCCGCCGCGCCGCGGATCCTTAACGATCGCGCCGTGGCCCTCGCGAACCTTGGGTACCTCGGCCACATGTGGGAGGTGTACGCGATGTGGACCTGGATGGCGGTGTTTGTCGCCGCGAGCGAACACGCGCATCGCGGGTCGCAAGCCGATGTGGCCGGTCTCGCTGCCCTCGTGACATTTCTGGTCGTGGGCAGCGGAGCAGTCGGATGTTGGCTCGGCGGGAAGTACGCGGACCGGTGGGGCCGCACGCTCGTGACGAGTGCTGCGATGGTTGCTTCTGGCAGCTGCGCGGTCCTGGTCGGATTCCTATTCGGCCGTTCGCTGCTCGTGCTGCTCCCGCTGCTGCTGCTCTGGGGCGTCACCGTGGTCGCCGACTCGGCGCAATTCTCCGCGGCGGTGAGCGAATTGGCCCCGCGCGACTACGTCGGCACGGCGCTGACGCTCCAAACGAGTCTCGGGTTTCTGCTCACCTGTGCGACCATCTACCTGCTGCCGCACGTGGCTGCCAGGATCGGCTGGCAGTGGAGCATGAGCGTCCTGGCGATCGGACCGGCGCTGGGCGTGTGGGCGATGCTCGTGTTGCGCCAGCGTCCTGAGGCGCGGCTCTTGGCCGGGGGCGCCCGCTAAGGAAGGACGAAGACGCCGACCTCGCCGTCGTAATCATCAGGGCGGCGCATCGTGCCGGTGGGGACGATCCACGGCCCGCCGTCGCGGCGCACATTCATGCGGTGTAGGCCCGCAGTCATGCGAAACACCCCGGCCCAGGTGTCGCCATCGACCCGGTTCAGTGGCACCGGCTGCCAGTCCGTGAAATCACCTGTGATTTCGATCGAAGCGGCCCCGGTCGCGTAGACCGTGAGCAGCACATCGTCCGGCCGGATCTGGATCGCGAGTCGGGTCTCCGCCGGCTTCACCGCGCCATCGGATCCAGTGTAGACGGGCTCGTTGACCGGCAGGACGCGCGGGGCGGGGCGGCGGATCGGAATGCTGCCGACGCGCACGGCGGCGGTGACGTAGCGGCCCGCGATGCTTCCGCTCACCACATCGGTCGGATAGCGGCCGGCAGACAGCACCAGCGCGACATCGGGGCCGAGCGTCAGCGCCGCGCTTCCCTCGCCGTACACGCCGCGCCCGCCACCACGACTCCAGACACGCGCTCCCACGATGCCTTCGAGCACCACGCGGCTTCCGCGCCACCGCGCTGACGCGCGCAAATCCGAGAACGCCGTGTCGCCGATACTCGAGCGGTCGAGCGAAACGAACATGGTTTTGTCGCGGCGGAGCAGCCAGAAGCCCGTCGCCAGGACGACAACGTTGCGGGGTAAGCCGCTGAAATAGGAGCGCCCCGCACTTGCTCCGGCCCACGCCCCGCGCTCGGCTGACATCAGATGCAGGCGCGCCTCCGCTTCGCTGTGACTGAAGCTGGCGATGTTGGCGTACTGGCTGCCGCCGGCCGAGACGCCGAGTTCCGCGCGCAGACGTGGCGCGAGGGGAGCGAACCACGAGCCATTGATTGAGCCGTCGAGGCTGTGTCGCCCGCTCTCGAACCGCAGATACGTGCCCCGTGCGCTGACAAACCCGCGGCCGCGCGAATGCTCCCAGCGAATCGTCGGTGAGACGGATGCGGCTGCGGACGCGAGAAACCCGTCGTACCTGACCTCTGATACTCCCGCTTCGATGTTGGCCGCGACTTGAGCGACTAACGCATTGGCGCCGGCGTCCGCGCCGCACGCCGCAACGATCAGTGCGAGCGTCCGCACGGAAACGAAGCTACTACGGGCGGCGGGGACGGGTGGGTGGGCCGGGGTCCGAGCTCATACTGTTGACGAATGCTCCCGAGTTTACACGAACCGAGGTGGCGGCGCTGGGCGGTGCGCCGAGTGCGATGTCGCGCTCGACCGCACGCCGGAACTCCACGAGATCGGCATCGCGAGCCGTCGGCGCGAGCGCGAGCACGGCAGCGGCGGCACTGTCGGCCGAGACGCCGCTGGCGACCAGATCGGCGAGTACGGACAGCGCCATCGTAAGTGACGAACGGCGCACGCTGCGCAGCGTGGCGAGCACTTGCGAGGGGGCGCCGGCGCGCAGCGCCGCGACCCCTGCTTCGAGCTCCGGTGCGGAGGCACTGTTGCCGAGCGCCGTGCGCGCGGCGCCGAGGTCGGCGGCGAGCCTGCGCACGGCGGTCACGATGCGTGCACCGGGCGCGGCCTTCGTCGTGCCTTCCAGCGCACGCTGAATGAGCGGCTCCGCGGGAAGCCCCGCTTGCCGCGCCGAGTCCACGACCGCGATCACCTGCGCCCGGGTGTCCGGATCGAGGCGGTCGAGTCGCGGATCCTGGATCGCGACCTGCATGGCCATGAGTAGCGCGGCGACGATCATGATCCTTTTCCTCCAACGGTAACCACAGAGCTTGGCGTCCCGAACTCATCGTCCCGCGCCGAAGGTGCGCCCGGATCGGCGCGCCACTCGGCGCCATTCACCAAGAATGCATAGCGATAGCGGCCGGGTGTCAGGCGGATCGCGGTCGCCCATACGCCCTGTGCTACGCGCATCGGGGCGCGTGCCGGATCCCAGTCGTTGAAATCGCCGACCAGCGAGACGGAGCTGGCCTGCGGCGCCACCAAGACAAATTGGAATGTATCGGAAGCTTCCGCTCTGGAGCCACGCGACCACGGCTGCCACACCCCCACCGCGACCAGCACCGCGGCGGCCGCGGCGAGCCACGGCCAGACACCGCGCTGCGACGGGCTCGATGCGGCGATCGCCGCCATGACGCGCGCGTCGAGAGCCGGATCGACGCCAACCGGCTGGCGCAGCTCCTGGATTACGCGTTCGATGACGTCGTCTTCGTGCTCAAACATGCTCGGCCTCTCTGAGAAAACGCTGAAGCTGCTCGCGGGCGCGCTTCACCCGCATCTTGAGCGCCGACACACCGGCGCCCGTCAGCTCCGCGATCCTTTCGTATTCCAGATCCTCCACGTGCTTCAACAAGAACGCCTCGCGGTACTCGGGCGCGAGGCGTGCCAGGGCGCGATTCACCGCGTCTGTCCATTCCACCCGCTCACCCTGATCGGCGTGGACGGCGCCATTCAGAGCATTCGCATCCCGTACGAACATCCGGCGCCGGCGCGCGGCCCGCGCGCCCGTCGTCCGGCAGCGATTGACCAGGATGCCGTAGAGCCAGGCGCCAAACCGCGCGGGATCGTCGCAGCGCGCGAGCGAGCGATAGGCGCGCACGAAGCTGTCCTGCAGCGCTTCCTCCGCGTCCTCGCGATCGCCGATCATGTGGACGGCATACCGCCCCAGGCGCTCGCGATACCGCGCCACCAGCGCGCCGTAGGCGCTGATGTCACCGGCCCGGACCCGGCGCACCAGCTCTGCGTCGCTTGCTTCCACTCTGTCTATACCCATGCTTTACTCAAAGACGTCACAAAGCACCGTTAAAAAGACAGCGTCAAATTGCAAACGTCGAAGAGAACCCGTCAGAAAGGCGTTGGTGCTGTGACGGCGCCGTCTGACATAGGGGTATTCAATGCAACTGACCTCACTGTTGCAACT
>Ga0070694_100001152_pt1 | contig 15178 bp, 14 predicted proteins | sample KBSK1251metaG_FD_65470 | JGI IMG/M metagenome (GOLD analysis project Ga0070694, IMG submission 65470) | Corn, switchgrass and miscanthus rhizosphere microbial communities from Kellogg Biological Station, Michigan, USA - KBS K1-25-1 metaG | ecosystem: Host-associated > Plants > Roots >... | reverse complement strand
ACCCCATCGGCCGTCGCGAGCTGCTGCGGCGGGGAGCACTGGCCGGCCTCGGCGTGACCGCCCTGCCGCTGCGGGCCTGGGCCCAGTCGGATGGTCAGGCCCGGGTGCGGCGCTACGCGACGCTCGGCCGCACCAGGCTGCGGGTGTCCGACGTGTCGTTCGGAGGCAGCCGGCTCGGCGCGCAGGAAGAGGACACCGTCCGCCATGCCTTCGACCGCGGCATCAACTACTTCGACACCGCGGACAGCTATCGCGGCGGGGAGTCGGAGACGACCATCGGCCGCGCGCTGCGGGGCAAGCGCGACCGCGTCCACATCGCGTCGAAGACCTACGTGAGCCCGACCGACGGCCGCGACTCGATGATGCGCGCCCTCGAGCAGAGCCTCCGGCGGCTCGGCACCGACCACGTCGACGTCTACTTCAACCACGCGGTCAATGACGTCGAGCGCCTGAAGAACCCCGAGTGGCGCGAGTTCACCGCGCGCGCCCGGCAGCAGGGCAAGATCCGGTTCGTGGGCATGTCCGGCCACGCCGGCCGGCTGATCGAGTGCCTCGACTGGGCGCTCGACACCGACGCGGTCGACGTGATCCTGGTCGCCCACAACTTCGGCCAGGATCCGGCGTTCTACCAGCAGTTCACGCGCTCGTTCGACTTCGTCGCGCGGCAGCCGGACCTGCCGCGGGTGCTGCAGAAGGCGAAGGCCAAGGGCGTGGGCGTCATCGCCATGAAGGTCCTGATGGGCGCGCGCCTGAACGACATGCGGCCCTTCGAGCGGGGCGGCGCCACCTTCGCCCAGGCCGCCCTGCGCTGGGTGCTCTCGGGCAAGAACGTGGACGCGCTCATCATCTCGATGACCGGCCGCGACGGAATCGACGAGTACCTGGGCGCCTCGGGCTGGCAATCGACGGCGGGCGAGGACCTGTCCCTCCTGCGCCGCTACGCGCGGATGCACGGCGCGTCGCAGTGCCGCCACGGCTGCCAGGACTGCCTCGGCGCCTGCCCGTACGGGGTGCCGATCGGCGAGGTGCTCCGGACCCGGATGTACGCGCTGGACTACGGGGACGCGCGGCTGGCCCGCGACGAGTACGGGCTCCTGTCGGGCGGGGCCGCGCCCTGTCTCACGTGCGCGGCCAGGCCGTGCCAGGGCGCCTGCTCTCACGGGCTGCCCATCGAGCGCCTCCTGGCCCCGACCCACCGGTTGCTCACCGCCTGAGCGCGAGGAGCCCGTCGCGTGAAGCGATTCCTCGTGGGCGGCGCCGCGGTCGTGGCGATCGGCGCGGTCGCGGCGCTCCTCCTGCTGCGCGTGGTCGGCCTCGATCCGCACGAGCGCCGGCCCGGCCTCTGGCTCGCCGGCGAGCGCGTCACCACGCCAGTCACCGACTGGTCCTTCACCGACCAGTACCCGACCATCTATCTGCAGACGCGGACCTGGTACCTGCTGCCCCACTCGGTGACGATCACGTGCGTGGCCCACGACGGCCAGCTCTACCTCACGTCCGTCTTCCGCGAAGGCTCTCCGTTCCCGCAGGGCAAGCGGTGGACCGCCGACGTCGTGCGCGATCCCCACGTGCGCCTGAAGATCGGGGAGCGGGTGTACGACCAGACCCTGGCGCTGGTGACCGATCCGGCCGAGCGGGCGGCGGTGCTGGAGAGCAAGCGCAAGAAGTACCCGGGCCAGCGGGTGCCGACCACGAGCCGCGTGTACCTCTTCCGCGTCCTGCCCGGCTCGCCGGCCGCTTGACCGTCGTCGTCACCGGCGCCAACAGCGCGGCGGGGCGGGCCATTCTTCGTCGCGCGGCGCGGAGGACCCCGCCACTCGGGATCGTCGCCGCGGTGCGCTCCGAGGGGGCGGCGCGGGCGCTCGGCCCCCTCTCCGGCGCCGCGCGCCGCGTCGCGCGCATCTCCTACGCCGACCCCGCGAGCCTCGAGGCCGCCTTCCGGGGCGCCGCCGTGGTGATCCACCTCGCGGGGATCCTCGTCGAGCGACCGGGCTCCACGTACGAGGAGGCGAACGTCGCCACCGCGCGCGCGGTGGTCGGGGCGGCGCGGCGCACCGGCGTGCCGCGGCTGGTCCTCGCGAGCGCGGTCGGCGCCGACCCGGCCGCGACGAACCGCTACTGGCGGAGCAAGGGAGAGGCCGAGGGCGCCGTCCGCGCCTCGGGGCTCGCCCACGCCATCCTGCGGCTGCCCCTGCTGCTCGGACGCGGGACCGAGGGGGCGGCCGCGCTCCGTCGCCACCTGAGCCACCCCATCGCGGTGATGCCGGGGGGCGGCCGCGCGCTCCAGCAGCCCCTCGACGTCGAGGACCTCGCGCGGGCGGCTCTCGCGGCCGCCGATCCCGCCCTCGGTCCCGGCCGCATCCTCGATCTGGTCGGCCCGGTGTCGCTCGCCCACCGGGAGCTGCTCGACCGGGCCGCGCGGCTCGCGGGCCGGCGCGTGCGCGTCTGGGCGATTCCGACCCGCCTCGTCCGGCTCGGGCTCGCGCTCCGCCAGCGCCTCGCCGGACCCGGCTTCTCGCCCGACGCGCTCGAGGTGATCACCACCGACACGCGCCTCGACCCGGCGCCGGCCGCCGCGGCGCTCGGGCTCGGCCTGACGTCGCTCGACGAGATGATCCGCCACAGCCTCGAGCCGGAGAGCACCGCGTGAGCACGCCGGCCGCCGCCCCCGCTTCTCCCCCGGGCCGTCGGACGCCGGTCTGGCAGCGGCTCCTGCCCTGGCTCGTCACCGCCGCCTGCTTCGCCTATCTCTACGCCCGCCTCGAGCGGGCCGCGGCGGCCGGCGGCCGGCGCCTCCTTCCCTACCTCGCCGCGGTCTTCGGGGAGGTGAGCTGGCTCGGATGGCTCGCGCTGATGCTGCCCTATTGCCTGGTCTTCCTGCTCGTCGACACCCTCGTGGTCTGGCGCGTGATCTCCTGGTTCAACGCGAGGCTCCGGTACCGGGACGTGCTGCCGATCCGCGCCAGCGCCTACATCCTCTCCATCGTCAACGAGCAGGTCAGCAAGGGCGCGATCGCGCTCTACGTGAGCCGCCGCGAGGGCATCCCCGCGTGGGAGGTCGGCTCGAGCATGCTCTTCATCATGTTCTGCGAGTACTACTACCTGCTCGGCTGGGCCACGGTCGGCGTCCTGCTCCAGTGGGAGCGCTTCCCGGCGGTCTTTCACGCCATCCCCTGGGTGGCGGCGGCGTCGGTGGCGTTCTTCGTCGTCTTCCACCTGTTCTTCACCGGCCGGCTCGCGGTGGGGCGCGCGCTGCGCGAGCGCCCGCTCTTCCGCGCCTTCCGGCGGGCCACGGTCTGGCACTACCTGGCCGTCATCGCGCTGCGCTCGCCCGCGATGCTCGCCGCCGTCGCCACCTACACGCTCGCCCTCGGGCTCTTCGGCGTCCCGGCGAGCGCGTGGCAGATGCTCGGCTACCTCCCGGTCATCTTCTTCGGCGCGGCCACCCCCGGCCCCATGCATTCGGTGGCCATCGTCCTCTGGGTCCTCCTCTTCCCCGACCGTCCGGGCCAGATGACCGCCTTCGGATTCGTCCAGCACAACTTCTTCGTGCTGTTCAACGCGGCGGTCGGGCTCGTGTTCCTCCGTCGGGCGACGCGGGCCCTCTTCGCCGGCGTGCGCTGACCGCGAGCCACAGGCGCTCTCCCATCGACGAGAGCGTGCTCGCGACGAGGAGCCACACCATGACGGTGAGCAGCGGCCGGAGCGCGTGACCGCCCAGGCGGACCGCGATGTCGCCGCCCAGCGGCACGAAGTAGAGGATCCCGTTGTAGCGCCCGAGCCGGCTCGGGCGGAGCTCGCGGGCGCGGGCGACGAGGTAGGAGTCGATCGCGTACTGGGCGAAGGCGGCGGCGACGAGCGCGGGCAGGATCCACGGGAAGGCCCCGCGCGCGGCCCCCGCGACGAGCCCGGTCGTCACGAAGAGCACGTCCACGGTGTGGTCGAGGAGCCGCCCCGCCGCGGACGCGGTGCCGAGCCGGCGGGCCAGCGCCCCGTCGGCCAGATCGCTGGCGATCGCGGCGGCCAGGATCACCGCGGCCCACGCGGCGTGGCGCGCGTCGGGAGCGGCCACGGCCACCGCGAACGGCACCGCGAGCAGGAGCCGGAGCAGCGTGAGCGCGTGGGCCACGGTCGCCGGGTGACCGGGGGCCTACTTCGCCGCCGCCTCCCGCATCTTGGCCAGCGCGCTGCCGTAGATGTGATCGGGCCGCAGCACCATCGCCACGCGCCGGTCCGCCGCGGTGATGCGGTCGTACTCCTCCCAGTCCCGGCTGCGGCGACGGGTCGTGGCGCTGAAGATGTTCCGGCGGGCGAGCCGGAGCGCCTCCGGATCGGCGTTGCCGGAGTGGGTGAGCTCGGCCCGGCCCTCGAAGACGAGGAAGCCCGACCACCAGTCGGCGTGGGAGATCAGCACCGAGCAGCGCGGGTCGCGGAGGAGGTTCTTGAACTTCATCCGCGTCTCGGTGATCGAGATGCCCACGCCCCCGTCGCGCGGGTAGACGGTGACGATGCTGAGCTGGGGCATGCCGTTCCGCCGGAACGAGGTCAGCACTCCCTGGGGGTTGTCGTGGATGAACTGCTCGATCTGGGGCGGCAGGGGCTCGTGCTTGGGCATCGGGGGCTCCTCCTCGATCTCGGGCTCGGGGCCGGGTGACGATGGTGCGGCATTGTGGGCCCGCCGGGCCCCGGCGGTCAACGACCGATCGAGGCGTGCTAGGATCGCGGCCATGGCGACCATCGAATTCTTCGACCCCTGCGGCCGGCTCGAGGTGAAGCAGCCGCACGCGCGCCGGCTCGACTCGCTCGGGGGCAAGCGCGTGGGCTTCGTGAGCAACGAGCAGTGGCAGGCCTACCGCATGCTCCCGCTGCTCCGGTCCCTGCTCGAGCGGGACTTCGCCGGGATCGAGGTGCTACCGATCGACACCTTCCCGCAGGGCAACGCCCTGATCGGCAACGAGGAGACCGCGCTGCAGGTCAAGCGGAGCGGCGTCGACGCGGTCATCATCGGCAACGCGGCCTGAGGGTCCTGCGCCACCGCGTGCGGCCGGTCGGCCGCCAGGATCGAAGCGCAGGGCATCCCGACGGTCACGCTGACCCGCGAGGACTTCGTGGGGGTCATGCGGAACGCGGTCTCCGGCCTCGGCCTCGCCCCCGACGCGGCGATGGTCACGTTCCCGATCGCGCTGTTCCTGCCGGGGAGCGACATCGGCCCGGTGGAGGCGCGCCGGCAGGAGTTCTACGACGGGCTGACCCGCTGGCGGCCGCTCGTCGCCGACGGCGGCGGCGGGGAGAGCCCGCTCGTCACCGTCCGTGCCGCCACCTTCGAGGACGCGCTGGTCCGGGCGAACCACCGGATGCTCGCCAGCCAGTGGGGCGACGGCCTGCCGGTGTGGCCCCCGACGCGATCGCGCGTGGAGTGGATCCTGCGCGGCGCGCCCCGGCCGCGCGGGCACGTGCTCGGCACGTTCCCACCCCGCGGGGGAGTGGCCACCGTGGAGACCTGCGCGATCGCCCTCGCCATGGCCGGCGGGCGGCCCGAGTACCTCCCGGTGCTGGTGGCGGCGGTGGAGGCGTTCCTCGATCCCGAGTCGGGCAGCGAGCAGCTCCAGGCCGCCTCCGGCAGCGCGTTCCCGGTGGTGATCGTCAATGGGCCGATCGGCGGCCAGATCCGCCTCAACTCGGGCTTCGGCTGCCTCGGGCCCGACCCGCAGCGGCCAGCGGGCGCCAGCATCGGGCGCGCGCTGCGGCTCTTGCAGCAGAACGTGGGCGGGGCACGGCCGGGCGTCGGCACGATGGCCAACTACGGCGGGCTGCGCTACACCAACGTCGTCTTCGCCGAGGACGAGGCGAGCCTGCCCGCGGGCTGGCCGCCCCACGGCACGGAGCGGCACGGCTTCGCTCCCGGGCAGAGCTCGATCTCGCTGGCGTTCGCCAACGGGGCCACCAACATCCGGCGGCGCGGGGCCAAGAAGGAGACGCCCGCGGAGGACGCGCTCCAGGGCATGCACCGCATGGCCGACTTCATGCGCGTCCCGAACCTGGCCGGCCTCGCCGGCTACGAGCGCGGCACGCCCGGCATCCTGATGATCCCGGGCGTGGTGGCGCAGACCATGGCCGGCCTCGGCTGGACGAAGCGCTCCATGCGGGAGTTCTTCTGGGAGCACTCGCGGATCCCGGCCGAGCAGCTGCGCCGGGCCGGCGGCCACGCGTGGATCGAGATCGACGCGGCCAAGGCGACGCGGGAGAGCGCGGCCCTCGATCCGTGGCCCATCACCGTCTCCCCCGACAACTTCGTGCTGATCGTGGCCGGGGGCGGGCACCCGACCAACAGCTACTGGCTGCAGGGCTACAGCCCGGGCGTGGTGGGGCGGGAGATCCGGCTGCCGGAGGCGTTCGATCGGCTGCTGGACGAGGCCGAGCGCGACCTGACCGGGTGAGGCACGCGCCGCTCCGCTGGCGCCCGCGCGGCGCGAGTGGATCGTGGTTCGCGAGCCTGCCGGCGCCCGCGCGGCGCGAGGCCGGGAGGCCGTAACCCGCCCCGGGATCCACAAGGACTTCGGTGTCCGGGCTGATCTCGTCACCGGGGGCCGCCGGCGCGCCTTCCGAGCCGACAGCGAGTCGGGTGGCGATACGGGTCAAGCGGGTCGAGGCCGAGGTCCCTGCTCGGTCCCGGAGCGGTGATCCACCTGTCACCAGGAGCCCGGCGACGGCGCTCGCCCCGGTCTCGGCGGCAGGAAGGGTCCGGTCAGCGGAACCCTCGGATGGTCCGGACGCACTCGCGGCGATCGACTGGCTCCTGCGAGGTAGGCCGGGCAGGTGACGCGAAGGTCGACCCGAGGGCTTCACGTCCTAGGGCGGCCTGCGCTACACCAACGTCGCGCCGTCTCATCCCTCGGAAGCTGAGCGCGCTCGCGCCCGTCGCGCAGCGACCGCTCGGCCGCGAGGCAGACCACCACGCGCCTGCGCGCCTCCTCGCCGCCCAGCAGCCCCCGGCGCCTGCCGAGCTGAGCGGGGGACAGCGCCAGCGGGTCGTGATCGCGCGGGCCCTCGCGGTCGCCCCCCAGCTGCTCGTCCTCGACGAGCCGACCTCGTCGGTGGACGTCTCGGTCCAGGCCCAGATCCTGAGCCGGCTCCAGGAGCTCCAGCAACGCCAGGGCCTCACCCACGTGCTGATCTCGCACAACCTGGTCGTCGTGCGCTCCATGAGCGACGTGGTGGCCGTGATGTACCTGGGGCGGATCGTCGAGATGGCCGCCGCGGCCCGGCTGTTCGCCTCGCCGCTCCCCCTCGCCGAGCCCGGTGCGGATGCCGGCCGGCCACCACGCGGCCTGTCACTTCCCGGGCGTGGCCGGGCGTCGCGCCCCGTAGCCGGCGGCGGCCCGCCTAGTGGACGAGAATGTGGAAGAGCGCCGTCCCGATCGTCCCGGGATGCTGCGAGAGGGAGGTCAGCGCGGCGCGCCGCGCGAGCCCCCTCGCCCGGTGCGGCGGGGCGGCCAGCATGACCGCCCCCGTTCTCCAGGTCTCCGCGACCAGGCGGCGGGCGGCGAGCTGCTGCCGCAGCCCGTAGCCCGCCCCGAGGATCTTGATCTGGCCGCAGAACTCCCGGATCTGGCCGAGCTGGGACGAGGGCGAGAGGTCCGTGGAGAGCGGAGCGTGGGCCAGCATCCACCGCAGCTGAGGCCGCTGGACCAGCCGGGGGGATTGCTGGAGGGCCTTCAGCAGGTAGCTTCGCTTGGCGTCCAGCTCGTGCAGCATCTCGAGCTGACCCGCGATCCGCGTGACGATCCCGGCCTCCACGTCGTCCTCGAAGGCCTGCGAGACGTGCTCCCGCGCGCGGAGCCGCTCCAGACCGGCGTGCACGACCTTGCGGAGGTCGGCGGCGGAGTCTCCGCTCAGGACCGAGCTCAGGAACCTCCCCGAGCTGGCGATCTGGTAGATCACCGCGGGTCCCGGCAAGAACTGGAACTGCTCGTTGCAGGCGAGCCGCAGCCAGAAGTCGTAGTCTTCCCAGCACCGGAGGCTCTCGTCGAAGAGGCCGATCCGCTCCGCCGCGGACTGGCGCATCAGCACGCTCGACGTGTTGACCGGACAGCTGATCAGGAGCGAGCGCACGATGCGTCCCGAGGGAGCCTCGCCGGCGTCCGGCCAGACGAAGACGTCCTGGGGGGAGCGCTTGATCTCCTGACCGTACACCACCCCGGTCTCGGGGCGCGCCTCGAGGATCTGCACCTGCCTGCGGAGCTTCCACGGGAGCCAGATGTCGTCGTCGTCGAGGAACGCGACGTACTGGCCCTTCGCCTCCTTGAGGCCCGCGTTCCGGGCCGCCGACGTCCCGTGGTTGTCGACCCGGCGGATGTAGCGCAAGGTCGGGTATCGGCGGCGGACGACGTCCGGCGTCTCGTCGGTGGACCCGTCGTCGATGATGAGCACCTCGATGTCGAACTGCTCCCCGATTCCCTCCTGCGCGAGAACCGAATCGACCGCGCGACACAGGAGGGAAGCGCGATTGTGGGTCGGGATGATCACGCAGACGAGGGGGCGTCTCGCGGGCGGGCTCGGAGCGACATCGGCGGGCGACGGGGCCACGCGACCATCCATCCTGGTGTCAGAGCGCCCCGCGAGGGGCAGCGCTCCCGGGTTCAATCCGCGCGGAGTCTATCACGGCCGGGCTCCGTCCTCCGGGGTCTTTCGGCTGGGGTTGATCGCCTTCTTCGCCGCGCGAGCGAGACGGGTCATCGCGGGCAGGAAGCTGAGCGCGGTCAGGAGGAGGGCCCGGAGCCCTCCGCCGAGCCGCCAGGCCTGCCGGTAGTACTGTCGCGCCAGGTGACGATCGCCGAGATCGTCGACGAGCCGGCCCGCGTTGAGGTAGCGGCCCGCCTGGCCCTCCGCGTAGGCCGCGGCGGCCCCGGGCGGATAGCAGCCGGGGTTGGCCAGGATCCGGTCGGTGACCTTGGCCGCGCCCAGCAGCATCTTGAGGTGCTGGCTGGACGCGTTGGAATCGTGGATGCGCGAGCGCATCAGGGACACCTCGACCACCGCCATGCGCGCCACCGTGAGGAGGCGAAGCCAGCACTCCCGATCCTCGCAGTGGGTCAGCTCCGGATCGAACAACCCGACCTGCACGAGCAGATCGCGCCGGACCATCATGGTCGACGGGACGATGAAGTTCCCCTTGTAGAACTCCTGCTGGAGGCTCTTCTCCGCGCACAGCGTGACGCCGGGTGCGATCTCCCGGCGCTCGATGGCGTGGAAGTTGCCCTTCCGGGAGAGGAACGTGCGATCGCTCGGACCGCGGACGTCGAACTCGGTGTAGTCGCAGAACACCGCCCCCACCTCGGGGCAGCGGTCGATCGCCTGCCACTGCAGCTCGAGCTTGCGGGGCTCCCAGATGTCGTCCGCGTCGAGGAACGCGATCCACGGCTGGGTGCTCGCGAGAATTCCCGCGTTGCGCGCGGTGCTCACCCCTTCCCGATTCCGGGTGATGACCCGGGCCCCTCGCTCCCTCGCGAGGGCCGCGCTGCGGTCGGGCGAGCCGTCGTCCACCACGATGACCTCCGCCGGCTGCGCGGTCTGAGCGGCCACGCTGTCGAGCGCGTCGGCGATGAAGCGCTCGGCCCGGAAGACCGGGATCACGACCGAGATCGGGAGCACGGGCGGCGCGGGCGCCCTCACGCCGTCCTCCCGACTACTACCGGCCGAGACGCGCGCGAAGGAATCTGCCGACATAGCTGAGGGCCGCCCAGGGGTGGGCGAGGGGATACCACCAGCGGCGGAGCACCGCCCCGATCAGGTCGCGCCAGGTCAGCGAGAGCCCCACCGATGCGAGCGCCGAGCGATGGTATTGCCAGAACGCCGGGTCGCGGCGCGCGATGAAGCTTCGGGCCAGGAACTCGCGGTACTCGTTGAGGGTGGTCCGGAACCGATCGGAGAACTCGGCGGGCGACAGGTACCGGGGGCCGTATGTCTTCAGGATCGACAGGTCGGCGGCCCAGTCGCCCTCCACCTCGGCCAGGCGCGCGGTGACGGTGTCGCCGTGGAGCCGGGTGGCGGTCAGGACCTGGTGGGCGAAGCCGAAGTCCGAGGTCGCGAGGATCTCGTACCAGGCGGCGAGATCGGCGAACACCTCGGATTCCTCGAAGAGGTCGGGCTTGCGCCGGAGATGGTCGGCCCGGATCAGGAAGGAGGACGCCGAGCCCAGGCTGAACCGCCCCAGCAGGGACATCCGGCAGAGCTCGCGGCCGGGGACCACCGGGGTCGGGTACGGGAGCCCATCGGCCCCGACCCGGGCCACGTCCGGTCGGGCGTCGAGCCGGTAGGAGCCCACGATCCCGGTCGACGGATGGGCCTCGGCCACCTCCACCATCAGCCGGAGGCAGTCCGGGAAGATCCAGTCGTCCGCGTGCACCATCTTGCAATACTTCGCCGCGCCGACCTGCCGGAACGCGAAGTTCTGGCTGGCCATGACGTTCAGCACCCGATCGGTGCTCACGACCCGGATCCGGGAGTCCTGCTTGGCGTAGCTCTCGGCGATCTGCAGGGAGCTGTCCTTACTGAAATTGTTGACGATCGTGTATTCCCAGTGACCGTAGGACTGGGCCAGCACGCTCTCGATGCATTCCGGGAGATATTTCTCCCCGTTGTACACCGGAGTGACGACCGCGACTAGAGGACCGGCTGACACGATCACCTTTCTCTCCGCTCGATCTCGGGGAGCCTGTGCCGGGCGCGAAACAGGATGCGAGGGCCGAGGGAAAACGCAGCAAGCGCAATGCCACTCGCGACGACGATCGATCTATCTAATGCCCACGCCTAGGAGGGACAATCGCGCCGGCGAAGCCTCAGTGCCGGCAGGGTCCCGTCGTGCTCATTCCATAGCTGCCGGAGGTAGATTCGGGAGTTCAATCTCCTGTACGCAGTTTTTGCACCGCCAGGGCCCGGAGGCGTCGACGGAGCCGTCCGGCCAGAGTCATAACGACCGCCGTATCCTGCCGGTTCCAGTCCTCGTCGCCGTACATGGCGGCCTTCTGGGTGATCGCGGCCAGGTCCGGGAAGGTGGCGCTGGCCTCGACCACGAAGGCCGCCACGGGCGGGGTCTTCGCACAGGCGATGACCTCGTCCTCCTCGGTGATGACGAACGGGAAGTCGGCCGGGTGGGCCTCGGGCCGGATACAGCTCCAGGCCGGCGACTTGGTGGCGCCACGGGCCACCAGCGCCCGGATGCGCCGGCGCCGGGGCTCGTCGAGCCGGTCGAAGCCGGGATCGGCCAGCTCCGCGATCTCCGCGGCGGTCTCCTCGGCCTCCGCGAGAAACCGCGCGTCGGCCTCGCGCTTGCACCAGACGATCGGGTCGCCCGCGTCGGCGACGGCGAACGGGAACCCGGGGGGGTGGATATCCGCCGCGAAGACCAGCCAGGGCACGGCGAACCTCAGAACACGATGACGCCGCGCCCGACCGCGTCGGTGTCGAGGTCCTCGTAGGCCCGGTTGATGTCGCCGAGCGGATAGCGCCGGGTCACGAGGCCGTCGATGTCGAGCAGGCCGCGGCCGTACCAGTCGGCGATCCGCGGCATGTCCTGACGGGACCGGGCCGAGCCGTAGTAGCAGCCGCGGATGGTCTTCTCCATCCGCGTGAGAACAACCGGCTCGATCGCGGCGGTGTCGCCGATCGGGGCGATGCCCACGATGACCGCGGTGCCGCGCTTTCTCAGCATGTCGACGGCCATGCGGGTGGTGGCGCCGCCGCCGAAGGCCTCGAAGGCCCAGTGCGCGCCCCCGCCGGTGATGGCCTTGACGCGCTCGACCGCGTCCTCGGTGCGCGCGTTCACCACGTGGGTGGCGCCGAACTTGCGGGCGAAGTCGAGCGCGGCGGGCTTGACGTCGACCGCCACGATGGTGGTGGCGCCGGCGAGCCGCGCGCCCTGCAGGACGTTGAGGCCCACCCCGCCGCAGCCGATGACCGCCACCGTGTCGCCCGGCCCGACCTCGGCGTTGAACAGCGCGGCCCCCACGCCGGTGGTGACGCTGCAGCCGATGAGCGCCATCTGGGGGAAGTCGAGCCCGGTGGGCGCCGGGACACAGCCGGCCTCGGGGACCACCGCGTGGTCGGCGAAGCACGCCACCTTGCCCATGTGGGTGAGATCCTGGCCCGCGAGGGTGTGCAGCCGGGAGGTGTTGTCGAAGAGCTTGCCGGTGGTGCGCGCGTGCTCGTCGCAGAGGTACGGCCGTCCGGTCTCGCACGAGGCGCAGTGGCCGCAGTTGGGCACGAAGCTCAGGATGACGCGGTCGCCCGGCTCGACCAGGGTGACGCCCTCCCCGACCGCCAGGACGGTGCCGGAGCCCTCGTGCCCCAGCACCGCGGGCAGCGCGATGGTCGCCTCGCCCTTCTGGAAGTGGAGGTCGCTGCGGCAGACGCCGGCGGCGCCCACCTTGACCAGGACCTCGCCGCGCCGGGGCGGATCGAGCTCCACGGTCTCGATCGAGTAGGGCTTGTTCACGTCGTGGAGCACGGCGGCGGTGATGCGCATGGTCTTCTCCTAGCGCGCCGCGCGCAGCTGCGCCACGCGGTCGCGGTCGGTCAGGAAGTGCGCGCGCACGCCGCCTCCTCTAGGCCGCCGCGTGAAGGGCGCGTCGGGCCACCGCGAGCGCGGGCGCGTCGGGCGCGCAGCCGACCGCCTCGGCCCGGCGGACGAACTGGCCCCAGGCCTGCCGCTCGAGGGCGGCCTGGCCGGTGCGCCCGTAGGCCCACGCCAGCGCGGCGAGCGACGGCAGGTGGTTGGGGTTCTGCAGCAGGCGCTCCTGGGCCAGCGCGGTCACCTCCCGCGGACGGTCGAGCCGCCGGTGCAGCTCGAGGAACACGTCGCGGAAGATGTCCTTCTGCTCCCGGCTGCCGCCGCCCATGGCGTGGATGCGGCCGATCGCGGTCGTCATCCGCTCGACCGCGGCCGCGTCGTCCCCGCGCAGGACCGCGAGCTCGCCCTCGAGGATGTCGGCCCCGACGGTGGACCAGTGGCCGCTCGGGCGGCCCTCGGGCAGCCGCCTCAGATACGCCACCTGCCGCTCCGCCTTCGCCGTGGCCCCCGCGCGGGCGAAGGCCACGCCGATCCAGTGATGCATCCAGATCGTCAGCGCGTCGGCGTGCTCGAGCAGCCGGTCCGCCTCGGCGGCCAGGTCCCTCCAGACCCCGTCCGGCGTCGAGGCGTGGTGCAGGGTCTCGAGCCGCCAGAGCAGCTGCACGCGCTCGTAGAGCGGCAGGACCGGGGTGGTGGAGCCCCAGTAGTCGCGGGTGAGCCGCTCGTGGCCCAGGATGGCGCAGGCGTCGGCGAGATGCCACAGCACGTGGGTGTGGCGCTCGAGCGAGGCGGCGCGCTCGAACGTCTCGAGCGCGCGCGGATAGTCCCCCCGGGCCTGATAGGCGTGCCCCACCGCGTGGTAGGTGTAGAGGTTGGTGGGATCGAGCGCGAGCGAGCGGGAGCTCAGCTCGAAGCCCTCGTCGTTGTAGCCCGACTGCTCGAGGAAGAAGCCCAGCATGGTCATGAACTGGGGCTCGGCCGGGTCCGCGTCGAGGCTCCGGCGGGCGATGGCCATGCCGCCCTCGTAGTCGCCCTGCATGATGCAGTTGAGGCCCACGATGCGCACGATCAGCCGGTCGAGCGGGTAGCGCTCGCACGCGCGCTCGAGCAGATCCTGGGCCCGCGCGCGCTCCCCCCGCTGGAGCGCGTCGACCACGTCCACGTGGGCGCGCTCGCGCTCGTCGTGGACCCGGTCGGCGAGGGCCATGACCTCGCGATGGGCCGCCGCGGCCGCCGCGACCTGGCCCATGCGCCAGGCGATCAGCGCCCGCGCGCAGTGGGCGAGCACGAAGCCGGGATCCGCCTTCACCGACGCGGCGAGGGCGTCCATCGGGGCGCCGCGCCAGCGGAGGAACAGATCGAGCCCGCGCTCGTAGGCCGCGAGCGCCTCCGAGGAGGGGGTGGAGACCGCGAGCCCCTTGACGTCGATGTTCGTCACGCCCGCGATCCTAGCACCAGCCCGCCGGCCCCTCAACACCGGGGTGCCAGCCAAGGGGATCGGCGCCTCGATCGCCAGGCATCTGGCCGCCGAGGGGGCGGTCGTGGTCGACTACGCGTCGAGTCGGGAGGGGGCCGACCGGGTGGTCGCCGAGATCACCCGCGCGGGAGGACGGGCCATCGCGATCCAGGCCGACCTCGCCCGCCCCGCCGACGTCGACCGGCTCTTCGCGGAGACCGGGCGGGCCTTCGGCCGCCTCGACATCCTCGTCACCAACGCGGCGATCTACGAGTTCCGCCCGCTCGAGGACATCACCCCGGAGCACTTCCACCGCCACTTCGACCTCAACGTGCTCGGGGTGCTGCTGGCGTCGCGGGCCGCGGCGCGGCACTTCGGCGCGGCGGGCGGCGGCATCGTCAACACTAGGTTCGCCGCCACCACGCTGACCCCGGCCGGCTCGGCGGTGTACAGCGCGACCAAGGGGGCCGTCGAGGCCATCACCGGCGTCCTCGCCAGGGAGCTGGGGCCGCGCCGCATCCGCGTGAACGCGGTCAGCCCGGGCGTGGTGGACACGGAGGGTGTTCGCGCCGCGGGCCTCGACGGGAGCGACTTCCGCAAGGAGGTCGAATCGCGGACCCCGCTCGGGCGCATCGGCCCGCCGGGAGACATCGCCCCGGCGGTGGTGTTCCTGGCGCGGGAGGACGCCGGCTGAATCACGGGCGAGACGCTGCCCATCGCCGGCCGGCTGCGCTGACGGAGCCGGCGGTCGCGGGCCGCCGCGCCCGAGAAATGTCGCGGGGAACCCGGACGGGTGGCTTACCGTAGGGCACGGTGAGCGCGTCCGGGCGGGTCTTCTGGAGCCTCGTGATCCTCGCGATGGTCGCCCTGGTGGGCGCGCTGCCCCTCGCGGTCCGCCATCGCTTCGAGGGGGTCTGGATCCCGTCGACCTCCATGGCCCCGACGCTCTTGGTGGGCGACTACGTCCTGATCGACAAGGCGGCGCACTGGCCGGCGCGCCGGGACCTCGTCGTCTTCACCGACCCGAGCGACCCGAGCGAGCTCCTGGTCAAGCGGATCGTCGGGCTCGGCGGGGAGGAGATCACGGTCCAGGGGCACGAGGTCTACATCAACTGCGAGCCTCCGCTCGACGGGTGCCGCCCGGTCCCCGAGCC
>Ga0070694_100001151_pt1 | contig 15188 bp, 17 predicted proteins | sample KBSK1251metaG_FD_65470 | JGI IMG/M metagenome (GOLD analysis project Ga0070694, IMG submission 65470) | Corn, switchgrass and miscanthus rhizosphere microbial communities from Kellogg Biological Station, Michigan, USA - KBS K1-25-1 metaG | ecosystem: Host-associated > Plants > Roots >... | reverse complement strand
TAGCGACGCCTCAGGAAAATTGACCTTGCTCGACGCTTCCGGAAAGCTCGACATGGCCAAGTATCAACAGCGAGTCGGTGACGTCGCCGCCTTTGAGCGCGATGTGGCCGAAGATATCGCGCGCGAAAAGCTGGAAGCTTTCGTCGCTGCCAGCGTTCGGGTTTCCGAGGACGACGTGCAGGCGGACTACCAAAAGAAAAACACAACTTTCGATGTGACTTATGTGGCGGTGTCAGCGACCAAAGTCGCCGAGAAGATTCAACCAACCGATGACGAGTTAAAGGCCTACTACGATCAGCACAAGACCAACTACAACATCCTGGTCCCGCAGAAAAAGATTCGCTACGTGTTCATCGATCAGGACAAATCCGGTCAGAAGATTCAGATCAGCGACAAAGAATTGGAGGACGAATACAACGGCCTCCAGCCTGAATTCAAACAGGCGGGCGTCAAAGTCCAGCAGATTGTCTTGAAGGTCGCGCGCGAAGATCTCGATGCCACCGTGAGGGAGAAAGCCAACGGCCTGGTCGCCAAGGCCCGTGGCGCGGCTGAAACAACAACTGAGGCCGCCTTTGCGGATCTCGCCAAAGGTAATTCTGAAGATCCCGCAACCGCGAAAGCGGGTGGCTGGGTCAACGGAATCGTGAAGAAGAATCCCAGCAAGCCTGATGACCCTTATCAAAAAGTACTGGACATGCAGCCGGGCGAGGTAACCGAAGCAATCAAGTATAAGAATGCTTATTACATTCTGCGCCGCGGTGAGTCCGTGCCGAAGACCTTCGAAGCCGCGAAAGAAGAACTGCGAGTCTCGCTTCGCAACCGGCGCGGCTATACCATCGCGCAAAAGATTGCGCAAAAGGCGCAGGACCGTTTGAAAGAGACGAAGGACCCGCAAAAGGTGGCCCAGGAACTCGCCGCGGAAGCCAACATGAGCGCGGCCGATATGGTGCGCGAAACGCCGTTCGTTAAACCGGGTGACGAGGTGCCGAACATCGGCAACTCGCAACAGTTCGAACAGGCTATCGCCCCGCTGAACAATCCCAACGATGTCGGTGAACGCACGGGCATCAAGAATGGTTTCGCGGTCCCGATGTTGGTCGAGCAACGGGCTCCGCGCATTCCCGAGTTTGACGAAGTGAAGGACCAGGTCCGCGTCGCCGTAAAGGAAGAGAAGGCGAAAACTCAGCTCGAACAAAAGGCCAGGGACCTCGTGGCCGGCGCCAAGACTCCGGGCGAACTAAAAGCGGCTGCTGAAAAACTCGGTTTGGAAGCCAAAGCCGAAGCCAATTACAAACTTGCCACACCCCTGGGCGACGCCGGATCGAGCGTGCTGATCGATGACCCCTTGTACGCCGCCAAAGCTGGCGAGGTCATGCAGCCCATTTCTCTCAATCAGGGCTATCTGGTAATCGGAATCAACAAACGGACTGACGCCGACCTCACCGAATATGCCAAGCAAAGAGATTCGTTGATGCAATCAGCGTTGACCGAGCGCAAGAACCAGGTGTTTGACGAGTATCTGACTTCAGTGAAGACCCGGATGACTCAAGCAGGGAAAATCAAAGTCTACAAGGACGTGCTGGCGACCATACAAGAGGAAGAGCCCGAGGCAGCCCCACGACGACAACCGCGTCTGCCGGTGACCCAGTAGTCAGGAAAAGTCACGCATATCGCGAAACGGCGTCTCGGCGTTATTGAAGTCGGGCCGGTAATAAAACGGGGCGCCGTCGAACTCCTGAATCCAACCTTCTGTTAATCCAAATTCTTCCAAAGCGGACAGCGCTCGCAGCCATTCGCTTTCGCTGATCCGGCGCGACAGCAACGTGTAACGCGGATTGGTGCCCGCCACGTTTGTGGGGTAATACTGGGCCATTAGTGAAATCGCGACCCGCGGACTCAATTCATCTCGAATCCATTCCAACGATTCACGCAAACCGCCGATGTCATTCGGCAAGACCAGCAGGCGAATCACCAGGCCGCGCTGCAGCAAACCATTCTCGTTGTAAACAAGGTCATCGCCGGTCTGCCGGAACATCTCCTTGAGCGCCGCCCGCGAGATCTCACGATAGCGCGGCACCTTTGAAAACAAATAGCCGGCTTCGTCCTCGGCATATTTCAAATCCGGCAAATAGATATCGACGATTCCATCCAGCAGGCACAGCACCTCGACTGAATCGTACGCGTTCGTGTTGTAAACGATCGGCAGGCGCAGACCATTTTCGGCGGCGATCAGAATTGCGCGGGCCATCTGCGGTGCAAAGTGCGTCGGCGAAACAAAATTGATGTTGTGACAGCCGCGCCCCTGTAACTCCAGCATCATCCCGGCCAGGCGTTCGTGGGTTACTTCATTTTTGATCTGTTCTTTGTGCGCCTGTGAAATCTGATAGTTCTGGCAATAGACACAACGCAGGTTGCAGTTGCCGAAGAAGACGTTGCCGGCGCCGCGCGTGCCCGTGAGTGGAGGTTCCTCACCAAAATGCGGCGTGTAAGATGAAACAACCGGCAGCCGGCCCGAGTAACATCGCGCCAGATCACCCACCAGCCTGTTGTTGCCGCAGTCGAGTGGACAGACCGTGCAGCGTTCGAGCAAAGCTTCGAGTGCTTCGACACGACGTTGCAGCCGCCCAGTCTCCAGCAACCGAAGATACGAAGGACTATCGATCTCGCAATCCGCAATCCGCATTTCGAAATCGGAAATCAAATCAATCATCCCTCCTCCTCCTCCTAAAATGCACGTAATGCGTTTTGTGTCCCTCGACCAGCTCTTTCGGCATCACACGTTTGGTGATGCGCCAGACAAAATCCATCTCCGCGTGAGTTGTGCTAAGAGCCAGACGCGCTTCAAACACTGCCAGCATGCTCCCGTAAAACAGAAAGCAGGCGCCGATTAAACCCATGACTACCGGGATCCAGGCGGCGCGCGCGTGAAAAAATGCCACCACTCCAATCGCCACACTGGTGGCGACAAAAACCCCCACCGCCAGATAGAAAGCGGTGAGCGCTCGTTGCAAAAGGCGCGAACGACTGGTCAATTTGTCGAGCTGATCGTAAACCATGGCCCGCTCTTCTTCGAAGAATTCGGCGGGGTCCTCACTGACTGAAAGCTGGCGGACGCGGTCCGACAGTGAACGCACGCGATCCACGACTCGCCCCAGTCGGGTCGAGGTCGAAAGAATCATCGTGCCGCTGGCAGAGATCAAAACTGCCGGCGTGATCATAGCGGTAAGTACGCCGAGTGATGCAGACAGGGCTTCCATGAATTTGAATTGGTCGCGGTTCATTCTAGCGACTTCGAACGATCGAGGCCACCCGGTACGCACGCCTCCGGCGTGCTCTCGATGGCAGCACTCCGGAGGAGTGCGTACCGAACTTTATGATATTCTCCGCCCTGTCTAATCGTGGCTGAGAACCAGTACCATTTTGTCGACCGTTGGCGCGTCGCCGGCGACGTGAAAGAAGTTGCGGACATTCTGGAAGACGCGCTGGCCCTGCCCCGTTGGTGGGGGTCGGTCTATTTTGATGTGAAAGAAATCGAGCCGGGCGGCGAAGGCGGTATCGGGAAGTTGATCAGCCTGCACGCCGGCGGCTGGCTGCCCTACACTTTGCGCATAAACTTTCGCACCATCGCCTCGAATTATCCGCACGGCTTTTCGATGGACGCCTCCGGCGATCTTGAAGGCTGCGGGATCTGGACCTTCGAGCCGGACGGTAATTTCGTCAACGTCACTTACGATTGGATCATCCGCGCCAACAAACCAATCATTGAAAAACTTTCGTTCCTGCTGAAACCGATCTTTCGATCAAATCACAACTGGACCATGAAGCGTGGCGAAGAGAGCCTCAAACTCGAGTTGTTACGTCGCCGCGCCAAATCTGAAGAGGAACTGGCAAGCATTCCCGCCGGACCCCAGCCTTCGATCGTGGTGCGAATCCTGGGGCTGAATAAGTAGTCACCCTGACGTCATGATTGAACTCTATTTCCTGATTTTTCGAATTCCGAAGATGATGACCCAGCTCGCCCGCGAAAGAAATCGGAGCGCGCTGGCCTGGAGTCTGATCGCAATTGGTGCGTGGATAGGATCTGAATTGTTCGTGGGGGTGATTTACGGAACCATCCAGGCGATCGGCATCGAATTCTGGGGCTGGCCTGAAAACCCAGGGCTGAGTCTTACGGCTTACGTGTGTGCGCTGGGCGCGGCTATCCTGAGTCTGTACATCGTCACCCGGGTGCTCAGGAACAAAGCACGCGAACAGATCCTCCCGACACCTCCGCTGCCGCCAAATTTCCATAGTTCGGAGATGCAAAAGTTTGACTGATCGCGACAGATCAAAGTTGATCGCCTGGCTTCCCGAATTTGTTTATGACGAAGGGCAGTTCAAAAGTCAGCTGGCCCTGGTCAGCAACAGCGAAGGTTTGATCGACAAGATCGTTCCCGCCGATCAGCTAACTGACGAGAAGAAAATCAATCTGCCGCGACGAGCCTTGTTGCCTGGAATGGTCAACGCGCACTCACATGCGTTCCAGCGCGTGCTGCGCGGCCGGACCGAGTATCGAACCTCGGACCAGCGTGACAGCTTCTGGACCTGGCGCGAGATGATGTATTCCGCGGCGACGCGCCTGTCGCCGGAAGACGTCTACGACGCTTCGCGGATGGCCTTCCTGGAGATGGCTTTAAGCGGCATCACTTCGGTTGGAGAGTTTCACTATCTTCATCATGCGCCGGAGGGAAAGCCTTATGACGATCCGAATCTGCTGGCGAAAGAAGTGATCCTGGCGGCAAATGACGTGGGGTTGCGCATCGCCCTGTTGCGTGTGGCGTATGCACGATCGGGTTTTCAAATGGAAGCTAATCCGCAGCAGGTCCGGTTCATTGAAAGCCCGGAAGCGTATTTGAAGAACCTGACTTCGTTGGCTGATATGGTGCGAGGATCGAGCGTTAGCGAAGGCGCCTTGCGCGACGTTGCCCTCCCTGACGGTCGGGCTTCTGACACGGCGTGGGTTGGGGTCGCGCCCCACAGCGTGCGCGCGGTCCCGCTGGAATATCTGCGCTCAGTGATTGGCTATGCAAACGAACACGGCTTGAAAACTCACATGCATGTCGCCGAACAGCCGGCGGAAGTTTCCGCTTGTGTCGAGGAATACCGCCGCACCCCGGCAGCTTTGCTGGAAAGCGAAGGCTTACTTGGCCGGGACTTTACCGCGGTGCACGCCATTCACGTGACGCCCAAGGCCATCGCCGCTTTCGCCAAAACCGGCGCGATGGTTTGCGCCTGTCCGACCACCGAAAGAAACCTCGGTGATGGCGTCGTTCCGGCGGATGAGTATCAAAGAAATGGAACGGCGATTTGTTTAGGCACTGACAGCCACGCGCAAATTGATCTGCTCGAAGACGCTCGGGAACTCGAGTATCACGTGCGCCTGCAAAAGCTCGAACGCGCAGTGATTAGCCCCGGCGATCGATCTGATAACCCGGCTGCTGATGCGGCGCGCTATCTCTTTGACTGCGCCACTGTAAACGGTGCGCGCAGCATTGATGCGCCTGGTGGAACCCTGGCCGCGGGCAAGCCGGCTGACTTTTTCACAGTTGATTTGGACGATCCATCGATCGCCGGCGCGTCGCAAAATGATCTCCTGGCCGGTATCGTTTTCACGCTTTCCCGAGCGGCTGTGCGCGAGGTTGTCGTCGCGGGCAAACCCGTAGTTTCTGAGGGCCGGCACCTAATCCAGGAGGAAGTTGTCGAACGATTTAATGACTTGCAAAAGAAGTTGTGGGGATAAGCATGCGGCTTTGCCGCCGCCCAACGCGGAAAGCCTTCGGCTTTCCGGCACGCTTGCTTTTTGACGAGAGGCTGCGCCTCCGCGAGGCGCAGCCTCGCGATTTCTTGATTCGCCACGGTAAGGCAGAGCCTTACCGCCATGTGCTGCGGCAAAGCCGCATTTATTATGTCCATCGAACAAACACTAGCTGATCTCGTTGCCTTCGATTCGGTCTCCTCGCGGTCAAACGCTGAGATCATTACTTATCTCAAAACCAGATGCGAAGCGCGCGGCCTCAACACCAGGACCTATTCTCACACCGATGAAAACGGTATTGAGAAACTCAATTTAGTGGCACAGACTTCAGTCTGTGAATCACCGGCTGAAGCCGGTGGCATTGTCGAACTCGCACTCGTCGGTCACACCGACACGGTCCCTTACGATCCAAACTGGAATGAAGCGCTGCAATTGACCGAACGGGACGGCAAGCTTTTCGGGCGCGGGTCGTGCGATACCAAAGCCTTCATCGCGGCAGCCCTCACGGCAAGCGAAGGTATTGAGCTGGCCCAACTGAAAAAGCCTCTGGCACTCGTGTTCACCGCAGACGAAGAGATTGGCTGTCTGGGCGCCAGGCGCCTGGCAAAAGCAAAGCCCTTCACCACTCGCTACGCAATCGTCGGCGAACCGACTTCGCTGCAACCGATGCGCGCCGGCAAAGGTTATTGTCTCGCTGAAGTCATTGTGCGTGGACGCGAAGCCCACAGCGCTTACCCGCAAATCGGCGCATCGGCAATTTTTCGCGCCGCGCGTTTGATTGAGAGAATCGAAAGAATCGCGGAACAATTGCAGAGCGATCAGCACAAAGATTTCGATCCGCCCTACACGACCATCAACGTGGGAATCATCAAAGGGGGATCAGCTAAGAACGTCGTTCCCGGTGAATGCGGTTTCACGCTCGAGTGGCGCACGATCCCCGGTCAAGAATCTGATTTCGCCCTGAATGCAGTGAGAAAGGAGGTCGAACATTTGCGCAGTGCCGATCCGGATTTCGAATGCGAAATCGACGCAGTCCGCGCGGATGATAGTTTTGAAACGGCCGCCGATTCTGAATTGGTTCAATTCCTCCAACAGGCTGCAGAACAATCTGCGAGCACCGTTGCTTTCGGCACTGAGGCCCCGAGCATGATCGCGCTGGGCGCAGAAGCGGTCGTCTTTGGGCCAGGCAACATTCGCGAAGCCCACCGCACGGGTGAATTTGTCCCGGTCTCGGAACTCAATCAGTGCGTGGAAATCCTCCACCAGGCGATCGAACGTTTTTGCCTGTAAACGCACAAAGTATCCCGTTCAGGCAACCGCCCGCGTAACGTAATCCTCGAATCAAACGTTATAATTGTCGTAATAACTTTTTGAGAGGTTAGCTTGAGATATTCTGTTCGTTCGATTGATCCCAGCACATCACGGATCGCCGCAATTTTATTGACCTTCTTAGCTGTTCTCGCGTTGGTCTCAACAGCCAGCGCGCAGACCGACAACAGTCCGTTTCCGCAACCGACCCAGCTTCAGCAGGGAGCGCCGCTAACCAATCAGGAATTTGTCCGCATGCTCTATCAACTGCCGACGCATCCCGAGCAGCGCGACCGTCTGATGGATGACATTCGCAAGCGGGGTATCGCTTTCCCAATTACCCCCGGACTGCGTTCGCTGATCGCTACCAAAAGCGGAAACGACTCTTCGTTGATTCACACTCTGGAAGAGGCTGCTCGGCGGCGCACAGACCCGACCGTGGCGACCTTGCCGCCGGAAGCCGAAAGCTTCGAATTGCTGGAACGAACTCGCAAGACCACGCTGGGCGCCGCCGAGACGATGCCTGACTATCTGGTGAATCAACGGATCACGCGCTCACGGGCCTTCGGTCAGAGCAAGAACTGGACGCCTTACGATCGTTTGAGCATCGCCGTGAGTTATCGCCAGGGCGCCGGTGAGGATTACAAACTTCTAACCGTTGACGGCATGCCCGTGACGCAGGACCAAAGCTACAACATGAAACTGGGCGGGACGATTTCGATGGGCGAGTACGTCTCAGCGCTGAAAGAGTTGTTCAGTCCGGAAAGTCGCGCAGAGTTCCAGGCGGTCGATACCGACACGTTGCGTGGCCGGCGAACGATCGTCTACGAGTACGAGGTGAAGAAAGAGTTCTCGCGCCAGTCTTTGGGCTGGGGCTCAGGTGGCTCGATGATGCAACAAACCATCGCGGGCTATCGCGGGCGCATCTGGGTCGACCGCGAAACCAATCGCGTGCTGCGGCTCGAAGACGTCAGCAACGACATCGATCCCGGATTTCCCATCACCGCGGCCAGCAAAGTAATCGATTACGAGTGGGTCACGATTGCCGAAGTCCCGCACCTTCTGCCGTCACAGGCAACGGTGGAACTGACAGCGCACGATCGCGGGCAAACCGAACAGACGCGCAACCAGATTCTGTTTCGGGGATACCGGAAGTTCGGCGCCGAAGTGAAGATTATCGATATCGATGAAAAAGATTTTCCTGCTGACAAGCCGGAGGTAGAAGTCCAGAAGCCTGTGGACCTCTCGAAGCCTGTGGATCTCTCGAAGCCTCCGCCACCGCTGGTGCTGAAACCGAAAAAACCGTAGCAAGAGTGAAAAGACAATTAACCGCTGAGCGCGCAGAGGCTTTCGCAGAGGGCGCCGAGTCCTCCTGCAGTTCCTCTGCGCAATCCTCTGCCTCCTTTGCGGTTCAATTCATCGGCTTGGCGATCCAAAACTTGATCCTGATCGCTCTGACAACGCTGCTATTTTCGACAAATCAATCCGTCGCCGCTCAAGCCAGGCCCGACAAAGACTACCTGGTCTACGTAGTTTCTGAATCAGCCGACAAGATTGCGATGATTCGCTTCGGTCCGAACGGCGCGCGAATCGATCATCAAATCGATACCGGTGACATGCCGGTAGACATTGATGGCCCGCACGGAATCGTCATCTCGCCTGATCGTAAGTCTTATTATGTTTCGATTGCTCACGGCCGGCCGTTTGGAACGATTTGGAAATACTCGACAAAAGATGATCGCGTCGAAGGCAAAGCCACTCTCGGCTACTTCCCCGCCACCGTCGATGTTACTCCGGACGGCAGTTTTCTTTTCGTCGTCAATTTCAATTTGCATGGCGACATGGTGCCGTCGTCAGTCTCGGTGGTTTCGACTGCAACCATGACTGAAATCGCGCGGATTCAAACCTGCACGATGCCGCACGGCTCGCGTCTGAATCCGCAAGGCACGAAACAGTACTCGGCTTGCATGATGGACGACATGTTGGTTGAGATCGACACCAGGACATTGAAAATCGCGCGACATTTTATCGTCACCAAAGGGCATGAGATGGGCATCAACGGCGCGCCTAAATTGAAGACCGATTCAATGGCATCAATGCCGGGAATGAAGGACATGGGTGGCCACGGCATGGAACCGGCCAAGCCCGGTGATAATTCATGTTCACCGACCTGGGCACAGCCTTCAGCCGACGGGGCCTCGATCTTTGTCGCCTGTAACAAGTCGAGCGAGATCGTCGAAATCAACGCGAACACCTGGCAACAGGTGCGCCGGATTCCGGCCCGCGCCGGCGTCTACAATCTCGGCATCACACATGACGGTACGCGTCTGCTGGCCACAAACAAACGCGATCAGTCAGTTTCGATTTACGATTTGAAAAGCGGGAAGGAACTGGCGCGCCTGCCAACTAAACGAAAAGTTCTGCACGGTGTGGTAGTTTCTCCTGACGATCTTTATGCTTTCGTGACCGTCGAAGGCGTCGGATCAGAACCAGGCACAGTCGAGATTATCGATCTGAAAACGTTGCAGACGGTGGCGACGGTCGACGTCGGAGCGGAAGCTGCAGGCGTGGATTTTTTTAAGACTGAGGCAGCGAGGTGAGAAATCTCAGCTCACGAGTTCTTTTCTCATTCACACCGGGCTTTAGCCCGGTGGTCAACGCCCCGAAATCCCAGGGAACCGTTTCAACGGTTTCCCTTCGGGGGGATTATGTCATCAACTCATTTTCCCAAGGGCAGAAGAAGCGAAAAACCGTTAAAACGGTTCTGCGGTTTCTCAACGTACCGTGTGACCGGGCTGAAGCCCGGTCTGAATGAGAAGTGGACCAACTGGTCACGCAATGAATTAGGAGCTTCGAGTCATGACTAAGAATCCTTCCAAGATAATTATCGGCACATCCCTGAGTATCCTCGTTGGCATCGCGACGTTGGCTGCTTACTTTCGGACTCAGCCTTCTTCCAACGCCGCGGTCCTGTCTTCGCCCGACAAGTCAGTTAAAGAAATCGCCGGGTATCGCGACTGGTTTAAAGTAAATCGGACGCCGGAAGTAATGCAGTCGCGAACGGCACTTCTCTGCGCGGCGCCAACTGCCGGGAATCGCATTTACGGCCCGGACAATCCGCACCACGAAAAATACATTACCGTTTATGTCAACGAGTTGGGCCGACCGGCAATGATGGAGCAAGCAAAGCCGAGTTTTCCTGAAGGCTCGGTAATCGTGAAAGAGAAACTGCCCGACAAATCCAGTCAGACGCCCGAGCTTTTGACCGTGATGATCAAACGCGGGAAGGGATTCAATAACGAGAGCGGCGATTGGGAATACATGGTGGTCGACGGCAGCGGAACCAAAGTCGAGGCGCAGGGCAAGCTGGAAAACTGCCAGGGTTGCCACCAGGCGAATCAGCAGAAGGATTACGTATTCAGAACTTATCTTCCATACGATGTGAAGCTCAAGTAAGCGCTAAACCCGAGGAGAAAGTCCGCGTCGAAAGTCTCGTCGTGAAGGTTTGCGCGTGGACATGACTGATTAGATTCCCGGACCAGCTCAAGCGTTCACCGCTTTCATGCGGCTTCGCTGTTTGGTTTCCTTCTTTGGATCAAATGATCGAGCGAAAACCGATCATCTTTCCGCGGCATCATGAGGATGAACAGCAGGAGCGCCAAACGCGGAATCACGTGGGTGTGAAATTCGTAAAGCGGCTCGCTCAGGAGATGGCCGAACGTCACAATCGCCAAAACGAATCCTAGCGCAACCAGAGCGTCGCGTGTGCGCAAACCAATGATCACCATTCCGCCGGCAATCATTTCGACAAAAGGAATGGTCACCCCAGTCGCCCACAAAGACCACACGGGCAGGAAAGTATTAGCGTAAGGCAGAAACCACTTGCGGGCGTGGTTCAGCGGCCCGAGTTGAAAAATCTTCCAGACACCGGCCATGAAAAAGATTAGGCCGAGCACCAGACGAGCAAACAATACGGCCCAGGCGCGATTGGGGTTGAGGGCGTGGGTGGTCATTCGTTTCAAAAGCGAGACTGTTGCCCTCTGAAAGTGCCTGACGACCCTACCTGCCAAGCACCACATCAATTCCGGAAAGTACGAGGCTAAGCTTTGATTGCGACAGTCGTCCGGCCTGCTCGGTGAGCAGACTTTTCTCCAGACTGACTATCTGCGAGACGTTGGCAACCGAATCCTTCGGTAGCCCGGTTGCACGCGACGAGAGCAAAACGTTGCCCGGTGCCTCGGCCCACTTCAAGTTACTGGTCAGTGGGATGCAAACAACAGTAGCGATTCGACTGCGATTCAGAGAGTTCCCCTGGACAACGACAACTGGGCGGCGAAAGCCCGGACCGGATCCAGTGCGAAGGCCAAGATCAGCCCAACAGACGTCACCCTGGGAGATCACCATTCGGTGTTCTCCAGAATGCGGCGTGAAGCGGCCGCCACGAATGGATCGGCTGCTCCGATTTCGTCGCAGACCTGATTCATCGTTTCGGTCACATGATCCGGCGCGTGACGCGCGATGTATTCAGCTAAAGCATTGCTAAACAACTCGCTTCGCGACTTCTTCATGCGTCGGGCGAGTCGCTCGGCCTTCGCAAAGACTTCATCGGGAACCGATACTGCGGTTTTCATACCCGGAGTATAACCGGCGTAAGGAGGAGGCCGCAAATAAATTTGTGAAAGAGCGTTTCGATCTCTGCCTCCGGGACAGATCGTCGAATCGGGGCCGGGCGCAGTAACGCTCTCAGCATCAGCACGAAGGTCTCTTCGTAAAATGTTATCAGGTGGCGATGATAAACGTAGTACTCCGGTCCCCCGAATAATAGGTAAAGAGCCTTCCCAACGGATGCTTCAGTACAAGTTAAAATTGTATTGCAACTCCATCCATATCGAGACTGGACGGCCGTCTTTCGTGGCGGGAACGAACTTAATTTGTCTTGCGGCGGCGATCGCGCGTTCGGTCAACCCATCAGGCAAGCCTGAAACCGCATGAATATTCGTGACTTCTCCACTGGATGAAAAAACAGCGCGCAGCACGACGGTGCCGGTAATCTGATTCCGCCTCGCTTCTCCCGTATAGGTTGGCTCGGGTTTCGAAAGGATTCTCACTTGTTGCTCAACCTCGCGACCGGAAAAGACTTTCGAAGTGTCAGCGGAAGGGGAAGCTGCCGGGGTGCTCATTTGTTTTTCGTTGGGTGGGAACAACACCGGATCGGCCGGTGGCTTCTCCGGCGGTTTCTCGGAAGCCAGCGTGGTGCCCGGCGAAGCTGTCATTTTCGCGGAGCTGACAGAAGGACTCGCTTCCAAAGAAGGCGTACTGTTAGCTGCGACCAGATCGCCTGGCCGAGAAGCGGAGGAAGACTCGCTGGTGCTGGGCCAGGCATAATGAATAAACAGGACGCTTCCGGCGATTAACGCCATTGCAGCTAGCGCGAACACAATCCAGTTTATCGCTGCATTCCGTGGTGCGACATCGTCTGGTGGGGCAGAGCGGCGAAAATCGGGCAAGCTGGTTATCGTCGGCACTGCAACGTTCGCCGGTTGCGTCGGCGGAGTTGCCGCTCGAGTTGGAGTCGGCAAGACTTGCGTCGGAGGTGGTTCTTCCCTGCCCGTGTCGTACGGCGCGGACAACAACGCACCATCGGCGAGACAGAAGCTGATGCTATCGTCTGAATATGTTCTATTGCACGAAGGGCATCGCTTGATCATAGCTGCCATCCCTCTACTTCAGAACAGCGTTAGAATTCCCACGACGTCGTCTTTATCAAGCGCATCGATATCCTGATTGTGAGCGCGAAGAATCGCCTCAATCGCTGCGGTGCTGCAATTCCCGCGACGTATCCAAATTACTTTCGGCGGAGTGACGATCGCGAATCCTTCGCGACGAGCATAATCGCGCAATTCTTTATCAGCTACTCGATCGATACCAATGTGGTAAACGTGAGCCGAACCGGGATACAGATCAGCGAGCCGCTTGACCAAGTCCGGTGAAAGGTTCTGGTCAAAAAGAAGTTTCACCCTTCGACAACCATTAACCGCTTCTCGCGATCAGCGGCATAACTAAGACACGCCAGGATGTCTTCCTTCGTAAGGTAGGGAAAGTCTTTGAGTATCTCTTCTTGACTCATCCCCGAGGCGAGATATTCGAGCACGTCATAAACCGTGATACGCATGCCGCGAATGCAGGGTTTGCCACCGCGCTTGCCGGCCTCGATCGTGATGATGTCCTGGTAACTCATGTCGTGATAGTAAGGCGAGTCTGCGGCGTCAGGCAAGGTATTGAGGGATTGTTTACTAGCCTTATCAACCCGTAGAAGCCTTGTCAAATGTCCTGCCCGATCACTTCGATCTCCTCGGCCCCTTGGAGCGCAAGGCGACTTGTCGACGTATCTTTCGAGGCTTTCTTCGCCCGGTACATCAGCTCATCGGCGTTACGACTAAGATCGTCGGGGCTATGCGCGGGATCCTCTGTCCAAGCTAAGCCAAACGATGCTGATAGTCGAACGTCTGGCCATTGAGCGAGCCGCTCGTTGTTGATTTGTCGCAAGATTGCTTTTGCAAGTTGAGTAGCTTCAGAGAAGGCCAACGTGGGGATGACTAAGAAGACTTCATCGCCTCCGTCTCCTCGATACGCTTCACCTTTGGTCTCCAGCACACCGGCGACTGCCAACAGATAACTCCTGATGGGTTCGTCGCCAGCACCATGACCAAATGTATCGTTGATGGCCTTAAGACCATTCATGTCAATAACGCCGACGCTGACGGGTCCTTGTGACTCGCATTTTATTATTGCGAGCCTCAAGTCAACTTGGAAGTGTCGCTTTGATATCAGTACACGAAAGGGCTCGCGGTCTCTGCCAGACTTGAGTTGTTGCTCGATCTCCGATTTTCTGACGCGTCCTTGATGGCTGATCTTAACTGAGATCTCGTGTCCCTTTAGGAGCAGTGCAATATCGCGCACTCTGCTTCCGTCAAGAGATTGTTGAAGCTCTCGCGGATTTCCCAACGATACAGGATGAACTTTGCTCAAATAATCTGCGCCGTTAACACATCCTGACAATATGAGCTCGGCGATCAGCCTTCGACGAGGAGTATCCTTCGGATGTGTTTCAGTCCTACCGGACCACGCCCGCTCTAGCTCCGATAGGTATTCAAATTCTTCAAGTCTAGGATCTCGAAGTCCCATCATCCCTCACTGCCCCGGCGCGGTCGTCGATCCCTTATCAATCTTATCGCCGAGCTTCACGATCCACAGCCCGGAGTTAACATCGTTGAAATAGATCAAACCCTTGTGTGGTTGCGCTCCCCACATGAACGGCAGATTCGGACGAAACGATTCCGGAGCGCCGCTCCACAGTCGTCCAATCTCGCGCCCTTGCCGGTAGAGGTCGCCGCGTAGTTCACCGGACACATCGACTATCCGTCCGCCGCCGCTGTAATAGCCCATGTACATGATTCCGTCTTCGACCCACATGTTGTGAGCGCCGCCTTCCGGCACCGGATACTCGGCGACTTTTTTCGGACGATTGATGTCGCTGATGTCGATGACGTGACAAATGCCCCGCACCGGAATGCGGTTGTGAGAGCTAATGTCGAAGAAGGCCGGAAAGACTTCGTCGCCAATAAAGAGATAATTGCGATCGCGATAGACCGAATGCGTGCCGGCCAGCCAGCCATTTCCGTAAAGCTCGTTGTGATTGAAACGAAACTGGCTGACCAGTTGCGGATGCTCAGGGCTGCCACCCTTGATGCCCGCACCCACATCCAGGATCACCACGCCGTCATGCCAGTAGGCAAGATAAGCCAACCCATCTTTGACGTAGAGATCGTGCAGGTAACGACCGGCGATCTCTTCGCCTTCTTTTGTCCGCACAGTGCTGACGATCGGGTTCTCAGTCTGCCAGCGCGCGACCTCCTTCGGGTTCTTCACGTCGGCGAAATCGATCACCCGCATCGAGCCGGTCGCATCGTCAGTCAGATAAACATAGTGCGTGTTGACGTAGGCGCTGTGCACGCCGCCGGTGACGGTGGTGGTGTATTCAGAGATGAGCTTTGGATGAGCGGGATCCGACGTATCATAAAAAGCA
>Ga0070694_100001147_pt1 | contig 15210 bp, 14 predicted proteins | sample KBSK1251metaG_FD_65470 | JGI IMG/M metagenome (GOLD analysis project Ga0070694, IMG submission 65470) | Corn, switchgrass and miscanthus rhizosphere microbial communities from Kellogg Biological Station, Michigan, USA - KBS K1-25-1 metaG | ecosystem: Host-associated > Plants > Roots >... | reverse complement strand
AGGTAATAGCCCTCTGGTTCCGGCAATTGCTGGTAACTTGTTGCTGGAACCATCTGGCTCCCATCCGAAAAACTTGACAGCGGAATGCGCATTAACGCCAGATCTCCCTCCGCAACTTCCGCCGCCCACATTCCATCCCCCTTTGATCTCGAACGCACCAGTACGTTCAGATAACGATCCTCACTTTGCAAAAAGGAAAACTGATCCACTGGACCACCCGTCACCTGCAACGCGCTTGGACCACCGCCATCGAGCGGCAGCCGAAACACAATTGACGAGTATTTATTGCCATTTTCTACCCAGGAACTGGCCCACACGTAGACCGAATCCGGCGAAACGTAGAAGACGTGGCCCGATGGTCCAATGACTGACGTTGCCTGGCAATCAAAGCCGCGATTGGCGAGGTTGCAGATTCGTTACCGTGTGCAGGGTCACGCCGTACTTAACATCGAACTCGGCTTCGGGCCGGTAGATACGATTCACGTCGACGATGCGACGAAACTCCCTCGGCGTAGCATCCTTGTGCCATTTGCGTACAGCGGGAAGAGACTGAAACGGATCTTCATCGCCGCTCGGATGAATGTAGAATGGACTGTAGAAGATCAGGTTGTTTCCGATCAGTCGACTCGCGTAGTTGCGGGAAGAGTAGTAATCGTTTGAGCGCAGATGATAAGTGGATCGATAACTGAGTTGTCCCTGTGCGTCGATGTTGAATAAACCGACTTCAGTTCCTTCGCGCTGATAACTGTAACCGATGACGGCGATCGTATCGCTGGACACAAGCATCTCGTCGTACCACGCATCATGGGGATCGATATCCGGACCGAATGCATCGATCGATGAAACGGGTTTCAAAGCACCGTCGCCGATAGCTACGGTGAAGAGTCGTCCGCGACGCAGTATGACGAGGTGATCGCCGTGCACCTTGACGATGCCGCCTTCGTCAACGCCCGCGTGCTGTGTGTTGGTAACTGATTCGTCAGCGCCGTCGATTGTCACAACCGCAGCCGAGACATTTACAGTCTCTGTCACTCCCGTTATCTTCAACACGTCGTCAACGACAGGTTTTGGTTTCTGAGTGATCCTGGCAAAGTACTGTCGCAGCTCACGTTCTGACGTGAACGCCTTCATTTTCTTTGGCGGCGGCGGAGCGGCAAGCGTCGTCGCACACAACCCCAGGGCGAGTAGCAACAGGAGAGTTTTCATTGTCTTGAGCCTTTAGCAAGTAGCGAGACTTGCTTGAGAAATGAACCACAGTCTATGCGGGGATCGACATCTCCTTTGACTCGCGTCACGCGCAAAAGGATGTCCTGATTCTAGTGAAGCTTGCGGGCGGCCACGGAGTGCCGCCCCTACAGTTCTATCTCAAGTGGTGGAATTAACTGTAGGGGCGGCACTCCGTGGCCGCCCGTGCAGGTGGTACTGATTCACCGGAGGTGTTTGTTGAAGAACTCGAGGGTGCGTGACCACGCCAGTTTCGCAGCCTCTTCGTCATAGCGCGGCGTGGTGTCGTTGTGAAAGCCGTGTTGTTTACCGTCGTACATGTAAACCTGGTACACCTTGTTGTTGGCCTTGAGAGCCGCTTCGTAAGCTGCAATGCCTTCGTTGATGCGTTGATCGTTACCTGCGTATTGCAATAACAGCGGGGCGGAGATCTTCGGGACATCATCCACGCCCGCCTGTCGTCCATAGAACGCGACGCCGGCATTAAGATCGGGACCGAGCCGCACAGCTAGTTGATTCACCATCCCGCCGCCGAAACAAAAACCGACCGCGCCGAGTTTGCGTGTTGAATCGGAGCGCGCTTTGAGCCACTTGGCGGCCGCGACAAAATCTTCCGTCATCTTCTTTCCGTCAACCTTCCGGAAAGCTTCAGCGCCTTTTTCGTCGCTGCCCGGGTAACCGCCGACAGAAGTCAAACCATCTGGTGCGAAGGCTATGAAGTTGACGAGCGCAAGTCGACGAGCGACGTCCTCGATGTAGGGGTTGAGTCCACGGTTCTCATGAATGACGAGCACGACGGGAAGCTTCCCGCTTTTTGACGGGCGCGCAAGGTAGCCTTTGATCGAGCCGTTCCCTTCCGGAGACTGCACGGTTTCGTAACCGACCTTGATGCGTTTGTCGTCGGGCGGAACCTGCTGCGCCCACGCGTAGTTGGGTCTGAGGCTCTCAAAAATTGCTGTGACGGTTAGGCCACCGACTGCGAACTTTGCGGCGCGGTCAAGAAAAGTGCGCCGGCTGATGTCGCCGTGCTGGTATTCGTGAAAGAGGTCCAACAACTCCTGCGGGTAATCACTTGCGACTTTACGTTCCATTCGTTCTCCTCAACGATGCGGGTGTGCTATAACCTGATGCCGATCTGTAGGGGCGGCACTCCGTGGCCGCCCGTCCTTCGAAACACGCATTAATCGTTAGACGGGCGGCCACGGAGTGCCGCCCCTACAGTTGCACCAATCGCGCTTAACTATACCATCAAACTCGAAGACCAAATGCGAAAGATAATTCACTTGTTCATCGTCTGCTTGCTCTCCACTGTTGTGGTTTGCGGACAGACTCCTACCACATTAAAAAGCGCGCTTCAATTCAAACTGGATGAGTGGCACAAGGCGGGCAGCTTTCCCGGAGCGACACTCGGCGTGGTGCTTCCGAATGGCGAGTCGTTCGGTCTCGCAGCTGGGTTTTCAGATCGCGAGACCAAAACTGCCATGAAGCCGACTGATCGGATGCCGGCAGGCAGCGTAGGTAAAACATTTGCTGCCGCAACCGCTTTGCAGTTGATCAAAGAGGGAAAGATCGGACTCGACGACAAGATTGAAGAATACCTCGGTCGTGAACCATGGTTTTCGCGTCTGCCAAACGCGAAAGACATCACCGTTCGGCAGTTGATGAACCATACCAGCGGTCTTGTGCGTTATGAATTCAAAGACCAGTTCACAAAAGACCTCACAGCGAATCCGGACAAAGTATGGAAACCCGCAGAACTCGTGGCCTATTTGCTCGACGAAAAAGCGCCGTTCGAAGCCGGCAAGGGCTGGGACTATTCCGACACGAACTACATCGTTCTCGGAATGATCATTGAGAAGGTCACCGGCAGAAAGTTCTACGACGAAGCAAACAGACGACTTCTCAAACCGCTGAAATTAACGGACACGATTCCGCAGGATGGACCAAGATTAAAAGGCATGGTCCAGGGTTATGCCGGTACGAACAATCCCTTCGGCGGCACAGACGCAATGCTCGTGAATGGGAAGTTTGCGGTCAATCCGCAGTTCGAGTGGACCGGCGGTGGGTATGTTTCTACGGCACACGATCTCGCGCGGTGGGCCAAAATGTTTTACGAGGGCAAAGCATTCTCGCCAGACCTCCTGCCGCAAGTCGTCGACGGCGTTTCTGCACCAATGCTCGGACGCGAAAGTAAATATGGACTCGGTGCAATCATCCGCAAAACGTCTGCCGGAACATCCTACGGTCACAGCGGCTTCTTCCCTGGATACATGACCGACATGATGTATTTCCCTGAACAGAGAATTGCAGTTGCTGTGCAAGTGAACACCAGCGTGGGGCGCAGTCTCGGCAAGCCGCTCAGTACAGTTCTGGTTGAGATGATGGAAGTGATCACAGCGCACAAACAGCTCAAGACACACGACTAATCAAGAACGCCGCGAAATGGAAATAGCGGGTTCCTCATAACTAAACGAAGTTCCTGGCCCTCAATCCAAAGTCTTTGAAAGGAGACTTGATATGGAAGTGCGTATAGCGACATTCAACATTTTCTGGTTCGCATCATCGACGTTCATTGGCAACCAGAGATCTCCAGCAGATTTAAGCAAGCTTCAAGAGATCATCAAGCGGTTGGATGCGGACATTATTGTCTTCGAGGAGATTCTGGATTTGCCGGTACTCGAAGACTTAGTGGCTGGTGTTCCCGACCGATCGTACAGCCTGCGTGACCAGGGCGATCGTTGGATCTCGAGCAGTACCGGGTCGGGCCTCAAAGTAGCACTAGCTTTTGACTCTGCCAAGCTGGCCTTGATTGAAGCAGGGACCGCTCGGAACCCGGGTGAGCCACCTGCGTCTCACGGAAAACGGGATGCTATCGCCGTACGGGTTAGGCCTCGTGATGGAGGATCACCCTTAACAGTGATTGGTGTGCATCTAAAATCAGGAACATTGACTGTAGGAGAGCCCGTCACAGCAGACGATTTTACTCGTGTAGTCGAGATGGAGAAGCTGACAAGGTGGATTATGAATTTGGCGCCGATAGCACCCAACGGACAAGCACGTCAAGCGGGCGAGCCGACAGTACTCATCGGAGACTTCAATGCGGTCCGCGGCAACGCCGCTCTTACCTCCCTTTCGCCAGGCGGTGCGCTCGCTCAATGGTCCTGGCCCGACCCCGGCTTCGCCACGGCTGTTTCACCTGATGTGGTGCCAGTGAACCTCCCGCCGGCTGAGCGTTGGACTACTCACGTCGATATGAAAATCATTGACCACATCATCATGTCGCCTCAAGTTAAAGTGATTGATGGTCCCTGGGCCTACGCTTTTGATCGTGACAATTCCTGGTTGCAAGCAGCGGGTGTGACTCAAACGTGGTTTGAACAATTGGGCTACACTTTCAACCCCGCAGTCGGACATCCTTCCCAGGTCGCGAATCTTCATCGCGTTTCCGATCACCGTCCCGTCCTGGTAAGCGTTGATTTGACTTGACAGACACCAACGTGCCTATAACCCTTTGACGACGTCGGCAGCCTCACTGTCGACGTGCATCTCTTCCAATGCGGTAGACATGTGATATAAAGCCCCACTTGCTCAAGTTCGGGTCGGGGTGATGGACGAGAGTGCTCGACCAGGTTGAGACCCTTCATAAGAAATGACTATATCGACTCTCATCGCAAGGTTCTTCTCTGTTAGCCTGCTTATCGTTGGCGTCTCACATCTGGTTCAGTCAAGGCTTTGGCGAGATTTCTTTCTGAGAATTAAGGACACCGGTGTTGCAGGCATAATCATCGCAATGTATACACTGCCGCAGGGACTCTTGATCGTTCTGGGTCATAACATTTGGGTAATGGACATACCCGTGATCATCACGATCTGCGGATGGGGAATGACCATAAAGAGCATCGTCTATGCGGTCGTGCCCGGCAGAGCAGAGGCAGTAATACCGACCGGCCCCAATGCACATCGTAAGTATGCCTGGGGAGGTGCGCTGATGATTCCCGTGAGCCTTCTTTTGGTTTGGCATTCGTTCTTTAGGGCGGTATGAAAAACAAATGGAAAGTCTGAAGAAGCGACTTAACGACTATCTATACCTCGAGTTCGGCCTCGATGAAGACGATGGAGACGAGTCGCAAATTTCCGAGGATTGGCCCTTTGCTCTCCGAGAGGTCGGCGAGATATCAGGCCTGACCGTCTTCGAGTTCGAAGATCAGGGCGACCCATTCTTTGCTTTCGAAAGCCCTGCCCTCGACTTTCTACCGAAGGCGGGTATGACCTTCGAGGACCTGGTACTTCAGCGTGCGGGATCAGCTTGGATCTATGCACGCGATCCGGTCGACCTCTCGATGAGCATGCCTGGACATGAATCCGTGCCGTCTGGGCTGGAACGGCGCAAAGCCTTGCAGTCGCTTGGGGCCGAGGTCCTGGATGGAAAGGAACCGGAGATTCTTGAAGGACTATTCCTGCGAAAGGAGGGGCGTTACCTGGGCTTGTTCAGAGCCGCAGGTGATCAAACTGCCGTTATCGGTGGACTTCCTGGACCATCGAAGCCCGAAGTGTTATTCCCCGACGCCTCGCCATGGCGCCGCCTAGCCTGGGGCATTGGCGTCTGGCTCCGAAATACCACTGTTGAGAGTGCCTGATAAATACCTGGAGGAAGAACAAATGGGTGAACAGATTTCACGACGAACATTTTTGCGCGGAACATTGGCGGGCGCTGTCGTCGTCGCCGGTTTTGATACTGGACTACGTAGTTGGCTGAGCGCAGCGGAGCTCGAGCGGGCGACCGAGCTGGCTGAAGACTTCCCGACCTTTGACGGCGTGCTACTGCTCGACCAGGCTTCACGCGACGCAGCAGCCGACGACTTTGGTCATTTAGTACATCGCCAACCGCTTGCTGTGTTGAAGCCCGGTTCGGTGGACGATGTGATCAAGCTGATCCAATTCGCTCGCCGCAATGACATTAAGGTTGGGGCGCGCGGGCAAGGTCATAGCACGCAGGGGCAGGCACAGGTCGATGCAGGAGTAGTCGTTGACATGGCAACACTCGCGAACGTGCATGAGATCAATCCGACGAATGCGCTGGTTGATGGCGGCACGCGTTGGCTTGACCTGCTTACACAGACGATCCCGCAAGGGCTAACGCCGCCGACGCTCGTGGATTTTCTCGAATTGACGGTTGGCGGAACCGTCTCCCTGGGTGGCATCGGCAGTCAAGCGTTCCGTCATGGACCAAACGTAGACAACGTACTGGAGTTGCACGTGGTCACGGGTGAGGGCGAACTCGTGTCGTGTTCAGCAACACACAATACCGCGCTGTTCGACGCCGCGCGCTCCGGCTTGGGCCAATTCGGGTTGATCGTGCGTGTGCGTGTGCGGCTCATACCTGCACCGCCGAATGCGCGGCTCTATCATGCGTTTTACAGCAGTCTGCCGGCCTTTCTGTCTGATCTTGAGAAGTTGATTGACGATGGCCGCTTCGACACGGTCCAGGGTTTTGCCGTGCCTGATGGTGCCGGCAGTTGGCTCTTTCAGTTGGAGACTGCGAAGTACTTCTCCCCCGGCGACGAGCCTGATGATGCAAGCTTACTGAGCGGCCTGGCCTTCAATCCGGGAACACAGTCCGCGCAGGACATGACTTATTTTGATTACCTGAATCGCCTTGCGCCGCTGATCGCTTTTCTCCGGCAGATCGGCGTCTGGGAACTTCCGCATCCGTGGGTCAACCTGTTCGTGCCTGCCGCCAACGCACAGACATTGATCGGCGAGACATTGGCCACTCTGACCGTCGACGATGTTGGACAGGGGCCGATTCTCATCTATCCGTTCAACCGCGAACTTTTCCGCGCGCCATTCTTCCGCGTACCCGATAGCCGTCACTTCTTCGTCTTCGCGCTGCTCCGCAATGCTGTGCCGCCAACGCCGGAGCGTGCGGCCGAACTGATCGCCGATAACCGCACACTCTTCGAGCGTGCCGTGTCGCTTGGCGGCAAGCGTTATCCTTTCGACTCTGTTCCGATGACACGACACGACTGGCAGAAACACTATCAACCATTATGGGGTGCCTTCGTGAGTGCGAAACGCCACTTCGATCCGGACGAGATCTTAACGCCTGGACAGGGGATCTTCTGAGACAAGCACAAATGATTTCTCCGGCAAACAGACGGATTGCGTGGGTAGTGACGCTCGTAGTACTAGCTCACCTGGTTGTCACATCGCTCCATGGTCAGGCGCATACGAGATTGGCCATCGCGCTCGCGAGCTGGCAACAGTTTTACGTCATCGTAGTTATTCTGCTGGCGCCGCTGGTCGCACTCGCCTTGTCGTGGACACGATATGCGAGAGCGGGCGTGTGGCTTTTATTTGGCTCGATGCTCGGCGCGCTCATCTTTGGCGCGGTCTATCACTACGTCATCATCTCTGAGGATCACGTGGCTCATCTGCCGCCGGGCGACGCGCGCGGCTTGTTTCGTATTACAGCGTTACTGTTATTAGTAACAGAAACAGTGGGTGTCGTTGTGGCGGCGATGATGGCTCGACTTAAATCAAACACATGAAAGCTCTAAGTCTGTTTCTCTTACTGTTTCACTTTTCACTCACGTCTGCCCAAACAGCGCCGGCAGAACGAAAGGACGGCGATCTCAAGTTCGAGCCGTTCACGATTCCGTTTGAGGGGCAGAACGTCGCGGCCGAGTTGGGACGGCTCGTCGTACGAGAGAACCGTAGCAATCCGAAGAAAAATCTGATCGAACTGGCCTTCGTCAGGTTGAAAAGCACGGCGGAAAAGCCCGGCTACCCTACTGTTTATCTTGACGGTGGACCAGGCTCTTCGGCGATCAATATCGCGCGCGCACCGGATTACATGCGCGCGTTCATGAAGCTGCGTGAAGTAGGCGACGTCATCCTGTTGGATCAGCGTGGAGTCGGCCGGTCGAAACCGAATCTCTCGCGCCTCTCGACTGAAGCCTTGCCACTCGATGTGTTTGCCGACAACGAAGTCGCGTTGCGTGCGTTTAGAGAACGGACGGTTGCGGCAGTGAATTATTTTCGCAGCCAGGGCGTCGACATCCAGGCCTACAACACGATCGAAAGCGCAAATGACGTTGACGACGTGCGGAAAGCATTAGGCGCGGAGAAGCTGAATCTTGTCGGATTCAGTTATGGCACACACTTGGGATTGGCGTGCATTCGTTATCACGGCCCAAACTTAAACCGCGTCGTATTGATCGGAACTGAAGGACCGGACCATACAAACAAACTACCTTCCACCTCAGATACTTCACTGAAGCGACTTGCAAAACTGGCGGCTGCTGCTCCTGAACTCGAAGGTAAGGTTCCTGATCTTGCCGGAATTTTAAGAGAGGTTCTGACGCGTTTTGAGAAACAGCCTGTGACCGTGCAGGTCACAGATCAGCGCACCAGGAAACCGGTAGATTTGAAGATCGGAAAGAGCGGGCTCCAGTTTCTCATCATGAGAGACTTGGGCGACACCAATGACCTGCCGATATTTCCAGCATGGTTTTACACGATGCATCAGGGCGATTACTCGATACTGTCGAGATTCGCCGAGAAACGTTACAACCAGTTCGGTGCAGGGATCTCCTTGATGACGGTTGTCATGGATGCATCGTCAGGCACGACCAAAGCACGCATGGCGAAGATTGAAGAAGAAGCGAAAACAGCGTTGCTGGGACACATGGTGAACTTTCCGTTTCCGGGTATCGACGACGCAGTCGGAAATCCCGATCTCGGCGATAAATATCGCTCACCAATTCACACCAGCGTTCCGACACTGTTCTTCAGCGGCACGCTCGACAACAACACGCCGCCTTTTCAAGCCGACGAAGTGCGTAAGACGTTTCGAACGAGCACTCATCTCGTAGTCGAGAACGCAGGTCACGAGAGTATGTTGGTTGACACGCGCGTGCAGCAGGCGATCGTCGAGTATCTCCGTGGCGGTGATGTCAGCAAAACAAAGATCGCGCTGCCGCCTTTGAAGTTCAACGAGCTACCGAAGTCGAAGAACTGATCACGCTGGAGAACGAACTGTAGGGGCGGCACTCCGTGGCCGCCCGTTCTTCTAAAACACATTATTCATAAACGGGCGGCCACGGAGTGCCGCCCCTACAGTTGCACCCATTGCTCAACCCAGCCCGATTCGTTTTAAGAGATCGGCAAAGCGAGGATCGGAGCGAAGCCTGTCTAGCGTTGGTGAAACTTTGAAGAACGCGAGATGGTTCGAGCGCTCTTGATAAGACTCCTCGAGCCACGCGAACGCTTGATCCTTATCTTCCAGTCCGATGTAGACATATATGAAAGCCATCGGTGAGACGTACCGGCGCTTCTGCAACTCAAACAACTCATTCAGCACTTTGTGAGCTTCGCGCTGCCTCCCGACAGCCCCGTAGGCGAATCCGAGTAACCCCAATGCGGCGGGTGCGCGTCTAGACACCTCAACTGCCTTTTCAGCTTCATTGATGGCTTCAGGAAGCTGTTTGTTAGCGATATACGTAAGTCCCAGAAACCAATGTGCCTGATAGTAGTCCGGATCTATTGCAATTACGCGACGGAGTTGATCTATGGACTCTTCGTAGCGACGCGCGTTCTGAAGGATAAAACCCCTGCCCGCACTGATAGAAAGTGACAGAGGATCTAACTCTTGCGCTCGATTGGTTTCGTCAAGAGCTTCATCGAACCGCCCCAGAGCGACGAGGTAATAGGCGTATTGGCTGTGCGCGCTTGCGTAGTTGGGGTTGAGCTGAATGGAACGTTTGAACTCTTCCTCGGCCGTCGTCCAATTCCAATTGAAATAATTCACATACCCGAGTGTGGCATGTGCTTCGGCCACGTCGTTATCAATCTCGAGAGCTTTTCTCGCTGCGGTTTCGGCAGTTTTCCTCGCTTCTAAAGAAGGCATTACGCCAATCATCACGGTGCCGAGTTGGTTGTAACAATCAGCCAGCCCTGCATACGCCTGAGCATAGTTTGGGTCTGCCTGGATCGCGCTTTGGAAGAATTCGATCGCCTTGCGCAGGTTCTCTTCTGTGCGGCTGTTCAAAAAGTAGCGACCTTGCAGATAATTGTCGATGGCTTCACGAGCAATGACTCTCTTTGAAACTAGTAGTCGTTGTTCGGCCGGCGTGATCTTGATGCGCACCTCGCTGGCGATCGCTCGAGCGACCTCACTTTGCAATTCGAAAGCGTCGCGCAAATCGCGATCGTATTCGGCCGCCCACAAGTGCGAGTCGGAAGGAGCATGGATCAGTTGTGCGCGCACGTGCACTCGGTCGCCAGAGCGCTGGACAGTTCCTTCTACGACTGCATCAACTTTCAACTCCCGCGCGATCTCCGGGAGCGATTTGTGGGTGCCTTTATAGTGCATAGCAGAAGTTCGAGAAATTACGCGCAATGCTCCAAGCTGCGCGAGATCTCCGATCAGAGCGTCCGTCATACCGTCGGCGAAGTACTCCTGCGCAGGATCGCCGGACAGGTTCTGCAACGGCAAAACTACGATGGATGTGATGACTGGAGTCCTTGAGACACGGCGCTGATAGATAAAGAAAGACGCAACGACGGCAATGAGCACTGCCGGTATGACCAGGACAGGGATCCAACGTCTGCTAAACACCTGAGTTTGTGCCGGGATGCTCTGCGATGCGGGTGCTTCCTCATTATTCACCTTCCGGACATCGCCGATAAACCGATAGCCACGCTTCGGCACAGTCTCAATGTACTGCTGACCGTTATTGCCTTCACCCAGGGCCCGGCGCAGCATTGAGATGTTTTTGTTGATATTCCCTTCTTCTACGAACTGTTCCTGCCAAACCAGATTCATCAATTGGTCTTTGTCCACGAGGCGCCCACGGTTCTCAATCAGAACCAACAGCATGTCAAACACCTTTGGCCTGAGCGGAATCGGCCGTCCATCACGCAGTAACGTGTGTTCCTCCGGATCTAAGCGAAACGGTCCGAACTCGTACAAGTAGTTGATTCGCCTGTCCATAACGACGTTCAAGAAAAATTCCGAATAAATTCCGCGCGGGGTAAGGACATCAGTACACGGATCGGATTACTTCATCTGCGATCAGCGCACGGATGAAGAACATTGTCGGGGCAGGTCGGGGGAACGCCCGACATTTTACTCCTCGAAAGCAAGTTTCTTAACCAGCTTTTGCACTCAGTCCTCGCGCTGCGTCGAAAGAAATCTAACGATCCAGAGAGGAGCAGAAAATGAAATCCAGATTTTATAGCGTCGCAGCACTCGCTATCGCTGCGATTTTGTTGGCCATGATGATTAGTCCGAACAGGGCGCTCAGCGGCCACGTGCCGATCAAGCCCGTCACTGCGCTCACAGGCCCGGCAGTGCTCGACGATTGGGGTAACCGGTTCACGTTTCTCGGAACGGTGGTCAACGAGAATGCGTTACGCACACAAGTCCGCACCACCATTGCGCAAATGGCGATGTTCGATGCAGTGAATGCAGCGTTGAACGGGCCCTACCGGCCCTTCGTCTCGAAGCCTCCCGCAGCTCCGGGCGCCTCACCGGAAGCTGCAGCAATCAGTGCAGCATATGTCGTCGCTCTCCACGAATTCCCATCGGCAACTGCCATTATCGAAAACGCCTACAACACGTCGATCGCCGGCGTTGGCGGAAGCCCCGAAGCAAGGGACGAAGGCATCAGAGTGGGTAAGGACGCAGCCGAGGCAGTGCTTGGCGCCCGCGAAAAAGATAACCGGAATCTTCCGGATTTAGATGGTTACACACCCGGCAGTGGTCCCGGTGTGTGGATCCCGACGTCAACTACAGATCCCAATCCGCAGACTCCATTCCTCCGGTTCGTAAAGCCGTTCGGCTATGAAGAACCTTCGCGCTTTCGTCCGGCGCCTCCGCCGGCGCTCGATAGCAGGACCTACACCATGGACTATAACGAGTCGAAGGACATGGGTCGCTTCAGCAAATCTCACCGAACTGAGGAGCAGTCTGACACTGCGCAATTCTGGTCGCCATCTGCAAGCGCTCTGTGGACCGCCAACGTGCGCAGCCGGGCCAGTTCGATGGATTTGTTGACTGCCGCTCGCTTTGAAGCGATTGGTATTGCTGCGGTGACGAATGCGTTGATCGCGGCTTGGGATGCGAAATTCACGTACATGTACTGGCGTCCGCTTACTGCCATTCGCGCGGGCGATACCGACGGCAATGCTGAGACTGAACAAGAGGCGGACTGGACACCGTTTATCCTGCCCACGCCGCCTCACCCCGAATATCCTGCGGCTCACACGACGGTCGGAGCGAGCGTGCTGGGGTTCTACACGGTGTGGCTCGGCACTGATCAGTTCGAGCTTGAGTTCAAGGGTCGCGGCGGTTTGATTCGTAATTACAGCAGTGTCAACCAGGTTCATGAAGAAGAAGGCAACGCGCGCGTGTGGGGTGGAATGCACTGGCGCAATAGCACCGTCGTGGGGACCGCAGTCGGCAGCAAGGTCGGCAAGTACACCGCGACTCATCTTCTTAAACCGCTCGACTGACTGCGCAGAAGTAACTTGAAATCTTCTCTGCGTGTCTCTGCGTGTCTCTGCGTCTCTGCGGTAAATATATCCGTAAAACCAGTAACCGCAGAGGCGCAGAGGAACGCAGAGATACGCAGAGATGAATTAGGGCACTACCCCGCATGAAAATTCGTTGACTTATTAATAACCCGAGCATATTCTCTTCGCCTCCTCCCGCCATGCTGGCTTAATGATTTGTGTCACCTCCTTCACACTTCACTATCCAGTCTTAAAGCCAACTCATATGAAGCAAGTCAAGAAAAAATCAAAGGCTGCGTCAAAGAAGCCAAAGTCTGCACGGAAACGAGCTTCCAAGGCTGGCGACGTTAAATCGCCTGGTGAAAGTTTCGGACTGGACCGCGAGTCTCCTCCGACTGTGCGGTTTTCCGCCACAATCCATGCTCGTGAACAGACAGAACGCGCAGATCCTAACTGGATAGAAAAACTTGATATCGATCGCGTGCACGATCCCACGGGCCTCATTCGCGCTCTGCTGACGCCCGCAGACTGCGTACGCCTGGTTAACCAGGGATTCGAAGTGCGTCTCCATAACGCTTATCCAGTGGAGCCTCTGGATCCGTCGTTGATTCAAACTGATGATTCGGTCAAGCGTTGGTTCGACGCGAAGGTGCAAAGCTTCAAAGGCGCCAAGAGGCAGAAGGGATCAAAAAGGACCTGATGTATCGCACGGTAACACAACTCGACTTTCTGCTGAACCTTACGTCGCAGTTCTTCCCCACGCTCTGCACTCGCGTTGAGATGCCAAATCGATCGATTCAGGGGCGCCCTATCTACGCTCTGCATATACACGCAGGCAGCAGCACTCGCAGCGTTTTGATAATCGGCGGGATGCATGCGCGAGAACTCATGAACCCGGAGGCTATCGCGGAGCTTGCGCTTGAGCTCGTTGCTGCCTACTTCGGTGGGGAGGGCATCTCGTTTGGTGGTAAAGCCTGGTCAGCCACCGACGTCAAAACTATCCTTGAGTCATTCGACATTTGGATGCTGCCATGCGCCAACCCGGACGGTCGCGAGTTTGTCATGACTGTCGATCATTTGTGGCGGAAAAACCGCCGTGACAATCCGGGCACTACGTGTGACGGTGTGGACGTCAATAGAAACTGCGACTTCATGTGGGGCGTAATCACCAGTCAAACATCGTGCAGTCCCTGCACATTAACCTATCTCGGCCCCGGTCGCTTCTCGGAGCCTGAGGCACGCAACATCAAGGATTTCTGCGATACGCACAGCGTCGAACTGTTCCTGGACGTTCATTCCTTTAGTGAACTGGTCCTCTTTCCCTGGGGCCACGCACCTACACAAACTACTAATCCCAGCCAGAACTTCCTGAGTTTGGCAACCGGCACGTGTGCGCCTTTAAATCCTTCCGGGCACATGGAGTTCCTGCGGCCAAACGACCTACAGCGCTTCCAATCAGACGCTCAAAGGGTCGTGGACGACATCCGCGCCGTTCGCGGCCGTAACTACACTCCTAAATCGATCCATGCCCTTAATCCCAACACGGGCACCTCCACGGACTACGTATACAGCCGTCACATTTCAAACGCCGCGCTCGGAAAGACCTTTGCTTATGCCTTCGAGACCGGACCACCGGTCCTAAATTCTAACGGCACAGTAAACGAGCCTGAGTCGTTTCACCCTGCGGATCCAACCCGAATCATTCAGGACACTAAGGCGGGAATAGTCTCCCTGATGCAGCGGTCGGTCTGCGCGGTCGAATTTATGAGTGCAACACTCGAGACTACGAGCGGGTTAGATAAAATGCGAGCGGTTCGTGACGAGCAGCTCGCGAAGACGGAGGCTGGCCGTGAGTTGATCGCCCTCTTCGACCGCGTACAGTTCGAGCTTCTGGGCCTGGTTCTGGCAGATGAGTCTCTTACAAAAGAAGCGATGGATCTGCTGGAGGTTTCTATCAACCTGTTAGAACAAAGGGACACAGTGCTAAGCACGCGCGAAGCGGAGCGAGGGTTAGCATTTGTCGATTCGCTCGCATCTCGCACCACGTCTAAAGAGCTTCTTATTGATCTCGACACAATTCGCAAGCAGCTCAAGGCTTCAGCCGACATGAGTTTTGCCAAAATCGTCGACCAACTCGTAGGCACGACCGAGCCCGCCGTCGCAAAGAAAACTAAACCGCGACCGAAGAAGTAAACCCACCAGCACTAACAAAGAGCAGGACAAAGTCAGTCGCCTCATGCAAAAATGGCGGGGCTCAATAAAGGAGGCTGACGATGCCCAATATTCTCAACGAGAACGACCGGGTTGCAATCAGTAATAGGCTGCGATCGCTGTCCGCATCGTCCACCAGGCGATGGGGAAGCATGGACGTAGTGAGTATGCTCGAGCATCTTCGCCGGTCGGCGCTAATGACACTTGGGGAGTTGTCGGTGCCTTCGGTAAACAAGCGCGCGTTCCACGTGTTTC
>Ga0070694_100001145_pt1 | contig 15217 bp, 13 predicted proteins | sample KBSK1251metaG_FD_65470 | JGI IMG/M metagenome (GOLD analysis project Ga0070694, IMG submission 65470) | Corn, switchgrass and miscanthus rhizosphere microbial communities from Kellogg Biological Station, Michigan, USA - KBS K1-25-1 metaG | ecosystem: Host-associated > Plants > Roots >... | reverse complement strand
TATCTTACGGAAGCGCAAAGCAGACGGTTACCGTTGAAATGAAGAATGGCCAGGGAGAAAGCGTCGGTACGGCTAAGATTTCTGCTGCGGGCAAAGGTGTGCGGATCATGCTTGAGCTCAAGAACCTTCCGCCCGGTGAACATGCCATCCATATTCACCAAATGGCCAAATGTGAAGGGCCCAAGTTCCAAACAGCCGGCCCCCACTTCAATCCGGGTAGTAAGCAACATGGCTTGCAGAATCCGTTGGGGCCGCACGCCGGGGACATGAATAACTTCACGGTTCGTGCCGATGGGACAGCGCGTCTGACGATCACTGACCCACGCGTTAACCTCGGCAGTGACAGTTCTTCATTATTCGCCAATGGTGGAACTGCTCTGGTGATTCACGCCACAGCGGATGACATGAAGACCGATCCGTCGGGTAACTCAGGCGATCGAATCGCCTGTGGGGTAATTACTAAATAGGAGCAAGACGAACGTTAGCGCGAACGCCGCCTCAACGTAGTTGATTCCTGGACTGGAGCGCAAGCGTCCTCGCTTGCAAAGGGTCGCCTTCGGCGAAACAGCAAGCGAGACGGTGGCGCTCCAGTCGAATCGGCACTCGATTTGCCATCATTAATGACGTTGTCTGGACAGATTGGAAATAGCGAGTCTGCTTGAATTGTAAGAGGACAGACACCTGTACCCGACCGTTACACCGAACTCGCATTAATGGGGCGAGATGATGAATCGAGCTTTTGCAATAACGCTGGTAGTTCTATTTTTCTTTGGTGCTCGGGGATTATCGTGGCGTTCTTCCGCGAACGTAGGGCGCGAATCAGTGCCTTACAAGTTTCAGGAGTCGCCGACACCGACGGCGACAGCGACACCGGTTCCGTCCCCGAGCCCCTCGCCGAGCGGCACAGCCACGCCGCTGCCTGAGCCGGAACCAGTCCCCAGCCCCACACCAACTCCGTTCGTTGATTTACCAAATGCGAAAAAAATGAGGTGAGCTAATGGCTAAGTACGGGAAGAAGGCGCAAAAGAAAGTCAAGAAAGCAATGCATGAGCGCAAGGAAGGAACCCTGAAGAGCGGGTCGGGCAAGAAAGTGACCAGCAAGAAACAAGCGATTGCGATCGGATTGTCAGAAGCGCGCAAGGAAGGCGGCAAGGTGCCGAAGAAGAAGTCTTCGAAGAAGAAGTCGTCAAAGAAGAGCTGATGACTCGACCCAAAGCCCGCTGGTTCGAACCGGATCGGTTCACTCTCGATGAGGAGGGCGCCTCTTACACCTTGAACGGTGGTTCTTATTCCATTAACGGAGGCTTCTGGAAATACACTCGACACTCCGCTAGTGGGTCCGACGCCGACACCGACTCTCACGCAAATACCACGGTTCGATCCCACTACCAAATCCAGTTCAACGAAAAAAACCGCGCCGGCTTCGTACTCGGGATCGAAGCCAGCGCGGCGTGATCGCCACTAAACGATTAGCGGCGCTCAGTCGTTGAGACTTTACAGCACCTGTTTAAAGCCTGTCGGCTCGAGGTGCTGGAAGTATGGTGTACCAGGCGGAAGTCGAGCTGGGTTCGTGAAGGTAATATCAAACGCCCAGTCACGAGTCGGCGGGCCATAGATACTACTGTCAGCATTGTACTGACCCACTGCCTGAGTAGAACGGTAAAGCGGTATTAACGAGCCTACGAAATTCCACCGCGCACTCCAGTCTTCCAAAAAGCGCGGGAAGTTGTGCATGCCGCCACAAAGTCTGGATTCTCCTGAGGCACTGTTCCCCGCATCAGGACTACCAGCCAAAGCCGACAGGTTGTTGCCGGCCAGAATCGCGGCGCGGACTGAGGTCTCCTGGGCCACCGTCGGTGAACGGTCGGCGGCGCGTTTGCTGAAATCATCCGGATACAGCGACGTCTCGCTATCAAAGAAGGTTTTTGACAACGGGAAGACTGCGTCGCAGACAATCGAGGTGGGTACCTGGTTACCAAGATAGTGGCACGAACCTGTATTGTCATTCAGACAAGAGACACCATCGGCCGGCGCCACATCGATGCCAGTCGTATTGTAGTTTCCCCAGATGTAAACCATATTCTCGGAACTGATGGTGATACCCTTCGTGGTCGAAAGCTTACCGGTGTTGCCGCTAATCTGCAGATTCTCGCCGTTGAAGAGCCGGACAGAGTTGCGAAACATCTTATGATTGATGCCCGTCGAATCGAGATTGATCCAGTCGCTCACGGTGATGGCCCGCTTGTTAATGTCTGTCCCGTAGCCTGGTGAAACTGCGCCCAGCACGGCCGGGTCGGGAAGCTCATTCGTGTCTTTCACCAACGAGCCTGTCTGCTGGACATCTTCGCCCGGATCCAGGGTCCCGTTCGGACCGTAGATGTCTTCGTTGTCTACCATGCCGTTCGTAGCATTAAAGGTATTGCCGGCAACGGTCATCGACTTAATGTCATCACCACGGCGGTCTGAGACGTAGACCGTATAGCCATCGGGACAAGCAATATTAGCGCTTACAGCTCCAGTCCCTTGAAGCAGGTTGTTGTCGTAAACACCATCAACCCATCGCGCCAGATTGCGCATGTTGATTTCAATTACGTTTGTGATGCCACGTTCGTAAACGCTCCCCGATGCGAGTGAAGTGTTGATGCGGCCTTCCCGAACGTTGTAGACGTTGATCGGAACGACGGCGTTCCAATTTCGGTTAGTTGACCAATTGGACGTGCCCCAGTCCGTCAGCAGATCGCAAAGCACGGGGTTGGCACTGCTCGCACAGGTGGCGCTGGTAGGAATGCCTCCCGGCAAATCCGACCGCTGCGGCTGAGATCCGGAGCCGGCGTCATCGACAATCTGAGTGAGATACCCATAAGTAGCATCCTGCACCGGGACGCCGCCGGTAACGCTGATCTCGCCATCAGCTCCGATGTGGGTCTTGGTCAGAATATCGGTCAGGCAATTGCTGTAGTTGGGATCGCCATTTATTCCCGTATTGAGGGCCACCCCACTAGCATCACGACTACCCTGAACAAATGCGGCCCACAATGGACGCTGCAGATAAATCACCGCGTTCGGCTCACCCTCGGTCATGCCCATGCTCAGGACCTCATTAGTCACGTCGCGACTAACTCCGTTCGCGTCGACGATCTGAATCAGAATTCGACCCGTGATACCGGAACCCGGAGGGATAGCCGTGCCATTCGGCGATTTTGGAATTGCCGTGAAAGAGTAAACGGTGCCGCCGCTGCTGTAGGCTGGGCTGAGGTTATAACTCGAACTGTTCGTGCCGTTGAGCGTAAAACTGTTGTTATCAACCTTGGTGATGGTCCAGCCGCCAAGTGCCTGGGGTGCGCCGGTCACGTTCGCGATGAAAACCTTATCGCCGGTCGAGAACCCATGGCTGTTAGACGTTATGGTAATCAAACTCGTGCTGCCCGCTTTGGAAACACCGGTGATAATTTTGACCGGCGGCGGCGCCTTGATGCCGCGAACGGTATCGGCTTGCACGGCCGATCCATTTTGCTGCTGCATGTTCCACGAGTTCACCGGCGAAGTCTGTTCGTTATAGCTGGTGGCTACACTCGTGTTGTTGTCGTTGATTCGCCAAAGCGCCCTGCCGCCACCGTTGGCGGTGACGCTGGTGCTGGTTGCGAGATTCGGCAAGGGAATCGGATTGAAGGAGGAAAGATTGACACCCTGCCCGGAGGGAATGCCGGCGGCGTCATTAGCTGAATTACCTTCATCGTCGATAAGTATTCGAATCTCAGACTTGGAATGGTAACGAGATTGGTTCAGGATCGGCGTGTCGGTTGGCAAAATTCGCTTGATAATTTCCCGCGTCATGTTGCCTTCCAATTGCATGGGAAGGAGCAAGGTGGCGGCTCCGGTCGAACGGGTCAACACCTGTCCTCCAAACTGATTTGGCACGCCGGTTTGTGCTGCCGCCACTGATTTCGTATTCCAGGTTGAATCAAATGTCCCGTTTGGCGAGCCCGGCCAGTAGCCTCGCGAGCCTGCGCTGGCACCAGAAACATTTGGTCCGTTGACCACACTGCCGATAGTAAGTGGCACCGTAATCGGAGCAGTCGGCCAATTCACTTTTACGTTCATCGCTTCAGCATGCGTATTGCCATTGCGCAAGACATCCACGACCAATTCGTTTGCCGTGGATACCTGGGAAAGAAAAGTCGTCGTACCACTGACGTAAAGGTTCCCGTTAGCGTGAACACGCCCGTTAAAAGCGAACGCTGGTCCCGGGTGGACTTCGAGATCCTCGTTGCTGAACATGCCGAACTGAAAGATTGGAATCAGAAAGTTATTGATTGTGCGCTGTAAAGTTACCTGCGACCCGGTATTGATGTGCCGCGCAGTTGACGTCAAGAGGTAGGGTGTAATCGTCGCTATCATCCCCGAAAACGGTCCACTCTGAACTGTCGCGTTAACGCTGTTGCCGTTGGGATCCACAATGATTGACTGGTTTGCAGAACCGTCCGGTTTCTGAAAACTAAAACCCTCGCTTACTAACTCAGATGGATACGAGGCAGCGACGGTATTGATTTGCGCGGTCGTGGGATTGGCGCTCTTGCTGAACAAGTCCGAGAAATCGGCGGTCATCTTTTCAATTCCGGCCGCTGAGGCGTAGTAAGTTTCCGTCCGCTTCAGGTCGCTGCCGGCAATACGCGCCTCGTGCGTAACGACAGCCAAAACTGTCATGGATACCGCAGCCATCGCGGACAATATGAGCAGACATGTCGCGAGTGCGGCTCCGCGCTCACTACCGAAGATTGGACCGAATATGTTGGCCACTGAGGACTTCTTGTCGTGTTTACTCATAACTGTTCCTTCCGATAAGAATGCAGTTTCCTGTGCCGAAAAGTTTTTTGCCGGTTTCACTGTTCGCGCGCATTCGCGCCAAACTGCAGATTGCGAACTGTGGTTGCGGTGGTTGTTTGAATAATTTGTTTGCCGTTGGCGCTTGAGTTCGCGTTGGCGTTTGTCACCGCGTTGACGGCGTGCACAGTTTCGACCCCAATGGTGGTTTCTACTTCACGCAGGGACGCTTGTTGAATTGGCGTGGAGATTACGGTGACCGGCTGAGTAACAAAACCATTCGCATCTGAAATACTTGTGTTGTAACGAAACTGTAGATTCGTCACATGTTCAGCGACGGGCGCTTCCGTAAAGCCGCCGCTCTTAATTCCGAATACCCGACGCATAAGGAGACCGTTTGAGTTGACGTAGTACTGAACGATCTGCAGGCGGATTATTGAAGCGTTTTGGGTGCTCACTCCGGAGAAGACCACTGAGACCTTGGAAATAGGAGCAGTCGCCCCTGTCTGGTTAAGACCAAGTCCGTCGCCATTGGTCATGATGATCGTATTGGTAGTGGTGTTAATGCTGGTGATGATCCCGAACGCCGCGCTGCTTTTCGACAAAATCGCGTAAATCTCGCCAACTTGAAAGAGCCCGATATTGGCGGCCCCGACGTTGATGTTCGTGTCGGCTCCGGTGACCGTGATTTTTCCCGCCAGCAGGGTTACGGCATTTCCAGAGTTAAAGGTTTGGTCCTGAATCAGCATTGAGACGCGATCAGAATTCGGCAGGAAGTTCGTGGCGGGAGACGACTGCGGGACCGCGGTATTTGCAGGGATCGCGTCGTCAGTCGTGAGCAGACCAAGTTGATGATGAGTAGGATCGGCGCTATCCACAATGGTTGTTTGGGTCAGATAATTACTGGCAAATGAAAGCGGTACCGTGATGTTCCCGATGGTCTTAAGACCGTAACCCGCAGACGTAAGATCTCGGTTGATCGACTCATGAGCCGCCCGCAGCGACTCTTCAGCGTCGGTCATATAAAACGCCGAGTTCGCAAATCGCAGACTACCGCCAATCAGCGCAAAGGCGGCGCCCACAATAATCAGCATCACGCCCAGGCTCACCATGAGCTCTAACAGTGAATATCCAGCTTCGCGACCCGTTTTGAGATCTGCGTACATTGATCTGCCTCCAATCTGCAGTTTGGTCATCTGAAATTGGCACGCTTGTCGTTATTCAGGAAGCTAACTGCAACCAGTTCCCGGATCTGCCCTCCGCCGTCCGGGTAACGGACGGTGACCTTGATTTTCTTAAGGTTGGTGCTCAGGTTGCTTATCACAATTTCCCTTGAGTAACCGGCAACGCCCCAGCTAGTGTCGTTAAAGTCATCGCCAGTCCCGTAGACGTTATCGGCGCCCGGATTGATCAAGTCGTCGCTGGTTCCGAAAATTCCATCAGGACCCGGGTTGATTGATATGGCGTTGAAGCCCGTTGGGAAACCGGCAAAGTTCCAGGCTGCGCCAGTGTTATCGACGGCACCCTGATTGGCGATCTGTCCAAAGGTCAACTGCTCGGTATTCCTCAATGTTTCCATCTGCTCGAGCAAGGACACAGCCAGGAGCTTCGTGTTAGTCAGATTGCGGCCGCGATTGCTGACGGTTACCGCGTAACCGATCGACGCTGCCAGTCCGAGCAGACCAACGGTCATGACCAACATCGCCACAACGACCTCAAAGAGGGTTATGCCTGACTCTGAATCAAGCTGGCGGTTTTCCATGTGCGTGCGTGTTCGATTATTCCGTGTATTTGTTTGCACTGGTGCTGTACCTCCACACTTTGATTCGGCCCGCGGCTCCCAGAACGGACACTGCGGATGCTGTCTGGTTTGGGACCACATTGTTGTAGAAAAAGAGAGCCGGGTTGGCGTAATTTCCGGCCGCATCGATTGCCGTGCCATCTGGCAGGAAGGTGATGTTGACGAGGGTGCCGGAAAGCGAGGTCATCGCATTCCCATCGTCAAGCGTACTGACGCTGATGCCCGTTGGAATGCCGTACGAGACCTCCGAAGCTGGCAGGCCTGCGCCCGAAGCTAACGGGATTGTCAGTGCGACTGTGGTGCAGGCGGTGGCCGGAAAACCAGCTTGCCCCAGGACATTTTTTCCCGTCATGTTGCAGGCAGCTGTGGCGTTCATAAAGTTGTTGTGATCGAATATCTTGACGGTCTTGTTGGAATTATCGTATTGGAAGGTGAACGCTTGCGCCTGCGACATCGCCTGCTGTCTCGTATAGCGTAGTTGAGTGGCCACTTCTGTGGGCAGTGCCGTGGACCGCGTAAGCCTTCGCGCCGAAAGCATCTGAGGCACACCCAAAGAAGTGAGGACAGCAAGGATTGTCACGACTACCACTGTTTCAATTATCGATCGACCTGTCTGGTCCTGGCGCCAGCGGTCACTGGTGAACCGAGCGTTTCTTATTCCCACTTTGTTGACCTCGTCTTCGCTGTGAGTTTCTGAGTTGGGCAGGTGGCCCCCTCCGCAAAGACAATGCCAATCAAAAATGAGAGCAAACGAGATGGCTCATGTGGGTTGAAGCAGTTGAGCTGTTACGATTCGTAACGTGGAGTGGATGCCGATTACCTAAATTGCGTCAGTTTGAAAATGCAACTCGGTCAAACAGCAATTCAAAAACTGTGGACCGGTCAAGATCGTCGTTTTGTATAATGAAAGTGAGGTGACCAATGCTCGCACATGACGCTCTTCATTCAGTCAAAATGCAAACGCCAGGACCTGAGTGCGAGATATGCCGAGAACGATCGCGTCAAGTTTACATACAATTCAATCTGGAAAGACCACTCTTCTCCTTAAATCCTGCCCAGGAGTTCTTCATTGCTCATGGTTCTTACCAGTTCCAGATTTGATCTAAGACAGTTCCAGAATTGATCGTGAGAAGGGCCCCGGCTGAACTTGGAAGTAGTAACTGGCGTCAAATTCGGCCGCACCTCGGCGGACGAGATCATAGTGTTCGACTCAACCGGATTGGCTTTGCAAGATGTTGTGGCAGCAGCGGCAGTTTATGAGAAGGCAGTCAACGCAGGCACGAGGCCCGCTGATGAATTTCGCCAGTTGAACCGGCCTGGGCAGTTATGAAATCTTGCGACGTGATGTGAAGAAGGAGCAATCATGCAGAGAGTTTCAAGACGAAAGCTGATGAATATGATGGCCACGGGCGGCGCCGGTATGGCGCTCGCCACTTTGGTAACAAGCGAGGAGGCGAACGGCGCAGACGTGGGCCTGACGACCGAGCAACAGGCGGCAACCGCGATTCCTGGCGCGCGGGCCTTCAGCGGCCAACACGCGCTTAAGCCTTTGCCCTTCGATCCGGCAAAACTGAAAGGCCTGTCCGAAAAGCTCCTCAGGTCGCACTGGGAAAACAACTACGGTGGCGCTGTCAAAGCCCTGAATGCAGTTGAGCAAAGGCTTGCCTCGATGCTCTCCGATAAGGATCTGCCGCCATACATTTATGGCGACGTGAAGCGCGAAGAGTTGGCGCGTACCGGCTCCGTCGTGCTCCATGAGCATTACTTCGGCAACCTTGGCGGTGATGGCAAAGCCAGCGGCAAGGCGCTCGATCTCATCAAGCAATGGTTTGGCGGTTATGAGCAGTGGGAAGCGGAATTCAAGAAGACAGCTAATGCCCTCGGCGGCGGTTCAGGCTGGACGATTCTTTCTTACAACTTGCACACGGGTGAAGTTCACAACTACTGGGCCTGGGATCACATGCATAACGCGCCACTGGGTTATCCGCTTGTGGTGCTCGATATGTACGAGCATGCCTACCACATGGACTACGGTGCAGCGGCAGCGAAATATGTCGACGCCTTCATGCAGAATGTGAATTGGGACGAAGTTAATCGCAGAGTGGAAGAGATGCGCGTTCGCAGGTAAGACGTCACCGGGGTAAGGAAAGGCGGCGAAGTCTGATCGCCCTGTTGCTTCGGGGCGGCAACGCCAGGGATTCGATCAATTTGCCTTTCGGATCCAGATCGACACTGCGACTAAAGATCTTTCCGATCGTCATCCTGCAAGCATGCTGCAGACGGTGTTGTCATAATTCAACGACCTTTCTCGCTTCGTTTACCGACCGGAAGAAAAGAAAGTACGTCGTCAGGCAAACACTTACGGGGCTGTGCTTGACTTGACTTCAAAGCACCTGATTAACTCTTCGAAATTCGAAAAGGAGTCAGTTAAATAGATGGTCCACATCTATGGTTTGTCCGCAACGGCTCAGGAGTTTCTGGCTGTTGCCAGCAAGATCACCTGACCACTTACAATAGAGCAGCGATTCATCGTGATTAAGAACATACATGCAGTCCGTGAAACGGACGGCTGAGCAGCGTGTCAGAACCCGGAGCGGTAGCGACGGGATCGTCCACGCAACTTGGCCTTGATCAAAGTCGCATGTTGATCCGGTCGCTACCGCTCGCGGTTCTGACACTCTTGAGAACCTATCGCGTCACCGAGCGCTGAACGCTGGGCCATTCTCTTTCAGTCCGCTTCGCGGACCAGGACAAAATACTTTTGAGGCAAAGCCACGCCAGTCATCAATCTCCCATCCGGGCAGTCGTGGTCGGCCCGACGCTAGTTACACCACGGTCCACCTTTGCGACGGCGAAATCACTTCTGGGGTATTACCGTTGGCAAGATTAGGCGTGAAGCGTTGATTTTGCTTCGATAGAACTCGAGCGACACAGGGTCGGCCGGAACAGTCGTGAAGTGATCGTTGTCGGCGCCTGAAAGCGCAACGCGGATGGAATGGCCCTTCTTGAACAGGTACGAAATAGGAAACAGCTCAAAGGTAAGTTCGGCTACCTGGCCGGGCACCAGCGGCATACCATCGGCCCGTCGAAATGTGTGATAAGGGGCCACAGTTTGGTAAGGCGGCGTTTCCTTGCTTAGCTTGCGATGCAGAGCGCGGAGCAGTCCTTCCGTAACATAAGTAACGTGCCCCTGTTCGTCCACGTCTTCCAGGTAAACAAAGAACGTCCCGTCGTTGGCGTTTGACGTGACGTACAGTGTAATACTTGGCTGGCCGGTAACTTCCGTTGATTCAACGAGCGGCGGGGAAGTGTAGGTCAACAATTTCCGGTCTTGCTCGTTTCGATCCGCATAACTGATGTCTTTCCGATCGATGTATACCATCGAGTTCCACCGGGTCGCATTGCCTGTGGTGGCGCTGGTGTCGACATGGTACGCATCCTTGTCGGCTTTGGCCTCGGGCGGTTTGCTGCTGAGCGTGTTGCCGGCGGCAAAGTAATAGGTCGCCGGTTTCGTACCCTTCGGCGGCCAGGTGTCGGCGGACTTCCAGCGCTCTTCGCCGACAGTGTAGTAGCGAACCGGCTTTTCCTGGTTGATGCCGTTGTCAATTCCTTTGAGATAATAGTCGAAGAACCGCAGCAACTCTGCTCCCTTATCGAAGGTTTCGTGCTGCTCGCTCCAGGGGCTCTGATTCCTGCTGCTGGAATGACTCCACGGACCCAGTATCAATCTGCTGCCGGGATTTTTGAGGGTCATGAAACGCTTGACGACGGCACTCGGGAAGGCGCCGTCGTACCACCCCGCCAGGCTATAGATCGCGGCGCCGGACTCTTCAATCTGGCGCTGGAACTTAAACGGGCTCGAGACGTCCGCGTTGTAGCCTCCCTGGACAGCGTCGTCGCGATAAGTTGCATTGCGTACATAAGAGAGAAGATCGTAATTGCGGGCGTGTTCGCGGATGGCGGCGGCCCGCATCGAGCCGTCACGATCTTCGTCAACCGGACGCACTCCCCTGAATACCTGTCTTTCGAAACTGTTGAGATATTTTTCACCGAACTGATTCAGGTCTATTGCCGTCGTGTACGGTCCCCAAAGTTCGTTAATCGATTTGTAATAGACCCCGCCCGGCTCGATCATGTCGGCGTAAGTATCAAATAAGCTGTCGCACGGCGCGACGGCCTTGACCCCCGGATGCTTATTGACGAGCAGCAATTCAGCGGACACGCCATTATAAGAAACGCCGGTCGCCCCGACTTTGCCGCTCGACCAGGGCTGGCGAATGATCCAATCGACGACTTCGGCGCCATCGCGCACTTCATCAGGTGACCACTCCTGCGCGCGACTGCCGAATGACGCGCCTGAGCCCCTGACATCCAACAGTACATAGGCGTAGCCGTGTTCCACGAAATACTTAATATCCGAGTCAATTCCGGGGGCAAATCGCTCGTATTGGGGCTTAATGTCATAAGCCCGCATGTAGCGAGTCTGCTCAATAATTGTCGGCAGCTTTTGGTCTGGCGGCTGATTGCGTGGCAGGTAGAGATCGACGGCGATCTTGACGCCATCGCGCATCGTCAGGTAGCGCGAGGAGTAAACGATCGGATCGCTGTTCTGCACCGCCGCCGTCAAAGCGGCCACCACTGCGAACGTTAGCGCGGCCAGGATGAAGATCCGTTTCAAGTTATTTCTAAATCCAGGAAAAGGCACTCTGCGACGCATGTTGAAGCATCCCCCCGAATAATCCGACTCCGCAGGCTAGCGGCTCTATTTGGCTACCGGGTGTCAGAGTACCGACTTTAGTCGGGTATTTATTTGACCGGGAAAGCCCAACTAAAGTTGATACTCTAACGCCGCGAAACTCAGACTACTCCCTGTAGCCAGGATTTACATTCGCCGCAAAGTCGAACGAGTTTCGAAGCGGCGGCGAAGCTAGAATTTATTCTTCTGATCCGGGAAAGGTCTTGAACGTTCTTGCCGCATCGAGTATTGACCAGGCGTCAGACCAAATAGACGCTTGAAGTGGCGGGTGAGATGGCTCTGATCGGCAAAACCAGTTTCGTATGCGACCAGCGCAATGGGCTCTCCATTTGCCAGGAGTTTTTTGGCTCGGTTCACCCGCACCTGATTCAGATACGCGTGTGGCGGGAGCCCAATTTGCCTGGTGAAGGTCCGCACCAGGCGAAAAGGACTAAGACCGGCGACCTGTGCCAAGTGAGCAAGGCTGATGTTCTGTTGATAGTGTTCCTGGATGAAGTCACGCGCCAGTCGTACGGCCCGGTGCTCGTTTCCCACTGACCCAACCGCCGGAGGATTGCTGGCATGCCGGCTGACCAATTGGAACGCCGCCCAGCGTGCATATGTTTCCTGGGCGAGCGCGGAATTGGGTGATTCCAAAAGCATGTGTAGTTCGCGAATGATCCTCGCGAGGTACTCATCCTGAATTACCGGTGAAGAGAATGACGGGGTCGAAACTCTACCTTCAAACTCCTCGCCAGCTGCATCCTGCACGTCAGAAGCAGAAGGATAAAAGGCCCGGTAAGACCAGCCGGTGTCATCGACGGCCTGCGCGGCATGCGCTTCTCCGGGGCTGATAACGACAACGCTACCGGCTGAGGCTGTGTATGTTTTTCGGCGATAGCAAAGTCTTTCAGCCCCGCTTTCAATCACACTGATCTCGAACCGATCGTGTATCCGCCGGGGGAAGCTACGTTCCTGCCTCGCGCTCAGTAATTCGAGGTTCCTCAAATCACGAACACGCCAGAACTTGATCCGTTTGTCGGTTGCCATATTCAACGCAATCCTATCATGCGCAGAGGTCGAAGCGATGAAAGAATGAACCGATTTAATTTGCGGAAAATGATGTGCCCGGCAGTCTGCTCGTCGACGAAACATGAACTATGGGCCAGGCTGGAAATGCGGGGCAACGGATTCATCGCGATACCTAACTGACTCAGGCAAAAAAATATGTATCTTCTCACGCGGCTTTGCTGCAAAAGTCGGCGAACAAGCGCCTGGGGCGCGAAATATAATAGCCTTCTGGGCAACGCCCCAGGTGAGCGTCAAGTCAGATTTAGAAAGCGCTGAAGGCGCGAAATAGAATCGTTAAACGAAGACTAGTGGCGCTGAGGTTATTTCGCGCTTTCAGCGCTTGGGTCCTGCAACTAACTCAGCCTGGGCCGATGGCCCAGGCTTTTACATTTAGCGCCTTCGGCGCCGGAACTCCGAGAGTTTTGACACAGCCTCTTAAGCTCCGGGCCATTTCCATTCAGTCCCCCTTCGCGGAAGTAGAAAAGACTGGAGCAGCAAAGCCTTCTCACGCACCAGCGAGAGCAGTTCACCTACTAAGGAACTTTGATGTCCCGAACGCGTAATTGATTTTGTGCGCAACCCTGGCCTCAAGCGTACAAAGAACTGATCAGGTGGGCTGGCTGGCTTTTTAAAAAAAAGTTTTTTCAAGCGAACCGTTTTAGCGTTGTCTTTACTCTTTTACTTGTGAGCGCTTTACCAGACCAATTGACTCTCGGCGATACGACGACGATAACGCCTGCGAGGTTTCGGGATGGCCGAACGAATGGACACACTGCCAGGTGACTTAATTGCCTCAGCACAAGGTGGCAATGAGGAGGCGCTGCTCGAACTACTGCGGCATTGTGGGCCGCAGCTTCGCCGTTATGCCAACCGGCAATGCGCCTCGGACGATGTGGAAGAGGCAGTGCAAGATGCGCTTTGGTTGCTTTACCGGCGCGTGGGAACACTGCGTGCGGTTGGAGCTTTTTCCGCTTGGATCTTCCAGATTATTCGCAGAGAGTGTTTGCGACGAGCGCGCAAGCGACGCGCGTCGCTTGAATGGAACGACTGTGAAGTATCCCGGCTCGTTGATAAAACGCCTTCAGACGAAGATCTTGGAATCGACTTGAGAAACGCAATCTCGCGCTTGCCGCAGCATTATCGCGAAATCCTCATACTGCGCGACATTGGCGGGCTTTCGTCGGAAGAAGCTGCCACCTCACTGGATATTCCGTTAGGCGCGGCGAAGAGCAGACTTCACCGTGCCAGACAAATGATGCGGTCACAGCTTAGTCCAATGAAGACAGAATGCGGTTGGAACTCAACAGGAGGACTGTCTTGATTTTTGGCAACCGGACAATCGGTCGGCATCTGCTGAGAGGGGCGCTGGGCATTACTGCGCTTTACATTTCGCTTTCCACTCTCCGCGGAACCACCTGGGGCTCGTTGATTTTCCTCGCGGCCGCGCTCTATCTCTTGAAGGGATGCCCGATGTGCTGGACGCTGGGTCTGATCGAAACTATCGCGATGACAATTCACCGGCGTTCCGAGGGGCAGTTCGAATCGGACGGCAGCCACGACCGGCAGATGAAACGCACCGTCGGAATTAAGGCATAGAAGGAGAAGACAAATGTTTCGCAAACACCGAATCCCCAAAATCGTCCTGGTAGCTATTCCTCTTTTTGCCTCGGTAGCATTCGCCGGCGATAGTGCGATTGACCGATGGGCCAACGCGGTTGGCGGTCGCGAGCGCATCAGCGCAATTAAATCGATTTACCGCGAGGGCACGATTGAATATGCCGGCATGCAGGGGACGATTAAGGTCTGGCACACGGCCGATGGCAAATATCGGAAAGAGGAACGAATCGCCACCTACTCGCTAACGGAAACCTTCGACGGCGTTAACGGCGCCTCACAGCAAGGAGACGCAGCTCCCCACCAGATGACCCAAGCTGAATCTGAACTCGCTACTTCAAGACGCTTTGCGAATGCGAACGCCATGTTTTTTGCCTTCTTTCCTGAACGGCGCCGCGGCAGTGTGGACATCGAAGCAGACGGAACAATTGTGTTAAAGCCTGAGGGCGGAGTTGAATGGCGCGTGACGCTTGATCCACAGACTTCCTTGCCAAAAACGATGGTGCACCAGGAGGGAAAACAGACGATTACGGTAACACTCAGTTCATACCAGGCCGTAGACGGAATCAAATTTGAAACCGAGATACACCGTTCGGCCGGCGACCCAACGCGTGGCGCAGTCATTCATTTCACCAAGACCGTCATTAACCCCAGGATCGATCCGTCACTTTTCTCGCTTACGACTAAGTGAGATTAGGGGGGCGAGGGTAGACGTTCATCAATCAATCCATAGGAGTTGTTGCTGTGCGAATAATCAAGCCCAGAGGACTGGATTGAGCAGCCGTCGCGATCTTAGGCAGACTTTCAGGACTGCCTCCTTTAGTTCGGGCGGCGTCTTCGAGCCATTGATTGACGCGTTTCGCGTAACGGTGTGGGCGATCTTTTTCCGGACTCTACCTCGAGACCAACCGTTCACTCGCTCCCATTCTTACCAGTCCCTGTCGAGCCGCTTCCGCCAGTACTCGCGCCGCCTTTCGAGCTCCTTATCGACATTGTCGTCGTCTGCGTAGTCTTCGTCGTCCGCGGCGTCTTTGGACTTTTGGCCTTTGTCTTTGGCGGCTTTGCTGTCCTTGGCGTCCGCGTCATTGTCGTCCTTGGTTTGCTCGTCCAGGTACTCCTCGCGACTTTCGAGCCGGCGCAGGACGCGCTTGTCCCAGTACTGGCTGCGCCTGTCA
>Ga0070694_100001144_pt1 | contig 15221 bp, 11 predicted proteins | sample KBSK1251metaG_FD_65470 | JGI IMG/M metagenome (GOLD analysis project Ga0070694, IMG submission 65470) | Corn, switchgrass and miscanthus rhizosphere microbial communities from Kellogg Biological Station, Michigan, USA - KBS K1-25-1 metaG | ecosystem: Host-associated > Plants > Roots >... | reverse complement strand
ATGGCGGCGCTGCTCGCCGCCATGACCATCATGGCGATCTTCCTCGCCATGGCGCTGCCGGCGTGGAAGACGGCGACCCAGCGCGAGAAGGAAACGGAACTGATCTTCCGCGGCCAGCAGTACGCGCGCGCGGTCGCGCTGTTTCAGCGTAAGTACGCCAACACCTTTCCGCCGAACGTCGACGTCCTGCTGAACGAGCATTTCCTCCGCAAGAAGTTCAAGGACCCGATGACCGAGGACGGCGAGTTCCAGGTGATCTACGCCAACCAGGTAGCGTCGGCGCAGCCGAGCGTCGGAGGGTCGGCCCAGCCGAGCGTCGGAGGCACGGTGCCGACGCAGGGGCAGCCGCAGCAGCGGCCGACGACGACGATCGCGGGCGGCGGAACGACCGCCGGGCCGCAGGGCGGCATCATCGGCGTCGCGAGCAAGAGCAAGGACCAGTCGATTCGCATCTTCAACGCCCGCGACCACTACAACGAGTGGGTGTTCGTGGCTCAGCAGACGAGCGTCCAGGCCGGCGCTCCCACCGGCTCGCAGACGCCCACGGGCGGCATCAACCTGCCCGGCGGCGCGCCGGGCACGATCGGCGGCCGCGGCGGCCGCGGTCAGCAGCCGCCTGGACAGGGACCGGGCCGCGGGCGAGGCAACCAGCCACCGGGTCCGTTCGGCGGGCCGGGCGGCTTCGGTGCGCCCGGTGGTGGACCTGGAGGCTTCGGCTTCCCAGGCGGCCGCGGCGGCAGGTAGCTACTTCACTTCCGTTCCACCCTTCCGGTTATCGCGAACGAAGCGGGCACGGGCCGGCATGCGTACGCGCGGCAGTGTCTCGGCGTTCAGCGCGTCGGTGTCGGCGATGATGCCGTTGCGGGCCAGCAACCACGCCGTGAGTGCATACGTCTCGTCCGCGGTGAGGCTGCCGGGCGCGCTGGCTGGCATAGCGCGCCGCACGTAATCGAAAACCGTCGTCGCGTACGGCCAGTAGTTGCCAATCGTGAAGGGCACGTCGGGCCGGCCGTTGCGCCACCGCTCGTAGTCGGGGCCGAACGGGGGCGCCTCGCTCGGCTCGGCGCCGACGAGCGGATCGGCGGTCCCTCCCTCGCCAGCAGCGCCGTGGCACGCCGCGCACTTCTGGGCGTAGATGCCTGCGCCTTCGCGAGCGCTGCCGCTGCCGGAAGGCAATCCGGTGCCGTCGGGCCTGACGTCGATGTCGAGCGCGGCGATCTGTTCCTGCGTCGCGGGCAAGCCGATGCCGAGGCGTTTCGGTGGCGTTTGCGCCATCACCAGTGCGGCGGCCAGGAAGAAGGCTGCGGGGACGATCAGCGGGCGGCTCATACGCGCACCCGCTCGACCGCGAAACGGACGCGGCCGTCCGCGGCGATGGTCCAGCCGGTCACCGGATTGAGGTGATACCGCGTGCGGCGGCCGCGGGCCGATCGCAGCGCGGACATCTCCGGCTGCACGTACCCGGTCTCGTCGACCGCGCGGCTGACGATCTCGGTGGGTCGTCCATCCCATTGCCAGGCGTACCGAAAGCGCGTGTGCGCCTTGGGAAGCACCGGCTGCTGCAGCGTCGCCGCCTTCCACGTCCTGCCCCCGTCGGTGCTGATCTCGACCCGGCGAACGACGCCGCGGCCGCTCCACGCGATGCCGCGGATCTCGACGAACCCCTTCTCGATCGCCTGAGGGTAGGCGGGCGACGTGATCACCGAGCGCGCGTCCATGACGAGGCTGAACTGACGGGCGGTGCCGTCCGCCAGCGGGTCGGTGTACTTCGACGTCTCCTCGCGTGTCATGAACGGCTGGTCGGACAGCTCGATCCGGCGCAGCCACTTCACGCACGCGTTGCCCTCGATGCCCGGCAGCAGCAGCCGCACGGGGTATCCCTGCTCGGGCCGCAGCGCCTCGCCGTTCTGGGCGTAGGCGAGCATCGCGTCGCCGAGCACCTCCTTGATCGGGATGCTGCGCGTCATCACCGCCGCGTCCTGACCTTCCGCGAGGAACCACGTCGCGCCCGCGTGCGCGCCGACCTCGGTGAAGATCGTGGACAGCATCACGCCGGTCCATTCGGTCTGGCTCGTCAGCCCGCACACGTCCTGGGGCGTCGTCTCCTCGCGGGTGCCGAAGAAGTTGCCGGAACACTCCAGGAAGCAGGTCCGCGTGGCCGCAGGGAAGCGCTTGATGTCGTCGAGCGTGAAGGTCAGCGGACGATCGACCATGCCGTGGACCAGCAGGCGATAGGCACGCGGGTCGACGACAGCCAGACCGGAGTGATGGCGCTCGTAGTGGAGATCGGATGGCGTCAGCGTGCCGTGCAGGTCCTGGAGCGGTGTGCGCGAGCTCGTGGGCGGATTCAGCGTTCGCCTCGGATTCTCGGCCGGCGACCGCGCGCCGAGGGCGTTCGGCAGCCGCCCCCATCGTTTCGTCGTGTCTGGACTCGGCTCCTGGGCCTGGGTCGCGTCAGGCATGACGCCGAGTGCGGCGGCGCCGAGCGTCGTCCTCAGCAACGCCCGCCGTGTCAAACCATCGCGGTGTCCCGCTGGTCGTGTCTTCCGCATAATCGCGTCCTCACTACCGCAATTCTCCCATCACCGCGTCGTGAACGGCGCGCCGCACGCGCTTGATCGCCGCGTTCGTCCTGTTCGGGTGCACGCGGTTGGTCAGCAGCACGACGTAGACGTCGTTCTCGGGATCGATCCAGAGCGACGTGCCCGTGAAGCCGGTATGGCCGAAGGCGCGCGCCGACATCAGTGTCCCGCACGACGAGGTCGGCAGCATTGTGTCCCACCCGAGCGCGCGGGAGCTGCCCGGCACATCGGCGCGGCGTGTGACGAATTCCTCCAGCGTCGTGCGCCTGAACGCGCCGCTCCTGTCGTCCAGGATCTGCATCAGGTGCCGCGCGTACGATCCGACGGCCGCCGCGGTGCCGAACACACCCGCGTGGCCCGCGATGCCGCCAAGCGCCGCGGCATTCTCGTCGTGCACCTCGCCCACGAGCAGCCGCCCCCGCCAGGGATCCTCCTCGGTCGGGGCGATGCGCGCGTGCCACAGCGCCGGCGGGTTGAACTGGATCTCCTCGGCGATCCCCATCTGGGAGAGCATCAGCGCGAACCGATCGGCCAGCGGAAGCCGGCCGTCGACGATGAAGCCGAGCAGCATGAAGTCGAGATCGCTGTAGACGGATTTGGTACGCGGCGCGTACTCGAGCGGCTCGGCCGAGATCGCCGCTTCGTACGCGGAGCGGCTTGCCGCGGGCGAGCGCGAGAGGCCTTCGAGCTGCTTGAAGTAGGGGCGCCACGCCGGCAACCCGGAGCAATGAGCGAGGAGGTCCCGCAGTGTGACGTCCGCCCGGTCCTCGCCGCCCCATGCCGCGACGTGGCCGGCGACGGTATCGTCGAGCGCCAGCACGCCACGTTCGAACTGGTACATGAACAGCGGCGTCGTCGAGATGACCTTGGTGAGCGAGGCGAGATCGAAGATGGTGTCATCGGACGCGGGCGCTGCGGAGGGATCGAATGTCAGGCGGCCAAAGGCTTGCCGCCAGAGCATCTGACCCGTGCTGCCGACCTCGATGACCGCCGCAGGAAACGCGCGCTCGGCGATCGCTTCCTCGAGCACCCGGCGAGCGCCCGGGAACCGGATCCCGGATCCCGAATCCCGGATCCCGGTCGAGATCCCGCTCAAGATCCGGCGAACGCGCCGCGCCCGATCGCGGAGAGGTAGTCGATCCCCTTCGGCGGGCTGATCAGGCCGTCGTAGGAGAAGAGGATGATCCCCTGCGCCCCCGCGCGGCGCGCGACGCCGATGTTGTCGAGCGTTTCACGCTGCGACAGGCGATTGGCGCCGATCCCCGCCCACACCGGCTTGTCGCCCGCCAGCGCGTGTACTTGCGCCAGGCGTGCCTCCATCTGCGCCGCATCGACGCCCGACGCCATCGGGCACAGCGCATCGAGGAAGCCGTTGTCGAGCCACGTCCGCCAGTCCTGCAGGTTGTCGCGCGCGGCGACGTCCGCGTCGGGCGTGACCGCCGCGCTGACCAGTGCGGCCGGCCGCGCCTCCTTGACCGTGGTGCGGAGCCGTGCGATCAGCGCGGTGAGCTGCGACTGGCGAAAGAGCCGCCACTGGTCAGAAAGCTCGTTCGGGTAGGCGAACGGATCGATCTCTTCGATGGCGTCGATGCGCTGGCGCTCCGGCAGCGGCAGCTCTCCACGCATGAAGCTGCGAAATGCGGCGATGGACTTCGCGCCGAAGTCGAAGTCGGCGGTGGGGAACTGCACGTGATCGAGGTAGACGCCGTCGAGCGCATAGCGGCGCGCGAGATCGCGCACGACGCCGGCAACATGCGACGCCGCCTCTGGCTGGACCGGTGAGATATAGAGCCCGTCGATGCGATCGGCGTTGGTGCGCGTCCAGCGCGCGAGCCGGCCGAGGTAGTCGGGGCTGCGCGCGTCGATGGCCAGCAGCTCCGCCGCGATCACGCGCGGCACCATTAGCCACTCGGGATGCTGGTACACGACATGGTCGCGCGCGAAGGGCAGTTCGCCTGGTGCGGCGACGCGCGCAACGTCCACCCACGCATGCACCCGCAGCCCGGCGGCATGCGCCTGGGCGATCGTTTCCCCGAGCGGATCGAACGCCGCCGCGCCGACAGCCGCATCGTCGATGGCCTGAACGAAGAGTGCGTTGAAGCCGGCAGTGGATGCCGAGGCAACCATCCTGCGGATGGCGTCCGCGGATTCGAGGCTTGCGCGCCGCACCCACAGCGCCCTGACTTCATCGCTGAGGCCGGCGGCACGTGCCGGCACGAACGCAGCCAGCGCAACCATGAGGCTGCAGAGCAGGGGAGCGACGATATTGCGCGCTATCCGCGCGCGGCCGCGCGCTGGCGCGGCGAAATCGTGAGCATCCATCGGGGAGAAACGCAGACTGTACTACAATTTTTGAAGGATGCACGTGCTCGGGATCGACGCCGGGGGCACCAAGACGATTTGTCTGCTCGCCGATGGCGAGGGTCGAGTCCTCGGCGAAGCGCGCGGCGGCGGCGCCAACCTGCAGGCGGCCGGCGAGCTGGAAGTCGAAAAAGTCCTGCACCATGTGATGGATGGCGCGATCGGCACTCGCGACATCCGTCCGGCGGCGATCTGCCTCGGCATCGCCGGCGTCGATCGCCCGGCCGATACCGCCGCGGTGCACGGCATCATGCGCCGCATCGGTTTTAAGGCTCAGGTGATCGTCGTCAACGATGCGCTGGTGGCGCTCGTTGCCGGGGCGGGCGATGGCGAGGGCGTGGTGGTTGTGGCCGGAACCGGGTCGATTGCGTACGGCCGCGACGGGTCGGGGCGCGCCGCGCGCGCCGGCGGGTGGGGATACCTGCTGGGCGACGAAGGCGGCGGCTTCTGGATTGGACGCGCCGCGCTGACGGCGGTCGTGCGGCAGTTCGACGGACGCGGGCCGGTCACGCTGCTGACGCCGATGATCCTCGAGCACCTGGACCTGTCGACGCCAAAGGAGCTGATTTACGAGATCTACTACCGCGACGTCCACCGGCACACGATCGCCGGCATCGCCAGCGTGGTGCAGCAGGCGATGGAGCAGCACGACGCGATCGCCGCGGAGATCCTCGCGCGCGCCGGCGCGGAGCTGGCGTCGGCGGCGGCCTCGGTGATCACGCGGCTGGAGATGCGCGGCAGCGCGTTTCCGACGGTGCTGGGCGGCGGCATCTTCCGCGGCATCCCCTGGCTGGTGGACGACGTGACGCGTCGGCTCTCGGAGATTGCGCCGCGGACGCACGTGCGGCGCCTCGACGTCGAGCCCGCGGTCGGCGCGGTCCGCCTGGCGCTCGCGGCCGCGCGCGGGTCGCTGGCGATCCCCACGTATGTATAGATTCCGGCGAGCGACCATCCTCGACTGCAGCGACGCCGTGGCGTCCGCGCTCGCGGACCGCGTCGCGTCGATGCTGCGGGCGAAGCCTGACGCGGTGCTGGGCCTCGCGTCCGGACGCACGCCGGTGGACGGCTACGCCGAGATGCAGCGCCTGCACTCAGCGGGACAGATGGATTGGTCGCGCGCATCCACCTTCAACCTGGACGAATTCGCGGGCATCGACGGCGGGCATCCAGGAAGCTTTCGGACGTTCATGGAGGACCACCTGTTCGCGGGAGTGAACCTGCGGCCCGAACGGATTCACTTTCTCGACGGCGCCGCCGCGGATCTCGACGCGGAGTGCGATCGCTACGAGGAGGCAATCGCCGCCGCCGGCGGGATCGATCTGCAGATTCTCGGCATCGGCAGCAACGGGCACATCGGCTTCAACGAACCGGGCGACGATCTCCCGGTGCGCACGCATCGCGTGAGGCTGATGGAGTCGACGCGCCGCGACAATGCGCCGTTGTTCGGCGACGATCCGTCCAGGGTTCCGCGTGAAGCGCTTTCGATGGGCATCGGGACCATCCTGCACGCGCGCCGCATCGTCCTGGTCGCGACGGGCGAGAAGAAGGCGGAATGCATCCGGCAATCGGTCAACGGCCGGATTACCACGCGCGTGCCCGCGTCGATGCTGCAGGTACATCCCGACGTCGAACTGCTGCTGGACGAGGGGGCGGGCGCGTTGATCAGGCGGACCTGAAGGTCCGCCCCTACGATGTCGTCAGCTACGTCTCGCCGCCGCCGTCGGTGGTGATGGCCTCTGCGACGCCCTGCAGCATGCCGCGGAGCCGCGGCTCGATGTCCTCGCCGAGCGCCTCGCGCATCGAGTCGTGCGCCTTGCGCAGCCGTGACAGCGCCTTCGGATACGGCAGCCCTGTCTTCTGCATGACGATCGCCGCTTTCACGTTCCAGTTCGCCTTCTTCAACAGCTTGTCGGCGTCGTCGTACTCGAGGCCGGTGACGATGTTCACGATGCGGCGCGCGCGGTCCTTCAGCTTCTCCGAGCCCGTCTGGACGTCCACCATCAGGTTGCCGTAGGTCTTGCCGATGCGAACCATGGCGCCGGTGGTCAGCATGTTGAGCACCATCTTCGTCGCGGTGCCGGCTTTCAGGCGCGTGGACCCGGCGATGACTTCCGCGCCGACACCGGGTGAGATCGTCAGGTCGACGAAGGTCTGCAGCTCGGTGCCGGGATCGCACGTGACGAAGATGATGCGCGCGCCCGCGCGCCGCGCGCGCGTGAGCGCACCGCGCACGAACTGGGTCATCCCGCTCGCGGAGACGCCAATCACGATGTCCCTCTTGGTCGGCCGCAGCCGCATGATCGAGCGCGCGCCCTCCTCGTAGTTGTCCTCGACGCCTTCCTTCGCGTTGAAAATCGCGCCGCGGCCGCCGGCCATGATGGCCTGTACCAGCGTCGGGTCGGTGCTGAAGGTCGGCGGCATCTCGGCGGACTCCAGGATGCCGAGCCGCCCGCTCGTACCGGCGCCGACGAAGATGATGCGTCCCTCTTTCCTGAGCGCGTTGGCGATCATCTCGACACCGACGGCAATGCGTTCGTGCTCGCGCTGGACCGCGGCGAGCATCTTGCGGTCTTCGCTGAGCATCAGTTCGACGATGTCGTCGGCCGAGAGCTTGTCGATTCCGAGTGTCGCGGGGTTGATGGCTTCGGTCGGGAGGGACTGCCACTTCGAGCGCACAGGCATAAGTTCGCTACAATTCTACAATCCCGAGGACACCTTCATCGTCGGCGGACGCGTACCTGACTCACCTGACGGCGGAGAGGCGGTTGTCCGCCAACTCGGTCCAGAGCTACGCGCGCGATCTCGTCCATCTGCGGAAGTTCGCGGCGGGGCACGGGACGCCAATCGAACGGCTGACACGGCAGCGCCTCGAGGAGTTGATTCGGAACCTCATGTCCGAGGGACGCTCCCCGCGGTCGGTCGCGCGCGCCGTCGCCTGCTATCGCGGCTTCTATCGCTTTCTGGTCATCGACAGCCGCCTGAAGACCAGCCCGGCCGATGACCTGCGCGCGCCGCGGGCCTGGAAGTCGCTCCCGCGGCACCTCTCGGTGGAGGAGGTCGATCGGCTGCTCGAACAGCCCGACGTGAAGACGCCGCGCGGCCTTCGGGATCGCGCGCTCATCGAGCTCCTGTACGCCACCGGACTCCGGGTGTCCGAGCTGATTGGGCTCCGGCCGGCCGACGTGAACCTCGACGCGTCGTACCTGACGTGCACCGGCAAGGGCGACAAGCAGCGGATCGTGCCGATAGGCGAGGAGGCGACCGCGTGGCTGCGGCGCTACCTGCGCGACGCCAGGCCGGCGCTGCTCGGCAAGCGGGCGAGTCCGCGCCTCTTCGTGAACGCCCGGCGGGGCGGGTCCGGGCTGACCCGCGTCGGGTTCTGGAAGATCCTGAAGGCGTACGGACGCCGTGCAGGCCTGACCGCAGGGCTCAGCCCGCACACGCTGCGGCACTCGTTTGCGACGCACCTGCTCGAACGGGGCGCCGATCTCCGGGCCATTCAGATGATGCTCGGCCACGCCGATCTGTCGACCACGCAGATCTACACGCACGTGCTGCAGCAGCGGATGCGAACGGTGTACGACCGTTTTCATCCAAGAGCGTGAGCGCGCGCCCGTGTTTCGCCTGATGCGGCGCCTCGCTGTCCTCGTCCTCGCGGCGATCGCGCTCTTCGTCATGATGCCGGCGGGCCCGCGGCAGCTGCCTGCGCCGCCCGCGGGGCTCGTGCCGGGCCTTCGCGGCGTCATCCACGTTCACACCAATCGCTCCGATGGAACCGGCTCCGTTGACGACGTGATGCGGGCGGCTGCGAGCGCGGGGTTGAAGTTCGTCATCGTCACCGATCATGGCGACGCGACCCGCGCTCCCGATCTGCCCGATTACCGCGGCGGCGTGCTCTACATCGACGCGTCCGAAATCAGCACGGGCAACGGCCATGTCGTCGCGCTCGGTTTGCCGAAGGCGCCGTATCCGCTCGCGGGGGAAGGGCGCGACGTCGTCGACGACATCCATCGGCTCGGCGGCCTGGCGATTGCCGCACATCCCGGCTCGGCGAAGCCCGAGCTGCAATGGACCGACTGGAATGCGCCGCTCGACGGCCTCGAATGGCTGAACGCCGACAGCGAGTGGCGCGACGAGCGCGCGTGGACGCTCGCCCGCGTGCTGCTGACGTATCCGTTCCGTCCACCGCAGGCGCTGGCCCTGATGCTCGATCGGCCCGATACCGTCATCGGTCGCTGGAACGAGCTGGCCCGACAGCGTCGTGTCGTCGGCCTCGCGGCGGTCGATGCGCACGCACGCGTCGGCGTTCGCTCGCTCGGCGAGCCGTACGACACCGCCGGCTCGCTGCACTTCCCGTCGTACGTCAATTCGTTCCGCGAGTTTTCAATCGACCTCTCGAACGCCCGGTTGACCGGCGACGCAAACGCCGATGCGCGCACGGTGATCGACGCCATTCGCGATGGCGCCTTCTATTCGGCGATCGACGCGCTCGCCGGTCCCGCGGCGCTGCGCGTCGACGCAACGGGCGAAGACCGCGCCCATCTCCGCGTCGAGGCGCAGGCGCCCGGCGATGCGACCATCACGCTGTTTCGCGACGGCGCAGCGGTCGCATCCGCGCAGGGAGGAGTGTTGGAGCGCGATGCGTCCAGCGAACCGGGCGTCTACCGCGTCGAGGTGACGTTGCCGGGGTCGCCTGGAACGCCACCCGTTCCCTGGCTCATGTCCAACCCGATCTACGTCAAACGCGCTCCCGAACCGGCGTCTCCGCAAAGCGGCGCAGGCGAGCCCGGACGATCCGCCGCAAGGACGTTCATGACCCTCTACGACGGCGGTCCCGCGCGCGGCTGGGTGATCGAGAAGAGCCCGGAACCGAATGCCGCGATGGACGTCATCGGGGCACTCCCCGGGTCGCAGCTCCTCCTGCGGTTCGCGATTTCAGGAACCGCCGCGGACAGCCCGTACGCGGCATTCGTGATGCCCGCAGGTGCGGCCATTGTGATGTACGACCGCCTGGTGTTCACGGCTCGCGCGGACCGGCCGATGCGGCTCTCGGTGCAGCTGCGCGCGTCCAGTGGAGGAGAAGGGGAGCGGTGGCACCGGTCGGTGTATCTCGATCAAACGCCGCGAACGATCGACGTGGCGTTCTCGGACTTCCGGCCGATCGGCACGACGACCAGCGCGCTGCCGGTGCTGTCGAGGGTGGATGCGATTCTGTTCGTGATCGACTCCGTCAACACGAAGATCGGCTCGAACGGGCAGATTCAGATCGACGACATCAGGTACGGACGGTGAGCAGCAGGTACGCCGCGCCCGCGCCGAACAGCAGGTTCGGCGCCCATGCCGCGAGTATCGGCGCGACGACGCCTCCGGTCCCGAGCGCCGCAAACACGCTGAAGGCCACCCAGTAGCTGATCGCGATCACGATCCCGACGCCGATGCCGTACATCGCGCCGCGGCGGCCGGCGGTCACCGCGAACGGCACCGCGATGAGCGTCATGATGAGCGTGACGAACGGGAACGACGCCTTCCGTTCGAGCGCTACCTGCTGGGCGATGACGTCGAAGCCGCTCTGGCGCAGCTGGTCGATGTAGGTCTGCAGCTGCGAATAGCTCATGAACTCCGGCGCCGGCTGCCGTGTCCCGAAGTACGACGGCGGCTCGAGCGTGAACTCCGCCACCGGCGGTGCCGCGAACCTCCGCGTGTCGCCAGACGGCCGCAGCTCGCGCGACCACGTCTGCTCGGCGCGCCACATGTTCGGCTTGCCCGGCTCCGGCGCGTACCGCGCGACCTCCGCGTACGACCGCCGCTCCAGCGACTGCATGGTGTCCGAGAACTCGTACACCGACAGTCCCATCAGCGCGTTCGCCTTCGGGTCGAAGTAGTTGTAGTGATAGATCTCGCCGTGGGTGCCGACCACCCACTGGCGCGTCAGCATGTCGAGCGTCTCCGGCGCGATGCCGTTCATCACGCGCTTGATCGCATCCGACTTCCGGTTCGACTCGCCGAGGATGGTCTGCTCGAGGGCGAACAGCGTCCCGCCGGCCAGCAGCGCGACGCCGAGCATCGGGAGGGCCACGCGATACAGGCTGATGCCGCACGCCTTCATCACGATGAGCTCGCTGTTCTTCGTCAGCACCCCGATGGTGACGAGCGAGGCGAGCAGCACGGACATCGGCAGCACGTAATAGACGTACTGCGGCAGCAGGTACCAGAGGTACGCGCCCATCATGCCCCACGTGGCCGCGCCCTTGAACACCTTGTCCGACCGGTCGATGAACGTCGAGATGTAGAAGAGCGCGAGGAGGCCGAGCGCGCAGAGGAGGAACACGCGGACGTACATCGACGTCACGTAGCGATCGAGGATGCTCGGCTTCGGCAGCCGGGCAAGCAGGCTCGGCGCAGGCGTCGAGGGCTCCGCGTCGGATGCGCGGTGGTACCCTCGCCTCGCGTCGCGTGCGGCGATGCGGCGCCGCAGCCACTGCGGCACCGCGAGCCGGAACTCCTGGTCGGCGGCGCGCGAGCGCCAGAAGAAGAGCCCCGCGCCCACGGCGCTCAGGATGATGTTCGGGGCCCAGACGGCGAGCCACGGCGGAATCAGATGCCCCTTGGCCAGCGCGGGCCCGAGCGTCAGCGGGATGTAGTACGCGAAGATGACGCCAAGGCCGAACACGAAGCTCCCGAGCTTGCCGTCGCGGCGGTTGGTCGCGCCGAGCGCGAGACCGATGACGCCGAACACGAGGCACGCCACCGGAATCGCGAACTTCTTGTGAATGGCCATCACCTGGTTGTGCGACGACTGGCCGAGCCCCTCGAGCTCGGCGGCGCGCACCTGCAGGTCGAAGATCGTCATCTCCGGATCGCCACGCTGAGGACCGGTGCGCGGAAACACCGACTCAGGATTCACGGTGACGACCTGGCGGGCGAACTTGACGACTTGATATGTCCCGTCGGCAGTGGCCACGTGGCGCGTGCCATCTTCGAGCACCATCACGACCGTGCGTTTCTTCGCGTCGAGGACGACGCGCCCGTGGCGCACCAGGTAGATCGCCTCGGTCCGCCCCGGCGTGTTGTCGGCGAGGAAGACGTCGTTCCAGCCGCCTTCGGGCGGGACGTCGCGCACGTAAATGACGAGGTTCGGGAAGTCGGTGAAGAAGACGCGCGGCTTGACCTCCCCTTCGGCGCGTTCGGCGAGCACGTTGAACGCAATCTGCCGGAACGCCTGGTTCGCGTCGGGCAGCGCCTCGATCATCACATACGATGTCGTCGCCCACCCGACGACCGCGATGACCCCGACCGGCCACAGCAGCCGCGCTACGCTGACGCCGCACGCCTGCATTGCGACGAATTCGCGGTCGGCGGAGAGGCGGCCGAAGGCGATCAGCAGCGCGATGAGCAGCGCCGAGGGAATCGACAGCGCCAGCGACGACGGCAGCAGCGTCGCCATCGCCCGAAGCACAACCGTCGTCGGGACCCCCTTGGCGATGAACGCCTCCGCGTACAGCATCATCGAGGGGATGATTAAGATGAACGTGAAGACCAGCAGCGCGATGGCGAACGGCAGCAGGACTTCACGGATGATGTACCGGTCGAGAATCTTCACGAAGGCTGTCGCAACCTCTCCATTATGACGCGCGTCGCGCTGCTGTGGCACATGCACCAGCCGTTCTACGAGGACCTCGCGACGGGCGAGCACGTCCTCCCGTGGGTGCGTTTCCACGCCATCAAGGATTACTGGGGAATGGTCGCGCTGCTGCGCGAATTCCCGGCCGTCAAGGTCACCTTCAACCTGGTGCCGTCGCTGCTCGTCCAGCTCGAGGCGTTCGCCCGGGACGAGGCGCGGGATCGCCACTTGGAGATCGGGTTGAAGCGCGCCGACCGGCTCACGGAGGAGGAGCGCGCCTACTGCATCGAGGAGTTCTTTCACGCGCACCGGCCGAAGATGATCGACCCCTATCCACGCTACGCGGAGCTGTGCGCCAGGCGCGAATCGGACGGCGTCGGCCTCAGCGCCCGCTCGCAGGTGTCGCAGTTCTCGGTCGACGACATCCGCGACCTGCAGGTCTGGCACAAGCTGGTGTGGATCGATCCGTACTACTTCGACCGCGACGAGCGCGTGCGTGCGCTGGTGGCAAAGGGACGCCGTTTCACCGAGGAGGACAAGGCGACGCTGCGCGCCGTCGAGCTCGAGCTGCTGCGACGCGTCGTCCCCGAGTATCGTGACGCCGTCGCGCGCGGGCAGATCGAGATCTCGACCTCGCCGTTCTATCACCCGATTCTCCCGCTGCTGTGCGACACGGACATCTATCTCCGGACGCATCCCGGCTCGCGCATGCCGCGCGAGCGGTTCCGCAGGCCCGAGGACGCGGCGGAGCAGTTGGCGAGGGCGGTGCAGCTCCACGAAACGCTGTTCGGCAGGCGGCCGGTCGGGCTCTGGCCTTCCGAGGGCTCGGTCTCCGACGCGATGGTGCCGCTCGTTGCGGCCGCCGGCTTCCAGTGGATGGCGACCGACGAGGAGATTCTCGCCAAGTCGATCGGGCGCGGGTTTCCGCGCGATCGCGAGGGCGGCGTCGAGCATGCCGAGGCGCTTTATCGCGCGTATCGCGTCGGACGCGAGGCGCAGGTTGCGTGCGGGTTCCGCGACCATGCGCTCTCCGACCTGATTGGCTTCAGCTACGCGTCGTGGCCGGCGGAGGCAGCCGCCGACGATTTCGTCCACCGGCTCGTCAATGCCGGGGCGCGCTACACCGCGCGGACCGGCGGGGGAGAGGCGACCGTCTTCGTCATCCTCGACGGGGAAAACGCGTGGGAGCACTACGAGGGGCAGGGGCGCCCCTTCCTGCGCGCGCTCTACCGCCGGCTTGCGACGCACCCGCAGCTCAAGACGGTGACGATGGCGGAGGCGTGCACGGCGCCGAAGGACATGCTGCCGTCGATTTTTCCGGGGTCGTGGATCAACGCCGACTTCTACATCTGGATCGGCCACGCGGACGATCAGCGGGCCTGGAGCCAGCTTGCCGACGCGCGGCGCGCGCTCGACGCGGCGACCGGCGTTCCGCCCGACGCGATGGCGCGCGCATGGGAGGAGATGCTGATTGCGGAAGGGTCGGACTGGTTCTGGTGGTACGGCGACGACCATTCCTCCGACCACGACCTCGTGTTCGACGAGCTGTTCCGGCGTCACGTCCGGAACATTTATCGCGCCATCAACCAGCCGGTGCCCGAGGAGCTCTTCGTCAGCAACATCACGACCCAGCCGCCGCTGGCGGGCGTCACCGCGCCGACGGGCTTCATCCATCCCGTCATCGACGGCGAGCTGACGACCTATTTCGAGTGGCTCGGCGCGGGGTCGGTCGACGTCGTTTCGACCGGCGATGCGATGCACGAGGTGTCGGCGCGAGTGACGTCCGTGTCCGGCATCGAGTTCGGGTTCGACCTGGAGAACTTATACGTGAAGGTCGCGGGGCCGTCGCCGATGCGCGACGTCATCGACGGGGACCAGCAGCTCAGCCTGAACTTCCTGAAGCCCGAGGGCTGCCGCATCGTCGTCAGCGGCGCGGACGGCCACGTGCGCGCGCTGATGGTCGATCGGCCGCGCGCCCGGAGCACGCCGTCACGGAACTGCCCGGACATCAAGGTCGCCGCCGGCGGGCAGTTGGAGCTCCAGGTTCCGTTCGAATGCCTGGACGTGCAGACGGACTCGACGGTCGCGTTCATCGTCGCGGTGAACCGCAGCGGCGCCGAGGTGGAGCACCACCCGCGGCATCAGCCTATCGAGCTGCAGGTGCCGGACGAGCGATTCCCATCGAAGAACTGGACGGCCTGACTGGCTGGTGGATGGACGGCTGGTGCTTCGATCGCCAGGCCGTAGTTAACATAACATCTATTATGCGACTCTATCGAAACCAGCGAATAAATCCGGCGGTTTGTGTCTGCACCACCACGCACCGTCCACACTCGCCGGCCGCGCGTTATCGCGAGGCGCGGAGCTCTTTGATGATGGCTTCGAGCGCGGAAATGATCTCGCTCTTGTCGACCCTGCCCTTGCGGAAGCTCATTCGCAGGTTGAACTGCTTCGTCTCGGGCCGGAACGCAAACACGAACGGCTTGGGACGTCCGGCCTTCGCCTTGGCGGTCTCTTTCCGTACATCCTGGCGCGTGACGCTGTTGCCGCCGTTCACGAGACGCTCGACGAGCGCCATCATCTTCTTCGGATCCGACTGCCGGACGATCTGCAGCAGCGTCGACTTCGAGGTAATGTCGGCCAGCCGACATAGGTTC
>Ga0070694_100001143_pt1 | contig 15227 bp, 14 predicted proteins | sample KBSK1251metaG_FD_65470 | JGI IMG/M metagenome (GOLD analysis project Ga0070694, IMG submission 65470) | Corn, switchgrass and miscanthus rhizosphere microbial communities from Kellogg Biological Station, Michigan, USA - KBS K1-25-1 metaG | ecosystem: Host-associated > Plants > Roots >... | reverse complement strand
CATGGAACGGCTGCGCTCAGCTAACACTCCTGACAATTGATTCGAAGTCTCCATTCAGTCCTGGCGGCGTTATGGGGTGGGGCAATCAACGGGAACAGTCACCGAAAAATTTCCACGCGACCCGCCTGGCTCAGTGTAACGTAAATCCGCGAATTGAACGAGGGCTTGCCCGACACAGTTGTTTGCATCGACCCGCGCCATCGGAAACCGAGAAAAGCCGAGGAGTATCCGGGTGCGCCGATCGCGTTCAGCTACTGAAACAAGCTGTGCACCTGGTCCCGAAGGTTTTTCGTAGCGAACGAAGGCCGGGGTCTCAGACGGGCTATAACTGTTGGTTGACGCATCGACTCTAAATCGGTACATCGCAAGGTCAGTTTCCGCGACCGACTGCCACAGAAACGGGTTGGCTGCCAGCGGCATAGCGATCACTCGAACTGTGCGCTCGCCCAACGAGGACGCGATGATATTCGCCACCGTCGAGGCATTTACTACTGCGGTCCGGTGAAACGACATCAGAATCAACCAATAAACCACAATCTGACCGAGGCCCAGGAAGGCCGCGGTCTGCCCAAAACGCCTCTGCCATCCCCAGGCACGCAGAGCTGCGAGCAAGACCAATCCGGCTATCCAAATAATGAAAGCAATACGCAGCGAAGCACCGTCCGGCCCGCTGCGCCAACCGGCCAGGCCAATGACCGTCGTAATTCCCAACCCGAAGATCGACCAGCCCAGCGTCTTCCATTTCGAGTTGCTGGTCAGCAAAAAAACAATCCCGCCCAGCGCCAGCCAGATATAGGGATCGAAGATGAATACCAGGTCACCGTAAAACCATCGCCCGCTCCACGGCAAAAGCGGCCGCACCCCATAGTTGTTGGTCCAATCCAGGAACGGATGAGTCGCGGCAGCTATCAACGACGCCAGCAACAAACCTCGAAAGCGGATGCGCGGGCTGCTTTTGCGAACTTTGACAAAGAGTCGCTCGATTGCGAACGCGACCACCGGAATCAAAAAACCAATGGCAATTGTGCCGGCGATTGAGTGCGTGATACCGCGATGGTGTTGCAGGAGGGTCCAGCGGTCGCCAAAGAAGAGCGTCACAAAATCAGCGTCCGCGATATTGGCACTCACCACGCAAACGGAGGTGGCATAAGGCGACAACCGGTCAAGACCTGCTTTGGCTGAAGCAAGGCCTACGAGCGAATGCGTGAGATTGTCCACCTTGAATTGTCAGAAGAGACTGAGCGGCGCCGGCGGCGCGGGTAACTGCGCGTGACGCGTGGGATCAATTTTCAAAAGTTCCTGGGCCGCTTCACGCGAGGCCGACGACTCGGGAATGGGTTTTCCATCTTTGTCCCTGGCCTTCCGCGCCGTGTCAACCATGGTAAAGAGGATGTCGGCCGCTTCCTTCTTCTTTCCCTGCTTGTTGTAGACGTCTGCCAGTCTCAGATTCGCGGAGTTCGGCGTGACCACCGGCGAATTCGCCTGTGCGATTTCCCCAAACAGGCGCGCCGCTTCGGCCAGATTTCCGTCCGACTCTTTGGCCTGGGCCAGCGCGAACTTTGCGAGGATGGCGGTCTCGCTGCCTCCCTGAGCGAGGTTCTGTAAATCAGTCTCAGCCTTCAAACGATTGGTCACCAGTTCGTTAGTCGCGATGAAATAAAGCGCCTCAGTCCGGTAAGGCTCGCCGTATTTCGCTGCGATCTTTTCAAACTCATGGATGGCCCGCTCGGAACGCTCCTGTTGGCTGCTGAACACCGGATCCTTCGAGCCCGGCGGCGGCGTCTGGGCGATGTCCGCGGCATTGATCGCGATCGCCCGACCCATGGCAGCCTGGGCCTCTTCGGCGTGTTTATGGCGCCAACGGACAAACGCGTATACGCCAATGGCGATCACCACCAGGGCAATCAAGCCGTAAAGTATCTGCTGCCGGCGCCCAGCCACACGATCGGCCAGCCGATCAGCCAACAGCATAGTGGCGTCGCGGAACCGGTCGTGCTTTAGCTCGCGCGCGCGTTTCTTCTTGTATTTAGCCAACGAATTTCCTCTTGCAAGATTGCACAGTGAAGTGCGTTCAAATTGGTGTATGATCGCAGAAACAGCGAATTTAGCGACCGCTCACAACGTTGTCAAGCGAGACTGTGACGCCCGCAACGCAGGGGCGGCCGGCGATCATCCAAGAGAGCGAAGTGAGAACCATCTTTTACAGCATCGGACGGGAACAAAGCGGCCTTACCTGCTGTCTAAATAAGCGTCTGTCCGGGAAGCAATGTCGGACGATGCTTTGGAAGCTTCTCGTCAAAGGGAGTGCCGAGTGAGCTACGGAGAGCAAGTAGCCCTCCGCGGGCATGGGGACATCGATTCAGTTGCTTCGGCAGCGGAGATTGAAGTCCGTCCGACCCCAGACGACCAGTTCCTTGAAAGATTGCGTCGCGGGGAAGCAGCCGCTTATGAACGTCTGGTGGCTGAGCATTCCGGGGATCTTTACGCGCTCCTCTTCAGGCTGACCAATGATGGTGAAGAGGCGCGAGACCTGACTCAGGAGACTTTCCTGCGCGCCTTCCAAAGCATTGGCCGTTTCCGCGGCGACGCCAGTTTGAAGACCTGGATTTATCGAATTGGCATCAATCAGGCCCGGAACCGTTGGCGTTGGTGGCGCCGAAGGAAACGGGATGTCACGGTTTCGCTCGACGCGACGGACGATCAAAACGAGACGCCGTTGGCCGCAAGCTTGCCAAGCGACACTGCCCCGAACCCGGAGCAGGAAACACTGGCCCGGGAACGAGAGCGGCAATTGCGCGATGCCCTGCTCGGGCTACGGAGCGCGTTTCGTGAAGCTGTGGTGCTGCGAGATGTGGAAGGTTTCAGCTATGAGGAAATCGCTGAGATGCTTCAAATAAGTATCGGGACCGTGAAATCGAGAATCGCGCGCGGAAGATTGGAGTTGCGACGACAGCTCGAAGGATCTTTGTAAGAAATGGTTGGCCTGCCCCGGCGTCACCAAACCTCGGTGCCAAGATGGGTCGAAGTGACGAATGCAAGCAGGGTCGGGCAAATCAGCCAGACGGGAGCGATTGGAAACGTGGCCAGCAACAGCGCGTGACTTCGCTCCCGGGCTGAGTTTTTTGAGGAGTTTTTGATTTTAGATTTGGGATTGATGATTTGAGTCAATCAAAAATCAGAACTCAAAAATCAAAAATGAACCAATGAAATGTGACGACATCCAACAATCGCTTTCGCTTTATGTTGAAGATGGATTAGCGGCCGAAGTTCGCATGGCCTGCTATCAGCATCTGGAAGTTTGTCCGGTGTGCCGCGAGCACGTAGTTGAGCTGCGAAAGTTGCGCAGCAGTCTGGCGATGCTTACCAAACCTGCACCGCCGGCTGATCTGGTCTCTTCAATTAATCTGGCCGTGGCGGCGGCAGCGGCCAGGCAGAAAGCTCATCGGCAGGCAACCACGATGGACCTGTTCAATGACTGGGCTTTGAAATGGTTCCAGCCGCGGTTCATGCGTTACGCCTTCAGCTCATTTGCCTCGGTTATCATTTTTGCGCTGGTCTTTGCTGCGTTGCGGCCGCATATGATTGCTTTGCACGAGGCTTCGCTGGCCTTTGAGCAGGTGCAGATTCCCTCGCCTTATGACGAGTACGACGTGATTGCCTTCGACATCAATAAACCGATTTCACCCGAAAGCTATGTAGCGCTGCGCACGCCCTTTAATTCTGAATCGCCGAGTTTGAATCCGCGTGGAGCACTGGCCTCGTTGGGTTCGCAGGCTGATCATTTGAATGGCCGGCAGAGCGATGACGACATGGTGATTGTGGCGGATGTATTTCTCAACGGTTCAGCATCAGTCGCTGATGTGGTGCAGGCGCCACGCGATCGACGCATGTTGGAGGAATTCCAGCAGGCTCTGCGCCAGAACGCGGCTTTCGTTCCGGCGGCCATGGATCGCAGGCCCGAAACCATGCGAGTCGTATTTTCGGTTCAGAGAGTCGACGTCAAGGAAAGCAATTACTGAAGGATTGATTCATTGAGCCAATGGTTCAATTACCTCGCCCTCCCCGACGGGCGGGCTGCCGACTTAAACCTCGCCTCAAAAATCCCTTTCCGCTGTTTTCCCAATCTAATCGTCAGACTTGGATAAGTTTCCATAACCGGCGGCAATGTTTCCGCTGCCAGAAGCTTTTCGACGCGTTTAATCTCCCGCTCTGATGCCTCGATCTCCATGAACAGGCCGAAAGGCAGTTCGTCGATTACCAGAGATGCCTTGCCGATATGCCACTGCACTCTGCGCTTTTCGTAGATCAAACCCACACGGAAACCTAAGGCGCTGATGATCGCGTGCACGGCGTCCGCGTTCGCCACCGTCGTTTCTTCTTCCTGTTGATGTTTGATTGGTGACTGGCTGGGAAAGCGCTGCTTAAAAGTCAGAGTCGCGCGATTGTTAACGCGACGGAGCCGCAGCGCACATCCTCCGAGATCCAGACGTCCGCCGCGATAAACGATGTTCTCTTCAAACTCGACCTCGCCGGGAACGACGCCGAGTTCGCGCAGTTTTTTTTCGATGGACCGGCGCTGCTGTTTTGTCAGGCGATATTTCTTTTCAATCTCAATGGGCATTATCTAATTTGAGATCTGAGATCTGAGATTTGAGATCTGAGATCTGAGATCTGAGATCTGAGATTTGAGGTCAGCTTACGCTTGCCTGATCCATCTCAGCACCTCCGGGATGCTGGCTTTCTTGCCGTACATCAACATGCCTACGCGGTAGATGCGCGCGGCCACCCACATTAACGCCACAACTGTAACAACTCCGATTCCCAGGCTGAGCAGAATCTGCCAGAGCGGCGGCGTCTCAGTAACAATTCGCACCAACATTGTGATCGGAGCGAAGAAAGGAAACATCGAAGCCCAAAACGCCAGTGACGAATTCGGGCTGCGAATAACATTGAACGACAGGTAAAAGCCCATCACCAGCAACAGCACGATTGGCAGCGCGAGTTGGCCGCCTTCCTGGGTCGTAGTCACCATCGAGCCGACGACCGCATAAAACGTCGCGTAGATGAAATAACCCATCAGGAAAAACAGAACGAAATAGACGAACACCAGCGGCGGAATGTTTGGCAGCGTAAATGAGGAACCCGCCAGCCAGGCCGAAAACGAAAGGAAGGCGACTGCCCAAATCCCGAGCTGCGTCAGGGCCACGAGCGAGACCCCGATCAGTTTTCCCATCATGAGTGGGAATGAACGCATGGAAGAAAACAGGATCTCAGCGATTCTCGTTTCCTTTTCTTCAATCACCGCTCCCAGAACGAACTGCCCGTACAGCAACACGCTCATGTAGATCAGCAGGCCCAAACCAAAGACCAGATAGAAGCTGGACTCACCCTTGCTCTCTTTGCCGCCGGCCCCGGTGGTTTTCAAACTTACCGGCTCAGACATCTTCTCGATTTTCTTTTCATCAATGCCGTTCTCGACCATGCGTTGCGAACGCAAAGCCCGATTGATCGAGTTTTCAACCTTGGATTGCGTGAAGAGGTCCGCGGCATTACGCGCGCTGAATTCCGGCTGACCATTCTGGAGCAAATTCGGCGGCAGGATGATGTAACCTTCAATTTCCTTGTGGCTCACCCTGGCGTCCAGATCCTTGCGTACGTCATCAACTGAACGGCCCTCCAGTTTGACTTCTTCGACCGCAAAACTGCCCTGCATCATGTTGCCGTTTTGTTTGGCGCGCTCCCGAGGATCATTGTTGAGGCCGGGCGGCTCTTCGGCCTTTGCTGGTTGGGATTGGCCACGAAGTCCGCGATCGCTCTGGAGCTCTTTCGCGACTCGCTCGTACATCTTGCCGGTTTGATCGACGACCGCCAGACGCGTGGGACCACCGGACTTAATCCCAAACATCAGGGCCGGCACGATCGCAAACCCGGCCATCAGGACGGGGCCAAGAATCGTCGCGACGACGAAAAACCTGCTGCGCACACGCTGCACGTACTCGCGTTTGACGACGACCAGGAATTTCTTCATGAAGTCTCTTTCACCTTGGCAATAAAAATGTCGTGCAGGCTGGGTTCAACCAGCTCAAATTTCGTCACCACCGTACCCGCATCTACCAGCCGCTTCAGCAAAGTCTGTGGACTGACGCCCTCAGCCAGAAGCACCTCGAAGTCCTCGCCAACCTGACGAACGTTCAGCACCAGCGCCGGATCCTTCCATAGTCCATCGTTCCCTTCGCAGCGCAGGGCGACGGCATTTCTTGACTCGCGACGCCGAATCTCCCGCAGCTTGCCGTCGAGGACCTTGCGCGATCGATTGATCATACAGACATCGTCACAGAGCTTCTCGGCAATCTCCATCTGGTGCGTCGAAAGAATGATTGTCTTGTTAGCGGCCTTCTGTTCGAGGATCGTGTCCTTCATTATTTCGACGTTGACCGGATCCAGCCCGGAGAATGGCTCATCGAGAATCAGCAGATCAGGTTCATGAATCACCGCGGTGATGAATTGAACCTTCTGCTGCATTCCTTTTGAAAGATCCTTGGTCTTCTTTTGTTTCCAATCAGTCAGTTGCAGCTTGGCCAGCCATTTATCGACGCGGGCATCAGCCTCTTTGCCTTTCACATCCTTTAATTCGGCAAAGAAGCGAAGCTGTTCGCCGACCTTCATCTTTTTATAGAGGCCGCGCTCTTCCGGCAGATAACCAATCCGATCCTGTAGCGCGGTCGACATCGGCTGTCCGAACAATTCCACATGGCCTGAGTCCGGCACCGTGATGTTCACGATCATGCGAATAGTCGTGGTCTTGCCGGCGCCGTTGGGACCGATCAAACCATAGATCCGGCCGCGCCGGACCTCCAGGCTGAGATCGCGAACGGCCACAAAGTCGCCAAAGCTCTTGCTCACATGATCGAGGATGAGAGTAGGTCTGGTTTCGTTCATTCGTTCAATTTGTTACGAATCAGGAGTTGCGATGGTTTCACGTGTCAGAAGCCCGACCGTAAGGGAGGGCAACTCAGGGTGTCAGGACCGATACATCTAAACGGGCTTTTAGCGTGAGTTGCCCTTCCTGACGGTCGGGCTTCTGACACTCAACGCTCGATCCTGAACGATGAATACGTCCCCGACGGATCAAGATTGATCTCTTCAACGTTGGTGACGGAAGAAAACCGTGGGCCGGTTGTCAGTTCGTGCTTGAACTCTTCGACACTTTGCGCCGGGCCTTCCGCCAGAACTTCGACCCGGCCGTCATCGAGGTTCTTGACGAAACCAACGACCTGATGCCGCGCCGCTGCGCGCTGCGCAAAAAACCGGAAGCCTACGCCCTGAACGTCGCCACTAATGAAAAATCGTCGAGCGATCCTGTTAGCCATTGTTACGATCGGGAATTTCTATCTTAGCGCCCCGCCAACAACTCAACAACCGCGACGCCGCCGGCCGCAATGTCCAGGCTGACCGCGTCAGCCATCCCGGCTTTCTTCCTGATAGTCAAAAGCTGATCAGTCGTCCACTCATTCGCGCTTGAGATTGAAAGGCCGCGCAATGAAATCGTGGCCGTCACCTTCGCGCTGCGATCGACCTGGGCCAGGCCCTGTTGCGGTTTGAAGAGGCCGTTGTCATTGAAGATGGTCACCACCCAACCGCGCGAGTTTCGATTAACCAGGTACTCAACGTCGCCTTCAATTCTGACCGGTGTCGCGTCGGCGGCCAGATGAGTCAGCACATGTGCGGCCAGCAGCGCCAGGCGTTCGTCTTCACCCAGCAGATCCGGGAGGGCGACAAATACAACTTTGCCGCGACCCAGCCGATTCACTGTCACTAACGGTTCGTTCGCTATCGTGGTCATCAAAGCCTGAGCGCTCTTCAACTCAATCCTTTCGTAACGAAAGATCTGACCGTGAAGATCCTGCGGCGGCTCGCCGGGCGAAAGACAACGCGCGTTGTGAGCTTCACCAGTCTCACCTCTGAACCGCACGCCGAGCAGTTCGTCGGACAGACCTTTCACCTGGGCGGAGTTGAGTACGACGGTGCCGCCCTTTCGCACATAATCTTCCAGCTTCTTTGCCCACGCGTTAGTCCAGTTGATTTGCCCGCCAACAATCACGGCCCGGTAGGAATCGATTGCGTCCATCGGAGTGGCCCGCGCATCCTGCGCGTGACTACTCACGGGCGAGACGCCCGTGCCACTTGAAGCCACCAGCACATCAAAAATATTCCCAAAGACTCCCGGTACGAAAGCCTGTCTTTCACCACTCGCCGGCTCACCTTCACGGACCGGGCCCGGATAGTACGCGGCGCCGAGCAATTCCCGCAACGCCCGATCACTTCGATTGATTTGCGAGATGCCGAACGGCCACTGCGGATAATCCGTCATCTCCCAGCCGTGTGCGGGATCGAGCAGGAAGGCAATCGGCGTGTAAGGCTCTCCACGATCGGGATGCTTCTCGGCAAACCGTATGAACTCTTCCGTAATGCGACCCAGCGGATTCAGTTGAAACGGATGCTCACCCGGGCCGGGTTTGAAGAACTGATCAAAGCCCTGCTCGAGATAAATCGCCGACGCGCCCGACATGTAATAGAGGTAGTAACTCTTGCGATACCACGAAAGCGAAGGCCCCATCGTGGCGCCGTAGCGTGAGTGAAAAAAGTTATCAGGACCAGCGAAGTTCTGTACTTTCGTGAATGTAGTCGCCGAATCTCCAAAGTTTGGTGCGTGATAATAAAAGAATTCGCCGCCATACTGCCGGGCGGCGCCGCGATTGAATGCCAGGCGCATCGCGGTCATCGGTTGGACGGCCGTCGTTTCGATTCCGATAGAGCGCACTCCCCACTCCGTCAACGCGTGAGCAAATGAAGTGCTCGAAGTTGACTGTGCTGGAATCAACTTGTCCCACATTGGACCGGTCTCGGTTTTGAACATGGCCTTCCACTTACGTGACAGCGCATCCGTGTAAAAAACTCGATGAGCGTCGAGTAACTGCGTCCGGCTCATCTCCGGAGAAATTTTTAGATACTGCGGCGCATCATCCCAAACAAACCCGACGCTTTCTCCGGAAATCCAACCAAGAAACTGACCGCGCAACTCGCCGTTCAGGAGTCTCCATGCTGCCTGTGCTTCGAAATCCGACGCAAAGTTGGCTGCGCCATAATTGATCAGGACCGCAAACGGCGATTTTGTTTCAGCCAGATAACGGCGAAAGCCGCTGCCTTCTTTCAGGAGCTCCGGCAGGTCGTTGATGTAAACGACCGGCGCGATCAGCTTCGAATCGAAAATAGGGACCTCGCGCTTTCCCGCATAGGCCTTAATGAATTCGTCAACCGGCTCGGCATTGAAAGGATAGAGCGGCCACACCAAAGCCATTTTGTCGTATCCCCGCCAGAACTCTTTGTTAATGTTCCACGGAATAAGAAAGTCGTGTCCCGCAACTTTTGGCCGGCGCCAACTGGAAGGAATGTCATTAGCGCCGGATTCGAGTAACGGCGCAAGTGCCTGGCGGCTCGCCGACCACTCGCGCAAATAACGCATCGCCGCAAAATCCGGTTTGCGCCTGCCGTCAGGGACGAACGCGAGATCGTTCGTCAACAGAAAGCAGTCAACCTGACGGCGGGCGTCCGCCGGCTTCATGACTTCTATTGAGACATTCGCCAAGCCTTTGGCTAATGTTGCCACCGCGCCGTCCCAGGTGAAGGCCCAACCCCAGTACATGCTCGTCTCGTCGTGGGGATCGATAAGGTCAGCCGTGCCGAACTCGTGACGAAAAACTTCCTTTGAGGAGAGTGAGAGTGAGACGCCTTCTCTGCTGCCGACACGCGTTTGCGTAATCCGCATAACAAAGTTTTCAGACCTTCTCGCCCAGTCCGCATATCGAACCCAGACTCTGTAATCACCATCACGCGGAATCTCGACCCGCTGCGAAATCGTGCCACGAGTTTCATCGGCACTGGCGGTCACTGAGTTCCATTCACTCTCGCCGCCTTGCGACCATTCAGCCGACACGCCCGGCCCGCTGATTCCCCAACCGGGCGCTTTTGATGCGGGAATCTCGAGATAAGAAGGATTGAGGATCGGCTCTTGACGCGAGTTTTTGGTGAGGCCGCGCATGTTCTCTGTTTCGTACCAGAGGTACTCGAAGTCTGACGCGGGGACAGGAAGACGCGGAGAGGCGGAGAGCTGCGATTGCGCGCTGCGCGGCTGATGGGCACCGCAAAGTAGCGCAAGAGCAACAGCAAGCGAAATCGCTGCAAACTTGCACTTCACACTTTGCTCTTGCGTACGGCCCATCGTGCTCCGGGCAACCTGTCCGGTGGATCTGCTTTTTACCAAAGTCTTCTTAGGTGCGTTAAGCTCCGTAGGAGCAGAATGTTTATAGCTATGCCGATCACAAACGAATCTTAGCTCTGTAGGAGCGAAACAAGATCTCGTTTTACATTGCGCTCCTACGGAGCTATGAACCCTGGATGTCCACCTGGTCTATAAACATTTCATCCCTACGGGATTAGCGACGCGTTTGGTTTCGCGCCTGCGCCACCCGATGTCCCCCTTCTCAATGTCCCAGTTGCCACACCTTAATCGCATTGATCGGACGGACGAGCATGATAATTTCCAACAACAGACTATCGCGTATCCAAAACAGCAAGACCGCTTCCACGGTAAGGAAAACAAGTATCGACCACTTCCAACCCAACTTTCTCGCGATCATGAATCCGACCGCACAGCAGAAGATGTCGCCTAATGAATTTACGATCGAGTCACCCTGATAGCCGAGCGATGCAGTGGTCACGCGATAGCGTTCGATGACGGCGTTCGTGTTTTCAATAATTTCCCAAACGGACTCGCACGCGATGGCTGTTACAAAACGCCATTTCGGTGAAACTCTGGGTATCAGCAAGACCAGCAATCCCGCGAACATCATTCCGTGGGCCACATGGGTCAGGCTGTATGGATCGAGAAATAGTTGCGAGGTCTCTGAGCTCCAGGCCTCTTTCGTCAGAACAAACTTCGAACAGGTACACGCCCATAAACGCCCCTGAAGGCGGAGTTCGATCACAGTCCCAATCAGGATTAACCCAACTGCGACGATGGGGCCAAAATATTTTTTGCGGTGCACGGATCTTTTTGGCGGGTGATTGTGCGGGCGGCTCAGCCCAACGCGTCCAGGCATTCAGCCAGGCTGCGCTTGCGGCAAGTGAACGTTGGGGTGTCGCGCAAAGTGAAACAACTCGCTTTTGTTTCCCGCAGCTCCTGGAAGAGATCGAGGAAATCGGCAGGTTTGTCAGTCTCGAAAACAACCACAAACTCCTGATCGTCGAGCCCGAATGAGTAAGTCGTGTGCAGCTTCACCGAACGATACTTTGATCCGATGCGAAGGTTCTCTTCCATCATCTCCTGTCGCTGATCCTGCGGTCGCGAATACCATTCACGCGTCCGCAGGAGCGGACAAACAAAAAGGTATTCCGTCTCGCCCGGGACGATGTGCGAACGATCTTCGGTATGGTCCAGGCAATTCTTTTCGATGTACATCGAGCGCTTGGTCATCGACAGCAATGAGTGCGCCGGCTCAACGTACTTGGCCATTTCGGTTTGATTCAGACGCGCGGTCATAGCCTGCATCGGGTCGAGGTCGGCGCCGATCCGCCAGATCATAAAATCGGCGCTGGTGCGCAGGCCGACGGTCGAATAACTGTGGATCAAAAGCGACTCCCGAAAATCGTCGACCGTGGAAATGAAGCTGCGTTTGCAGTCGGATTTCTCAGCATCATTGAGCAGACGCCAATCAGGACGAGCGCGATAGAAAGTGAAATTGACAAACTGCCGCGGGAGCTTCCGCTTGTGCTCTTCCAACTCCTCGACGTTGGGAGCGAGCCGCAGCGATCCGCGAGTCGAATTATTATTTTGATCGCCTTCGCTGCTCATAAAACTTTTCCGATCTAAACCGAAACTTAGCTCGTCTAATTGATTGCGCGAGAATGCTTGAGTTAAGCGCAGACCTATTCTGCCTGTTGTCTTTGCCTATGGCAACCGGACGAGGGTTGCCGATCGCCGTGGTATACTCCGGAAGTTTTGTGAATCATCGCGGCCCAAAACGGAGAGTTTCGATGACCAAACGTCACCTAATCGCACTGGTTGCACTTGCCTGTTTTCTATTCGTAGCAGCATGCAAAAATGAACCGACGAACACTGCTGTAAATACGAGCCCGAACAGCAATAGCGCCACGAGCCAATCGACGCCCGACCCGTTCGCCGCCGTAAAAACGATCTATGGAAAAGACTGCAGGGAATGTCATGGACAAAACGGCGAAGGCGGCCCGGTTAAGTTGGCGGACGGGACGAAACTGAAGGTGCCGACACTGCGCGAGGGTCACGCGCTGCGTCATACCGACGCTGAATTTGTGAAGCAGATTACCAAAGGCGGCGACGGCATGCCGGCTTTTGCCGATAAGCTAAAGCCTGAAGAAGTAAACGACTTGATCAAATTCATCCGGCGGGAATTCCAGGCTGGAGCCACGCCGCCGACGAAGTAGCAGGGACTTGATCTTTGGGCTTTGATCTTAGTACTTTGACGTTGATTCAAAGACGCCTCCGGGCATCAAGGTCAAAGACCAAAATACCAAGACCAAAGACCGTTTTATTTATGTGCACCCATAGCTCAGTTGGATAGAGCGTCTGACTTCGAATCAGAAGGCCGGAGGTTCGAGTCCTCCTGGGTGCACCAAATCAAAAACAAGAAGGCCGGCAAATCTGCCGGCCTTTTGCTTCTTACTCATTCGAATGATCCTAAATTGTGGCATGCGCATCTTGCGCGTGATTTCACGGACCGGACGCCCGTCCCACTCCTGCTTAAATCATTGAATTGACTTGGAGGCTTTCATGCCGGCTTCCGCCTTTCCCAACCTCTGAGTGTCCGGCAATTTCTGACTATCTACCGGCTTCTGATTATCGGCCGGTTTTTCATTGGCCGACGCTGTGGATTGATTTCCGCTCGCGGCCCTGGTCAGACGCACGTTCCCATTAATGCCACTGAGCTCGATGGGCGCACCGCCATCACCAATCCGCGCCGAATAACGCGTCCAGTGCTCGTCTTTGTCAACAGTTACGTCAGAGATTTCGGAACGAACATTGCCGTTCATTCCTTTAGCGCTCAGGTCAGCGTTCAGTCCGCTCGCCAGTTTCAGCTCGACTCCACCATTGATACCGTTGAGGCGCGCACCCTTCTCGTCAAGCCGTCTTAAACCGAGCGTAATCGATCCGTTGATACCGCCAATCTGAGCTGATTGGTTTACCAGGCCGATTTCGACGCGGCCGTTGATTCCTTTGATCTCGAGAGCCCCGTCGACGTCGCCGCTCGACACCCGGCCGTTAACTCCCTTGATTGACAGAGCAATGTCCCGCGGCGCTTTGATCGTCACTTCTTCTTTTGGATCGCGCCCGAAGAGATGATCCCAAAGGCCAACGTGTTCCCGTTTGCTGCGCACAATGATCCCGTCGCTTGTCTGTTCGACGATCAATGCTTTGCGCGTGAGCGCGCTGGGAGTGTCGCCGGTCCGCCGCACGAATACTTCGGCAGTCTTTGTGTCTGACGTTTGGATCTCGACAAAACCATTGATTCCCTGCACCTCGACGAGCGCGCCCGGCTTCAGGTCAAAAGTCTTGCGCGTTTCGTCGCTCGTCCCGCCCGGCGAGTTATCGGCGGTACCTGTGTTAACGACCCGGTTTAGCCCGGCGCGGACGCCCCCATTTGAGCGCCAGAGACCGAGCACGGCGGCAGCCACAATCAGGACGATGACTAGCAGAACTTTCTTCATTTGGTTTCTCCCGGACTTCAGACTGCGCGTAAGAGCGCTCTTTTCTACCTGAACGATGAGGTGAGGAGACAGGTTCCTTGAATCTTCGTCTGCACCAGACGAATCTGCGATCAGCCCATGACGCTTACGGTTTCTTGTTGTCGTTAATATATTTTTCCAGCTTTGAGCGCTCCGGGTAATCAGGTTTTGCTTTGAGAAATTGCTCATACTCTGTCACGGCTTTGTCTTTCATGCCCGCACCGTTATAAAGCACAGCCAAACGCAGGTGAGCATCAGCCATCCCGACCGGATCGAGCGCCAGTGCTTCGTTGAGGTAGATGACCGCCTTGGAACCCTTCTTTATTTGCAGATAAGCCTCGCCGAGGAAGTAGTTGGCTGAAGCAGACTTTGCGTCGAGCTTAAGCGCCGCCTCGAAAGCTTCGATCGCCCCTTCATAGTTTTTTTTGGCCAGCCTTACGCGGCCCAGATTGAATTTCGCCGGGAAATATGAGGCCTTGGCATTGGTGGCGCTCGTGTAGCTGTTCTCGGCGGCATCGAGATCTTTCTGAAGAAAAAAGAGCATCCCCAAATCCGACCAGGCCACGAAGTCGTTTGGATCGGAATTGACGATATCCTGAAGAGTTGCGATCGCTTGAGAGTAGTTCTTGCTTTGAATTTCTTTGGCGGCCTTCTGATAAAGCGATTCATTAGCAGCAGAGCGGTTGTAGAGCTCGGCAGAAGAAACCACGCCTCCGCGTCCGGACGGGGCACGGAAAACCGGGCGCAAAGAAAGATTAATATCGTGCTTGATGTCCATCGTCATACTCTTGGAGATAAAGATTGAATCGCGAGAGATTTCAACGCCATCCGACTCGACTACCAGCCAGTAATCTCCATCAAAGATATCGTTGAATCGGTAACGCCCGCCGGGATTGATGCGTTGCCGGGCGGTCACCTGCATCCCCTTCGTATACAGAATCAGATCCAGAATCATTGGCTTGCGGGTGGCCAATTCTGAGTCATCAATCTTGATGTCCCCGTACAACAAGAAACCTCTCGTCGTCGAGCCGCTTCTACTGGTTTGGGCCGAAGATAATCCAGTGGCCGCCGTGAGCAAGGTCACGCCAATAACGATTGACATAACCACCTTACTAAAGGCGAACGAAGCGCCACTCGCATCAAAGTTGTCGGCTGCTCCCTGCCTTGGGTTAGATCGACGGTCAAAGCTGTTCATGACTAGCCTCCTGATTCTGCCTGGCTGCTCTCATTCTAAGTGAATTGCCTTACCGGACAAATGTTTGGTAATGACGAAATCGCAAACGCGGGCTATGACCGAGGTCGCAGCCCGCGTTCGCCAGGAATCACAATTCAAGGAATTACTAAAAGTCCAATCGCAGCGCAAACTGCATCACGCGCGGCGTTCCCTGAATAGCGGTAAAGTTGTAGAA
>Ga0070694_100001136_pt1 | contig 15247 bp, 2 predicted proteins | sample KBSK1251metaG_FD_65470 | JGI IMG/M metagenome (GOLD analysis project Ga0070694, IMG submission 65470) | Corn, switchgrass and miscanthus rhizosphere microbial communities from Kellogg Biological Station, Michigan, USA - KBS K1-25-1 metaG | ecosystem: Host-associated > Plants > Roots >... | reverse complement strand
ATCACCAGATCCTCCACCGCGGGCGCGGCGGGCGTCGCGCCGACCGCCAGCGCCAACTCGATGTAGCCGCTCGCGGGGAACACGACCGCCCCCTGGATGCGGTGATCGCCCAGGTAGGCCGGCGCCCCCGCGCCGAGGCGCGACTCGTAGAGCGCGGCCACGGGGGACGGGACCCGTCGCTGCACGAGCGGGTGCAGCGCGGGCTCGGACGGTCGGGGCGCCGCGCCCTCGCCGGTCGCGGGCGCGCCCGACGTGTACCAGCACCGCCGGCGCTGCCACGGGTAGCTCGGCAGGCCCACGCAGCGGCCACCTGCCGCGTACACCGCGTCCCACCGGACGTCGAGCCCGGCGCGGTAGATCGCGCCGAGCGTCGTCAGGATCGTGGCGGCCTCGCCGCGGTCGCGGCGCAGCGACGCGAGCACCTGGCCAGGTTCGGCGCGGGGCCCGAGACACTCGAGGATGGGTCCCCCCAGCACCGGATGCGGGCCGATCTCGACGAAGAGCGTGTCTCCTCCCGCCGCGAGGGCCTCGACGGCCGGAGCGAAGAGCACGGGCTCCCGGATGCCGGTGGCCCAGTATCGCGGCCTGAGCTCCGGGCCTTCCGCCGGGCGTCCGGTCACCGTCGAGACGAGCGACCGCTCGACCGGGCCGGGCGTGATGCCGGCCAGGGCCCGCGCGAGCTCGTCGCGCAGCGGCTCGAGCTGGAAGCTGTGGAACGCGTAGTCCACCGGAAGCAGATGGGATCGGACGCCTCGCTCCCCGAGCCGCCGGGCGGCGTCCTCGACGGCGGCGGCGGTGCCCGACAGCACGACCGACGCCGGCCCGTTGACGGCGGCGACGCCGAGCTCCTCGTGCAGCAACGACTCGACGGCCTCTCGCGAGAGGCCGACCGCCAGCATCCGCCCCCGCCCGGTGACCCGCTCCATGATCCGGCCGCGCTCCACGACGACCCGCGCCGCATCGTCCAGCGAGAGCGCACCCGCCACGAACACGGCGGCGACCTCGCCCACGCTGTGGCCCGCAACCGCGTCCGGCCGCACGCCCCACTCGCTCCAGAGCGCGGCGAGCGCCGCCTGCAGCGCGAAGAGCACCGGCTGCGCGACCTCCGTCCGGTGCACGCGCGAGTGCGCGGCATCCGCCCGGATCTCGTCGATCACCGACCAGCCCGCGTACCGCCGGATCGCCGCGTCGCATTCCTCCAGCGCGGCGCGGAACTCGGGCCGCCCGTCGAGCAGCTCGCGCCCCATTCCGGGCCGCTGCGAGCCCTGCCCCGAGAACACGAAGGCGAGCCGCGGCCGCCGCTCCCGGTGCGGAGCCCGGTCCCGTCCGTCCCGGTACGCGGCGAGCTGCCGGACCATCTCCGCCGCCGACGTGCCGACGACGGCGAGCCGACGCTCGTGATGGGTTCGCCGCACGGCCGCGGTGTAGCAGATGTCCGCGAGCCGCGGCGTGCCGTCGTCCCCGAGCCAGGCGTGGTAGTCGTCGGCGAGCGCGATCAGCGCCTCGTCGGTCTGGGCGGAGAGGGCCAGCACGTGCGCGGCCGGCGGCTCGGTCGGCTCGGCCCCCGGCCGGGTCGCGATCTCCGGCGCCTCCTCGAGCACCACGTGGGCGTTGGTCCCTCCGAAGCCGAACGAGCTCACGCCCGCGAACCGCCGGCGGCCGCCGCGGGGCCACGGCAACGGCTCGGTCGGGATGACGAAGCGCGAGCCGGCGAGGGATAGATGGGGGTTGAGCCGCGAGAAGTGCAGCTGCGGGGGAATGAGGCCGTGCCGCAGGCAGAGCAGCGCCTTGATGAGACCGGCGATGCCCGCCGCCGCCTCCAGGTGGCCGATGTTGGCCTTCACCGCCCCGAGCGCGCACGGGTGCGTCCCGGCCGTCGGCCCGCCGTACACCACGCCGAGGGCCTCGACCTCGATCGGATCGCCCAGGACCGTCCCGGTCCCGTGCGCCTCGACGTAGTCCACCTGCTCCGCGGCGACCTTGCCGTTCTCGAGCGCCTGCCGGATCACCGCGGCCTGGGCGACGCCGCTCGGCGCGGTGAGCACCGAGGTGCGCCCGTCCTGGTTCACCGCCGAGCCGCGAATGAGTCCGAGCACCCGATCGCCGTCGGCGAGGGCATCCGACAGCCTCTTGAGCACCACGACCCCGCCGCCCTCGCCCCGCACGAAGCCGTCCGCGCTCGCGTCGAAGGTCTTGCAGCGGCCGTCCGCCGCCATGAAGCCCCACTTCGAGAGCGAGATCGTCACTTCGGGCGAGAGCATCAGGCTCACGCCTCCCGCCACCGCGAGCGAGCACTCCTCCGCGCGGAGGCTGCGACACGCGAGGTGCACCGCCACCAGCGACGCCGAGCACGCGGTATCGACGGTGAGGCTCGGGCCGCGCAGGTTGAGCAGATACGAGAGGCGATTCGCCACGATGCTGTGGGCGGTGCCGGTGCTCGTCCACGCGTCGATGCCGCGGCGGTCGGCGGTCATGAGCGCGGCGTAGTCGTTGTGGTAGCTCGCCACGAACACGCCGGTCGGGCTCCCGTCCAGCGCGGCGCGAGTCTGGCCCGCGTCCTCGAGCGCCTCCCACGCCACCTCGAGCAGCAGACGCTGCTGCGGGTCCATGCGGGACGCCTCGCGCGGCGAGATGCCGAAGAACTGGGGATCGAAACCGTCGATCGCGCGGAGGAAGCCCCCCCATCGCGTGCTCATCTTCCCGGGCGCGGCCGGATCCGGGTCGTACAGCGCGTCGATCGACCACCGATCGGCCGGCACCTCGCCGATGGCGTCGACCCGGTTCACGAGCAGGCGCCAGAAGCGCTCCGGATCGCTCGCGTCGCCCGGGAACCGGCAGCCCATCCCGATCACCGCGATGGGCTCGGCGCCGGCCACCCCGGCGCCGTCCAGATCCTGGCGGGCCTGGCGGGCGAGCAGGGCGAGCTTGACCGCCGAGAGCTCGGTCAGGCGGCGCGCGTCATCGGCCACGGGCGGGCCTCCGGGCGGCGAGCAGCGCCTGCGCCGCTTCTTCGTCGGACAGCTGGTCGACGCGCTCGACCGCCCGCTCGACCGACGCGGCGGGCGCGCGCTCGACGCGGCCGGTCGATGTCGTATCCGGAGCGATGCGGTCCGACAGGTAGACGGCGAGGTCGACGACGGTCGGATGGTTGAACACCATGGTGGCCGGCAGCGCCACGTCGAGGGCCGCCTCCAGGTGACGCCGGAACTCCAGCGCGACCAGGGAGTCGACGCCGATGGTCCCGAGGGGCTTCCGGCGCTCGATCCGGTCCGGGGCGGTCTTGAGCACGCGCCCCAGCTTCTCGCAGAGCAGGCGCTCCAGCCGGGCCCGGCGCGAGTCCACCGGCAGACCGCGCAGCTCGCCGGCGAGGCCGCCTTCGTCCGGGGGCGCGGCCGGTCGGCCACCGCCCAGCAGACCGGCGAGGAGGCGCGGCCGCCGCGAGCCGGCCTCCCTCGCGGGCGCGCGATCCAGGGCGAACGCGGCGACCTGGGGCCGGCGACTTCCGAGCGCCTGCTCCAGCAGGTCGAGCGCCCGCTCGGGAGCGAGCGAGCCGACTCCCTGCCCGCGCAGCTCCTCCACCACCTGCCGCCCGCCTGCCGTGGCCGCGAACCCGAGGTCGCTCCACGCTCCCCAGTTGATGCTGATCGCGGGCAGCCCGCTCGCGGCGCGATGCAGCGCCAGCCCATCGAGGAACGCATTGGCCGCCGCGTAGCTCCCCTGGCCGGGCTGCCCCAGGATCGACCCGAGCGAGGAGAACAGGACGAAGAAGTCGAGGGGCTCCTTCTCGAGGAGCCGGTGGAGCCACCACGCGCCCAGCGCCTTGGCGCGCCAGACCTGCTCGAGCGACGAGGCATCGAGCCGATGCAGCAGGCGATCGTCGATGACCGCCGCGGCGTGTACGACGCCACGGATGGGCGGCCATCCTTCCCGCCGGACGCGGTCGAGGAACGCCCCGAGCACCGCGGGGTCGGCCACGTCGACCGCGACGTGTTGCACCCGGGCCCCCATCGCCTCGATCTGACGGATCGTGTCGGCACGGAAGCCGGCCGCGCCGGCGAGAGCCGGCCACTCGGTCCGCGGCGGCAGCGGGGCGCGCGAGAGGAGCGCGAGATGCCGGGCGCCCCGTCCCGCCATCCATCGGGCGACGCGCGATCCCAGCGCGCCGAGCCCGCCGGTGATCAGGTAGCTCACGTCCGGCCGCAGGGCGAGCGGGCCCCCGCCCTCGCCGGAGCGCACCAGTCGGGGGATGTGTCGACGGCCCCGCCGATACGCGGCTTCGGCCTCGTCGTCGGCCCGCCTCAGCTCGGCCAGTAGGTTTGAGGCGTCCTCCTCGGGGCTCGCCGACGGATCCAGGTCCACGAGCCCGCCCCACATCTCCGGATGCTCCTCGCCGAGCACGCGGCCGAGGCCCCAGAGGGCGGAGGCGAGCGGAGCGCTCACGGATCCGGGTCCGACGGGCTGGGCGCCCCTGGTCACGAGCCACAGCCGCGGCGGGCGGGCCTCGCCCGGCTCGAGCAGCGCGTGCAGCACTCGGAGGGCATCCTGGCAGGCCGTCGGCGCTGGCGGCGGATCCGCCGCGGACCGGTCAAGCGGGCGCTCGAGGCTCCACAGGTCGATGACGCCGCGGCAGTCGCCCCCGCTCGCTCGTTGCCCGAGGACCCGCTCCCACGCCTCGTCGCGCTCCAGCAGGACCGCGGTGGCTCCTTCGGCCTCGAGCCGCCGCGCGAGCGCGGCGGCGACGCCATGGGAATCGGCCAGCACGATCCACGTCCCCGACGGCGCCGCGCCGAGACTCTGGCGGGGCGAGGTCGGCACGCTCCACTGGACCTCGTACAGGTCGGCGCCGACGCTCCCGGTGACGACGTCCTTCAGCCGCAGGCCCATGATCTCGAGCGCCGGCACCCCGGCCTCGTCCAGCATCCGGACGTCCCACGTCGGCCCATCGACGCCGGAGGCGGCCTCGCGCCGGCGGGCGTGTGCGGTGACCGCCTTCGCCGGCGCGTGGACATGCAGCTCGTCGATGCGCACCGGCATCGCGGCGGAAACGGAGCCGCCGGATCCGGCGCCGGCGGCGGGCAGCTGGAAACACGCGTCGAGCGCCTCGGCGAGCTTCCCGACGTCGGGCGCGCCCGGCGCGAGCGCGCCGCGATCGTCCACCGTGGCCATCACGTCGCCGGCCAGCCGGTGCAGGCGCTGGACGACTCGCAGGCGATCCGGTATCTCCACGTCGAGGTCACGGAGGCCCTGGTAGAACGCCCGGGCGGGGCCCGCCCCGGCCAGGCGCGCCCGGATCGCCGCCGGATCCTCGGCGCCATGCGCCCGCGGCGAGCCGCCCGCCAGCCGCGCCTCCGCATGGAGGACCCAGGGCTCGACGCCGCTCCGGGTGTAGACCGCTACCCGCGCCTCGTCCTCACCGAGCGGCGTGAGCACCGTCTGCATTCGCAGCCGGGCTCCCGGCTCCGGCACGACGATCGCGCGACGGAACTCGATGTCCGCGATCACTCCGGGAGCCCGGGACGCCTCGCGCGCGACCGCGATCATCGTGGCGACGATGGCGGACGCGGGGAGCATCCCGACCCCGTGGAGCCGGTGCTCCAGCCGCACGTCGGGCGCGTCTCCGTCGAGCTCGACCTCCCACGCGAGCCGCCCGGGCGTCTCCGCGATCTCGAGCCGCCGGCCGAGCAAGGGCCGCTCGGCCGTCCGTTGCCCGGGCGCCTCCGCCGCGAGCCAGAACCGCTCGTGCTGCCACGGGTACCGGGGAAGGCCGACCGGGCGCCGCGCCCCCGGGAAGAGGCGCTCCCACGCCACCGGACCGCCGGCCGCCCAGAGGGCTCCAGCCGATTCCAGCATCGACGACCACTCGTCCTCGTGGCGCCGGAGAGAGGGAACCGCCACGCCGACGACGCCGAGCGACGCGAGCGTCTCGTCGATCGCGGGGGTGAGGATCGGGTGGGGGCTGATCTCGAGGAACCTCGTGTGCCCGGATTCGGCGAGCGAGCGAATCACGCTCGAGAAGAGGACGGGCTCGCGGAGGTTCCGGGCCCAGTACCCGGCGTCGAGATCCGAGCCCGGGCAGAGCGCCCCGGTGACCGTGGAGTACATCGGCACCGGGGCCGGCTTCGGCGCCAGATCGCCGAGGGCGGCCCGCAGCGGGGCCAGCAGCGCGTCGACCTGGGGGCTGTGCGACGCGACGTCGACGCTGATCTCCCGACAGAAGACGCCCCGGCCCCGCAGGACGCCGAGCAGCGCCTGGAGCGCGGTCGGGTCGCCCGAGATCACGCTGGAGCGCGGGCTGTTCAGGACCGCGACCGAGAGGGCGGTCTCGTGGCCCCGCAACGCGGCCTCCGCGTCGGAGCGGGACAGGTCCACGAGGGCCATCGCGCCCCGGCCGCTGAGCGCGCGCAGCAGCCGGCTGCGCCGGCAGATGATCGCGGCCGACTCCGTCAGGGTCAGGGCGCCGGCCACGTGCGCGGCGGCGATCTCGCCCATGCTGTGTCCCACCACTGCGGCCGGCTCGACGCCCCACGCCCGCCACTGGGCCGCCAGCGCCACCTGGATGGCCCAGAGCACCGGCTGCACCACGTCGATCTCGCCCAGGCGCGAGGCGTGCTCCTCCGCGGCCAGCTCGTCGAGCAGTGACCACGCGACGTGCTCCCGTAGCGCCTCGCCGCAGCGCTCGAGGGCCGCGCGGAAGACCGCGGACGACGCCAGCAGCCCGCGGCCCATCCCCATCCACTGCGAGCCCTGGCCGGGGAACACGAAGACCACGCGCGCCGGCCCCGACTCTTCGCGGGCGCCGATGGCGGTCCCACGACGCGCCTCGCCGTCGATCAGCGCCTGGAGGCGCTCGACCGCCTCCGCCTTCGAGCCCGCCACGACCGCCGCTCGGTGCGCGTGGTGGGTCCGCCTCACGGCCGCCGTGTAGGCGATGTCTCCGAGGGAGGCGGAGGCGCCGGGGACGAAGGCCCGGTACCCGCGCAGGGCCGCGTCGAGCGCGGCCGTGCTGCGCGCCGAGATGGCGAGCAGGCACGGAGCCGACGCGTCGTCGGGCGCGGCGGCCGGGCGCGGCGGAGCCTCCTCCAGCACGACGTGCGCGTTGGTCCCCGACCAGCCGAAGGAGCTCACACCCGCGCGGCGCGGCCCCGCACCGGCGGGCCACGCGCGCCCTTCCCCCGCGATGGCGAGCGGAGTCCCCTCGAGCGAGATGTGCGGATTCAGGCGCTGGAAGTGCACCTGCGGCGGGATCGTGCCGTGCTGGATGACCAGCGTGGCCTTGATGAGCCCCGCGATCCCCGCCGCGCCCTCGAGGTGGCCCACGTTGGCCTTCACCGAGCCCACGTGGCAGGGCGAGCCCGCCTCGCGGGGGCCGAGCGCCGCGGCCAGGGCCTCGATCTCGATCGGATCGCCCAGCGGCGTCCCGGTCCCGTGCGCCTCGACATACCCGATCTCCGCTCCGGCCACGCCGGCGCCGGCCAGCACCCCGCGGATGAGCGTGGCCTGCGCGTGCCCGTTCGGCGCGGTCAGGCCGTTCGTGCGCCCGTCCTGGTTCACGCCGGAGCCGCGGATGACCGCGCGCACCGGGTCGCCGGCCGCGAGCGCGTCCGAAAGCCGCTTCAGCACGACCACGCCGCACCCCTCACCCCGGACGAAGCCGTCCGCCCGCGCGTCGAAGGCCTTGCACCGGCCGTCGGCCGCCAGCATCTGCATCCGGGAAGCGGCCACCGTGAACTCCGGGCTGAGGATCACGTTCACTCCGGCCGCGAGCGCCAGCCCGCATTCGCCCGCGCGGAGCGCCTGGCAGGCCAGATGGACCGCGACCAGCGAAGACGAGCAGGCGGTGTCGATCGCCATGCTCGGGCCGCGGAGATCGAGCAGGTACGAGAGCCGCCCGGCGAGCACGCTGTGCGACGTGCCGGTCCCCGCGTAGGCGTCGAGGCCGGCGCGGTCGCGCGCCTGGAGATTCCAGTAGTCGCTGCTGTGGCTGTGGACGCCGACGAACACCCCGGCGGCGCGGCCCGCGAGCGCGGTGGCGCTGAGCCCGGCATCCTCGAGCGCGTCCCAGGCGACCTCGAGGAGCAGGCGCTGCTGCGGATCCATCCGCGCGGCCTCCCGGGGGGAGATGCCGAAGAAGGCCGCGTCGAAACCCTCGATGTCGTCGAGAAACCCGCCCCAGCGCGAGCTGGCCTTCCCGGCCGCGAGTGGATCCGGATCGTAGAGATCTCCGGCGTCCCACCGATCGGCCGGGACCTCGGTGATCGCGTCGACCCCGCTCATCAGGAGCGTCCAGAGGGCGGCCGGATCGTGGACGCCGCCCGGGAAGCGGCAGCCGATGCCGACGATCGCGATGGGCTCCGCCTTCGTCCGCTCGGCCGCCTCGAGGCGCACGCGCATCTTGGTGAGCGCATCGAGCGCCTGCCGGAGCTGGTCCGCCTCGCGCTCACTCACCGTGGGCCTCCGGTGGGGTGGCGAGCAGCCGGCTCACCCGCTCCAGCTCCTCGTCGAGCCGGACCGCGACGGGCACGCTCGAGAGATCGTGATCGCCCGCGGGGATGCTCGCCGCCGCGTCCGGCGCCTCCAGCCTCAACGCCTCGGCGAGGTGGCCGGCCAGGGCGGCGACGGTCGGATAGTTCCAGACCAGGGTGGCGGAGAGCCGCAGCCCGAGATCGGCCTCGAGGCGGTTCCGCAGCTCGAGCGTCATGAGCGAATCGAGCCCCAGGCTCTTGAGCGGCGCGTCCCGATCGACGTGCGAGAGCTCGAGTCGCAGGATCCGCGCGACCCGGCCCCGCACGTGCTCGAGCAGCATCGGCTGCCGCGTGGCGGCCGGCGCCGCCCGTAGCGCGTCCAGGAGCCCGCCCGCGGGCGCGCCCGGCAGGGATCCGCGCTCGCCGGACGCGCGCAGGCGATCCAGCAGCGGGTTGGCCGGGCCCGCCTGCGCACCGCACCAGGCCTCCACATCGAGCGCCATGACCGCCACGTGCTCGCGCGGGCCTCCGAGGAGCCGGCGGAACGCCTCGACGCCCTCGCCGCGCGTCAGGCTGCCCAGACCGAGCGCCGCGAGCCGGCCGCCCCGGTCGCTCCGATCCGCCGCCATCCCGACTTCGGCCCACGGGCCCCACCCGATGCTGAGCGCGGGCCGGCCGAGCCGCCGGCGGTGCCGGGCGAGCGCGTCCTGGAACGCGTTGGCCGCGGCGTAGTTCGCCTGCCCGGCCAGACCGAGGAGCGCGGAGGCCGAGGAGAACATGACGAAGACATCGAGCGGGTCGCGCTCGGTCGCCGCGTGGAGCGCCCAGGCCCCCGCCGCCTTCGGCGCCATCACCGCGCGGATCTGCCCCCCGGTCATCTGGAGCAGCGTCGCGTCGTCCAGGACGCCCGCCGCGTGGATCACCCCGCGCAGCGGCGGCATCCGGTGGCGCACCTCGGCGAGGGCGCGCTCCACCTGCCCCGGCTCCGCGACGTCCGCCTGGATCGTGAGGACGTGCGCGCCCTTGCTCTCCAGCGCCGCGATCGCGCCGCGGACAGCGGCGCCGGGCTCCCGCCGGCCGACGAGCGCAAGGTGCCGCGCGCCCCAGTCCACGAGCGCCCCCGCCATCGTCAGGCCGAGCGCGCCGAGGCCGCCCGTGATCAGGTACGTGGCGTCGGGCCGGATCGCGGCCGGCGCCGGGACCACCGGCGCCACCCGCACGTCGTCCGGCGCGAGCGAGAGCGCGATCTTCCCGATGTGCCGCGCCTCCGCCATGTACCGGAACGCGTCCGTCACCTGGGAGATCGGGAACGCGCGGACCGGCAGCGGCTCGAGCTCACCGTCGGCCACCCGCCGCATGAGGTCCCGGAGCAGCGCGCCCACGACCTCCGGGCGCTCGTGGCACATCCGCTCCAGGTCGAGCGCCGAGTAGGACAGGTTGCCCCGGAACGGCGCCAGACCCATGGGAGCGTTCCGGTAGATGTCGCGCCGGCCGATCTCGACGAAGCGCCCGTACGGCGCCAGGATCGACAGCCCCGCCGCGATCGCCTCGCCGGCCAGGGAGTTGAGGACGACGTCGACCCCCGCGCCCCGCGTGAGCGCCATCACGTCCTTCGCGAACGACAGCGAGCGGGAATCGAGCACGTGCTCGACCCCGAGCCGGTGCAGGTAGTCGTGCTTGGGGCGGCTCCCGGCGGTGGCGAACACCTCGGCGCCCGCGCGCCGCGCGATCTGTACCGCGGCCAGGCCGACGCCGCCGGCGGCGGCGTGGATCAGCACCCGCTCGCCCGAGCCCAGCCCGGCCAGACGGTGCAGGGCGAGCCACGCGGTCGCGAACGCGATCGGCACGGTCGCGGCGATCTCCGGCGACAGAGCGGCGGGCTTGCGCACGACCAGCCGGGCATCCGCGATCGCGTGCGTGCCGAGGCAATCGAAGGCGATCGCCACCACCTCGTCACCGCGCCCGAGCTCCGTGACGCCCGCACCCACCTCCACCACGCGACCGGCGCACTCGATTCCGATCGGCCCGACTCCGTCGGGATGCCCGGGCAGGCTTCCGAGCGCGGACATCACGTCCCGGAAGTTCAGGCCGACCGCGCGCACCTCGATCTCGACCTGCCCGCGAGCCGGAGCGCGGCGCGGCGACGCGTGCAGGCGGAGGCCGTCGAGGGTGGCCACCGAGGAGGCTCTCACCCGGAACGGGGTCTCGCCGGCCGGCGCGAGCAGCGGCTCGCGCTCTTCGCCGGCGAGCGAGACTTCCACCAGCCGCGCCACGTACCGGTCGCGACCGCGCAGCGCGACCTGCTCGGCTCCGCCGGCCGCCTCGCACTCCCGGGCCAGGCCTTCGATCTCGTCCGCGTCCGGCTCCGCGCTCAGGTCGACCCGCGTGCAGCGAAGATCGGGATGCTCGCTGGCGATGACGGCCCCGAGGCCCCAGAGGGGAGCCTGCTCCACGCTCACCCGGCCGCCCTCGTCGGCGACCCCCTGGGCGCCCGCGGTGACGATGATCAGGCGCGGCCGCTCGGACGCTTCACGCCCGACGACCGCCTTGACCAGGTCCACGAGGTCGCAGACCGCCCACGCTTCCGCGATCTGCTCGGCCGGCCGCGCCGCGCCGTCGAGAGGCGCGCCGTCCAGCCCGCGCAGATAGATCACGCCGGCGGCGGATCCCTCGGGCCGCGCGGAGGCGGCCGCCGCGGGCCCATCGTCGCCCGGGTCCACCACCGAGCACCGCGCACCCAGCGCGGCGAGCCGTTCCGCGAGCCGCTCCGCCACGCCCCGCCGATCGGCGAGGATGAGCCAGGTCGCGCCGGTGCTCCCGCGCCCCGAGAGCGCCACCGAGACCTGCTGCCACGCCACCTCGAACAGGCGCCGATCGAGGCCGCGGCCGCCCCGGCCGGCGAGGGGCGCGAGATGCACGCCCGTGGCCTCGACCACGACGCGGCCGGCGTGATCGACGACCTCGACATCGGCCACGACCTCCTCGCCCTCCGCAGAGGCCCGCGCCGAGACGCGGCACCAGAGCGTCTCCTCGCCGGCCGGACGACCGTGGAGCGTGAAGCGGTCGACGGCGGTGGGCACGTAGGTGGCGCTCGGGTCCGCCGGCGTGCCGTCCAGTGCCGTCACCGCGCCCTGGAAGCAGGCGTCGAGCAGCGCCGGGTGGATCGCGTAGAGGCCGCCCTCCTCCCGGACCGGGTCGGTGGCGCGCAGGCGCGCGACGACGGCCGCTCCGTGTCGCCCCACCGCGTCGACACCCCGAAATGCCGGACCGTAGTCGAGACCACGGCGCCGCATCGCCTCGTAGTGTCGCTCGCCCGGGACCATGTCGGCGCCCGCGCCCCGGTCCGGCACCGGTCGGAGCGCGGCGTCGGCCTCGACGGTCCGAAGCGTGCCCGTCGCGTGCAGGACCCACGCAGCCGCCGCCGCTCCGGAGCCCGAGTCGCGGCTCGCCAGGCGGAAGGTCGCCGATCCGGGCAACGCCGTGCTCACCACGAGCTGCACGAGGGCCTGCCCCTCCTCGCTCGTGACCAGGGGATTCTCGAGCCGGAGGTCCTCCACGCGGCACCGCTGGCCCCCGAAGACGACGGCGGCCCCGCGCAGGGCCATCTCGACCATCGCGCTCATGGGGAGCACGGGCACGCCCTGCACGCGGTGCTCGAGCAGCCACGGCGCGCGAGCCGAGTCCACGGTTCCCTGCCAGTAATGGGTGCCGGGGTCGGTCGAGGACACGAGATGCTCGTCGAGGAGCGGGTGCGCCCCCTCGGCGGCCGCCCGCCGGCTCCCGCCGAGGGCGATCGGATACCAGAAGCGCTCTCGCTGCCACGGGTACGGAGGCAGCGCCGCACAGCGGGCCCCGCGGTAGAGGCGGCTCCAGTCGACGGGATAGCCGTGCGCATGGAGGGCTCCGAGCGACTCGAGCATGACCGCGCGCTCGGATTCCTCGCGCCGCATCGAAGGCACGCAGAGCGTGGGGTGCTCGGCCGGAACGGTCTGCTCGATCGCGGGCAGGAGAACCGGATGCGGGCTGATCTCGACGAACGCGTCGCCGCCGTCCGCGAGGAGCCGCCGGATCGCGGCCGAGAACTGGACCGTCTCCCGGAGATTCCTCATCCAGTAGCCCGGATCGAGCCGCGTCCCGTCGATCGGCGCGCCGGTGACGGTCGAGTACATCGGGATCCGCGTCGGCCCCGGCTCGATGCCTGCAAGGGCGCCCACGAGATCGTCCTTCAGCGGATCGACCTGCGGGCTATGCGAGGCCACGTCGACCTTCACGCGGCGACAAAACACGCCGTCGCGCCCGAGCTCCCCGAGCAGAGCCTCGAGGTCGTCAACCTCTCCCGCGATGACCGTCGACCGATCGCTGTTGCACACCGCGATCGACAACCGACCCTCGCGTCCGCGGAGCCGACCGGCGGCCTCCTCGGGGGAGAGCTCCACCACCGCCATCGCGCCCCGGCCGCTGATGCCCCGGAGCAGTCGGCTGCGCACGCAGATGATCCGGGCCGCATCGTCGAGCGTGAGCGCCCCCGCGACGTGCGCGGCGGCGACCTCGCCCATGCTGTGCCCCACCACCGCGGTGGGCACGACGCCCCAGGCGCGCCACAGCTCGGCGAGCGCCACCTGGATCGCGAAGAGCGCCGGCTGGACCACGTCGATCCGGTCCAGGCGCGAGGCGTCACCGGCGGCGAGCTCGTCGAGCAGCGACCAGCCCGCGGCGCGCGCGATGGCCGAATCGCAGCGCTCGAGCGCGACGCGGAACGCGGGCTCGGTCTCGAGCAGGCGCCGCCCCATGCCGATCCACTGCGAGCCCTGGCCCGGGAAGACGAAGACGACCCGGCTCCGGTGCTCGTCGCGGCCCTGGACGAGGCCCGGAGCGGCGCCCGACTCGAGATAGGCGTCGAGCCGCGCGGCGATCTCCCGGCGATCGCGTCCGACCACCGCGAGACGGTGCCCGTGGTGAGTCCGTCGGACGGCCGCCGTGAACGCGACGTCGCGTAGCGGCGGGCCGGCCGGCCCGGCGAGGTACTCGGAGTAGCGGCGCGCCTGCTCGCCCAGCGCCTCGGGCGACCGCGCGGAGAGGGTTAGGAGCGTCTCGGTCTCGCCCGCGGGCCCGCCGGCGGAGTACGCCTCCGTCTCGTGCGCCGCGAGGACGACGTGGGCGTTGGTGCCCCCGATCCCGAACGAGCTGACGCCCGCGAGCGGACGCTCGCCTTCCGGCCAGCGTGTCGCCTCGCCGGGGATCGCGAGATTCAGCTCGCTCCACGCCACCTCGGCGGTCGGCGCCTCGCAGTGCAGGCTCGCCGGGATCGTCCGGTGCTCGAGGGAGAGCGCGACCTTGATGAGCCCGGCGACGCCGGCCGCGCCCTCGGTGTGGCCGATGTTGGTCTTCACCGATCCGACCAGGCAGGGCCGGTGGGCCGGGCGCCCCTCGCCGAGGACCGCGCCGAGCGCGGCGAGCTCGACCGGATCCCCCGCGCGCGTCCCGGTCCCGTGGGCCTCGACGTAGCCCACCGCGGCCGGCCGCACCCGGGCCCGGCGATACGCGGTCCGCAGCAGATCTTCCTGGCCGTCCCGGCCGGGCGTGCCGAGCGAGCCGCCGGTGTGCCCGTCGTTGTTGACCGCGCTGCCGAGAATGAGCGCGTGGATCGGATCCCGGTCGCGGCGCGCATGCGAGAGCGGCTTGAGCACCACGACCCCGACCCCTTCGCTCCGAACGTAGCCGTCCGCGCGCGCGTCGCCGAACTTGCAGCGCCCGTCGGCGGAGAGCATGCCGGCCTGCGAATAGGCGGTGGTGATGTGCGGCTGGAGGATCACGTTGACGCCGGCCGCGATGGCGAGGGAAGTTTCGCCGCTCCGCAGGCTCTGACAGGCGAGGTGCACCGCCACGAGCGAGGACGAGCACGCGGTGTCGACGGTCACGCTCGGCCCCCGCAGCCCGAGCAGGTGCGAGAGTCGACCCGAGGCGGTGTAGCGGCCACTGCCGGTGGTCATGTGGAAGTCGGCGCGCGCCGATTCGGCGAACATCCGGCTCTCGTAGTCGTTGATCCACATGCCGACGAACACCCCGGTGACGCTCCCGTCGAGGCGGGTGACCACGAGCCCGCCGTCCTCGAGCGCCTCCCACGTCACCTCGAGCAGCAGGCGCTGCTGCGGGTCGAGACGCTCGGCCTCGCGAGGCGAGATCCCGAAGAAGCGCGCATCGAAGCGGTCGACGTGGTCGAGGAATCCGCCGCGGAGGTCGTGTCCGCCCGCGATGGCGCGGGCGCGGGCACGCTCGGGCCCGAGCGTGCCGACGGCGTCGACGCGACGCTCGAGGAGATGCCAGAACGCGGTCGGGCCCTCGGCTGCCGGAAACCGGCAGCCGAGGCCTATGACAGCGACAGGCTCGTCCTCGTGGTCCGAATGGGCGTTCATCGGCTCGTGATCTGCGGCTCTGGGCAAACAACTACCCGTGTCAGAGATTTGCAAGTCCAGAGCCACCGAACCGCCGATCGAAAGGCGTGATGCGGCGGAACGTTAACGTGTTCGGGCACTTCCCTGGGTACGGTTACGTAGGTGCAACGGCTGGTCTAGCATGCAGTTTTTCGTGCAAAGACTGCATGTGGGTAATCAAGGTAATATCGGATTATCCAGTACTTACGGCCTACCGGAGGAGGGTCTTCAGCTCCTCCAGGACGGCCGCCCGGGCCTGCGTCGTTGCCTCGCGATCCCATCCGATCGTGGCCCCCTCGCGCACACAGCCGGCGAACTGCTCGGCATTCTCCGGCGGACCCAGAATGCTCGCCA
>Ga0070694_100001130_pt1 | contig 15290 bp, 15 predicted proteins | sample KBSK1251metaG_FD_65470 | JGI IMG/M metagenome (GOLD analysis project Ga0070694, IMG submission 65470) | Corn, switchgrass and miscanthus rhizosphere microbial communities from Kellogg Biological Station, Michigan, USA - KBS K1-25-1 metaG | ecosystem: Host-associated > Plants > Roots >... | reverse complement strand
TCGGGATCGAGCGAGCGGCGGCGGGCGATGACCCCGAGCTCGGTCAGGAACGGGCGCCGCGCGGAGACGAAGAGCGACACGGACTCCCCGAGCGGGATCCCGGCCGCGGCCAATCGGCGGGCGAGGTCCTCGGTCAGCCGGACCGCGCTCGACTCGGCGCGATCGCGGGCCGCCTCGTCGGAGGCGTCGAGGTGGGCGAGCATCGCCGCCACGAGGGCCCGGCCGCCGTCGCGGAACGCGTCCCGGTCGACTTCCGGGATCGCCGCCCGGACGTCGCCGACATCGGACCCGGACGAGTAGCCGCGACGATACGCACGCGAGAGGCGGTCCTCGGTGGCGCCCAGGCTGGCCAGACGGACGGTCGCGTCGTGGCGCCGGGCCTCGAGGATCCGCTCGACCGTCGCCCGATGGAACCGGCGATGACCGCCGGCCGTGGTGAAGGCGTCGATCCGGCCCTCGTCCGCCCAGCGCCGGAGCGTGTCGGGGTCGACGCCGAGCAGGCGGCTGGCCGGTCCCAGCGAGAGCGGCGGGTCGGCGACGGGTCGGCCGGGGCGGGTGGCGGCAGGCACGGCGATGCGCGTCCTCGGGTCCGAATGTGGGTAAATCTGGGTCCGGCGATCCGTCCGGTCGAGGGGATGATCGCAGCCGCCCGGGCCGCCGTCAAGGCGATCGTCAGGCGGGGATCAGCTCGTGGTCGTCGCGGTGGATTCCGTCGCACAGACCCCACCGGACGCTCGTGCCGTCAGCCGAGGGAATGGGGATCGGTCGCATGATCTCGCGCACGCGGCCCTTCCGGCAGAACAGGAAGCCGCGGCCGGCCATCCAGCGCCGGACGCACGCCTCGTCGGAGTGGAACTCGAACGGACCCGGGTTGATCGCCGCGGTGTCCGTCCACGGCGCGGCGACCTCGGTCGTCACCGTGTCGAGCAGGTTGACCCGCCACGGGGTGCCCTCGATCACCTGCAGGCAACCGTCGCAGCGCCGGGCGACGTTGTCCTGGACGATCGTCGGGATGCGGATCCCCATGATTTCCATCGGCGCGATGGTAGCAGGGACCCTCCCCGGCGGCGGCCGCTCATCGGGCCCGTGCGGCCACCGAGGCGGCCCGCCACCCAGGCGACCCGGTCAGCTCTCGGCGCCCTTCCCGATGAGCTTCATCATCTCGGAGATCAAGGTGCCCAGCGGAACGTCGACCGACGACGTCGGCGCGTCGAGGGCCACGGACCCGTCCGGATCGTGAGCCGTGATCGTGACGTCGCCGACCTGGGTCGGATCCTTGATCGAGGTGACGTGGGCGTCGGCTTCGACGATCCGATTGTTCGCGGGATCGATCCACAGCTCGCCCGCGAACGACAGGCTCCGCATCACGGCGATCGTCGGCCCGCTCTGCGGACCCGCGCCGGCGCGGAACGATGGGTCCGCCACCAGCTTGTCGATGTCGACAGCGATCGTGATGTGCCGGGCGTCGGCGCCATTGTGCTTCACCGGACCGCCGTCCGTGAGCGTGATCCCGGCGGCTTCGAACGAGGCCTTCATGGCGCCTGGGCCGGACGACGGCGGCGCAAAGCTCGACTGGGGCTTGAGGCCGCCCGAGAGGGCCTGGAGGGCCATCAGCTCTTCCTTCGTCCCGAGCTTCAGCCAGCCCGTCAGGTCCCCGGCCGGGACCTTGCTGCGAAGAATCAGGCGAAGCGTCGGCTTCAGCATCGCGCTCCGCATGTACAGCGCATCGGCGGCGTAGATCACGTCGAAGTCGATCGAGTCGCCCGCGATCCCGAGCGCGTCCAGCGCGCCGGCGGGCATCCCCAGATCGGCTCCCGGCAGCGACATGTGGAACGCGAACTTGGCGGCCGCGGTATCGACGACGAACGCGATGGCCTTCGGATCGATGGTGATCGTCTGCCCGGCCGCGGTGACCTTGACCCCGACGTTGACCTGGATCGGGCTCCATGTCGAGGTGAGCGAGGTGTTGAGCTGCTCGTAGGCGTCGGGTGGAGCGGCGGGCCCGCCGCAGCCGGCGGCGACGAGCGCCGCGACGGCGAGGAGCGAGGCGAGCCTGGCGAGGCGGTTGCGCACGTCGTGGGCCCTCGAATGCGGTCGTCCGGCCCGGTGTTGACGCCCGGGTCGGCCACACGATACCGCGCCGCCCGACGCATTCCGTATGGGCCAATCGGCTTGTCGGAGCGGGGGAATGGTGCCCCCAAGGGGATTCGAACCCCTGATCTCCACCTTGAAAGGGTGGCGTCCTAGGCCTCTAGACGATGAGGGCGAGGCCGGGCCGAGTGTAGCAGGGGCCCCGGACGGATCGGCCGCCGCGGTCGGCCGCTACCGAACGAGGATCAGGATGATCGCGAGGGCGATGCAGCCCGCGGCGACGAGCGACGCGAGCCCGCCGACGAGGGCGTGGCCGAACGCCCGGGCATCGCTGCCGCGGACGCTCGAGCGCCATGCCGCCCGGGCGCCGACCGCGGCAATCGCGCCGAAGACGATCCCGAGCACGACGAGGCCCGACGCGAGCAGCGGGATCTGCGACGCATCGCGGACGGAGACCGCGAAGCCCACGTAGGCGAGGGAGAGGACGAGCGCGATCACGATCAGGACGCCGGTGACGGTGATCGGGATCGGGCCGAGCCGCGGACCCTGGGCCGGCTGGTCGCGCTCGGCGCGTTCGGCCGTGGCCTGCCCGTACGGATCGCGTCGTCGGTCGCTCATCAGCGGAAACGGTAGCAGGGCGGATACGATCGTCGTGTCACAGGGGGACACGAATGCGGATCGCGCAACTTGCGCCGACATATGAGCGGGTGCCGCCGCGTGCGTACGGCGGGACCGAGCTGATCGTCCATCTCGTCACCGAAGAGCTCGTCGCGAGGGGTCACGACGTGACCCTGTTCGCGAGCGGCGACTCGATGACCTCGGCTGCCCTGCGCAGCGTCACCCCCACGTCGCAGCGCTACGGGGACGCATCGAGCGGTGCCGTCCCACACGCCGAATACCTCCAGCTGGCCAACGCCCAGGCGGCGTTCCTCGCCGCGGCCGACGGCGCGTTCGACCTCGTCCACAGCCACGCCGGGATCGAGGGGCTGGTCCTGGCCGCCACCTCGCGGACGCCCGTGATCTCGACGATGCACAACCCATACGCCCCCGAGACCCGACCGATCTGGGACGCCTATCCCTGGTTCCATCACGCCGTCTCGGCCGCCAGCGCGGCCACGTTCCCCGCGCGCGGTGCGCTGCCGCCGATCCTCCACGGGATCGACGTCGCGTCGCATGCCTTCGAGCCGGATCCGACCGGCGGCTACCTGCTGTTCCTCGGCCGGTTCAGCAAGGCGAAGGGCGCCGATCGGGCGGTCGAGGCGGCCCGGCGCGCCGGACGCCGGCTCATCCTCGCGGGCAAGATCGATGCGGTCGACGCCGACCACGTCCGTTCGACGATCGAGCCGCTGTTCGACGACGACCAGGTCCGCTACGTCGGCGAGGTCGCCGGCGCCGAGAAACGGGCGCTCCTGGCCGGCGCGGATGCGCTCCTCTTCCCGATCGAGTGGGACGAGCCGTTCGGGCTGGTCATGGTCGAGGCGCTCAGCTCCGGCACGCCCGTCATCGGGTTCCGCCGGGCGAGCGTCCCGGAGGTCGTCGAGGACGGCCGGACCGGCTTCGTGGTCGACGACCTCGACGGGATGGTCGAGGCGATCGATCGGATCGACGAGATCGACCGGCGGGCCTGCCGGGCCTCGGCCGAGGAGCGCTTCAGCGTCCGCCGGATGGTCGACGACGTCGAGTCGATGTACCGCTCGGTGCTCGATGGGGTGGCCGCCGGGGCCGTCGGGGTCTAGCCCGGTTCGGCCGCCGGGCCGCCGCGCGTCCGGTGGTAGAGCGCCACGTTCCACGAGAGCCGGGGCCGCTTCATCCCCGCGGCGAAGGCGGTTCCCTCCGGACCGAACGCCTCCTCGAGGAAGGCCGCGGCCGCCTCGATCGTGTCGAACGTCCAGAAGCAGTGGACGACCCGGACCCGGAAGCCGTTGGACAGGAACGGGCCGTCGCGGCGGCTCCAGGCCCCGTAGTCCGGCAGGTCGCCGCGGAGCCGCGAGACGTCGTCCCGGCCGTAGTCGTGCACGACGAGCAGGCGGCCGCCCGGTCGCAGGATCCGGTCCGCCGCGCGGAGCTCCGCGGGATCCACGCCACGGAACCCGGACCACGTGGCGACGATCGCGTCGGCCGAGGCGTCGGGCAGCGCCCGCGCGTCGTCGTCCAGCAGCGATTCGACGGCCGTCGGCCGCGCGCCCGCGGCCGTCCAGCGGGCAATCTCGTCGGGACCCGGGCCGACGAACGTGACATCCCGGTCGACGAGCGGACCGAGGGCATCGAGGGCGCGATCGATCTTGCGCTCCCGATCGAGAGCGGATGCGAGCGCAGCCGCAGGTCCGGTGGGCAGGCTCAGCGGGAGATCCGACACGGACCTGAAGGATAGCCGAGCCGGCCGGCCGGCCCGCCGTGCGTTCCCGATCGTCCCGTGTCACGATCCGGGCGTGGTCCGGCAATTCCTGGCGATGCCCGGGGGGCTCCGCCTGTTCCTCGTCTACGCGCTGACGATCCTGTTCGGGATCGGCATCTCGCTGCGGTATGTCATCGACCAGGCGGTCGGCGCGCCGGTCAGCCTCCCCGGGGTGGTCGTCATGGTCCTCCTCGCCTTCACGATCTTCACGACGACCCTCGTCATCCAGCGCAAGCAGGCCGCCCGGGGGCTCGCCCTCATCCTGGCCAGCCTGACCCTGCCGCTCCTCGTGTTCTTCCTGCAGGCCGGCCTCGTTCCCCAGACGATCTTCTTCGCCGCCCTGGCCGCGCTTCTCTTCCGCGGGCTGCTCCGGGACGAGGTCCGGGCGTACCTGAGCGAGGAGTGACCATCCACATCGAGCCGCGCGCCGTACCGATGTCATGGTCCCCACGAGAACGCGGCCCCGTGATCGGGCGTCGACCGACACCCGAGGCCGGTTGACGGTACCCTTTGCCGGACCTGCGCGGGGCCCCGGCGTCGCGCGCACGCGCACGTTCCGCCGCGCGTGCCTCCAACCCGAACAACGACGAGGCATGACCGAACCGTGAGCAAGGAATCGCGTCGCGCGGCCCGACTGGCCCGCGAGAGCCGTCGCGTCGGTGCACCCCGCGAACCCGGAGCGGGTCCCGGGCAGGGTGGAGCGGCGGGCGCTGCCGGTGGCGCCTCGACGCCGAGCCGGCCCGGCCGGCCGGTGTCGGGCGTCGGTGCGCGGGCCGGTCGTCGCGAGCGCGTTCGCCAGGGTCCGGCGCCGACATTCCTCGAGCGCTACCGGACCGTGATCGTGACCGTGGCCGCCGTGGCGATCGTCGCGATCGCCGTCGGATACGTGTTCATCGGCTCGACCGCCGCGTCCTTCACGTGCGGCAGCCAGTTCAATCCGTCCCCGACGCCTCCGATCACCCCCGGCTCGAGCGCGCGGCTCGGGTTCTTCGAGGACGAGATGGGCCGGACGCACATCACGTCGACGCCGGTGAACTACATCTATTGCCCGCCCGCCTCCGGCAACCACTTCGGCAACAACCCGGGCGTGACCGGGCCGATCCCGGCTCGTGTCTACAAGCCGGACGACAAGGTCGGACCGCCCAACTGGATCCACAACCTGGAGCACGGCGGGCTCGTCGTCCTGTATCGCAACGACTCGCCGGGCGCGTCGTCCGCCGGCCAGCAGGCCTTCCGCGACTACTTCGGGTCGTTCCCGGCGAGCCCGATCTGCAAGCTGGCCGCGGGCAGCCTGTCGCCGATCATCGCCCGCTTCGACGACATGCCCCATCCATTTGCCGCGCTCGTCTGGGATCGGGTGTTCTACCTCGACACGTGGGATCCGGCCCTCGTGAACCAGTTCTACGCGACGGAATCCGAGCGGCTCGATTCGCAGGGCGCGTTCGTGACGCCGCCGGAGCCCCAGTGCCTGAAGCCGAGCGCTCCCCCCGGCGCGAGCGCTCCGGCGCCGTCCGGCTCGGCGGGCGCGTCGGTCGCCCCGTCGGCGGCTGGGTCGGTCGCCCCGTCGTCGGTTCCGTCGGCAGCTGCGAGCGGCAGCCCGGAGCCGTCCGCGGCCCCGAGCTGAGCGGCGGCGCTTGATGCGCCTGATCGCACATCGAGGGCCGGCGGGCCACCATCGCTTCGGCGTGCTCGTCGAGGGCGGTTGGGCGCGGACGAGCCGGCTCTTCAGCGAGGCCCCGGTCCCGACGGCCGAGTGCCTCGAGATCGCCCGTCACGAGGCCGAGCGTCATCGCGTTCGACCGCTGGACGAGCTTCGCGCCGCCATCCCGGTCTTCCCCGCCAAGATCGTCTGCGTGGGGCTGAACTATCGCGACCACGTCGCCGAGGGCGCGGGACGTGAGGTCCCCGAGTGGCCCTTGCTGTTCGCCAAGTTCCCGAGCGCCGTCGTGGCCAGCGGCGAGCCGATCGTCAGGCCCGAGGGCACCCACGCCCTCGACCTGGAGGTCGAGCTCGGCGTCGTCATCGGCCGGTGGGCGCGGCGTGTGGCGGCCGAGGATGCGATGGGCCATGTCGCCGGCTATGTCGTCGTCAACGACGTCTCGGCCCGCGACTGGCAAGGCAACAAGGCCGCCCTCGCCGAGGGCCGGAAGGGCGACGGCCAGTGGCTGCGGGCCAAGAGCAGCGACACGTTCCTGCCGATGGGTCCCGTCTTCGTGACGGCCGACGAGCTCGACCCGGCGGCCGGGCTGCGCCTTCGGAGCTGGCGGATCCCGGGTCCGGGCGGGCCGGGCGGAGCGGGCGGGCCGGGCGGAGCGGGCCACGCGCGCGCCGGCGAGCCCCAATTGATGCAGGACGGCTCCACGGCCGACATGATCTTCGGGATCCCCGAGCTGATCGCCTTCATCAGCCGGCACATCACGCTCCAGCCCGGCGACGTGATCGCGACCGGGACGCCGTCGGGCGTGGGCGTCTTCCGCGACCCGCCGGTCTTCCTCGAGCCAGGCGACCGGGTGCGCTGCGAGATCGAGGGGATCGGCTCGGTCGAGAACCCGATCGTCGACTGGATGGACGACCCGCGGGAGGCGTGACCGCGCGCCGCGGGAGGCGGCCACGGCGGCAACGCGGCACACTGGATGGTGATGAGAGCACTGGTCAAGACGACCGCCGGCCCCGGCCTCGAGCTCCGTGATGTCCCGGAGCCGCCGATGGGCATCGATGACGTCCGGATCGGCGTCCGCAGGACGGGAATCTGCGGGACCGACCTGCACATCGCCAGCTGGGACCCGTGGGCGGCGCGGACGATCAAGCCGCCACTTGTCGTCGGCCACGAGTTCGTGGGCGAGGTCCTCGAGGTCGGCGCCAACGTCCGCGACCTGACCGCCGGCGACGTCGTCAGCGGCGAGGGCCACGTGGTCTGCGGTCGATGCCGCCACTGTCGAGCGGGCCGCTGGAACCTGTGCGCGAACACGGTCGGGCTCGGAGTCAACCGCGATGGCGCGTTCGCGGAGCAGGTCGTCCTGCCCGTGACGAACGTCTGGCACCACTGGCCGGGCATCGACGAGGAGGTCGGCGCGATCTTCGATCCCTTCGGGAACGCGGTCCACACGGCGCTCAGCTTCGAGGTCCTCGGCGAGGACGTGCTCGTCGTCGGGGCCGGGCCGATCGGGCTGATGGCGGCAGCGGTGGCGCGCCACGCCGGCGCGCGCTACGTCGTCGTCAGCGAGCCGAACGCCTTCCGCCGCGAGCTCGCCTTCCGGATGGGGGCGACCCACGTCCTCGACCCCCGAGCCCGTGACCTCGGCGACCTCCAGAAGGAGATCGGCATGGTCGAGGGGTTCGACGTCGTCCTCGAGATGTCCGGCAATGCGGCCGCGCTTCGCGACGCGCTCGGCAACATGGCCCACGGCGGCGGGATGGCGATCCTCGGCATCCCGACCGAGGAGATCCCGATCGACATCAGCCAGGTCGTGTTCAACCAGCTGACCCTCCGCGGCATCTACGGGCGTGAGATGTACGAGACCTGGTACAAGATGTCGGTCATGCTCCAGTCCGGGCTCGACATCAGCCCGGTGATCACCCACCGCTTCTCGTACCGCGACCACGAGGCCGCCTTTGGCGCGGCACGGAGCGGCGACTCCGGCAAGGTGATCATGGATTGGAAGGATTGACGGCATGAGCACCGACATTCACCCGGACCCGCTCGCCTTCCTCGGCGACGAGCTGCAGGACCTGCGCAGCCGACACCTCTACCGGCCATTGCGGATCATGTCGTCGGCCCAGGGTCCGATCGTCTCGGTCGACGACCGACGCCTGATCAGCCTGTCCTCGAACGACTATCTCGGGCTCACCCACCACCCGCGGCTGCGCAAGGCCGCGCTCGATGCGGTCCGCGACTTCGGTGCCGGGTCCGGCGCGGTCCGGACGATCGCCGGGACGATGACCCTCCACGAGGACCTCGAGCGCGACCTCGCCGCCTTCAAGGGCACCGCCGCGACCCTGACGTTCCAGTCCGGGTTCACCGCCAACACCGGCGTCATCCCGACGATCACCGGCGAGCAGGACCTGATCGTCAGCGACGAGCTCAACCACGCCTCGATCATCGACGGGATGCGCCTGTCCAAGGCGCCGCGGAAGATCTACCGGCACGGCGACACCGACCACCTCCGGTCGATCCTCGACGAGGCGATCGAGAAGGGTCGCGAGGGAACCGGACTGCCCTACCGGCTGATCCTCGTCGTGACCGACGGCGTCTTCAGCATGGACGGCGACATCGCGCCGCTGCCCGGCATCGTCGAGGCCGCCGAATCGGCCAACGCCGCGGTCTTCGTCGACGACGCCCACGCCTCGGGCGTCCTCGGCCGCGACGGACGCGGCTCGGTCGACCACTTCGGGCTGCACGGCCGCGTCGCGATCCAGGTCGGAACCCTGAGCAAGGCGGTCGGCGTTCTCGGCGGCTACGTGGCGGGGTCGCAGGACCTGCGCGACATCCTCGTCCAGCGCGCCCGGCCGTTCCTGTTCTCGACCTCCCACCCGCCCGCGGTCGCGGCGGCCTGTCGCGAGGCGATCAAGGTCATGCAGGAGGAGCCTGAGCTCCACGAGCGGCTCTGGGCGAACACGAGGCGGTTCAAGGCGGAGCTGGCCCGGCTCGGCTTTGAGATCGGCCGATCCGAGACACCGATCACCCCGGTGATGATGGGCGACCCCGACACGGCCGGGCGCTTCAGCCAGCGTCTCTTCGAGGAGGGCGTCTTCGCCCAGCCGGTGGTCTTTCCGACGGTCGCGATCGACAAGGCCCGGATCCGCACGATCGTGACCGCGGCGCATGCCGACAACCAGCTCGACCAGGCGCTCGAGGCCTTTGCCATGGTTGGGCGTGAGCTCGGTCTGACAGCCGGGTGAACGACGCCCACGAGACCGCCGTCCACGAGACCCACGCCCGGATGCCCGACGCCGGATGACCGACCGCGCTCCGCGCACACTGCCGCCCCACCCGCCGCCGCCCGCGACCTCCGCGGCGCTCGCCGTCCAGGCCCGCGATCTCCCCCTCGACGCCCATCTCCACACCGACCTCTCGCCCGACAGCGATGTCCCGATCGACGCCTATGCCCAACAGGCGGTCGAGCGCGGGATCGCCGAGCTCGCGATCACCGACCACGTCGACTTCGGCCCGGAGATGCCGGCCTACGCGTTCGCCTCGTTCGGCGAGCGCGAACGCGTCGTCCGTGACGCCGCCGAGCGCTGGGCGCCACACGGCGTGGCCATCCGGTTCGGGGTCGAGATCTCGTATGAGCGCCGGCACGAGGCCGACATCCGTGAGCACCTGGCCCGCAGTCCCTACGACTACGCGATCGGCAGCGTCCACGTGTTCGCGGATTCGCCGTACGAGGCGAGCCGCGTCGCCGGCTGGACGGCCGGCCGGCCGCTCGCCGAGATCGTGGCCCCGTACTTCGCCGAGGTCCTCGGTGCGATCCGCTCGGGGCTGTTCGACACGATCGGCCACCTCGACTTCGTGAAGCGCTATCTCATGCCGCACGTCACGCCCGCCCAGCTGGCGGCCGCGCCCGAGCTCTACGAGCCGGTGCTCATGGCCCTCGTCGAATCGGGCGTCGCGCTCGAGGTCAACACGAGTGGCCTCCGCCAGGAACCCGGGGAAACGTACCCCGCGGGGCCGATCGTCGAACGATTTCGGTTGCTCGGAGGCACCAGAGTTGTCGCCGGTTCCGACGCCCACCGAAAAGGGTCATTCACAATGGGCCTCGAGGCGGGGTATGGTGTCGTGGCCGCCGCGGGGCTCGGGCAGCTCGCCTTCCGTCGTGGCGGATCCAGGGTCCGCGTGGCCCTGCCGGATCGCTTTCGCACCCGGGGGGTGTGATCGGGGCGCACCTAACGGAGCACGGCATTCCGTCGTTATGACCATCGACGACGCAGCGATCGAACGTCTCGTGACCGACGCCCAGCTGGGGGACGCCTGGGCGTTCGGGATGATCTTCGACCATTACCACGAGCCGATCTACCGTTTCATCGCCAGCCGCGTCCACCGCCCGTCGGACGCGGAGGACCTGACGCAGCACGTCTTCGTCAAGGCCCTGGAAGCGTTGCCGCGGTACGAATCGCGGGGCGTGCCCTTCGGGGGCTGGCTCTTCCGGCTGGCCAGGAATGCAGTCATCGACCATGTCCGGACGCGGCACGACCATGCCGAGCTGGACTCGATCATCGAATGGACCCACGGGGACGCCGGTCCGGACGAGATTGCCGTCGTGCGCCAGGAGCTGGATGCCGTCAACGCGGCGCTGGCGGCCCTGACCGACGAACAACGAGAAGCCATCGCGCTGCGGTTCTTTGCCGGGCTCTCGGCCCGCGAGGCTGCCGAGGCGATGGGCAAGCAGGAAGGGACCGTCCGCGGTCTCCAGTTCCGGGCGATCGCCGCGCTCCGACGTGAGCTCGGGATCGAGCTCGACGGCCGCGAGCTCGTCGAGCTCCGTCCTCGCCACGCGAATGCATCAACAGATGGATGACGACATGCAGGCCATGGAAGTTCGGGATCGCGAGATCGAGCGCCGGCTCGAGGCGTTCGCGCGCGCCCGGCTGAGCCCGGACCCGCTGGCCGTCGCCCGCGCCCGGGCACGCGTGATGCGCGAGGCACGCCTGCAGTTCGAGGCAGCCCGGGTCGCCGTCCACATGGCGCCGTCGGTCGCCACCGTTCCGCACCGCTCGACGGCGCGACGCGTGGCGATGCCCCTCCTCGCTGCGAGCGTGTGGCTCGCGATCGCCGTCGGCTCGATCTCCGCGGCCTCGGCCGGGGGGCCGCTGTTCAACGCGCGGGTGTGGGTCGAGAACGTGTTCTTGCCGTCGGGGGGCGTGGCCCGGGCCGACGCCGAGATCGCTCGTCTGGATACCCGGGTCGCCGAGGCCGTGGCCGGTGCCGCACGTGGCGACGTCGGCGCCGTGCAGGCGGCCCTCGACGCGTACAACCAGATCGCCGATGAGGCGATCGCGGCTGCCGCCGGCGACCCGGCCCTGGTCGCGCTCGTGTCGGCGGCCCTGGACCATCACCGGGCCGTCCTCACCGCCGTGGCGGCCGGCCTCGAGGACAGAGGCAACGAGAACGCGGCGGCAGCCGTCGAAGCGTCGATCCAGCGCGCGATCGAGCACAACCAGGCGGTCGTGAACCGGCTTGGATCGAGCGGCGCGGGCGGCGCGGGCGGCGTCAACGGCAAACCCGCTGGCGGGTCGAGCACCGGCGGCGGGGGCAGCACCGGCGGAACCGGCGGCAGCAGCACCGGTGGGACCGGGACAGGCACCGGAACCGGCGGAAGTGGCGCCGGAGCGGGCACCGGGGGCAGCGGCTCCGGAGCGGGCACGGGTGGCGGCGATCATCCCCAGAAGACGCCGAAGCCGGCGCCGAACCCGACGCCGAAGCCGACCCCGGACCCAGACCCCTCGCACGCCGATCAGCCCGAGCGGTCGCCGCGCGGCCAGAACGAGTAACGGTCCGTCCGAACTGAAGCCGGCTCCGGCCAATCGAGTGGGCGCTCCTCGGATAGGCTGACGCGATGGTCACTCCATCGCCCTTCGAGCTGCTCGTCCTTGGCGCAGGCCCGGCCTGGTCGGATCGGCCGGGCTCATCGGGAGCCGCGTACCTCGTGCGGACGGGCGACACCGCGATCCTGCTCGACCTGGGCCAGGGATCCTTTCCGAGGCTGGTCGAGGCGATCGAGCCGAGCGCGCTCGACGCCGTCCTGATCAGCCACCTCCATCCTGATCACTTCATTGACCTGATCCCGCTCCGCCACTACCTGGCGTACCAGCTCGTTCCGCCGCGGTCGGTCCGGGTCGTGGCGCCGGCCGGCCTCTCGACGCGGATCGACGCGCTCCACGATCAACCGGGGTTCACCGCGACGGCACTGGCGTGCGAGCCCTATCCGTCGGGAGCGTTCGCGATCGGGGGCCTGTCGATCGAGGCACGCAAGATCCGACACACCGCCGACAGCTACGCCGTGCGGATCGCGACCCCCGGACAGCCCGGGCTCGTGTACTCCGGCGATTGCGGGGTCGCCGACGACCTGCTGCCCCTGATCCAGCCGGGCGACACGCTCCTCGTCGAGGTCTCGTTCGGCGCCGGGCCGGTCCCGCCAGGTTCGCTGCATCTCGACGCCCCGGCAATCGCCGGACTCGTTACGACCGCGCGGCCGGGCCGGGTGCTCCTCACGCACCTCCAGATGGGCCTCGACCGGATCGCCCCTGTCCGGATCGTCAGCGAGGCGTTCGACGGGCCGGTCCGGCTCGTCGAGCCCGGGAACGCGATCGACCTGCGCCGGGCATGAAGAGACCGGGGCGCATCGGGCGCCCCGGTCTCGAGCTCGTTCGGGGACAGCGAACGGGTCAGGCCGTCCGGCGGGCGCGGCGCGGCTGACGGACGGTCAGGCTGCCGATCAGGACGGCCGCCATGAGGACGAGGGCCATCCGCCAACCGTCGGAGCCGGCCGGGATCGAGGGAGCGATCCCAGTGTCCGTCGGCGGAACCGTGAGGTTCGGGGTGCCGACGATCCCTTCCACGCCGCCTGTGGGCTGGTCGACGCTGTCGGTCGGGATGTCGCCGCCGGCGTTGTCGGTCGGCGTGTCGCCGGCGTCGTCGGTCGGGGTGTCGCCCGCGTCGTCGGTCGGGGTGTCGCCGGCGTCGTCGGTCGGGGTGTCGCCGGCGTCGTCGGTCGGGGTGTCGCCGGCGTCGTCGGTGGGCGAAGCCTCGTCGGTCGGTGCCGCATCGTCAGTCGGTGCCGCATCGTCAGTCGGTCCCGCGTCATCGGTCGGTGCCGCACCGTCGGTCGCACAGTCGACGATGTTCGACTTCTTCGTCTGGACGGCCGGGCTGTCGACGCTCGACCCGACGGTCAGCGAGGCGTCCGGGCACGGGTCGGTCGCGTAGCCCAGGACCGACCACGGGAAGAGCTGGACGCCGTCGTTCTCGGTGTTCTGGTCGATCGCGCCGTGGTCTGCGGCGTCGGCGTCGACGACGCACACCCGGACGTTCACGGTGGCCTGGTTCGCAGCGTCGAAGTGGGCCGTGTCGGTCGCCCAGTTCGCGGTCACACCGAACGCATCGACGGTCGTCCAGACGAACTCGGGTGAGCGGCCACCGTGGACGACGTTGTTGCAGGCGACGTCCTGCGCGGTCGGGTTGGCCGCGGCCACCGAGGCCGGCGCAAGGGCGGCGGTGGCGAGCATCGCCCCGGCGGCGAGCCAGCCGGCGGTGCGAGCGAGGGCGCCGCGGCGCGCACGGCGAATCGAGCGAGAAGTGGTCATGTCGAGGTCCCCGAGCGATGTGGTGGATGGAGTCGCGATCCCGGTTTCCCGGGAGCCGTTGCCTGGACGGCTTCGCCATCCTGCGGGACCCCTCTGGTACCCGTCCAGTACCTTCCGATGGGCTCGAATCCACCGGACTCCACCGCTCCCCATCGGGGCGGCCGATCTGCGTTGCGGCACCGCACCGAATCGGGCAGGACCCTCCCGGGACTCGCGTTCACCCCGGCCCCGTACGACCGTCGGTCGACCCGGCGAATCGCCCGGCGAACCCGGGCTGACAACCGCTGACCGCAACGACGACGCGCTCGAGCCGGGATCTCCTGCCGCGCCAGACTCGTGACGGGCCGCGCCGTGCGCTCCGCCGGACGTGCGAACGGGGCGCCCCGGTGGGGCGCCCCGTTGGCTCGGGTGCGATGGATGGGATCGCCGAGGGCTACCCCCGGCGGTCGCGCCGTCGGGCTGCCCGCGCCGGGACCGGCGTGACGAACCCGATGGCCAGGGTGACCGCGGCCACGCCGATCAGGATGAGCATCAGGGCGAAGCCCGGGTTGCTCGGTGCCGTCTGCGGCGTGATGGTGCTGGTCGGGGGCGGGGTCAGCTCCTCGGGCGGAGCCAGGACCGCCACCGAGGCGGTGTCGCTGTCGGGATTGGTCTGATCGGAGTCGATCGTCGCGACGTTGACGAGCGGCTGGGCGAAGTCCGGAGCCGTCGCGAGGACCTTCACGTCGTAGGTCACCGCGCCGCTGGCCGGATCCGGAAGCGTGCCCTTGGCATGCCACGTGATCGTGCGGGTGGCGGAATCGTAGGTTCCGTCGTTGAAGTTGGCGTCGCCGAGGGCCGAGCCCGCGACGAAGTCCAGACCCTGCGGGAGGACGTCGGTGATGACCGCGTTCTCGAGCAGTCCGGCGCCGGCGTACTCAAGGGTGTAGTGGAGCGTGTCACCGATCTTCGCGGACGGAACGCCGAGGTCGGGGTCCGTGCCGTTGGTGTTGCCGGTGAACGACTTCTGGATGAGGAGGGCCGAGCACAGCACGTCGATCGACGCATCGTCCGTGTTGTTCCCGAGGACGTCCTGGCCCTCGTTGGTCGACGTGGCGGTCGCCGTGTTGTCGACCGTGATGCCGCCCTCGCTGCAGTCGATGTTGGGGTTCTCGCCGAGGGCCGAGGTCGGCGCGGTCAGGGTGACCGAAGCGCTCTCGCCCGGATCCAGGTCGCCGAAGTCGCAGGACAGGACACCGGCGGCGATCTCGCAGGCGGCGCTGTTCTCGCTCCAGTCGAAGCCGGCCGGCAGCGTGTCGGTCAGCGTGACATTGCGGGCGACGCCATCACCGATGTTCGTCGTGGTGATCGTGAAGACCAGATCCTGGCCGGCCGGGATCTGCTCGTTCGGAGCCGTCTTGACGACCTGGACGTCGGGGCAGAGGACGTCGACCGAAGCCGTCGCCTCGTCCGAGCCGTCGTTGGCCGTCGTGACCGACGCGGTGTTGGTGATCGTTCCGCAGTC
>Ga0070694_100001129_pt1 | contig 15309 bp, 15 predicted proteins | sample KBSK1251metaG_FD_65470 | JGI IMG/M metagenome (GOLD analysis project Ga0070694, IMG submission 65470) | Corn, switchgrass and miscanthus rhizosphere microbial communities from Kellogg Biological Station, Michigan, USA - KBS K1-25-1 metaG | ecosystem: Host-associated > Plants > Roots >... | reverse complement strand
CGCTCGAACGTCTCGGCCATGTTTCGGACCGTGGCATCGGAAACCATGATGTTGGCCTGGGCGGCGTACGTACGCCCAGAGATGAGCTGGCCTTTTCCGCCCATCCGCCCATCTGCCGATCCGCCCGTCCGCCCTCCCGCCCAATCGAACGTCGAGTCTCCGGTCCAGCTGGCCGAATTCCCGCGGGCGTCCACCATCCCGACCTGCCGCTGGGATGGTTGCGGATCGGTGCGCATGATGATTCGCATCGCTTCGGGCGCCGTCGCGCCGCGCGCGAGCAGCTCCAGGCCCTTCTCGCCATAGTCGGTATTGCTCAACGCCTGCGTCGCGACCGCGCCGACGCCGGCCTTGGCCCACGGCACGAGCCCGCCGACGTTGGGGAACTTCGACTGCACGGCGATCCCCAGGTCTCCAGTGACGGAGTCGTAGGCGACGATGCTGTAGGTGTGGGCGCGTTTGGTAAAATCAGTTGGTGGAGGAAGTGGAGGCTGGTGGAGGATCTGAAAAACCGCGAGCAGGAGCATTCGGCTATTCCTTTCTCATCTTCTTCTTGAGCTCCTCGAGCTGGCGCGTTGCGGCCGCGTCGCGCGCCGCGCGATCCATGTCGGATTTCAGCAGCTCGTCCTGAAGATCCACCGCGGCCTCTGCACTCCCGGCTGCTTGCGCAGACGCCCGAGCTTCCATAGCGGGGCGATCGCGGTCGGCGGCTTTGAGCTGCGTCTGCATGTCGTCGAGCTCCCGCTGCGCGAGCGCCAGCTCCTCACGCTGGTTGGCCAGCTTCCGCTCGAGCACGCCGAGGCGCTCGGTGTGTTTCGCCGCAAACCGAGCCGCGACGGCGACGGTCTCGGCGTCCTGAATCTCGCCGGCGAGCCGGCCGCGCCGCTCGGCATCCGCGAGCCGCTGGCGCTCGACGGCGATCTCGCGCTCCGTACGTTCGACGGCCTCCTGGACCTCGGCGACGGCCACCTTGGCGTCGACGACCGCTTCACGCATCTGCCGCGCGAGCGATCGCAAGTCAGGCGTCGACGCCGCATCCAGGGCGGCGCGGAAGGCGTCCCGCAAGCGTTCGAACGTGTCTAGCTCTTGCGAACGGTCTTGGCGAAAAAGTCGGAGAAAACAGGCTCCACGGCAGGCGACTCGCACTTCGGACAGGTAGGACTCGGCCGCGCGGCATGCTCCGCCATCGACTCGGTGCGCGAGAATCGCATATCACACACCTTGCAACGGTACTCGTACAGTGGCATGGAGAAACGTTATTCCCCCGCAAAACGGGGGTCAAGTTGACGCCCCCCCCGGTGGTCCCAAATTGCTGGCATGCGGAAGATCCTGCTGCTCGTGGCGGTCGTGGCAGCATGTGGCAGCGGCCTCGAGCCGGAACCGGTGTGCGCGCCGGCGCTCGTGGGTGTGTGCGGCCGACTGCAATTTCGCGGCACGATTCCGGACAGCACCGACAATCTCTTCATGGCTGCCTACCTCACGTTCCCCCAAACCTGCTCCGATCTGATCCTCAATCGCCGCCCGGTCTACCCGGGCTCGGTCCCCTACACTAGTGCGTCGGCCGCGTACGGCGCGCCCCTCGACCCCGGCGATTATCACTGGGTGCTCGCCGTCTGGAAAAAACGCGGCCAGCTCACTCTCAGTGCGGCGGACACCACGCTGCTGCGCGTCGCCGGTTATTACCGGGATCCCGCGGACACCACGCAGCCGGGAGTCGTCACGGTGCCGACCGGCGCGAAGGCCGACAGCATCAACTTCGTCGTCAATTTCGACAATCTGCGGCCCGCCACAGACTTCGTCACATGCACCGCGCAATAGCGACGTTGCTGCTCGTCGTGGCGCCGCTCACCGCGGCGGCGCAGGGCATCGTGCGAGGCACCGTTCGCGACAAGGACGGCGCGCCGATCAGCGGCGCCAGCATCGCGATCCCCGGCACGACGCTGTCGACCCGATCCGATCTCCAAGGCGTGTACCGGATCGCCGTGGTGCCGCCCGGCCAGGTGCGCGTGTACGCCGCCGCACTCGGATTCGGTCCTGTCGATACCGTCGTCGCCCTCACCGGCGGCGACTCGACGACGGTCGATTTCCGGCTCGTCCCGGCGCCGCTCGCGCTCCCGCCGGTCGACGTCGTCAGCGATCGCGTCCCGCACTTCGGCGACCGACCTGCGACCAGCGTGGGCCAGGTGACCGAACGGGAGCTGGGTCGTCGCGCCGTGAACACGGTGGATGAGGCGCTCGAACACGTCGCCGGCGTACAGATGGTGAACGGCCAGACTAACATCCGCGGCTCGACCGGCTACGTGCAGGGCTTGAACTCCCGCGTGCTCATGACCGTGGACGGCGTTCCCATGAACCAGGGTGACCGCGGCGGCATCAACTGGGACCTGTTGTCGCTGGACGAGATCGAGAGCGTGGAGATTCTCAAGGGCGCGGGTTCTTCGCTGTACGGCTCGGCGGCGTTCGGCGGTGTGATCAACGTGACGACGCGCGATGTCCCCACCGGATTCCACACCGGCCTCCGCCTGACGGGTGGAGTGTACGGCGATCCGCCGCATCAGATCTGGCGGTTCCGCGACAGCCCCGGAATGCTGGGCGGCGGCGATTTCTCGGCGTCCTACGGCACCGAGATCTTTGGCGGCCGCCTTTCGGGCGGCGATCGCCATTCCGACGGTTACCGGCAACAGGATCAAGACGATCATCTACATTTCGCCGCCCGTGGCCGCTGGCAGCACGCAAACACGCGCGTCGATTTCTCGGGCGCGTGGGCCGCCGACCGCTACGATGTGCCGCTCAGCTGGTGCAGCCGCGCCGAGTGCGACGACAAGGGCCAGGTGTTTCAACCCTTCATGATCGACACCACCGAGCGCGGCGCGCGCACCGATTCGCGCAAGGGCTTTCTCTCGGCCCGCGTGCGGACGACGATCTCGCCGCGGTTCGCCTGGACAGCTAGGGGCTCGTGGCTGCGCACGCATTTCGTGGATGTGCGGCGCAGTGCGACGGAGTTCGGCATCGGCGATCGGTTTGGGGCGGCGGGACAGATCGAGGCGCATCCGGACCCTGCCCGCACCGTGATCGTCGGCACCGAGGCGACGTACTCGACGGTCACGAGCGACATTTTCGGCAGCCATTCGCAATCGGAGTTCGCGGCGTATGGCCAGAGCGAGCAGCGGGTCGGGCCGGTTCGGGTAAGCGGTGGCGCGCGGCTCGATTTCCTCGCGGTAGACGGCGGCTCGCTCACGGCCGTGGTGAGTCCACGCATCGGCGCCACGCTCAGCGGCTCGGGCGGAGCAACGTGGCGCGCATCGGTCGGCCGCGGGTTCCGCTCACCGACCATGGCCGAGCGGTTCGTGCATACGACGGCGCTCGGGTTCGAAGTCGTCCCCAACCCCACGCTGCGTCCCGAGGACTCGTGGTCGTTCGAGATCGGGCACACGACCGCGCCACTGTTCCGATTCATGCGGCTCGACGCCGCCGTGTTCTGGACGGAAGCGCGCGACTTGATCGAACCCCAGGTGCTGCTGATTCCGCCGGACACGGTGAGGATTCAGCTCCAGAACGTGGTGCGCGCCCGGATCGCCGGGTTCGACGCCAGCGTGATCGCCGCGCCGATTCCCGACCGGCTGATCGCCACGCTCGGCTATAACTATCTCTACACGCGCCGACAGCTCGCCGGCGATAGCACCGAGGGGCCGCTCGCGTTTCGCCCCCGCCACCTCCTCCAGCTCGGCGCGGATTACAAGCTTGGGGCCCTCGGCGTCGGAGCCGATTTCCGTTTCGCGAGCCGGCCGGAGCGCATCGAGCTGGAGGGATTCGTCGATCCGCGCCGCGTGCCCGTGAAGGTTCTCGACTTGCGTGCCAACTGGAAGTCCGCGAACGGGCCTGTCGAATTCCGCCTGCTGGCTGCGAATGTGCTCAATTACATCTACAACCTCGTACCGGAGACGCTCGCGCCCGTCCGTACGGTTACCCTGACCGCGGTTTGGACGCATTAGCGTTAGATTGGCGCATGCGATCCACGAAACGACTGGTCACCCCCCCGCTCCTACTGCTCGCCATGGTTGCGTGCGGCCGGGGGACCGGCGGGTCGCCCACCTGCGGCATCGCCTTGCTCGCGGGGCCGGCGATGATCACATCCCAGCTTTCCAACGGCCGCGCCGTGCTGACCGATCCGCCGCGCGGCACGCCCGATTCGCTGCCCGCGCTGGTCATCCAGCTGCAAAAGAATGATCGCGGGGCGGTCATCGTCAGTCGCGGTGCCGATGGGAAGATTTCGATGCAGTTCCGGGGGCCGGCGTTCCCCACGCGCGGCTACGGCCTGCTGGTCGTAGACGATACGTCGCAGCGAGCGATGGGCGTCATGATCCTCGATCAGGAGGAGCCGGCCAACCATCCGTCGATCGGCACGATCGTCGGCGGGGGCAGCGCGCTGAACCTGTACGGCGTTCGTGTAGACTGGGTGAGCGTCAGCAATCCCCGCTGTCCCTTGTTTGGCGGCCCCGCGTCCCAAACGTCGTGAGCACGGCGCCAGCCGTGGCCGTGACGGCGCCGCGCCGCCTCGTCGATGGCCGCGAGCGCGTCACCCTGAACACCGCCTACGTGCGCGCGCTCGAAAGCGCGGGCCTCGTCCCGTTGGCCGTGCCGACGATGCTGGCGGCCGATCGGGCCGGCGCCGCGCTCGCGGCGGTGCGCGGACTCGTCCTCACCGGTGGGGAAGACGTCGCCCCCGACCGCTACGGCGCAGCGCCGCATCCGCGTCTCGGTGAAGTCGATCCCGTGCGCGACGCCGCCGAACTCGCCCTGATCCAGGCGGCGCGCGCGCGTCGGCTTCCGATTCTCGCGATCTGCCGGGGGATTCAGATTCTGAACGTCGCACTCGGCGGCACGCTCTATCAGGACCTGGCGAGCGAGCGCCCCAGCGTGGTGCCGCACAGCGACGAAACGAGCCGTCATGCGGTGCGCGTCGAGGCGGGATCGCTGCTCGAACGCACGCTGGGTACGCGCACCGCGACCGTGAACAGCAGGCACCACCAGGCGATTCGCGATCTTGCGCCCGGACTCAAGGCGGTCGCATGGGCCGACGATGGCGTGATCGAGGGCGCGGAGCCGGCGAATCCGAAAGAGGCGTGGATCGTCGCGGTTCAATGGCATCCGGAGGATCTCACGGAGCGAGCACTGTTCGAAGGATTCGCACGAGCGGTCGCATGAGCGCCGCTCAGCACGCCTTTCCGTCACCGGAGTGGGTCGCCGCGTATGGCGCGGCGATCAACGCGAGCGACGACTACCGCACCGCGTCCACGGAATGGACCCATGGCTCCGTCGCCCTGGTCCTGCCCGCCCAGCCGGCCATCGGTGTACCGGATGACGTGGCGATCCTGCTCGATCTCGACCGCGGCGTCTGCCGGGACGCGCGACTCGTCGCGCGCACGGACGCGCAGCAGGCTCCGTTCATTCTGACGGCCGAATACCGCTTTTGGAAACAGATCATCAAGAAGGAGCTCGGCCCGATCGCCGGGATCATGCAGCGCAAGGTCGCCCTCCAGGGCTCACTGCCGATCGTGGTCCGCTTCATTAAGTCGGCGGAAGCGCTCGTCGACGCAGCGACACGGGTGCCGACTCGCTTTCTGGACGAAGCCAAATGACTGGGGGAGGGGGGAGGGGGGGCTCAGTCGCGGAAATCCTCACCCGCCTGACCGCGCTCTCGCAGGAGCTGGCGGGCGCGTTCCGGCCGGTGACCATCGTCGAGATCGTGGCCCGGACACTGACCGATCAGCTGGCTCCCGGCCGGCTCTCGGTGATGCTGCTGGATATCGATACCAACCGGCTGGTCGTGACCTATCACAATGGCCCCCGCCCTGCCACCACGGACGAACCACTCCTGCAGCTCGCGCTGCGCCGCGGGCCGCTCGTCTTTCCCGACAAGGTCGCGGCGCGCGCCGCCGAGCTCGACGTGAAGGTCGATAAACCCGCGCCGTCGAGTTGGCTCGGCGTCCCGATCGTCGCGGTCTCGCGCACAATCGGAGCCGTGGCAATGGAGGGAGACGTCGGCAACCCTCTGGACGACGCGGCGCTGATGTTCACGCGCGCCGTCCTGGCTCAGGCGGGTATCGCGCTCGAAAACGCACGGCTTGTCGAGCTGTTGTCGAGCGGCAAGCGCGAATGGGAACAGACGGTGGACGCGTTCAATCAGGCCATCTGCTATGTCGATTCCCAGGGCGCCGTGCGCCGCGCCAATCGCATGTTCGCCGAGCTGATCAAGCTCCCGGTCACCGCCCTGACCGGGAGGTCCTGGTTGACACTGCTGCCGCCGGCGTGGGCCGAGCCAGTAGCCCGGTTGCTGACGCCCGAAGGCGCGGCAACGCCCACCGAAGTGAGAGCGGGCGAACGAACGCTGCTCGTGACCGCGATTCCCACGGGTGAGCCCGGTGCCACCGTACTCCTGTTCGAGGATCAGACCGAGAAGCGCCGCCTGCAGGACCAGCTCCTGCAATCGGAAAAGATGTCGGCCATCGGCCAGCTGATTGCGGGTGTGGCGCACGACCTCAACAACCCCCTCGCCTCGGTGGTCGGGTTCAGCGACCTGCTCGGCGAGGCACCCGATGTGCCCCCGCGGCTGGCCGAGCCGCTCGCGGTGATTCGCCAGGAAGCCGAGCGCGCTTCGGCGATCGTGCGCAACCTGCTGTCGTTCGCGCGTCGCCAGGAAGGCGAGCGCCAGCTGCAATCGATCCGGCCGATTCTCGAATCCACGCATCAGCTCCTGAAGAATCAGCTGCTCGCCGCGCGGATCGAGCTCACGCTCACCTTCGAACCGGGCCTTCCGGAAGTCGAGGTGCACGCGAATCAGATCAAGCAGGTGTTCGTGAACATCATCAACAACGCCGCCCAGGCGATCGCGAGCTCACGCGCCAGAGAAGGCGGCGGACGGATCGAAATCGCCACCAAATGCGAACCGGACGGCCTTTCGGTCAACATCTCCGACAACGGGTCGGGCATTCCGGAGGCCGTCGCGCAACGCGTCTTCGAGCCGTTCTTCAGCACCAAGTCCGAGGGAGAAGGAACTGGCCTCGGACTATCCATTTCTCTGGGCATCGTCAAAGAGCATGGAGGAAACATCACGGTAGACCCGGGCGGCGCGGGCAGCGGCCGCGGCGCGACGTTCAGCGTCGAGCTGCCGACGGGTGTGCGCGCGGCCCTCAGCCCGCTCGCCCAAGGTGCCGAGAGCGAACCCGCGCCACCCGAACGGCAGGAACGCCTCCGCGTACTCGTGGTCGATGACGAGCCGCACATTCTCCACTACATGCAGGCGACGCTCGAAAGCTGGGGTCATGAGGTGGTGTTGGCCCACGACGGGAGTCAGGCGCTGAAGCGCGCGCTGATGCAGCCATTCGACCTGATCATCTGCGATTTGCGTATGCCCCGGCTGGGCGGGCGCGAGATGTTCCACACGCTCGCGCGCATGCACCCGACGGTGGCCAATCGCATCATTTTTGCCACGGGCGACACAGTCCGCGGCGACACGCTGCAATTCCTCGAAGAGCTGGGCCGCCCCTTCCTTCAGAAGCCGTTCAAGCTCGACGCCCTACGCCGCGTACTCGCCGGAGTCGAGAAGGTCTCGAGTCCCTAACGCATGCGGGTGCTCCAGGTAGACTCGGGCCGGGAATGGCGGGGGGGGCAGAACCAGGTCCGGCTGCTCTGCCGCGAGCTCCGCCAGGCGGGCGCAGTCCTGCAGGTTCTCTTCACCAGGCGGACCGGCGAGCTGGCCCGGCGCGCCGCCGCTGATGGGACAACCGTGCGAGGCACGGCATGGGAGATGGGACTCGACCCGCGAGCGTGGTGGCAATTGCGGCGGACCGTCTCAGCGTTCCAGCCGGACATCATTCACGCGCACGACAGTCACGCGCTTGCGCTGGCAGCGACGCTCGCGCGGAGCCGCCCGCTCATTGCCGGGCGGCGCGTGGACTTTCATGTCGGACGCTTTGGTGCATGGCGCCGGGCTGACCGGATTATCGCGGTGTCGGACGCCGTCAAGCAGGTCCTGGTCGCCGACGGGATCGCCGGGGACAAGGTCACCGTGGTGCGCGACGGGATCGATCCTGAGGAAATCCGGCGCGCCGGCCTGCCGGCGCTCGACATGCGTGCTCAGCTGGGTATCCCGGCCAACGCCCCATTGGCAGTGAACGCCGCCGCGCTCGTGGATCACAAGGACCATGCAACGCTGATCCAGGCGGCGCGACATGCCCGCGCCCTCGAGCCCGACCTCCATTGGATCATTGCCGGTGAAGGGCCGCGGCGTGCGGCGTTGGCAGCGCAGATCGCGCGCCTGGACCTTCAGGGACACGTGCATCTGGTAGGCTGGGTCGACCGCATCGAGGCCCTGATCGCCGACGCCAGCGTCTTCGTCATGTCATCGAAACAGGAAGGCCTTGGCAGCGTCATTCTCACCGCGCTGGCGCTGGGCCGGCCGGTCGTAGCGACCCGAGCCGGCGGTATCCCCGAAATCCTCCCCGCTGACGTGCTGGTTCCCCCCGGCGCCGCTGACGCGCTGGCGAAGCGGGTGGTCGAAATGCTGCATCACCCGACGCCGGTCGCGTTCCCGCCGCGCTTCAGCGCCCACGCCATGGCACAGGGAGTCTTGGACGTGTATAGGGCGCTTCTCTAGATTGCAGGGCTATGATCTACGTCTGCGTGCCGGTCCACAACGAGGCGAGCACGGTCGGGCTCGTGCTCTGGAAGGTTCGTCAGGTGTTCACCGCGTTCCAGCGGGAATACCAGATCATCGCCTGCGACGATGCCTCGACCGACGCCACAGCGGACGTTCTGACCTCGTACGCGCGGGTGCTGCCGCTGACCGTGGTCAAACACCAGACGCGTCAGGGCTATGCGCGGAGCCTCGAGGAGCTGCTGCGGCTCGCGCTCAATCGCACCGATCGGCCCAAGCGCGACTGCGCGATCACACTGCATGCCGATTTCGTACACGCGCCGGAGACCATGGAGGAAATGGTCAAACGGCTCGAGTCCGGCGCTGACCTGGTCGTGGCGGAACAGTATGGCGCGCGCGGCGATCGGCCCTGGCAGGAACGCTGGGCTCGGCAGTGGGCGCCACGGCTGCTGCGGATCGGCGGCGGTGTGAAGGACTCGATCTCGGGATTCACGGCGCTGCGTCTGATCGTGCTGCGCCAGGCCACCCGCGGCGGTGACGCCGCGCTGCTGACGACCGAAGGCTGGGCTGCCAACGCGGAGCTGCTGGCACGCCTGGGCGCGCACGCGCGCCGCATCGAAGTCGTGCCCAGCGCCGCCCGGTACGATCTGAAGCAGCGGCCGTCGCGGTCCAATCCCTGGCAGGAGCTTGTCGCCGCCTGGCGCTCGCGCGGGCGCATCAGAGCCGCCGGTAAGGTCACCGCGATGCTCGTGGCCGCCCTGTTCGCAGGCGGCGGATCACTCGAGGCACAGGACACCATGTGCACCGGCAAGATCGTCGGGTCCTCCAGTTCCAGCTCGGCGGTCGTAGCGGCCACTGCGACGTCGACCAACGCCGTGGTTCCCGTCGCACCCGCCGTGCCGTTCCCGGTTGGTGAGCGGCTCACGTTCAGTGCGAAGTACGGGATCTTCAGCGTGGGGAGCGCCACGATGGAGGTCATGGGCATCGACACGGTACGCAAAGCGGAGACGGTGCACATCCGGTTTACGATCTCGGGTGGCGCCCTCTGGTATCATCTCGATCAAACGATCGAATCGTGGGTTGGGCGGTACGATTTCCGCTCGCGCCGCTTCGCATCGGTGCAGGATGAGCGCGACAAGCATCGCGAGCACCGCTTTGAGATCTTCCCCGACTCCGGCTTCTATAGGGAAGAGGGGCGCGACACGACCTTCAAGACCGTACTCGAGCCGCTCGACGACGCGTCCTTCCTGTACTGGATCCGGACGGTGCCGCTCGAGGTCGGGAAGCGCTATGAGTACGCCCGCTACTTTCGGCCCGACCGCAATCCGGTGATCATCGAGGTCATCAAACGCGAGCGGGTCAGCGTCGCGGGGAAGAAGTGGCGGGCGATCGTCGTACGCCCCAAGATTCCCCAGGCCCGGGGCATCTTCGCGGAGAAGTCGGAGACGCACATCTGGCTCTCCGACGATCCGCAGCACCTCGTGCTCGCGATCCAGTCCAACTTCTCGTTCGGCCAGGTGACGCTGAAGCTCAAGGAATACGTGCTCCCAGGAGTCAGCCAGCCATGACCGAGTACCGCGAAGCCGACTTCTCCCGCCTCAAGACCGTTCCCGTTGCCAAACGCCCCAACAAAGTCGATCCCTCACTCCTCGCCCACGCGCCGCTTCCCGCTGATCGCTCGTTCACCGCTTTTCTCGACGCGCTGCCGGCGATTCTCGCCGCGCAAGATCTGCGGTTCGTCGTCGACCAGATCGTGGCGGCCGCGGGACGGCGCGCGATCGTCGCTATGTTGGGCGGCCACGTCATCAAGGTGGGCCTCGGCCCGCTGCTGATCGCCTTGATGCAGCGGCGCGCCATCACGGCCATCGCGATGAACGGCAGCGCCGCCATCCATGACTTCGAGCTGGCCGCGTACGGCGGCACGAGCGAAGACGTCGCGGCAGGCCTGGGCGATGGGACGTTCGGCATGGCGGAAGAGACGGGACGCGAGATGAACGCGGCGCTCGCGCGCGGCGCCCAGGCGCAGCAGGGCGCCGGCGAGGCGCTCGCCGATTATCTGCGCGCGCGCAAGGAGCTACCCGGCCGGGACGTCTCGGTGCTCCTCGCCTGTGCCGAGCTCGGCGTCCCCGTCACGGTGCACGCGGCGATCGGAGCGGAGATCCTGCACCAGCATCCGACCGCCGACGGCGCTGTGATCGGCGCAACGAGTCATCGCGATTTCAAGCGGCTCGCCGGCGTCTTGCCGGATCTGGATGACGGCGGTGTCGTCCTGAACCTCGGCAGCGCGGTCGTGATGCCCGAAGTGTTCCTCAAGGCCCTGACGATCGCGCGCAACCTGAGCGGCGGGCGGCCGAAGAATTTCACGGCGTGCGACTGCGACATGCAGCGCCATTACCGGCCGCGGGTCAACGTGGTGGAGCGGCCGACGCTCGCGGGTGGCCGCGGGATTCAGCTGACCGGGCATCACGAGATTCTGGTGCCGTTGATCGCGTGGGCGGTGTTGTCCCGGTTGGAAAAGCGATAGGGGCGCAGCATGCCGCGCCCCCGCCCCCGCCCCGTTACGCTGATCGTCACAGTTTCAGTCCTGGCCGCATGCACGACTCGCATGGTCAGGCCACGCGAGATCACGGCAACTGGTGGCACCGGGTCGAGCGAGGTACAGGCCGTCGTGCAGCTGGCGCTGACGCTCGACGCTGCCGGCGACCGGCACGCGGACACGCTGTACAGCGAGGATGCGCTGGTCGTGGGCAACGCCCGCGTCCGTCAAGCGGCGCCGCGATTTGCGGGTGTCACGATCGGCACCGGCCGTATCACGGTGACGGCGGCGAACGCGACGATTGAAGGCCGAGTGGCCTGGGTGTTAGTGGATTATCAGTGGTTCAACCCGGCCGAGCGGCGTGCGGAGGTCGGCCGGGCAACGGTGATTTGCGAGCGGCGGGGTGAGAGCTGGAAGATTGTTCACGCGCACTCGAGCCAGCCCCTGCCCTGGGAGCCTTAAGAGGCGGGACGCCCCTTGATCATGTCACGAATGCGATCCGCGGTGCGCGGGCTGACGAGGCGCAACGCGAGATAGACGACGAAGCCGATGAACGCGAGCCACAGCACTGTCATCGCGAGGCCGACCAGGCTCCCAAGGATTCCGAAAATCAACTTGAGACCCAGCCATGCCAGAATCGCGAGAACGGCGAAACCCAAAATGCTCCGGAACATGATTGCCTCCGTGGTGTCCGGTGCGTTTGCAGCGTACGCCTAAATGTCGCACAAAGTTTCGTCCTGTGAAGTCTTAGTCGCCGGCAGCGGCATCATCGGCGCTGCCTGCGCCCGCGCCGCGGCACTGCGGGGGATGAAGGTCCTGATCTGCGAGCCCGGCCCCGATCCGGCGGCCGCATCCGCGGCGTCGGCGGGGATCCTGGGTCCTCAAATCGAGACCTCCGACGAGGCCTTGCGCGCCCTGGGATTGCGCGCCCGCGACCTCTACGAGAGCCTTGCCCCCGCCCTGGCAGAGAGCACTGGCATCGACATCGGGTTGTGGCGTGAGGGCATCGCGTCCGTTGCATTCGAAGAGTCCGAAGCCGAGCGGCTCCGCGACGCGGTGGCCCACCAACGCCAGGCTGGGCTGCGATGCGACTGGCTGGAAGCGGAGGAGGTAGCGGAGCGATTCCCCGCCGCGGCGCCCTGCCTGGGCGCGATGTTCGCACCGGAAGACGGTGCCGTTGACGCGCCGGCACTCGCGCGCGCACTCCTCACCGACGCCAAGCGCCTCGGTGCTCGCACGCTGAACGCCAGAGTGACCCGCCTTACCACTCTCCTCGGCCGCGTGATCGGCGTCGAAATCCCAGCCGGCAAGATCAAGGCGGAGCACGTCGTCATCGCCGCTGGCGCGTGGTCCACCCGCATCGACCACCTTCCGCGCAGGCTGCCGGTCGAGCCGGTCCGGGGACAGATGGCGGCCGCGCCCTGGCCCGCCAACATGCCGCGCACGGTGCTCTACTACGACCACGGCTACATCGTCGCGCGGAGCGGCGAAGCAATCTTCGGCAGCACGATGGAACACGTAGGCTTCGAGGGAGGCGTCACCGAATCTGGAGTTCGGGACATCGTCGCCGCGGCGCAGCGGCTGCTCCCGCAGCTGCCGGCCGTCCCAACGCGAACCTGGGCCGGTCTGCGCCCCCTCACGCCGGACGGGCGTCCGATCGTCGGCGCCGACCCCGATGTGCGCGGTCTGTGGTATGCGACAGGGCACGGACGGAATGGCGTGCTGCTGGCCGGTCTCACCGGCGAGATCATCGCAAGTCTCATGACCACAGGCGAATCCGAGGTAGAGATTGCCTCGCTCGCCCCGGAGCGATTTACTTCCTAGGATGTTCAGCAGTTGCGGGTTTTGTAACGCGGCATTTGACGGTGATGGCGGCCCCTCCGGGCTCGGTGTCGGACGGCGCATCGCGTTCGATGAGTGGAAGGGACGGTTATGGGTCGTCTGCCCGCGCTGCAGTCGCTGGAATCTCACACCCTTTGATGACCGGCTTGAACAAATCGAGGCCGTGGCTCGCGCCGCGAGTCAGGGACGCATCGCGGCCTCAACGCAACAAGTCGCGCTGATCCGCTGGGAACGCTACGACCTCGTCCGCGTCGGCAAGCCGCCGCGCGTCGAGCTGGCGACGTGGCGGTACGGTGAGCGGCTGCGCAATCGCCAGCGCGAGCGCATGAAGGTCGTCGTGCCCCTCACAGTCGCGGCAATTGGACTCGGCATCGCCGCAAACGTGGCGGCGGGCGGCGGCTTCGGCGTGGTCGTCTGGAACGTGCACCGCTTGGTGGACGGGATCTATCTCGGCATCATGGGCCGCCGCAAAGTCTCGCTGAGCGAGCCGCCGATCTGTGCCCATTGCGGGAGCCTCATGCAGCTCCGCGCGAAACATGTGCAACACGCACGCATCGTCCCCGATCGCCATGCGGATATGGCCGTGGTGCTGAGCTGCCCCAAATGCAAGCACGAGGGGACGCAGGTGACGGGCGGCGACGCGATCCAGGTGCTGCGACAGGGTCTCACGTACCTGAACCAGGCGCGTGGCGGTCGGCGCCGGGCCGAGGACGCGGCGCGCGAGGTGGATCAGGTGGGCGGTGCCGATCGTCTGGTGCGCGACATCGCACAGCGCGAGCTCACCTTGCGCTCGCTGCGACCGGAGCGGGGACTCGCGCTGGAAATGGCGGTGGACGAACGAGCCGAGGTCGAGGAGCTCGAGCGGCAGTGGCGGGAGGCGGAGGAAATTGCCGACATCGCCGACGGAACGCTCGGAACGGCGACCGAGATCGAAAACGAATTGCGGCGACTCAAAAACCGGCAGGGAGATCAACCGTCTGGTTGAAAAATGGGCTACCCCACCCCCTAAGCGCTGCTTATCTTCGAGCTTCCATGGCCCCCCCCACCCCCACCCCCACCGCCCTGGTTCAGATCCAGCCCCCACGTGTGGCGGAGCAGCCTCGCAAGCCCTCGTGGCTGAAGGTCAAAGCGCCGGGGGGTCCAAACTACGTCGCGCTCAAGCACATGATGCGCGACCTCAAGCTGCACACGGTCTGCGAGGAAGCGCACTGCCCGAACATCGGTGAGTGCTGGGAGCACAAGGCGGCGACGTTCATGATCCTCGGCGACGTGTGCACGCGCAACTGCGCGTACTGCGCCGTCGCCCATGGGACTCCCGCTCCACTCGAGGCCGATGAGCCGCAACGCCTGGCCGATGCGGTCGCGCAAATGGGCCTCAAGCATGTCGTCATTACGAGCGTGGATCGCGACGATTTGCCGAACGGCGGCGCGGAGGTCTTCGCGGCCTGTATCACCGAGATCCGCCGCCGGCTCCCCGAGACCTCAGTCGAAGTGCTCATCCCCGATTTCAAAGGCAATCCCGAAGCGCTGCGTCTGATTGTCGATGCTCAACCCGACATCCTCAATCACAATCTCGAAACGATCGCCCGGCTGTATCGCATCGCGCGGCCCGGCGGCCGCTACACGCGCGCGCTGGAGCTGCTCGATCGCGCGAAAGACATGAATGCCGAGCTGCTGACGAAGTCGGGCATCATCTGCGGGTTGGGAGAGGACTGGGACGAGCTGCTCGTCGCGCTGCGCGACTTACGTGCGGCTCGCGTCGATATCGTCACCATCGGCCAGTATCTGCGTCCATCCGATCAGCATCTCCCCATCGCGCGCTGGTACACCCCGGACGAATTCGCGGAGCTGAAGCGTTACGGCATGACGCTCGGTTTCCGGCATGTCGAATCGGGGCCGCTCGTGCGCTCGAGTTATCACGCCTGGGAGCAAGTGGAGGCAGCGACCGCATGACGGCGACCGCCAGATCCCCCAAGGAGACCGCAACACCCCAGACCGCGCTGCAGCTGAAAATGCTGCGACAGATGCTGCTGATTCGCCGCTTCGAGGAAAAAGCGGCCGAGGCGTACGCGCTCGGCAAGATCGGCGGCTTTTGCCATCTCTACATCGGACAGGAAGCGGTCGCCGTGGGTGCGCTGGCGGCGCTGAAGGACGATGACTACGTCATCTGCTCCTACCGCGAGCACGGCCAGGCGCTGATCAAGGGGATCTCGGCCAACGCGGTGATGGCGGAGTTGTTTGGGAAGGCGACGGGGTGCTCGAAGGGTAAGGGCGGCTC